>Ga0070737_10006519_pt1 | contig 10673 bp, 10 predicted proteins | sample Coa_R1_10_FD_66438 | JGI IMG/M metagenome (GOLD analysis project Ga0070737, IMG submission 66438) | Surface soil microbial communities from Centralia Pennsylvania, which are recovering from an underground coalmine fire - Coalmine... | ecosystem: Environmental > Terrestrial > Soil > Unclassified...
GCGGCCGCCCGCGAGAATATGTGGCACACCGGCTTTCACGGTCTTCCACACCCCGGACAGGTTCACGTCGATCATTTCCTGCCAATCGTGCTCAGTGGTTTTGTCGAGGGTGTCACCGCCGTTGCCAATGCCGGCGTTGGCAACGATGATGTCCAGCCGGCCAAGCTGCTCCACGCCGCTGTCCACCGCGGCTTTCAGCGCGGTGTAGTCGCGGACATCGACTTCAGCGGTAACGATGCGGCGGTCGAGACCCTTGACCAGGTCTGCAGTTTGGGCGAGATCCTCCGGTGTCGAAGCGGGAATCGTGGTGTTCTCCACAATTGGCTTGCAGACGTCGATCGCGATGATGTCGGCGCCCTCCTGCGCCAATCGCACTGCATGCGATCGACCTTGGCCACGCGCCGCCCCGGTGATAAATGCGACCTTGCCTTCGACTCGCCCAGTCATCGCTACCTCGTTTCTTGTCGGTTCGGGTTTAAGGGATAACGGCCACCATCGATTCCCAGCCGCGCACTGTCGAAGTGGGGGAGAGCCTGGCGTTCGTCAGATCGACGTCCCACTCCGGGAACCGCTTCAAGATCTCCTCGAGCGCGATCCGTCCCTCGAGGCGCGCCAGCGCCGAACCCAGACAGTAGTGGGTACCGACACTGAACGTTAGGTGCTGGCGCGGTTCCCGGTGAATATCGAAAACATCGCCGTCAGGCGGGAATTGACGGTGATCGCGGTTGGCCGCGCCGATCAGCATCATCATGACGCTGCCCTCCGGCACGGTCTGGCCATACCACTCGACGTCGCGGGTCACATATCGAGCCACATGCGGCGCGGGCGGCTCGAAACGCAGCAGCTCCTCGATGGCCCGGGGGATAAGTGTCGGGTTTTCGACCAATTCCCGCCGCTGGTCGGGGTGTTCGGCCAGCACCTTGCCGGTCCAGCCGATCAGACGGGTGGTGGTCTCGTTGCCGGCGCCCGAGACGACGCTGACGTAGGTGAGGAGTTCTTCACGGGTCAGTCGGCGCCATACACCCTTTTCATCCTCGAATTCCACGTTCAGCAGCTCGGTCATGATGTCATCGGAGGGATGCTCGGCCCGCCAGTCGATGTACTGGGCGAAGAACTCGCCGCTGACCATCCCGTCCATGGCGGCCTTCATCGGCTTACCCTCTTCGGTGCGCATCTGCGCATTCGCGAAATCACGGGCAGCTTCTTGATCTTCCTCGGGAACTCCGAGCAGCATGCCGATCACGCGCATCGGCATCTGCGCCCCGAGGTCAGCGACGAAGTCGAACCGGTCGCTGCCAATCAACGGATCCAGGCAAGTAGCACAGAATTCGCGGATCTTAGGTTCGAGCGCGTTGATCTTGCGTGGTGTGAACATGCGCGCCAGCAGCTTACGGTGCACGTCGTGCAGGGGCGGATCCTCGAAAATGATCACACCCGGCGGGATCTCGATGTTGGCCTTGATGAGCTCGAGGATCGCACCTCGCGCCGAGCTGAAAGTCTCGTAATCGACCAATGCCCGGTCAACATCGGCGAACCGGCTCAGCGCGTAGAAGTCGTGTTGCTCGTTGTAGTACAGGGGCGCTTCTTCGCGCAGCCTTCGGAACATCCCGTACGGGTCAGCGTTGAGTTCGACGTTATATGGATCGAAGTACACGTCGCTGGTAGCGCTGACTGTCACGGATATCGCCTCTCGCTCCAGGTTCTGGATGGTCGGACGCTCCCGGGGGGAAACGGTGTGATCCGGCCATGGTGTCACCGGATACATTTATGCTACTTCAGGCTCTTGATTTTTAAGAATCTAATTCTCAGTGTGCGATAGTCGCACAGCGACGCTGTGCCCGCGAGAACCTAGCTTCCGCCCGTGTCCTTGACGAATCCCCGCGAGCAGAAGTCCCAAACTTCGTCGGCAGTGATGGGATGGATGGTCGCCTCATCGGTGCCACCGCTGGACTGCGCGATGAACATGACCGTCTGCATGGTCATGGCCGCCATGCGCCGCGGGTTGATCCCGGCGCGTAGCTGGCCGGCCGCACCCACCTGTTCCATGAGCTCGGTGAGCAACGCAAGCAGCGGTGCGTGAGCGACCTTTACCTCGGCGGGATGGGATACCAGCAAACGCGGCGCGAAGTCGGTAAATAGCGGCCGCTTCGCGGTGGGGTCGGGGCGAGACGCCTCGAAGAGCAGCTGCACCGCCACTTTCAACCGCTCAAGCGGATCGGAATACCCCGCGATGGCGGCGCGAATCTGGTCGGCCGCGCGGCTCAGTGCGTCTTCGAAAAGGGCGAGCAGCAGCTCATGCTTGCCGTCGAATTGCAGGTAGAAACTCCGTAGCGACTGCCGGGACCGGTCGACAACCTCCTGGACGGTGAAGTCTGTGCTGCCCTTCTCGATGATGATGGCCTGCGCGGCATCCAGGAACCGCTGCACGCGCTGCGCAGCCCGCAGTTTGGCCGTCTTGATCGAGCGTTCAACTGCGCGCTGCTTCCAGGCCGGCTCCTCACTTGGGCTGGTCACGGGCGTCTCAGATGATTGCCGCGAGGGGAGAACATGATTGAACTGTACAGGAGAACGCCGTGCCATCGGTCCCGTAGACCCCCTCACAGACGCCGTGTCTGAGATTGTAACTTTCGGATGATGAGAATACTATTCTCTTGCCGGTGTCCGGGGAAGCAGAATGCCGATAGTTGGGCGCCGTCTGCGAGGGAGCACCTGTGCAACTGACTTTTGACGCCGAGGTCGAGGCATTCCGCGCCGAGTTCGCGGCATTTCTCGACGAGCACGTGCCCGACGCCGCCCGGGCCGTCGAGCGGCCGCGCTCCTGCTCACACATCCCGGAGTGGGCGCGAAGCTGGCAGCGCCTGTTGTTCGATCACGGGTGGTTGTTGCCGGGCAACCCGCCGGAGTTCGGTGGCCGCAACGCGACGGTTTTGCAGCAGTATGTGCACGCCGACGAATTGTCACGGCGGCGAATCCATCTGAGTTTCAATCCGCAGGGTGTCGGCATCGTCGCGGCATCGGTTCTGTCGTTCGGCACCCCGGAGCAGAAACGGCGTTGGGCCGTGCCGATTCTGCGGGCCGAGATGACCGCCTCGCTGGGCATGAGTGAACCCGGCGCGGGTTCGGATCTGGCGTCGTTGCGGACGCGCGCGGTGCTCGACGGCGACCATTTCGTAGTCAGCGGGCAAAAGGTATGGACTTCGGGCGCACATGATGCTGACGTGTTATTGACGTTCGTGCGTACCGATCCGGACGCCCCGAAACACAGGGGGATCAGCGCCTTACTGATCCCGACCGATACCCCGGGAGTGGTGCGTCGGCCCTTCGCCACGGCATGCGACCCAAGTGATGTGGATTTCAACGAAGTGTTCTTCACCGAGGTGCGGGTGCCGGCAGAGAATCTGGTGGGCCCGCTGAATCACGGGTGGCAGGTGGCAACCGGTTCGCTGGGGCATGAACGCACCATGCTGTGGATGGGGTATGCCGATCGGCTACGCGAACTTATCGTCGACTTCCGCCCGTCGCGGCCTCTCGATCGTGACCGCTACGCCACCCTGGTCATGGATGCTTATGCGTTGCGGCTGATCGGATCCGCGGCGCTCGCGCGCGCCGATCGTGGAGAGCAGGATATACCCGCCCTCTCGGTATTGAAGCTGCTCGGATCGGAGGCCGTGCAGAGTGCTTCCGAGCACGCGCTCAACGCTGTGGGCGCCGACGGGTTGGTGCACCCCGCGGTCACGGGACCGGTTGCGCCACTGAACCTCGACGCTCACTATGGCAGCTGGTTCGACCGTTACTTCCGCAGTTTCGCCGGAACCATCGCCGGCGGCACATCCGAGATCCAGCGCAACATCATCGCCGAACGCATACTCGGGTTGCCCCGAAACTGAGGTCAGCTCACAACTGCGCCAACCGCGGCGCGAAACCCTTCGCCCGCAATATGGATCCGGCTTCTCGAGTCAATTCACGTGTGTTGCCGAGCATTCCGTCGAGGACCAGCGAGCGCTTCACATGGCGGTGCAGCTCATGCTCGGCGGTAAAGCCAATTCCGCCTAGCACTTGCTGGCAATGCCGCGCAGCGGTCAACGCGGCCTGGCCGGCCGCGGCTTTGGCCAACAGGCAGCCCAACTCATCGCAGGCGGCCTGCAGCGCGGCTTCCGCGCCTTCGATGGCGACCAAGGTTTCAGCCAGCCGGTGCCGGATGGCCTGGAACGAGGCGACAGGCCGACCGAATTGGACTCGGTCGAGGGCATGCTGGCGCGCCCGTGTCAGCATGGCTCGGCTGCTGCCGACCAGCCACCAGCCCAGTGCGCGCCGGCCAGCGGCCAGCGGCAGCGGCTCACCGTTGGGCACACGGCGGATCGGAAGCTCACCACCCAATGTCGTCGTCGCGCCGTCGGTGCGCTCCCAGACCACCCATGATCCGCCCGCAAACGGCAGCGGCACCGTGCCGCCGGCGTCACGGCCGGCAGCATGCAGCACGACGTCGTTGATTACCGGCGCATGGGAGCCGGTCTCGCCGAGCAGTCGAAACACCAGCGGGACAGCGGAGTCAGGCATTTGGGTGAGCATGTCGAGCCAGCCGAGTTCAGCCAACGCCTCGTCGAGCTGTCGGCCTGACGCCGTGGTCATCGTCTTGCGCACCGCCTCCTCCAGCAGCTGCCAGGACTCGGTGTCCATGCTCACTCCTTGCCCAGCTCCAGCAGTCGGCGCGCGATAATGTTGCGCTGTATCTCGGCGGTGCCGCCGTAAATTGTTGCCGCACGCGAGTAAAGGTATTCCGGACGCCATGGCGACTCGTCGAGCTCGACGACACCGGGGAGCATGTCGCGCACGGAGTCGTACAGCCGTTGCTCGGCGGTGGCCAGCAATACCTTGTCGATCGAAGTCTCCGGGCCCAGCCGCTGACCATCCGCCAGCCGATGCAGCGTGGCGCGTGATCGACAGCGCAAGGTATGCAACGCCAAATACGCCGCGCCAAGGCCGAAATCGTCGGGATCGACCGCTTCGGCGATGAGCCGGTCGAATCGTGAATACAGGTAAGCGATCCGCTGCCAAAAGCACGTCGAACGTTCGTAGGGCAGCAGGTCCATCGCCAACCGCCAGCCGTCACCCGGCTTGCCCAGCATACGGCCCGCGGGGATCACCACATCGTCGAAATACACCTCGCAGAATTCGTCCACATCATGCATCGTGCGAAGCGGTCGAATGGTGATGCCCGGTGTGTCCAAGTCGACGAAGAACGCGGTAATGCCCTCGTGACCCGGTGCGGTGCGGGTCAGCAAGATGCACCGCGTCGAGAATTGCGCGAAACTGGTCCAGACCTTCTGACCGTTGACGATCCAGTCATCACCTCGCGGGGCGGCCCGGGTGGACAGCGACGCCAGGTCGCTGCCAGACCCTGGTTCGGAAAAACCCTGACACCAAAGCTCGCGACCGCTCAACAGCCTCGGCACCATTTCCGCTGCCAGCTGTGTCGGCGCATACTCGATCATCGTGGGCGCAAGAACCTCGACCATCGAGTAGGGGCCCGGCTCGGCCAGACCGCGGCCGACGACTTCCTCCCCGACGATTGCCCGAAGTATCGGGGGCCCACCCAATCCGCCGACTTCGACCGGCCAGCCGTAGCGCATCCACCCGGCGTCGTAAAGCGCCCGGTGGACCCGGACCAGTTGCCGCATATGACCTTCGAGCGAACGATCCGGACCCGGAGTCAGGTCATGGTCGTCCAGCCACGTACGCAGATCCGCCCGGAACTGCTCGACGTTCATGTCGACGGTGGTCGCCCGACTGCGTGGGGTCGTCCGGAATCGTGGGCGCCGCTGCGCCGAATGAAGGTCATGGACCGGGTTTTCAGCCGCCAGCCATCGGCGGTGCGGGCGTAGGTGTCGCGGTAGTAGCCGATGCGCATGTCATGCGTGGCATGGTCGATGAAACACAAGGGCTGGGTGCCGGTCGCGGTGTCACCGTCGATGTCGATCAATGCTGTCCCGGTGAGGAACAGACCCTTTGGCGCGGCTGCAACCAGCTCCGGGAACTTGTCGAGATGATAGGTCTCCCCGAATGCACTATAGGTGCCGTCCGGTGTGAAAACCCCTAGCAGGCCATCGATGTCCTCTTGGGTGATCGTGACCGCGTACCGGGCAAGCAGCTGTTGGATCTCGACTAGGTCGTCAGTTCTTGTTGGCATACACCTTGCCACCTTTCATGACGAACCGCACATCCTGCGTAACAGTGATGTCCTGCAGGGGATTTCCTGGCACCGCGATGATGTCGGCGAGCAATCCTTCAGCCAGCCGGCCACGATCGGTGACATCGATGAGTTCCGCGGCGGTGATGGTCGCCGCCCGCAGCACAGCCACTGGCGGTAAGCCCAGGTTCACCAGTGTGACCAGCTCGTCGGCGTTGCGGCCATGCGGTATCGCGGGCGCATCGGTGCCCACAGCGATCTTGACGCCTGCTTCGTAGGCCGCTACCACCGAGTTGCGCGCCCGGGGAAACATTTCCGCGGCTTTGGCCTGCAGCTCCGGTGGGGCGTGCGATACGTCCATCGCGTCGGCCAGTCGCCGTGTCGTCACCAGGAAGGTGCCGTGACGCACCATCTCGGCGATGGCCTCGTCGTCGACCAGAAAACCGTGCTCGATGCAATCGATCCCGGCCGCCACCGCGTGCTTGACCGCGTCGGCGCCGTGGGTGTGCGCGGCGACCCGTAGTCCGCGCCGGTGTGCCTCGTCCACGATGGCACGCAGCTCCTCATCCGAATAGTGTTGAGCCCCAGGCGGGCCAGTCAATGACATCACTCCGCCGGAAGCACACACCTTGATCAGCTGGGCGCCGTGCTTGATCTGGTAGCGCACTGCCTTGCGCACCTCGTCGACGCCGTTGGCGATCCCTTCCTCGACCGTGAGCGGTAAAACGCCAGGTGCGAGGGCCTGAAACATCGTCGGATCCAAATGCCCGCCGGTCGGGGTGATCGCGTGACCGGCCGGCACTACCCGGGGACCGTCGATCCAGCCCGCATCGATCGCCTTGCTCAGCGCGACGTCGAGCAGGTAGCCGCCGGTCTTGACGAACAGCCCAAGATTGCGCACCGTGGTAAACCCGGCACGCAGTGTGCGGCGGGCATTCCCGACGGCCCGCAACAGCCGCGTCGGAGGATCGTCCTGGACTTGGGACAATCCGGGCTGTTCCCCGCGCCCGCCCATCAGGAGGTTGACCTCCATATCCATCAACCCCGGCAGCAGAACCTGCTCGCCGAGGTCGATGACGTCCCCGGACGCCGAACCGCCCACTGCGACGATCCGCTCCCCGTCGATCTGCAGGATCCCGGGCCGGACGATCTCGCCGGCGTCGACGTCGAGCAGTCCGGCTGCCTTGAGTGTCAACACTTCTCAGATCACCGGCTCCCGAATGCAGTCGAGATAGGTGGCGCCGCTGTCGGGCACCTTTGGTTGCTTCCACGCCTCGATTGGGAACGACACGGTGATCAGCGACTGCATCAGATGCATCAGTGTGCGTGCGTCGTCGGGCAGATCGTCGAGCGGGAACTGGTCGCAGTAAGCGATCACGTCATCCATGCGGGGGAACGCCGCGTCGTAGAACGCCTGCATCTCGGCCATCGAAGAGGACAGCCGCTTGGCGTAGCGTTCCGGTTCGGTGGCCAGATCCCAAGCCAAAAATGGCTCCAGGTCAGCGAATTCAGCGGGCAGAGCCATTGTTGCGGTACTCCTTGACGTAGTCCCCGGTCACCTTGTGCAGATGGCGGAGCAAGATTTCCTGGTCACACAGCGGGAATTCGCGAACCACCCGGGTGCCGATCATCGTTTGGGTGGCCTCCAGCGTATTGGCATCCTGCAGCGCGTACTCCTTGAACGTCACCGCAGCCAACTCTTGGGCCAGCCGTTCCCGCGCGTTTCTGGGCGGCACGAAATACAGGCTGGTCTCGAAGATGTGCCTGTCCACGGCGGTCGGCCAGTAGTGATACGTCAGATACCAGCCCGGTGCCCAGATCAGCAGCATGAAGTTGGGGAAGAAGTGCCACGAATCGATACCCCACTGCGGGGCTCCGGTCGGATTGACACCCGGGGGCAGCTGATCGAGCTTTTGGATCACCTCTGGCCGGTCCCACGGGCCGAACAGCCCACTGCGCAACTTGCGGTCCATGGGTTTGACCATCTTCAGGTCCGCCGGCGGTGCCTGACCGCCCCAGGTGGAGATCATCGCGTGCGGGCTCGCCAACTCGTAGTAGAGCGCCTCGAACCCGTGCTTTAAGATCTTGGCGGCCTCTTCCTTGGTGTACTGCCCCTGGTGCAGCACCGGGGCATGGTAGAACTCGGCGAACGCGTCGATGAACAGCTTCCAGTTGGCGCCGACCTCGGCCTTGTACGTATACACCTCGGTCATCTCATGGAACGGGTAGCCCTCGATGCCCTTGGCCAGTCGGCCCAGGTACTCCTGCAGCGGCTGGGCATTGGCGTCGAGGTTGACAAAGATGAACCCTTCCCACACCTCACAGCGCACCGGGACAAGTCCGTACCGGCTCTTATCGACGTCGAAGAACTCATCCTCCTGCTGGATGAAGGTCAGCTCGCCGTCGAGGCTGTAGCGCCAGGCGTGGTACTTGCAGGTGAATTGGCGGCACGTACCTGAGGTTTCCTCGTGCGGATAGTCGTTCCACACCAGCTTGTTTCCCCGGTGCCGGCACATGTTGTGGAACGCCTTGATCGACCCGTCCTTGGTCTTGACCACGATCACCGACACGCCCGGGCCGGCCGAGGGCAGCTCCTTGGTGAAGTAGCTGCCGGTACGCGGCAGCCGCTCAACTCGCCCGACGTTGAGCCAGGTCCGCTTGAAGATCGCCTCGCGTTCGGCTTCGAAGAACGCCGGGTCGATGGAGTCGGTGTAGTCGACGGGCGCGGTGCCCAGTTCCGGATAGTTCTCAGTCCAGCTTCCCGCAGCCGGTTTGGGGAAGTGTGCCACGGTAGTTACCTTTCTTGCTCCACTTCGACGCCGAAAGTGTTCAGGGCCATCGCCAGTGCGGTGTAGCCGCCGATCGTGAAAATCAAGTCCATCCGCTGCCGCTCATCGAGCCGCTCGCACAGCGTGGCCCAGGTTGAATCGGACAGGTTGGTTTTCTCGTCGAGTTGATCGACCGCGAGCAGCACTGCCCGGTCGAATTCATCGGGCGCCGCACCGGAGCGTGTCGCGGCGATGTCGTCATCGGACAACCCCACCCGTTTGCCGAGTGCCACGTGGTGAGACCACTCGTAGGCGCAGCCGCGCCGGTGCGCGACCCGAAGGATGACCTGCTCTCTGACCCGTGGCGGTAGCGTCGACCTGGTCAGCAGGTACCCGCCGAAGCGAAGGAACGCGCGCGCCAGCTCCGGATGGCGGGCCAGGGTGGCCAGAAGGTTGCCGGCGTCGCGCGGATTGCGCCGGTCCGCCGGCAGCATGTCGGCGAGCGATCGCTGCACAGTCTCGTCCCACTGGTCGGCCGGCAGCGGTTCCAGGCGCATCAAGCGGTCCCCTCTCAGATACAGAGAATCATATTCTCATTTCTAACTAATAGACTTGCACGATTCGATCACTAGGTCAATCCCGGCTGCGACGTGGAACTTCGGCGACTCCGGCCACCCGCGCAGCACGGCGCACGCCGGGCAATAGGAGCTGGCAGATGTTGATTCTCGTCTTACGAGAAGATAGTTTTCAAAGGTAGTGAACCACAGGCGGAAGCTTGAGGCAGCGGACGCAACTACGAACTTAAGGAACGGCGATGAACAAAGACGACATGATCCTGATCAGCGTCGATGATCACACGGTCGAGCCGCCGGACATGTTCAAGAACCATCTGCCGAAGAAATACCTCGACGACGCGCCCCGGCTGGTGCACAACCCGGACGGCTCGGACACCTGGCAGTTCCGCGACACGGTGATCCCGAACGTGGCGCTCAATGCCGTGGCCGGCCGCCCCAAGGAGGAGTACGGGTTGGAGCCGCAGGGGCTCGATGAGATCCGGCCCGGCTGTTACAACGTCGACGAGCGGGTCAAGGACATGAACGCCGGCGGCATCCTCGCCTCGATTTGCTTCCCCTCATTCCCGGGCTTCGCCGGGCGGCTGTTCGCCACCGAGGACCCCGAATTTTCGGTGGCGTTGGTGCAGGCCTACAACGACTGGCACATCGAAGAATGGTGCGGGGCCTACCCCGCCCGGTTCATTCCCATGGCGTTGCCGGTGATCTGGGATGCCGAGGCGTGCGCCCAGGAGGTGCGGCGCGTCGCCAAGAAAGGGGTGCACGCGCTGACCTTCACCGAGAACCCGGCGGCAATGGGTTACCCGAGCTTCCACGATCCGTACTGGAACCCGCTGTGGAAGGCGCTGTGCGACACCAACACCGTAATGAACGTGCACATCGGGTCATCGGGCCGGTTGGCGATCACCGCACCCGACGCGCCGATGGACGTGATGATCACACTGCAGCCGATGAACATCGTGCAGGCCGCCGCGGATCTGCTGTGGTCGCGGCCGATCAAGGAATACCCGGACCTGAAGATCGCGCTGTCGGAGGGCGGGACCGGCTGGATCCCGTACTTCCTCGAACGGGTGGACCGTACGTTCGAGATGCATTCGACGTGGACCCACCAGAACTTCGGCGGCAAGCTGCCGTCCGAGGTCTTCC
>Ga0070737_10006520_pt1 | contig 10673 bp, 9 predicted proteins | sample Coa_R1_10_FD_66438 | JGI IMG/M metagenome (GOLD analysis project Ga0070737, IMG submission 66438) | Surface soil microbial communities from Centralia Pennsylvania, which are recovering from an underground coalmine fire - Coalmine... | ecosystem: Environmental > Terrestrial > Soil > Unclassified ...
GGGCCTGAGCGCGGCCCAAGCTCGGCCGCGATCACCTGCGACATGCGCAGGCCGCTCTCCAGTTCGATCCCCTTCGCCGCGCTGAGCAGCGCCGCCGCGGGCGGGAGATCCGGCGCGAGTGCGCGCAGGTTCTCGCGCATGCGCTGCGCTGGCACCGCCAGCACAACCAGCGCCGCATCGCGCAAGGTGCAGCGCTCGGCCATGACATGCACCGCCGACGGCAACATCACGCCCGGCAGAAAGCGGCGGTTTTCACCGGCGCGGCGCAGCTCCTGCGCCTCCGCCTCCGTGCGCGCCAGCAGCGTCGTCGTCAGGCCAGCGCGCGCGAAGAGGATCGCCAGCAGCGTGCCCCACGCCCCCGTGCCGACCACGACAACGCCGCCCCGCACCAGATCGGGCGCGCCGGACCGCCGCGTGCCGCGTCGCGTGCCGACCATCACTCCCGCGCTGTGCCGACGAGCTCGTACCGGGGAGGCTCGATCCACTGCTCGGTCGGCGGGTTCTCCTGCGCGGCGATGGCGGCGCGGCGCTCTTCGGCCTCGATCCGCTTCGCCTCTTCTTTGACCGCCTCGCGGCGCGCGTGCTCGGCGATCTCTTCAGGGGTGGGCGGCGCGGGCTGCTTCGGCACGCCGGGATACACCTGCACCCGCCCCTCGGCCGCGAGCTGGCGCAGGTGTGCCTGCACATTGGCGTCGGCGGCGCGGCGCAACCGCGGGTCGATATCGGGATACAGCGCCAGCATGATCTCCCAGCTCGTCTTCTCGCCGCCCTTCGCCAGTTCGGCCAGGATCTGCCGCTCGCGCTCGTCACGGTGGGCGATGTACATCTGCAAGCGCTCGCGCGGATCGTAGACGAGCGCGCCATGCCCAGGGCAGATGATCTTCAAGTTCGGGAGCTCCAGCAAACGCCGCAGGCTGCGCCGGTACGCCGCGAGATCGTGCACGGTGGTTGTGCTGCTCCCCAACAACGTATCGCCGGTGAACAGCACGCCCTCGTCCTCGATATAGAAGCAGATCGAGTCCGGGGAGTGGCCTGGCGTGGCCAGCACCTGCACGCGCACGCCGCCATCGAGCTGCAGCACCTGACCCTCGGCAAGGTCGCGCACGCCCGTTTCGGGCAGCTTGTCCTCCAGAAAGGGGCGCGCCGCGGGCGAGAGCACGATCTCCGCCTTCCATTCCTCGCGCAGCCAGCGCAAGTTGCCGCTATGGTCGAGGTGATGATGCGTCAGGCCTGCAAGCGCGATCTCGGCCCGTTCCACTGCCGCGAGATAGCCGCGCAACATCCAACGGTAGCGATCGATCGCCTCGCCAGAATCGATGGTAAGGGCTTGTCCCGCGCCGTTCTTGCCTACGAGATAGATCGTGGTGAAAACGGGGTGCATCGGGTTCTCGTCCGGCACCTGTACCGCGCGGACGCTCGGACTCACTTGCATGACGGCCTCCTTGGTCCGGCTGCATCTTCCAGTGCACGCTCTTTCCCGTCCGTACGCAAGATCGGCGTCAAAGAGCGATCACGGGTGGGAACGGGTGACCACCTCCGTGCCGCAAAGCAGCAGGGTGCATCCGCGCGAGCTCGGCCAGGGTTCGCCTGTGCTCGGCTGCCGTACCGTACGACGCCGCGAGATCGATAGCACGACGATAGTATCCCGCAAGCGGATACTCTTCATAGAACCCCGCACCGCCGGTGATCTGGTGCGCAAGACGCAGCAACACGGGGATCGCCGCGGCGGCCTTCGCCTTCGCCATATGCGCCGCGATGGCAGCGTTCTCGCCCTTCTCCAACCGCTGCACGGCGCTCGCAGCCAGCAGACACACGGCGACCAGCTCGCGGGTCATATCGGCGGCGTGGTGATGCACGGCCTGGAACGACCCGATCGGGCGGCCGAACTGTACACGCCGCCGCGCGTACTCGATTGCGAGATCGAGCCCAGCGCGTCCGATCCCCGCCAGTTCGGTCGCGCGTAACACCGCACCCATGAGGCGCGCATGCGCGAGCGCCTCCCGTGGCAGAGGCAGCAGCCGCGCCACCGCATCCTCGAGCACAACATCACCACGATACTCTCCGCCCGCGCTCGGGACCGGCACAAGGCGCGATCCCCCGGTGCGGATCTCGACTAGCGCCAGGTGCTGGCCGTCATCCACGGGACACAGGACGGTATCGGCGGCCAGAACGTGCTCCACGGCGTGCAGGCGCCCACTGGCACGTCCGTTCCGGTCGAGCGCCACGGCGTTCGGAAACGCCGACTCGATCGCGGGCACCACCAGCACGCGGCCAGCAGCGAGATCGTCCAGCACGTCGCGAACGCCAGCGGCGCGAAGCAACACCCCCGCGACAACCGCTGCGACGAAGGGTACGAGCACGCCCGCTCTGCCAGCCGCTTCGACAATGGCAGCGGCGTACGTCGCGCCCGCGTCGTTCGCGAACACGTCCAGCCAGCCGAACCGCGCCATCTCCCGCGTGATCGCTTGCGCGCTCGCGGGGTTGGCTTCGGGTGCAATGGCGCGCCGTTCGCGCAAAAAGCGCAGTGCAGCGTCGTGCAGCAAACGATACTCTTCGCCAAGCAACGCGGCTACGCCGACACGTTCCAGCCCCATCTCTCTCCCTTAGGCTCGCGGCAGATCGAGCAGACGGGTGGCGATCACGTTGCGCGTGACGTCGAAGCCGCCGGCGGCGAAGTGGAAGTACAGATGATCGCGATCGTCCTGCTGGAAAAGGCCATCGAGCAGCGCGCCTGGAGCACCGCGCGCCAGCGTGGCAGGCACGCCCAGCAGATCGAGCGCCGTCGCTTCGACTGCGCGCAACGTCTCGCGTTTGAGCAGCAACGCTAACGCGCTCTCCGGCAGCGGCCCCTCGCTCCCGGCACGGAGATCGTCGAGCCAGTGGCCAGCCAGGCGCGTCGCCTCGACATCGATAGCGAGCGCTGCCGCGCGCTCCCGCGCAACGTCGTCGTCGGGCAGGTGGGCTAGCAACAGGTCGAAGGCGATCTCCAGCGCCCCGGGGCTGGCGAGCACCGCACGCTCGGTATCGATCGCGGCCATGATCATCCGCCAGCCCTCGTTCAGCGCACCAACGAGGTGGTCGCGCGGCACGACGACATCGTCGAAGTAGACTGCATCGTGCAGCCAGCCGCCGACGGTGCGGCTGCTGGTGATCGTGATGCCCGGCTGGTGCAGATCGACGATGAAGAGCGAGATACCGCGGTGCTTCGGCGCATCGGGGTCTGTGCGCGCGGCGACCCAGCCGAAATCCGCCGCGCGTGCACCGCTGCTAAACGCTTTCTGCCCGCGCAGCACGAAGAGATCGCCCTGCGATGTGGCACGCAACGAGAGGTTGGCGAGATCGGAGCCTGCCTCCGGTTCGCTGTAACCCGTGAACAGCCCGATCTCGCCGCGCGCCAGGCGGGGAAGCAGCATCCGTTTCTGCGCATCGGAACAGAAACGCAGGATCGCGTGCGGTAGATAACTCAGCGTGCCGCTATCGAGGTTCGGAGCGCGATGGTACTCCAGCTCGCGCACCAGCACGCTGTGGAACGCACCCTTCAGCCCCTGACCGCCGTACTCGGGTGGCCAGTCCACACCGATAAATCCCGCTGCACCGAGCCGCCGCTGGAACGCGCGTGCAAATGCCGTGCTCCAGCCGAGCAACTCATCGGGATCGTCGTGCGCGGCACGGGCAGCGGGCGTCAGTTCGGCGGAGAGAAAGGCGCAGAGACGATCCCGGTAGGCACGTTCTGCCGGTGTCAGATCTGTTCTCACCGCGAAGCCCCGTATCGTTGCGGATGCATTCTACACGCTCCTGCGCTCCGGCGCGGTACACTGTGCCTCGCGCCCTATGACCATGCAGGAGATCGCGATGTCCGTTCCAGAGTATCCCCGGCCAGGAGCGCTGACGCCCGAACGCGTGGCGCGGATGCCGGCGCCGGGGATGAACATCCCCACCAGTCTGGCCTTTGCGCCCGATGGCCGTCTCACTTTTCTCTACAGCGCCGAAGGCACGCTCGTCCGCCAGCTATACGCCTGGGATCCGCAAACCGGCGAGCGCAGCCTGCTGCTCGAGCCGGGCGAGGACGGCACGTACTCACGCGAGGAGGCTCTGCGCCGCGAACGGCAACGGCAGTATGGGCTCGGGGTCACCACGTATGCTTGGGCGGAAGCGGGTCAGACACTGCTGGTGCCGCTTGGCGGCGCGATCTACGTACGCCGCGAACGCGCGGGCGACCTGCGGAAGGTCGCCGATGCCCCCTGCACCGATCCCCAGCTCAATCCCGATGGCACGGCCGTGGCCTTCGTCCGCCATGGTGAACTGTATGTTCTCGACCTCGTGCTCCCCGATGCCGTGCCTGAGCGGTTGACATTCGACGCCACACCAGCGGTCGACGGCGATCAGCGCGTGACCAACGGCCTCGCCGAATTCGTCGCACAGGAAGAGCTAGGTCGCCAGCACGGATTCTGGTGGTCGCCAGACGGTCGCTTTCTCGCCTTCCAACAGATCGATCACGAACCCGTGCCGCGCTACCCGATCGTTCATCAAGGCGAGGACACGGTCGAGGTCGAGACGCATCGCTATCCCTTCGCGGGTGCGGCCAACGTGCGCTGGCGGCTGGGACTCGTGCGGGCGCGCGGCGGCGCGGTCACGTGGCTGCCGGTGAGCAGCGCCGACGGCGACGTCTGCGGCGCCGATGCCTATCTCGCCCGCGTGACATGGGCGCCCGATCATCGTCTCCTCGTACAGCTTCTGAGCCGCAACCAGAGAACGCTGGCACTTCTCCGCGTCGATCCGCTCTCGGGCAGCCGCGAGACGCTGATCGTCGAGCGCGCTGACGACTGGCTCAACCTGCACGACGATCTGCGCATCGTGCGCACACCCGATGCGCCGCCAGACGATTACATGCTGCTGTGGTCATCCGAGCGCACGGGCACGCGCCAGCTCTACCTGCACAACCGCGACGGCCGCGAACTACGCCAGCTCACGCCCGGGCCCTGGCCGGTCGATGGTGTCGTGGCCGTCGATCCACGCAAACGTCTCGTCTACTTCCTCGGCAGCGAGGAGCCGATCGAACGCCACCTCTGGCGCGTCAGCCTGGATGGCGGCGCACCGGAGCGTCTTTCGCGGCGCGCTGGCATGCACACGGCGATCTTCTCGCACGACTGCCGCTACTACGTCGAGATGTACACCTCTCTTGACACGCCCCCCGAGATCACCTTCCACGACACGGAGGCAGCCACACGCGCGGACGATACCGGTCGTCTTGTGCACGCCGCCGATCGCACCGAGGCCGACGCGCTTGGTCTGCATCCGCCGGAGATCGTGCGTGTGTCAGCGCGCGACGGCGAGACGCTGTACGGCGCGATCTGGCGCCCGCCTGCATTGGAGCCAGGCACACGCTACCCCGCGCTTGTGGAAGTGTACGGTGGCCCGCACGTCCAGCTCGTCGCCAACAGTTGGGGGCTGACAGTGGATCTACGCGCCCAGTACCTCGCGTCGCAGGGCTTCGTCGTCTTCGCGCTCGACAACCGGGGCAGCGCCCGCCGCGGCCACCGCTTCGAGGCGGCGATCTGGCGGCGCCTGGGCACGATCGAGGTCATGGACCAGGTGGACGGCGCGCGTTTTTTAACCTCGCTACCCGAGGTGGACGGCGAGCGGATCGGTGTGTACGGCTGGAGCTACGGCGGCTACATGACGCTCATGTGCTTGCTCAAGGCGCCAGAGACGTTCAAGGCTGGGGTTGCGGGCGCGCCGGTCACGAGCTGGGACGGCTACGATACGGCCTACACCGAACGCTACATGGAGACGCCGCAGGCGAATCCCGAGGGCTACCGTGAGGCTTCGGCACTGACGCACGCCGCCCGTTTACGCGCGCCGGTGTTGATCTTGCATGGGCTGCTGGACGAAAACGTGCACTTCCGCCATACGGCGCGGCTGATCGCGGCGCTGAACGCCTCTGGCAAGGGCTACGACCTCGCCATCTTCCCCAATGAGCGCCACGGCCCGCGTGACCCGGCGCAGCGCGCCGCGCTCGAACGACGCATCGCCGCGTTCTTCCGCGCGCACCTGGGCGGCCCGCGCGGCGGGAGATGAAGGGCCCGCTGCTCCGCACATCAGGGAGAGAGGCAACCACGCACCACGTACGGGCGCTGCACGGCTCCGCGCGCGATCGTCACGTATAGCCACACCTGACACCGGCCAGCCAGCGTTTCGACGGGTGGCGACGCGGGCACCATGAGCACGCCCGTCATATCATCGGCGAGCGCAAGGCCGCGGTTGTAGCGCCGGAGGAACAGCGCCAGCTGTTGCTCGTCTGTTCCGGGCACGAGCGCGTGCCGCGCCGCCTGGCCGAGGTTCGCGGCGGCACGCTGCACCTGCCAACCGGCGTAAAGCCAGTCGCCAAGCAGGAGGGCGATTGCGAGCGCCGCCACAGCGAGCGCGCATGCGGCCACGATCGCTAGAGCCGCAACCCCCTGGCAGAGTGCTGCCAGGGCAGCCTGACAGAGCTGCCGCCACAGCGCCGCCGTTCTGCAGCGAATGTCCCGATCATCCATCGCCAGCAGCCTCGTGACCCTATCCGCAGCGTACCAGCCCAAGACCTCGCGCGGATGAGGCTGACTGCGGAGACGAACTGCCAGCAATGCCCGGAACGTTGCGGCCATGCCTCGGGCCCGCACGAGAGCCGCCACCGGGCAGGCGTCGCCATACAGAGACTGGCATTCGTCGGCCCGGTGCCATGGCCGCAAAAGAGGCGAACGGGCGCGTCGCTACTGCAAGACCGTGAAGCTCAACACGACCTCGGTGTTGCGATCGGTTTCGAAGTGCGCTTCCCACACACCGAACTGCGAACCACTGAGATCATCCACGGGGCGGATCAGCAAGGTGAAGTTGCCGTTATCGTCGGTGTACACGCAATCGCTGCCGTCGAGGTGGCTTACCCAATCGAACTCGTCGCCGCCGGGCGAGATCAAGTAGGTATGCAGGCACTCGTCCGGCACGAAGCCGGTGCCGTCGAACTCGAACGTGTCGTACTGGCTGCCGCTGCTGGGTGTGACGGTGACGTACCCACGCGCCAGCGCACGCGACGCATGACCGGTCGAGAGGGCCAGCACGACGATCGCCACCGCCAGACCGAGCAGAATGTACTTCGCACGGGACATCGCAGACTCCCACGCCCGTCTCGGCCGATCTGGCCCGGCGCGTCTTGCCAAGAGTACACGGTCGATATGGGTTTTGCCATCACCGGCGGTTAGGTACCATGAACGGCAACGCATGCCGCGGCATGCGTTGCCGCGAGGAAACGAAAAGAGCACTGGAAGAGCGTGCCGCGCACGTGTCAGCAGCGCCGCAACAGCAAGCGCTCAGCGAAGACGTGGGCTATGCAGCGCGCCGCTGGCGATCGGCTCATCAATGTAGAGATCGCCGTTGCGGATCTTGATATTGAAGCCACACTCAGGATTCGTGCAGGCCCACGCCTTGAAATGGATAGCCGCGCCCTGGCTTCCAAAGTCCGAGAGCGGCACGAGATCGCCGGTTTTGCACTTCTGACACTTGGGAAAGGCCATCTCCACCGCCCACCTCCCGCCGTGCCGCGAGTATAGCAAAGCCGGAGGCGGGGCGACAAGGCGATGCAGGGCTCGATTTAACGCATAGTTAGCGCCTTGTTCAAACTTGGTTGACAACAGCTGCCCCTCTGCCGGCCGCCGCGCCTCTCAATGCCGCTGGCCGTCGCTCTGTACCCTCAGCCCCAGCGTCCTTCGATCGTGCGGCTGCTGCGCGCGGCCTCGTAAGCGGCGAGCGTTACCGCCAGGCTAGCGCGCCCTTCCTCGCCAGTAGTCAGCGGTGGTTCGCCCGTTTTGATCGCGCGTGCGAAGTGGACGTACGGGTTGCCGCGCAGGCTCTGCGCTGGCACCTCCGGCACAACAGTGCGCGTACCGTTCTCCGCGCGTAGATGCAACGTCAGCGGCTGCGGCGCCCCCGCGTCCATCACCAGCTGCCCGTGCTCGCCCTGCACCACGAGCTGACGATCGCCGCGCGGCCGCGCCGTCCACGATGCCTGCACGCTCGCCAGCACATCGCCCTCGAAACGCAGAAGCGCCAGCGCGTTATCATCGAAGGGCGTCGGCTTGAGCGTCCGGGCCATCATCGCCGCCACCGCTACCACCGGCCTGCCCACCAGCCAGCGCACCAGATCGATCATGTGGATGCCCAGGTCGAGCAGCGCGCCGCCACCGGCCTGTGCCGCTTGCCAGAACCACGCTGAATCGGACCCCCACGCTTCGTCGGGACCGGCGTGCATCATCACGCCACGCACCGCCAGCAGCCGCCCGAGCGTCCCTTCGCGCACGATCCGCTCCATCGTCTCGAAGATCGGCGCGTAGCGCAGGTTGTGCGCAACCATCAGCACCACGCCGGCCGATCGCGCTGCCGCGATCATCGCGTCCGCATCTTCGAGGCGCGTCGCCATCGGCTTCTCCACGAGGACGTGCTTTCCCGCGCGTGCGGCGGCGATCGCCATCGGCGCGTGCAGCGCGTTCGGCGTGCAGATATCCACCGCGTCGATCGCCGGATCGGCGAGCACTTCCTCGATCGACGCCAGCACCGGCGGGTTGCCGAAACGCGCCGCTACCGCCCGTGCCGCCTCAACACGATCGCTCACCAGCGCTGCAACCTCGACCTCGTCGCTGGCCACGTAGGCGGGAAGGTGGAAACGCTGCGCTACCAGCCCGGGACCTACCACGGCGATACGTATCGGCCGGTTCATCCTTGCTCCTCCCCACGGCGGTAAACCACGCGCCCACCCACGATCGTCGCCAGCACGTGCAGCTCGCCGTCGAGCAGCACCAGATCGGCATCCAGACCCACGGCGATAGCGCCGGTGCGATCGGCGATGCCCAGCGCGCGCGCCGCGTTGCTCGAGCTGAGCGCTGCCAGTTCGAGCAGCCCCGCGCCGAGCCAGCGCGCGGCATTGCGCACGTGCTGGTCGAACGGCGTAACACTGCCCGCCAGCGTGTCATCAGCCAGACGACAGCTCCCTTCACGCACGATCAGCGTCCGCCCGCCGACTTCGTACGTGCCATCGGGCAGGCCGGCAAGCGGAGAGCTATCGGTGATCAGCGCCACACCTTCCGTGCCTTTCGCGCGGAACAGCGCCCGCGCCGCGACAGGATGCACATGCGCGCCATCGAGGATCAGCTCGGCGAGCAGATCCGGACAGACCAGCGTTGCGCCAACGAGGCCAGGAGCGCGATGGTGCAGACCCGACATCGCGTTAAACGCATGGTTGGCGATCGTCGCCCCGGCCTCCACCGCGGCGAGCGCCTGCTCGCAGGTCGCGTCGCTGTGGCCGATAGAGACGACGAGTCCAGCCGCCCGTGCCGCGCGGATGAAGGCGAGCGCGCCGGGCAGCTCGGGCGCGACGTTGATGCGGCGCAGCTGCCCACCGGACGCATCGATCAGCAGCCGCAGCTCATCGACGTTGGGCGTTCGTAGCTGCGCTGGAGTCCATGCCCCGCGTTTCGCGACGCTGATGTACGGCCCCTCCAGAAAGATGCCCGCCAGTCGCGCGCCCCCTGTCTCCGTCTCCACAACCGCGGCCACCCTGGCGACCGTGTCCGCGATCGCCTCCAGCGATGCTCCGCCACCCAGCCCGGCATAGCAGGTCGTGACGCCGCCGCGCGCCGCCCAGCGCAGCGCTTGCCGCGTCTCCTCGGCATCGCGCAGGGCGTGGCCACCGGCGCCGTGCCAGTGCAGATCGATGAAGCCCGGCAGCAGCAACGCGCCTGCCAGCGCCTCGCCATCGACTGGCACGCGCTTGGCGTGTTCAACCGCGACGATGCGCCCATCCTCTATGCGCACGAAACCGGGCGCAACCACGCCGTCGGGCATCACCACGCGCTCGGCGAAGACTTGCAACGCCCCGCTCATGGCAGTCTCTCTGGCGGCGCCGGTGAGACCGCGCCGCCGCTGCGCGCCGCCTCGTACGCGGCCAGGCAGACGGCCAGGTTCGCGCGCGCCTCCGCCGCGCTGGAGATCGGCTCGGCCTCGCCGTGCAGCACGGCGAGCGCGTGATCCACGAAACCGGCCTGCGCGGGCGGTGGCATCTGCAGCCAACCCTCCGGCTCGAAGCCGCCCTTGAACGTCAGACGGCCGCTCGCCGTATCGAAGGCCAGTGTTCCCCGCGTGCCGATGATCTCGAACGTCTCTCGCGAAGCGCCGGTGCCGGAGAGCCAGCTATCCTCCACTGTTCCGATCACGCCGTTTGCGAAGCGCAGCGTCGCGTGTCCCCAGTCCTCAACGGGCAGATCGCGATAGCGGATCGATGCTATCGCCGCCGAGACAGATGTAACCTCCGCGCCAAACAGCCAGCGCAGCACATCCACGTGATAGATGGCGTGGTCGATGAACGCGCCGCCGGGGGCGCGCCGCGGGTCGGCGAACCAGCCGGGCTCGTTGGCATCTGGCCAGGCACGCGGCAAACCAGCATGAAAGGCGCAGCGCGCGAGCAACGGCTCGCCGAAACGTCCTTCCGCGAGCCAGCGTCTGGCCTGGGCGATGGCGGGGAAGAAGCGCCGTGCCGCATCGTTGGGGAGGTACCGTCCTTTCGCCCGCCGCGCCGCTTCCACCACCTGATCGGCCTCCGCAAGCGTCATCGCCAGCGGTTTGATCGCGATCACGCTTTTGCCCGC
>Ga0070737_10006521_pt1 | contig 10671 bp, 11 predicted proteins | sample Coa_R1_10_FD_66438 | JGI IMG/M metagenome (GOLD analysis project Ga0070737, IMG submission 66438) | Surface soil microbial communities from Centralia Pennsylvania, which are recovering from an underground coalmine fire - Coalmine... | ecosystem: Environmental > Terrestrial > Soil > Unclassified...
GTCGAGCCTGTCGATACGATCATATGCTGCCGGGCAGGCTATGGGCTTCGCCACGACCCGCCCAGCCAGTTCATGGTCGCGCGGCTCAAGAGCGCCTTCGCCTGCATACACGACCGCGCGTAGAACGCAGCGATGAAGCGGCTGTTCGAGTTGCGCGAAGCTGGCAAGTTTCGCAGCATCATTCTTTCTTATCTTGGACAGGACGACAGCAGGCTCAAGCACAAGCCCGGCAACCTGGTTACGAGGGAAGAGGCATACGCCTATCCGACCGATTTTTTTGCAATGAGCGACGACTGGATCGAGCGTTTGAGCCGACGTGGGGAGCAGTTGACCCGCGCACTAATTCAGGAACACGCTCCCGAGCTTGGTGTAACACTTGCCGCGACAGCTCCCGTGGCTGCGTCGGGTGATCTAAGGGGAGTTGCATGAGCGACAGTCAAGTGACACCCCGGCAAGCTGTACTAGCTTTGATGAAGGGCGCTGTCCCTGAGCGAGCCGATGTCATCGACTCGCTTTGGGTTAAGTACGATTCGGAAGTAGTGCTGGCCGATGATGGCAAGCATATCACGCTCAATGCCAACAAAAACCGCATCATGTTCGATGCGAAGACCATAGACGTGCTCTGGCTAGCTAGGCCGTGTGGACGGAATCCCTGACGGGCGTTTTTGACGGATTCCCGAATTGGGACGAATTCGAAGCACTGGGTGACCGGCAAGGGGAGGCCGGTCATGCTGACGGGGATGACGGAGCGGCATTGGACGATCACGCTGGATATGTTCGACGCGGCGCAGTCAGCCAGGGGTGAGCCCGGTCATGACGACCGCAAATTCCTCGAGGCGATCCACTATTTCACCGTGCACAACATAACCTGGCGAGCGCTGCCCAAGGAGTTCGGGAACTGGAACAGCATCTGGAAACGGTTCTGGCGGCTCAGCCGCTCCGGCGTCTTCGAAGCATTCTTCCAGTTGCTGGCGGAGCGCAGCGAGACCGCGCATCTGGTCCAGTTCTTCGACAGCACGACGGCGCGGGCGCACGTCTCTGCCGCGGGCGCAAAAGGGGGCAGCAACACCAGGCGCTCGGTCGGTCACGCGGCGGCTTCACGATCGCGTCCGTCAACGTGGTGTGGAATCGGGTGTAGCTGAGGTGGCCATGGTCAGGCGGCGTCGGCTGTGATCTGCGGGCGCTCAGCGTGGTCCGTGGCGAGCAGCTCGGTCATCGGCTCGACCTGCATGTAGCGGGTCTGCACCGACCACTCGTCATTGCACTCCATCAGCACGGCGCCGATCAGGCGGATGATGGCGCCCTCGGTGGGGAAGATGCCGACGACATCGGCGCGGCGCTTGACCTCCTTGTTGAGGCGTTCCAGCGGGTTCACCGAATGCAGCTTGCTGCGGTGCTGCGCCGGGAACGCCATGAAGGCGAGCACGTCGTGCTCGCTGTCGTCCATCAGGGCGGCGAGCTTCGGGAAGCGCGGCCGGAACTGGTCGGCGACATGGCGCCAGGTCGCGTGCGCGCTGGCCTGATCCGGCTGCAGGAAGGCCTGGCGTAGCGCCGCCGCCGCCATGGTCGCCTGCCCCTTCGGCACGTAGGCGAGGGCGTTGCGCATCCCGTGCACGCGGCAGCGCTGCCATCCGGCCTTCAGCACCCGCGCGATCGCCGCCTTCAGCCCTTCATGGGCATCCGAGATCACCAGCTTCACGCCGCGCAGGCCGCGCTTGAGCAGGCTCTTGAGGAAGTCCGCCCAGAAGGTTTCCGCCTCTGACGGGCCGATGTGCAGGCCGACGATCTCGCGCCGGCCCTCGGTGTTCACCGCCACGGCGATTATCGCCGCCACCGAGACAATGCGGCCGCCCTCGCGCTGGCGCAGATAGGTGGCATCCAGCCACAGATACGGCCACTCGCCCTCCAGGCGCCGGTCCAGGAAGCCGCTGACGCGCTCGTCGATGTCCTTGCACAGCTTGGAGACGGTGGACTTCGAGATGCCGGACAGTCCCATCGCCGGCACCAGTTCGTCCACCCGGCGCGTGGACACGCCGCCGATCCAGGCTTCCTGAATCACCGCCAGCAGCGCCTTCTCGGAGGTCTTCCGCGGCTCCAGGAACGGCGGGAAGTAGGAACCCTGCCGCAGCTTGGGGATGCGGAGTTGGAGCTGCCCCAGCCGGGTGTCGAGCGTGCGGTCGCGGTAGCCGTTGCGCCAGGTCGCCCGCTCGCCGGTCCGCTCATAGCGCCCGGCGCCGATCTGGCCTTCCACGTCCGCTTCCATCAGCAGTTGCAACACCGCCTCCGCCACCGTGCGCAGGAAGTCGCCGTCGCCGGCCTTCTGCAGCAGCTCCGCCAATGGCAATCTCTCCTCGGTCATCGGGTCTCCTGTCGGCTCCAGGTTGAAGTCGGAACAACTCCACCTTGGCCGCCCGGCCCGATGGCCACCCAGCTACACCGCCGACCTACACCACAGGCCGAAACGAATCTCCACCACCTCCGTGGACGCTACCGGCTTCACCACCAAAATCCACCTCAAGACCGACCTCCACGGACGCCCCCTCGACTTCCACCTCACCGGCGGCGAGGCCAGCGACAGCATCCAGTTCGAGACGTCGCTCGACATCGGCCCGGATATTCGCCCGCGCATCGCAGTGACCGACAAGGGATACGACAGCGACACTAACCGCGCCGCAGCCCGCGCACGCGGCATTACCCCAGTAATCCCTCGTCGGGAGAACTCCAAGCAGCGAGGCCGATTCTTCCCGAAGCGGCTTTACAAGCTCAGGGCGCGTATCGAGCAGACCATCGGCAAGCTCAAGCGATTCAAGCGCGTCGCCATGCGTTGCGAAAAGACAATCACCAGCTACTCAGCCATCGTAAGCTTCGCATGCGGCTTGATGCTGGTAAAATCCGTCCACACGGCCTAATTGGATTCAGCGGCTGGCGGGCCATCCAATGCTATTCGCCACATGTCATGGTCTCCGCCGTGGTCGGAGGGACCGTCGCTGAGCTCATCGGTGCCGATGAGGGGCTTGCCGAAGTTGAGTGGGCCTACAAGGAACGGATTGCCGCCGCGCAAGGCCTGATAGCGGCGCAAGACGCAAGCTCTTTGCCCTGGCCGCCAGATCTTCCACGCCCGTCCGCGAATCGCGACGCCCTGGATGCCGTTCAGTACAAAGCGGCTTTCGATCTTACCTGCCTAAAGGGATGACGGTATATTTACGCAGGCTGCGCGATACGTTGCATGACCGGTGAAGCGAAGAATCAACCGGTCATTGTCGATAGTCACTGAAACCTCGTTGAATTGGAATGGCGCGATTTTCTGTTGAAAATCAGCACCAGAAATTTTTGTCGGTTCGCAGTTCGGATCGCGAGGTGCGATCGAAAAAAGTTGTGCTGGAAATTCAACGCGTTAGCATCACTTAAAATGGATGAGTGGGAATGAGCTCTGACGAACTATGCCGGTTTTCCGCAATGAAAAACGCGCACACTGCCCGTTAGATTTTTAACAAGCGCCGATCACTATTTTCTGGAAAACCGGGGCGGGTTGTGTTAATATTCGGTAACTATTTCCCGGGTCGCGGCTTCGCTTGATCCGCGGCGGAGCCTCGCGGCCAAGCCGGCGATGGAGGTCAGCCGATGCCGAAACTTAAGGATATTCCCGTTTGTCCGAGCCCGCCGGCAGAGCGCGCATCTGGGCGGGTGGAGAAGAGATATCGCATATCGCTGATCACGCCGCTGTTCGGCGGCGGTGCCGAGCCGGGCCAGCCGGACGAGGACTTTCCCATCCGCGGCACCGCGATCCGCGGGCAGCTGGAGTTCTGGTGGCGTGCCACGTGCGGCGCCACGTTTGCCACCCACAAGGATCTCTTTGCCCGCCATGCCAAGATCTGGGGAACGACGGAAAAGGCCAGCTCGGTTGAGGTTAGCATTTCTCATACCAAGATATGCCCGTTGAAACGTTGCGCAAATTACACGCGCAAAAAAGACGGCAAACTCCAGTTGCGTTGGGAGGACATCTTTAAGGGCCAGGAGTTGCCTTACGCACTCTTTCCGTTTCAGGGGCAACTCACCGATGACAGAAAAATCGTCTCCGCGGAGCCCGCACAGTACATTGAGGACGCCTCATTTACACTGAAACTCCGATATCCGCAGGAATTGAGTGAAGATGTCGAGGCGGCCGTTCGGGCCTGGGTGAATTTCGGCGGCCTCGGCGCCCGCACCCGCCGCGGCTGCGGCGCCCTTCTCTGCAAGGAGCTGGCGCCAAAGAACGCCGGCGATCTGGAACCCTGGTTTAGGGATAATTTCAAACTTAGTGGCGGCGAAGCGCGCCCCTGGCCCACCATCCCCGGCAGCGTGTTGGCGGAGAAATTAGAGCAAACCCCGATCGATGCCTGGAAAAAGGTGATCGGGCTCCTGCAGAAGCTTCGCCAGGGGAAGGAGGTCGGACGAAACAAGGGAGGCGACAAGAATCCCGGTCGGTCGCGCTGGCCCGAGCCTGAGACCATCCGCCGGGTGATAGGCAAACGCTCGCGCCAGCATGCCAGGATGACCTATATTCCGGACGACGCCTTTCCCCGCGCGGAGTTCGGCCTGCCGATCGTCTTTCATTTCAAGGACAAAGGCGACCCGCCGGATACCGTGCTCTATCCGTCAGACGATCCCAGCGGCGAACCGCGCGAGCGCATGGCAAGCCCGCTGATCCTGAAGCCGCTGGCGCTTGCGAATGGAAAGGCCGTGCCGCTGATCCTGCACCTCGTCACGCCGCCTTTGACTGGGGTTGTGCTTAAACAAGGCTCCGACCGGCTCCCACTTCCAAGCACCACAGTGGTGCGGGACAAACACCTTGCCAGCTATCCATGCTCGCCGCTTTCGGCCTCGGCATCCGGATCGGCCATCGACGCGTTCCTTAGCCACGCACGTGGCAACGGCTTCCGGGAGATCAAGCAATGACCGGCCATCTCCTCGCGCTCAGCATCGGCCCGGTGCAGGAGTTCATCGCCGCCGCGCGGCGCACGCGAGACCTCTGGTTCGGCTCCTACTTGCTCTCGGAGATCAGCAAGGCCGCAGCCAAATCCGTGCAACACCAAGGCGGCACGCTGATCTTCCCCGCGCCCGCCTCCTGCACGGACCTCAAGCCCGGCTCGCAGCTCAACGTCGCCAACGTGATCTTGGCCGAACTCAACGACACCGATCCTGCGGCCGTTGCCGGCAAGGCGAAGAAAGCCACCAAACAATGCTGGCGCACGTTCGCCCAGCATGTCTTCAGCCAATGCCAAGGGATTATCCGGAAGGGGATCTGGGACGATCAAGTCGATGACGTGATCGAATTCTATGCCGCATGGCGGCCCTACGCGCAGCAGACCTACCAAAAAGATCGCGCCGCGCTGATGCGCCTGCTCGCGGCGCGCAAACGCTGCCGCGACTTCCTCCCGGCCAAGGGTTACCCCGGCGTGCCGAAATCCTCGCTGGACGGGTTGCGGGAGAGCGTCCTTTTGCCGCCGGATAGGAAGTCAGCGGGGGCGCACTGCCAACTGCGTCTTCGGGCGGGGGAGCAGCTCGACGTTATCGGCTTGGTCAAGCGCGCCTGGCAGCCCCCGGACGGAAATCCAAGCTATCCCTCGGTGGCACGCATTGCGGCCGATCCCTGGATCCGGCTTTTGCAATCGAAGGAGATCGATCTCGGGCCGCTGGCCGCGGCATGCGATGCGCTCGGGCGCGCTGTGGTGCACAAACTGAATACCGCCAAGGGAAGCGGCCATCCGCAATACGCGGCCTTCCCCTTCGAAGGCACCGTGCTCTATCGCTCCCGGCATCCCGATCTGTGCGAGGAGACGGGGATCCCTGCCAAGCATCCCACATTCATGCAGCTTGTAAAAGCGCTGGATAAGGTCTCCCAAGCAGCCAAAAGCAAAGGCTTGCCCTCAGAGCCGAGCCCCTACCTTGCCGTGCTGGTGGCCGACGGCGATAGGATGGGCGCCGCACTCTCCAAGCTCGCATCGCCCGATGAGCATCGGCAATTTTCGCAGGCACTGGCGGGATTTGCCGGCAAAGCCGCGAAAATTGTGCGGGAGCACCAAGGCGTCTTGGTTTATTCCGGCGGTGACGACGTGCTGGCCTTCGTGCCCTTGGACCGCTGCCTGGATTGCGCACAGGCGCTTCATGCGGCCTTCGGCACAGCGCTCGCACACTGGTCGCAGCGGACGAACACCAAACTTACGCTCTCCGTCGGCCTGGCCATTGCCCACTTCATGGAGCCACTGGAGGATCTGCTCCGTTACGGGCGCGCCGCGGAAAAGCACGCCAAGCAACCGCGCCCCGGCGATATCCACCCGGCCGATCGCAACGGTCTTGCCGTGCACGCCGTGAAGCGCGGAGGGGAACCGGTTGCCGTCCGCATGAACTGGCCAGCCGGCGGCGCGCAGACAAACCCCGCGCAACACCTGCGGCAATTGGCGGATTGGCTGGCCGATCAGTCCGTTCCGGGAACGGTTCCCTACGATCTCCACGCGCTGGCACGGGTCTACGAGCACTGGCCTGCCGCAACCGTCAGGGATGCCATCCGGCGCGATGTCCTCGCGGTGCTGGAGCGAAAGCAGCCGCGCGGAAGCAGCAAAATGCCAAACATCAAGGGGCAGATCCAAGCGCATGTTCAAGATGCGCAGTCCCTGCGCGGCCTCGCCGACCAATTCCTGGTGGCCAAAGCAATCGGCGCATGATGAACAGCTGCGGGGATGAACGGGCTATGATGATGGTTTTGCAAATCACCTGCCGGGATCCGATCATCGCCCGCGACGGCAGGCCGTTCGGCGCGGCCGGGGGCAACCGGATGCGAAGCCTGGACTGGCTGCTCCCATCCGTCTTGGCCGGCTCGTTGCGCACCACCTTGGGGAAGGCCGCGAAGCGGGATTTTTCGGCGGACAACATCAAAGCTCTGCTGCAAATCGAAGTCGCGGGGCCGTTGCCCTGGGCCAACGGGCAACTTTATCTACCGGCCCCGGAAGACTGTGTCGTTCCTCCAAACGGGCGGATCCTTCGCGTACTCCCGCAACAATCGAACGACGGGAGCGGATGCGATTGGCCTTTGCCGGGCCTCCTGCCCGTCGGGCTCCCGCCAAACGCGGCGCAGGAGGATTTCAAACCCAAGGAAACCCCGGCCTGGTGGCCGGCAGACCGTTACGCCGCCTGGCTGGCCGGGGAAGAGATCGCCTTCGATGAGCAATTTCTCGGTGCGGCGGAAAAGGAAGAGCGGACGCACGTCAAAATCGACCCTGCTGCCGGAGCCGCCGAAGAAAGCCAGCTTTTCACAACAGCGGCGCTCGCGCTCTCGCACCTCCCGAGATACCGGATCGATTCGAAAGCCGAGGGTGCGGCCGCGAAAGCTGATTCAGGGCCGGGGCGAAAATTTGTCCCCGTCAGGCTCTGCGCCCGCATTCGCGCCGATGGCTGGTGCGGCGAGGTCATGCAAAAGCTTGATGCGCTTCACCCTCTCGGCGGCGAGCGCCGGCTGGTGCATTGGCGGGCAAGGCAAGAGGCCGATCTCTGGCGCTGCCCGGAGAACATCCGAAACGCGCTGGCAAAGCCGCAAACACAGCGGGTGCGGATGGTCTTGGCCACCCCGGCGATTTTCAAAGACGGCTGGAAACCGGGCTGGCTCGACGCGAGCGGCGAGGGCGCACCGCCGGGCGCCGAGAACCTAACGCTCCGTCTCAAAGGCGTCAGCATCGCGCGGTGGAAGGCGGTTTCGGGCTGGTCGCTCGCCGAGCTTTCTTCCCACCAACGGCGGGGTCCGAAGCCGGTCAAACGCATGGTTCCCGCCGGCGGTGTGTATTTTTTCGAGCTCGTCAAAGGCGCAGCCTCGGTTCTCGCCGAACGCTGGCTCGAACCGGTGAGCGACGATGCGCAAGATCGGCGCGACGGCTTCGGCCTTGCCGCCTGGGGCGTCTGGTAAAATAAGGGAGGGGCGCATGGAGCATACGCGCGTCTACTGGCTGCACACCTTGTCGCCGACGCATGTGGGAACGGGGCGCGGTGTCGGGTATATCGACCTGCCGATCCACCGCGAGAGGGTGACGAACTGGCCGGTTATTCCTGCCTCGGCCTTCAAGGGCGTCTGGGCCGATTATTACGGCGCAACGGAAAACGCGCGAGGTTCGGACGAAAAACTCCGGCTGGCGTTCGGGCGCGCATCCGATGACAGCAACGCCTCCAACGCCGGCGCCCTGATCCCGACCGATGCGCGCCTGGTCTGCCTGCCGGTCCGGAGTTTTTATGGAACCTTCGCCTGGTGCACCTCGCCGCTGGCGCTGAAAATGCTCCGGCGTGATCTGGAGCTCGCCAAGCTGCCCGAGCTTCCGCCCGAACCTCCACAGGTGAACGAGAGCGAAATTCACACGCCCGATCAGACGAAGCTCGCTGATAGCGGCCGTATTTATCTCGAAGACCTCGACTTCGCTGCAAAAAAGTGCGACGCGGCCGCAAAATGGGCCGAGCGGCTGGCGGGCTGGGTGTTCCCGGACAAGGCGGATAAGGCATGGCACGATCTCTTTATCGAAAGGTTCGCGATCGTTCCGAACGTGGTGTTTGATTTTCTGACGGAGACCGGCACCGAGGTTACCGCGCGCGTGCGCATCGATGATGAGCTCAAAACGGTCGTCGAAGGGGCGCTCTGGAACGAGGAAGCGCTGCCGGCAGAAACCATCCTGGCCGGGCTGATCACGTGCGACCGCACCTATTCGCCGGAAGCGAACAGCATCACGCCGGACAAACTTATCAAACACTTCGCAACCGAGCCGCTGCTGCTGCAGATCGGCGGCAAGGCGAGCGTCGGCCGCGGGCGCGTGCGGTGTGTCTTTACGTCGCGAGAAAGCAGGGGCTGAGCATGGACCGCACCAACAGCCAAAAGATGGCGCAGGCCGCCTATCAGCAAATCACAGACCGAAAACCGGACAAGGAATTTGCCAGTTTCGCGCGTTCCTTCCCCTCGCTCATTCACGCATGCGGCCTTGCCCAGGCCGTCGCTTTCGCCCGCGCGAAGAAGCGGGACGCATATCTCGCGGATCTCACCGCGGTTCTCGCGGCGGCGGGCCATGCCGATGCAGCAACGCCACAGCAGCTTGAAGCTGCAATCCACGGGAGCTCGGTAGCCGCCTATGTCCGCCTCAGCCGCAACGCCCTTCAGGCTGCCGGCTGGCTGAAACGCTATGTCGAGGCCGCCGAGGCGGAGTGAGTGCCATGCGAAAGGCGCTGATCGAACTGGCTGCGAAACGCACGAACGCGCACCACCCCGGCCTGCTCCTGCAGAAATATTTGCTCAAGCAGTCGGATCCGGATGAGCGTCGAAAGCTCCTCGATGCGGCGCGCAATGCCGCGAGAAACGCTCCGCTACAGAAGCTCTACGAGGCGGCTTATCAGCGTTGGGTGGGCTCCTTCACTAAGGGCGGCCCGTACGCATCGGCAGAGCTCGCCACCAATGGCCGGCTGATCGTGGGGCTCGGCGCCGAAAATGTTCTAGAGACCGGGCTACGGCTTGACCACACCTACGGCGTTCCGATTATTCCGGGATCGGCGCTCAAGGGCCTGGCCGCGCACTATTGCGATACGGTTTGGGGGCAGCGCCATCTTGGTAACAGCGCTCCCGATGATAACAAGCGGTTCCGAGGCAAGCGTTCCGAAAACGAGCCGGAAGGTGCGTATCATCGGCTGCTCTTCGGCACTACGGAAGATGGCGGCATCGTTACTTTCCACGATGCCTGGATGATTCCCGCTTCGCTGAATAACAGGGCGCTGCGCCTGGATGTGATGACCCCGCACCATCCGAAGTGGCAGACGAACGAGGCGCCGCCGACGGATTTCGACAGCCCGAATCCGGTTTCTTTTCTTTCGGTGGCGGGGAGCTTCGATCTGCGCATCTCTTGGTCTGGCCCGGCCGAGACGCCGCCCGAGCAAGCAAAGGCCTGGACGGATCTTGCCATGAAGATCTTGTGCGAAGCGCTGTCCGAATGGGGCGTGGGCGGCAAAACCAGCAGCGGCTACGGGCGGCTTGAACGTCCTTCGGCTGGCCACGCGGGGCCGAAAACTTTGCCGAAGCCTGGCGAGAGGGTCGAAGCGCGACTGCTCGAACAACGGACGACAAAAGGCGGCTGGCTGGCAATGCATGCGCCTTCCGGCCTAAGCGGCCCCATCCAGAACACAAACGATGTCCCCTCTGAGAAAATGCCCGGCGACGTGCTGAAGCTCATTGTCGCTAGCGCGACAGCGCGGGAAATTCATTTTCGCTATCCCACACCTGCCGACGAAGCTCGGGCAAGCCGGGCGGCGGGCAAAAAGCAGGGCGGGGTCAATAGAGGAGCGCGGCGGAAATGACTTCGCAGATTTTGCTTCTGTCAACTTGCGGAACGAGTTCACTGACGAACAAAGCCGACGAAGAAACCAGATCGTGGTTGACCAAGATCGCAAACAAGAAAGATCTTCCCAAAACGGAATCTGAACGGCTCCAAAAGTACGCCGAGCATCGCAAGCAGCAACTTTTGGCTGCCAAAATTACCGATCGTCGTCAGCTGAGTGCAGAGTTGAACGGCATTGCAGCTGTACTTGAGCGGTGGGCGCCGTCTCGCATTCTACATTTTCTCATTCAAACCGATACGGCCGCAGGCGCAGCGTGCGCCAAAATTGTGCAAGCAGTATTGG
>Ga0070737_10006523_pt1 | contig 10668 bp, 9 predicted proteins | sample Coa_R1_10_FD_66438 | JGI IMG/M metagenome (GOLD analysis project Ga0070737, IMG submission 66438) | Surface soil microbial communities from Centralia Pennsylvania, which are recovering from an underground coalmine fire - Coalmine... | ecosystem: Environmental > Terrestrial > Soil > Unclassified ...
GCCGGTTGCTCGTCTCATTCAAGCTTTTTTCAAGGGCTCCGAAAACAAAAAGTTAGGCCGATTGCTCGATAATCCAATCTTGTGCTAAACCAATTAGTTTAGACCAGCGTGCAGGCATATTTGGGAGCTGCTGTAACTCTGGATTGGGCACTGGTACCTTACCTTCTAATGCAGCGTGAGGCCGTAAAAAGTTAAAGTAAGCCACAAACAGGGTCACAAATGAAACAGATCCTTGTTCAGATCCAAACCCGTGCGTTGAGCGATAATTACCTTTAAACGTGCGGTTTAGTCTCTCAATGATTTGTTTTAGAGGCCTATACTCGGTTGATACAGGATCTTCATTGGTAAGTCCGATAACCTGTTTGATGTCAAACTGAATATCATGTTGGGCAAAAAAATGCTGAGCTAAAAGGTAAATTGGATTCCCGTCCACTACAAATGTTAGGTCTTTAGGAATCTCTTTCAGCTTCATTAAGACATCATCGATGGCACGAATAGCTGACACTGTATCTCGATTTGGTGACACTGGGTAAGACAAAATAATCTTTTTAACCGAATCAAAGAAGAAAAACAGATAATGCCAACGCCCATTTACCTTGATATAGGTTTCGTCCCCACAGAACTGATCAGAAAGTTCGTAGGGATAGTAATCTACGTAAGGCTTTAGGATAAGAGCTACGGCATTCTCGTAATTTAAAATACTCTGATGCGATATGGATACTCCATGAACATCTTTCATGAGTGCAGCTGTCTTCCTGGCCGAAAGGCCATAGTTAACATGATAAGTTAAAATCAACCCTAACGTATGTGGTGACACATAAAGTCTGGATAAATCTACTTTCGACTTTTGAGGTGAAGACTTAGACATTGGCCGAAAATCAATGTGAAACTGCCGGAAAATGTATCTTAACTTAAAGGACTGAGGATCTTTTTTAAACTGTTTCTTTTCCTTGGAAGACATCCCGTTCAGTTTCTTTTGATAATAAGGACAGTCATTATTTTTACATTTGAACACGTCAAAGTCTTTTCTTTCCTTAATTTTATCAAGGGTTTTAGCACAATGAGGACACTTCAAAATGGCCTCTTTTGAGTAACGATTCTTGCCACTAAAAAGGCAGGAACATACCTTACACTGAAACTGTCCTTTATCTCCATTATTGGCGTAAAGATAATCCGATGGGGCACCACACTGAGGACAGTTCATAGATTTAGGCACTGCTGTTTTTGAGTTTTTACGCCTTTGAACCGGTTTTAAAGGTTTACCGTTTTTCTCCAGATATTCTGTAAGGAGAATCTTATAATCAAGCTTCTGTAAGGTTTCGATGATCGGAAGATCATCCACCTGAAGTTTTCGGTAAGGTTTATTTACTGGTGATTCTTTTGGCTTATCAAACATGTTTTTTCTTAACAGAAAAGTGAGTAATGTTCGAATTACTTGTTCTTGGTACTTAATAAAAGTGAGTAAATAGGTTATAATTTGAGGGTACAAATTGTCACTTCCTTTCTAAGGTTGTTGGGTGTGAGGTAACCTCAATTATCCTTAGATTTCAGGGAGTGACAATTTTTTTGCTTATAAAGCCCTCTATCAAGGCATTTTATAGCTTATTTCAAATAAAAGTTTTTACAATACGAACAAATGTTCGGAGGTGAAACGATGGAACAAAAAGACTTTGAAGAAATTTATCAGCAATACAAGGAACAAAGTGAGCAGCAAGCAAAAATGGAAGCAGGGCGGAATAATCCAGAAGGCAAGGAAGAGTTTGTGGCTGTTAAGAAAAATGATGACGGTGATATCATTGCGTTTAAGACGAATACTGGAAGGGAATTAGATTATATAACGGCTCTTGAAGAAGCAAAAGCAGGAAAAATTGCTCACATTGATGTCTTCCATAAATATGGGAGGGATATTATTCGCAGCGAACCTGACGGCATTAAAGAGAATAATCTGGATGAATTACCCGAGTTTTAAAAAAAGGTGTCGGCATGAGTGCCTGACACCTTTAAATCTATTTAGCGAATAGACAGTTCATATTGTTTAATTTTCTCTTCATACGTTAAAGTAACACCGATTTCGTCCCAGCCGTTCAGCAGCATTTCCTTCGGATATGGGGCGATTTCAAAATGAAATTCAAAGCCGTCATGGTCATACACGACTTGCTCTTCCAGATTGACGGTCACTGTATACCCTTCGGTTTCGGCCTTTTTCATGATGATTTGCACTTGTTCTTCATTAGCTTGAATGGCAAGTATACCATTTTTGACACAGTTGTTTTTAAAAATATCAGCGTAACTTGGGGCAATAATGACTTTGAAGCCAAAATCTTGAACGGCCCACGGAGCATGCTCGCGAGAAGAGCCGCAGCCGAAGTTCTCTCCTGCCACTAAAATGGAAGCCCCTTTATATTGTGGTGCATTTAGAGGAAAGTCCGGTCGAGGATTCCCCTGATCATCAAACCGCCAGTTATAAAAAAGAAATTGTCCGAAGCCGCTCCGTTCAATTCGCTTTAGAAATTGCTTCGGGATAATCTGATCGGTATCAATGTTAGGTCGGTTAAGCGGGAATACAAGCCCTTGATGAATACGTAACGGTTCCATTGTTTATCTTACCTCCTGTGCTGTAAATGTGCGGACATCGACAAATCGGCCGGCAATTGCCGCAGCAGCAGCCATTTCCGGGCTGACAAGATGAGTACGGGCCCCTTTGCCTTGTCGTCCTTCAAAGTTGCGGTTGGAAGTAGAGGCACAGCGTTCACCAGATGGAATGATATCATCGTTCATTCCTAGACACATGCTGCAGCCTGCCTCACGCCATTCAAAACCAGCTTCTTTGAATACTTGATCAAGACCTTCTTGTTCTGCAGCAAGTTTCACACTGAATGATCCCGGAACAACAATAGCTGTGACTGATGGGCTTACTTTTCGTCCACGAATCACTTCGGCAGCTTTGCGTAAATCGCTTAAGCGTGAGTTGGTGCAGGAACCGATGAATACATGGTCAATTTTTACACTTGAAATAGGTTGGCCGGCTTTTAATCCCATATATTCAAGAGCACGCTGGATTTCTTCTTTTTCATTTGGTTTATCAGTATCATCAGGACTTGGTACATTAGCGGTAACTGGGATACACATTCCGGGATTCGTTCCCCAAGTGACCTGCGGTGCCACTTCGTCTGCGTTGATTTCAATGACATCATCATAGATTGCTCCCTCGTCAGTAGCAAGAGCTTTCCAGCGCGCAACCGCTTCTTCAAATGCTGCACCTTGAGGAACATAACGGCGGCCGCGTAAATAATTAAAAGTCGTTTCATCAGGAGAAATCAAACCTGCTCGTGCACCGCCTTCAATTGACATGTTGCAGACTGTCATTCGTTCTTCCATAGACATTGCTCGAATGGCTTCTCCCGTATATTCGACAACATATCCGGTACCAAATTTTACACCGAATTTTGCAATTATCGCCAAGATCAAGTCTTTAGCGGTAACGCCTGTCCCAAGTCGGCCGTTGACTTTGACATTCAATGTCTTTGGTTTTGCCTGCCATAGTGTTTGTGTTGCCAGAACATGCTCTACTTCACTTGTCCCAATCCCGAAGGCAAGGGCGCCGAATGCACCATGTGTGGATGTATGGCTGTCGCCGCAGACGATCGTTTTGCCGGGCTGGGTTAAGCCGAGTTCCGGACCAATGACATGGACAATTCCGTTATCGGGATGATGAAGGTCAGCAAGGGTGATGCCGAATTCCCGACAATTTTGGACAAGAGTATCAATTTGTTTTTTCGAAATAGGATCATGGATGACCTGCCGCTGGCGGGTGGGTATATTGTGATCCATCGTGGCAAACGTAAGATCAGGGCGGCGGACTTTACGCCCGTTCAAACGCAGACCCTCAAATGCTTGCGGGGAGGTAACCTCATGAACAAGGTGGAGGTCAATATAAAGTAAATCTGGTTTTCCTTCCTCACGGTGAACTACATGCTGTTCCCAAATCTTTTCAATAATCGTTTTTGGTGTTTGCATAGTTTCCTTCCTCTCCATTAAAGTAACCGAATGTTCCATTTATACAGAAATCCGCCCTTTTTATTTGCGGATTCGTCCTGTTTATTAGCGAATTTATCTGATTTATTTGCGAATCCGGGCTCATTATTTGCTAATTTATAGTTGCAATCTGCGATTTGAAAAAAATTCGGGTAAACCGAAAGAGCCACGATTTACCCATGTAATCCATTTATTAATAGTAGCAGCTGGCGATACATTTTGAAGCATTCTGGGTTTTAATATAGTCAACAATTAATCGCGTCATAACTTTCGTGCCAACAAGGCGTCCGTTTGGTACCTGCAGGTCAGCAGTATGATAACCGGAATCAAGAGCGGATTGGACGGCATTCTCAATGAGTTTTGCTTCCTCTTCCAATTCAAAGGAATATCTTAACATTAGCGCTGCTGATAAAATCATGGCAGTTGGATTGGCAATACCTTTACCAGCAATATCCGGAGCTGAACCATGGACTGGTTCATAAAGACCGACTCCTGATTCATTCAGGCTTGCAGAAGGGAGCATGCCAAGAGACCCCGTTAATACAGATGCTTCATCACTTAAAATGTCACCAAACATATTCTCTGTGACAATCACATCAAAGTGAGAAGGATTGGTAATCAGCTTCATCGCTGCCGCATCAACTAGCACATGCTCAACCTCGACATCAGGGTATTGTGCTTTCTTTTCCTCGACGACTTCTCTCCAAACCTTGCTTGATTCAAGCACATTTGCTTTATCGACGGATGCAAGACGGCCGCGCCGGCTGCGTGCTGCTTGAAATGCTTTATCGACAATTCTTTCAATCTCATAGCGTGTATAGCTGAGCGTATCAACAACGACCTGGCCGTTTTCCCGCCGCTCGCTGGGCATTCCAAAATAAATACCGCCAGTTAATTCACGAACAATAAGGAGGTCGCTCCCAGCAACGACTTCTTCTTTTAAAGGAGAAGCATGAAGCAAATTTTTGAATCCTTTGATCGGGCGCAGGTTCGCATACAGGTCAAGGGCTTTGCGGATGCCCAGAAGCCCTCGTTCCGGCCTTAAATGAGATGGGTTTTGATCCCATTTAGGTCCGCCAACAGCACCTAGTAATACAGCATCCGCCTGTTTGCAGGCCTCCACTGTTGGATCGGGAAGGGGAGTGCCGTAAAGGTCAATGGCTGCTCCTCCGATTTCATGGGTCTCAAAGCTAAATGTATGATTATATTCTTCCGCAATGGCCGTTAACACCTCTTTAGCGGATTCCATCACTTCCTTGCCGATGCCATCACCGGGAAGCAATACAATACGTTTTTTCATAAGAGCAACCTCCTTATTATTGTAAAAAATGTATGTTGAATCTGGCCTCGGTGCCTGACACCAAGGCCGTGAAAATTAAAGCGCTGCGGGTTCAGTTACAGTTGCATTTTGGTTGAAAAATACTCGGTTGACAGCATTCAAAAATGCTTTTGCTGATGCTTTGAGCACATCTTGAGCAGAGCCGCGGCCGCTGACTTGGGCGCCGTTTACGGTCATTTTGACATGGACTTCCGCGAGGGCATCCCGGCCTTTGCCGACAGAACTTAAATTAAAATCAGTAAGATGAATTTCCTCTTTTACAAGTGCCTCGAGCGTGTTGAATAAGGCTTCGACACTTCCGCTGCCGGTGCGGGCTGTTTCCACCCGTTCTCCATCAGGAGTGGTAAGGGCGACAGTTGCCGTAGGCAGGTTCGCGGAAGCATACTGAACTTGGAATGCAACCAGTTCATATTTTTTCACTTCGACAGAAGCTGTTTGAATATCTGTTAAAATGGTAAATAAATCTTCGTCGGTTACTTCTTTTTTTCGGTCAGTTAACTGCTTGAACGCTTGGAAAGCTTCGTTCAGCTTTTCCGGGGCTAAGGAAAAGCCCATCTGCTCAAGCTTCTCTTTGAAGGCGTGCCTGCCGGAATGTTTCCCAAGGATAAGATCATTGGAGGCAACTCCGACCAATTCCGGTGTAATAATTTCATAAGTCAGCGCATTTTTTAACACACCGTCCTGGTGAATCCCGGATTCATGGGCAAAGGCGTTTTTTCCGACAACTGCTTTATTCGGAGGAACTTTCATCCCGGTAAAGCGGCTGACCAAGTCACTAGTCCGTTTGATTTCTTTTAAAACAAGATTGGTTGTAAATGGATATTTATCTTTCCGGATATTTAAGGCGACAGCAATTTCCTCTAATGAAGCATTTCCAGCGCGCTCGCCGATACCGTTAATCGTACCCTCTACTTGAGTTACCCCGTTTTCGATCGCTGCAAGCGAGTTAGCAACCGCCATTCCAAGATCATCGTGGCAATGACAAGAAAGAGCCGCTTTATGAATATTCGGAACATGTTCTCTAATATAACGGAACATGCGACCATATTCTTCAGGTGTTGTATAGCCGACTGTATCTGGAAGATTAATGACGGTCGCACCGGCATCGATGACTTTTGTAATGATTTGTACAAGAAAATCCAAGTCAGAGCGGGAGGCATCTTCTGCCGACCATTCTACATGTGGAAATCTTTGTTTTGCATAAGCAACCATGTCAACCGCTGTTTGGACGACTTCCTCCGGTTTTTTCATTAGTTTGTATTGCATATGGATAGGGGAGGTGGCAATAAATATATGCAATCTTGGTTCTGCAGCATCTTTTAAGGCGTCCCACGCAATGTCAATATCTGATTTCGTTGCCCGTGCGAGGCCTGTAATGGAACAGTTTTTAATAGTTCGGGCAATGGCCCTGACGGCTTCGAAATCCCCTTGGGAGGAAGCCGGGAACCCGGCCTCCATGATGTCAACGCCCAAGCGTTCCAACTGCCTGGCAATTTCTAATTTTTCAAGTTGGTTTAAATTTACACCAGGGGACTGCTCTCCATCGCGTAAGGTCGTATCAAAGATGTTAACGTGAACCATTTACCACCACTTCCTTCTTTACAGGTTTTTTAATAAATGGCATCAAAGCGCGAAGTTCACGGCCGACTTTTTCAATCAAATGATTATTTTCATTGCGGTTAATCGCGTTAAATTGCGGACGATTCGCCTGGTTTTCCAAAATCCAGCCTTTAGCAAAGGCGCCGGTTTGGATATCTTTCAAAATGTCTTTCATGCGCTGCTTTGTTTCTTCCGTGACAACGCGCGGACCGGAAACGAAGTCTCCCCATTGCGCTGTATCAGAGATGGAATAGCGCATGTTTTCCAAACCTCCCTCATAGATCAGGTCAACAATTAATTTCATTTCGTGTAAACACTCGAAATAGGCAATTTCAGGCTGGTAACCTGCTTCAACAAGTGTTTCGAAGCCTGCTTTGATAAGAGCTGAAACACCGCCGCAAAGTACTGCTTGCTCGCCGAATAGATCTGTTTCGGTTTCTTCCTGGAATGAAGTTTCCAATACACCTGCACGAGCAGCGCCGATTCCTTTTGCATAAGCAAGAGCGAGATCACGTGCCTGGCCGGTATAATCTTGGTATACAGCATATAGTGCCGGTACACCTGCACCTTCTGTATAAGTACGGCGTACCAAGTGTCCTGGTCCTTTCGGAGCGACAAGGAATACGTCTACATCGGCAGGAGGTACGATTTGGTTGAAATGAATGTTAAAACCATGTGCAAATACTAAAGCGTTACCTGGCTTTAAATTTGGCTTGATGCTTTCTTCGTACACTTTTGGCTGCAATTCGTCTGGAAGAAGAATCATCACAACATCGGCTGCTGCTGTTGCTTCAGCTACAGAGCGGACATCAACACCATCTTCAACTGCTTTCTCCCATGATTTCCCTTCACGCAATCCGACAACAACATCATAGCCGCTTTCTTTTAAGTTCAGCGCATGAGCGTGGCCTTGTGAGCCGTAGCCGATTACTGCAATCTTTTTCCCTTGTAAAACTTCCTCTTGAATATCTCCGTTATAAAGTACTTTTACCATTATTGATCATCCTTTCAGAATTATTAGTTTATTTTGATAGTGAATATGCTGTAAATTCATTAACTTGCGGCTGATAGCCGCGTAAAAAGGCGGTTAAGCCGGTTCGGGCAATTTCTTTAATGCCGAACGGACGCAAGAGCTCAATCAAGGCATCAATTTTTTCCGGTCGGCCGGTGATTTGTACCGCTAAGCTGTCTTTGCTAACGTCAATAATGTCAGCGCGGAAGGGATCAATAATCCCATGGATTTCGGTACGGAGCTGGGAACTGCTTGCTACTTTAATTAAGGCCAGCTCCCGGACAACAATTGCTTTATCCGTAATGTCGGATACTTTTAATACATCAATTTGCTTGTTTAATTGTTTTGTTACTTGCTCCAGCCGCTGTCCATCTCCAACTTCGACCACAAGGGTCATTTTGGAAACTCCTTCGGTTTCGGTGGGGCCAACAGAAATGCTCTCAATATTAAATTGCCGCCTTTGCAAGAGACCTGTAACCCGGTTGAGCACACCGCTGCGATCTTGAACTGTTAACGTGATGATACGTTTCATTGTGGTTTCACCCCAATCATTTCATGAAGCCCTTTGCCGGGAGCAATCATTGGAAAAACTTTTTCCTGCTGGATTACACGGCAATCAACTAGTACCGGCTCATTTAGAGCAAATATTTCAGGTAATTTGGCAATCAAGTCTTCTTGGTTGTCAATTTTGTAACCGCGGATCGAGTAGCTTTCCGCAAGTTTAACAAAATCTGGTTGGCTATGCAGGATCGATTCGGAAATTCGATTGCCATGCAACAGTTCCTGCCACTGGCGGACCATTCCGAGCGCGCCATTGTTGACGATGATAATCTTGATTGGAAGATTTCGTTCATACACAACGGACAGCTCTTGCAATGTCATTTGGAAACCGCCGTCACCGACAATGGCAACGACTGTGCTTTCCGGAGCTGCCATTTGTGCGCCAATGGCTGCCGGAAACCCGAAGCCCATTGTCCCGAGCCCGCCGGACGTAATCCAGCGATGCGGCTTGGTGAAGTTGTAGTATTGGGCGGCCCACATTTGATGCTGGCCGACATCAGTCGCTACAATGGCATCCCCGCCAGTTATTTTATGAATGGCTTCAATCAGCCATTGCGGGCACATGCCATGAGGATCATGTTGATACCAAAGCGGATAATCCTGCTTATATTGTTCAAGATGTTCCAGCCATTCCTGATGTTCCAGAGCCTCAAGACCGGCTGTTTCATCGATCAATTGAATTAAGGCTTCTTTGGCATCCCCGACGATTGGAATTTGCGTTGGAACATTTTTGCCGATTTCTGCCGGGTCGATATCGATATGTGCTACTTTCGCATTCGGGGCAAAATGCTTTAGATTGCCTGTCAACCGGTCATCAAAGCGGGCGCCAAAATTGATGAGTAGATCACTTTCGTATAATGCCATGTTTGCTGCATATGTTCCGTGCATGCCGCCCATTCCCAAGGATAGAGGGCTGTCTGCCGGAAAGGTTCCGAGACCCAGCAGGGTAGTAACTACCGGAATTTGATGTTTCTCCGCAAAAGCTGTTAACTCCGCAGATGCCTTCGCATGAAGGACACCAGCTCCGGATAGAATGACAGGTTTTTTCGCTTTTGACAGTGAGTCAACCAGCTTTTTAATTTGGAACGGATTCGGTCTGATGGTCGGCTGATAGCCAGGCAAGTGAATGAGAACTTCTTCCGGTTCTTCCGTTAAAATTCCTGCTGAAATATCTTTTGGAATATCGACAAGGACCGGTCCCGGCCGGCCGGTAGAAGCAATATGAAATGCTTCCTTCACAATTCGCGGTAAGTCGGCAATCGACCGCACCTGGTAATTATGTTTGGTAATCGGAGTCGTAATGGCCATTACATCTGCTTCCTGAAAGGCATCTGTTCCGATTACGGTACTTGCCACCTGACCGGTAAATACCACGAGCGGTAAAGAATCCATCATCGCATCTGTAATTCCGGTAACCAGGTTTGTTGCTCCCGGCCCTGAAGTAGCTATTACCACTCCAGGTTTCCCTGTAATTCGGGCATATCCTTCTGCTGCATGGATCATTCCTTGCTCATGGCGGAAAAGGACATGCTGGATGCGGCCTTGTGCCCGATAAATGGCATCGTAAATTGGCAGAACGGCACCTCCGGGATACCCAAATAATGTTTCAACCCCTTCTTTGATCAGCAAATCAATAAGAAGATCTGCACCTGTTTTCGGTGCGGTACTGGTTTGGAATTCCAGCTTGGCTTCTACTTTCACGTCGTAATTCCCTCCTTGTGGAAATTTCTATTTAACCTATTTGACTCCTAAAAACAAAGTAAAAAGGCCTTTTCTCCACGAATAAACTGCAGTTAAGCATAAGCAGAGTAATCGGGGAGAAAAGGCCTATCATTTTCTCGGTACCACCCGTTTTCACAGTATCCTCACGAATACTGCCTTATGAAGCGTTTAATAAATTGTTAAACGCTTCTTTTTGTAACAGGTGCGCATGTAAGCACCCGGTTAAACCTACTTGGTAACTACCGTTCAGAATAACACTCGGGGACGATGTCAGATTAGGTTGTATTACTGGGCTCACAGCAACCCCAGCTCTCTGAAAATACAAGTATCTAATCCTTTATTCCCGTCATCGATTTAAGACTATTAGATTATCAAGTTAGTACCTTAACTTCTTTAAAGA
>Ga0070737_10006524_pt1 | contig 10668 bp, 10 predicted proteins | sample Coa_R1_10_FD_66438 | JGI IMG/M metagenome (GOLD analysis project Ga0070737, IMG submission 66438) | Surface soil microbial communities from Centralia Pennsylvania, which are recovering from an underground coalmine fire - Coalmine... | ecosystem: Environmental > Terrestrial > Soil > Unclassified...
TGTTTTTTTCTTCTTTCATATCGGGTATCCAGAAACTCCCGCAAAAATAGTGATAACTCCGCCGCACAAGAACCAGTTGACACAGCTTTTTCAGAACCAGTCTTACAACTCAAACAAAATTGGCTTCAACGGAACAAATTTTGAAAGTTATGGAAATGCGAGCATCCTGATGGAAGGTTATGCGCGCAACGCGTCAGCTGCATCTCCAGACAACCTCATTGCAGATTCTCCAATAATAATTGCAATGGGTTACCTGATGGTACAGACATACACCGACCAGAATGGTTACTACTCGGTACAGGTGCTTCAGAGCGGCAAGGGAACCTTTGCGTTTGACATGTTCCAGTATAATCTTCTCTACAAGCAGGTCTATTTTGCTCCCCTTGCCACAACCGCATGGGTGAACTTATCATTCAATCCCGCTCAGAAATACGAGATATCAGGCTATACCCAGTACAATGGAAGCGCTGTCCCAGATGTGCTTCTGAAGTTTTACACCAGCCTTGGTTCTTACACAACATATTCCGACAGCAGCGGCGTCTATCGTTTGAACATAGTGAATGGCACCTACCAGGCTGTCGTGAACAAAACAGGTTTTGGGCCTATTCCCACTCCGGATAAAATTGCTGTGGCAGGCTCCGGTTACAATAATTTTAACCTGACTCTTCATCCGATTCATCAGATAGCCGGAAACATATCGGGTAATGTGCATAACGGACTAGATGTCCCGCTGCCCGGTGTTCTAGTTACGGATACGACTTCAAATCAGACGACGTACACGGACGCCAATGGGTATTATTCAGTCCGTTCATATTATGGACCCAATGCTCTTTCCTTTACGCTTAAAAATTATTTCACCCTCTACGAAACTGTGAATGTTTCGACTCCACAGACATCAAAAAATGCCACTCTCATTTCCCTTGATCCACTTCAGTCAGGACAAAACCTCACAAACCTGCCTTTCACAAATATTCCCGGCTTTGTCAATTCCAGCAGCTCCCAGCCCCTTTACAATTCACCTGAGCTGATAAATCTGTTAGGTGTAGTGTATGACAATCAGACAGGCATACCCATTCCGAATTCACAGTTCAGCATAATTGTCGGTGTGAATGGTACGTACTTCATAGCCCAATTCTTCACAAATTCAACAGGGGCATACAGCGTCAAGTTCAGCTATCCAGGGGCTTATTCCTACGAGATCGTTTCAAATTTAACCGAGCCGGGCAATTTCTCATCTTTGCTTAAAACTCCTTATCAGGCCAGACAGATCGGGCTTGCCATCCAGAAAAACAGCATTGGGCAGCTCCATCTTAAGGTCACTGGAACAGGAGGATCGGGTCTGTCAGGCTCCGGGGTAAGGATAAGTCAGGGATCCGGTTCCATTGCCTACAACCTCACTAACGCCTCAGGTTCTTACAATGTCAGCCTTCCCAAGGGTACCTATTACCTTAACATTTCAAAGCCCGGGTACTTCAACTCTTCACGAGTAATCACGGTTTCCGGAAATAATTCCGTCAATGTCTCCCTGAAACCATCCGGAAGCATTGGAGGAAACTCCTCTCTCGTGAGCGCACCCTCCTCGCTCAAGAATCTGCCTGCAATAACTGAGAAGACGATATCAAATCTGCTCTCCACCAACAGGAGCTCAGGAAAGGCGGTGACCTATAATTACAACGGCACCAGTTTTACATTCGACCTTAGGGCCGGCTCCGTCAGCCTTGTTAACACCAGCGTTGCATTTTTCCTATATGTTAACGGCAACGAATACGTTGAATTCACGTCTACAAACTCAAATGGACTGGCTACACTCAGCTTTACATTCGGAGGCACCTACGAGGTACTTCCAGAAGCTACGGATTTCAATGGAACTATACTGCTGCTGAACACAACAACTGCCAGTGGTACACAGACAGTGCAAATGCAGGTCGACCGCCTGGGTGAACTTAATATAACCCTTCAGAACAATTTCACTTTACCGTTGCCACCTGCGAGCGGACTCTCCGTCACGAACTACCTCCTGCCTATCTATTTCAACCAGTCAGTCAGTGTAAAGGCAAACCTGACAACGGCTCTTTATAGAGTACCGTATGCCAAGTATAACTTCACATTCAGGAACAACAGCTTTGTGCCTGTTTCAAACGTCCCTGTTAATCTGTCAGCTTCCTCTGATCAGAGAACGATCTACGTTGATCCATACCTTATCATATTGAACTATTCAACACCCATAAGCTTAAATTACAATACCACCGGTGCAGTTTCATTCTCCTTTACACTCTCCGGCAGCGGTCAGAAGGTCAGCAGCGTGGTCTCCGGAACCTACACATCCGTGTTCAGTGCCGGGACCCAGCAGCTTAATAGCACGTCTTACTCAATCACACAATCCAGTTTTATCAAGTACATGTCGTTCGACGTGACATCAGGTCACGTCAACAGCTCTGCATCCATGAAGTGGCTCATACCTCCTGACACCCTGTACGTAAACTTCACCTCCAACAGCGTGTCATCAGGTGAACTCCTGCTCAAGATGACAGTATACAACGGAAGCCAGTATTTCCCGCTTGACGGCACCGTTGAGATCCTTATCAACGGCGTGACTGTACCGGTGGCGGCATCTGGTTCCAATGTGACCCTTGGAAATTATTTCATGCTTGCGCAAGACAACAAATACAATTTTAGTATTGAAATCAATGACTTCAGCGGTAACGTGAACGGAAAGACTAACCTTGTGGTGCAGCTTGACTATTACACGTGGTCGCTGGTGGGATAGTTATGGGGTTATTTTCTGGCGATGGCAAGAAAGTAAAGAAGGTGAAACAGAAGGGCAAGCCCAAAAGATCATTGAGAAATTCCCAGACCATTGAGACCGTTGTTGAGGTGAAAACAGTCGGGGACATACCACCCATGCTTGAGGCCCGTCGTCTGATCAGCGATAACAAAATAGCTGCGGCTGCCGCAGTTGCGTACAACGCAGCCAGGTCAGACTATGCCAGGTATTATGGTTCAAAGACTTCCTGGAATAATGGTGAGCGGAACTTCCTGATAGGAGAAATTGAATCCTTTAAGGTCAAGGTCCCTGACATCGCAAGGGTAGACGGTACCAGTATTCTTGAGGCTGCCGAATCTGTTCAGCCAGAAAACGATCAGACCAAGGCAAGGCTTTCCGCGCTCAAGAAGCTGATACTCCTCTACCTGAACTACTACGAGAAGAGCAGGTTCGGCCCCTCTGTTGAATTCGGCGGTGATGAGCTTCTGGAGAGGTTTTCTGATGTTTACAATTATGTGGACATCATGCCTCTCTATTTCTCGGATTCAGCCAGTCCTTCAAGGGAGAGCGGTAAATGAGCGCTCTTTCCGTCGGTTCTCTGATAGGTTCACTTATCCAGACATTCCAGTCCCAGGTGACAAAAGACCCGTTCATGCTGCTCGGATTTCTTATCCCCATTCTTCTCATCTGGTTCTCATCCATGGGGATACGTCTCGTGGCACGCCGAACAAAGGTTGACTCTCCGCCCACCATGGAACAGAAAAGAGAGAAATTCATCATCCCGAGAGATTTCTTTAACGTGGAACTGGAACAGATCAAGGACTCAAATTTCGAGAGATATTTGGTTCCCATGGAATCTGAGCTTCGGTACCTGAAGGATTCATACCAGTACTTCCAGACGCTGATAAAGCGGTACAGGAAATACAGCAGTATGGCCTCAAGCTCCATTAAGAGGCGCAAGAAAAGGGGGGAGCAGGGCAGGATAGATACCTTCAATGAGATCCTGAACCTTTACAACAGGGTGAGGAAATTGCAGTTCAACACAGTGGAATTTCAGGAGGAGGCCGAGTCTGAATGACAGAGGAGATATTTGATACGTTGCAGCTGAGAAATGCTGTCAGGAACGTTGAATCCATCATCGGTAGGAAAGTCATAGGTTCTGAGAAGATAGTCAGGTACATGTTCATAGCCCTCCTTAGCAACAACCACATGCTTCTTGAGGGCGTACCCGGTCTGGCGAAGACTATGCTGGCAAGTGAATTTGCCAGGAATCTCTGCATGGACTTCAAGAGAATACAGTTCACCCCGGACATGCTACCTTCTGACATCACCGGCAGCATCATATTTAATCTGGAGCTGAAAAAGCTTGAGTTCAGACGGGGCCCTATATTTGCCAATGTTCTCCTCGCTGACGAAATAAACAGGACTCCTGCAAAAGTCCAGTCAGCGCTGCTTGAAGGAATGGAAGAGAAGAAGGTTTCAGTGGGTGGTGAGGATTACCCTCTGCCCGAACCTTTTCTGGTGATCGCTACACAGAATCCTATAGAGCAGGAAGGCACCTTCCCCCTCGCAGAAGCTCTCATGGACAGGTTTCTGTTCCGTTACATTCTAACATATCCCACGAGGGAAGAGGAACTCGGAATCCTGAGATCACTCTCCGTGGACTTTGGGGAACCGGAAAACATACTGGATGCAAACAAGATCCTGTCGCTCCGGAAGGAAGTCAGGCTTGTATATGCCCATGAAGACATAATATCCTACATTGTTGACATTATAAGAAAGACCAGGGAGGATGATCTGGTGCTTGTTGGGGCCAGCCCTAGGACATCGGCCAAGTACCTTCTTGCGGCAAAGGCAAACGCCCTGCTCAATGGGCGGGAGTACGTGATTCCGGAGGACGTAATATTTCTGTCAAGGGCTCTACTCAATCACCGGCTCATTCTGAGGCCGGAAGCCCTACTGGATTCTGGCGGGGATGCAATTTCAACGGTGAACCGTGTGATCGATCGGATTGTTTCATCGGTGGAACCTCCAAGATGATAAAGAAATCAGGATATGCCCTTCTGGGCGTTCTTACCTATGGTATTCTCGAATCCCTGATATTTGGATACAACTATTTCATAATCTTCACCCTCGTGATGTTCTTTGTTGTTTCCTCAGACATAATACTGTTCAATGTAGGTCAGGGAAGGGATATTAAGAAGATAATCACAGAAAGAACACTGCTCAGTGACCACTCCAGGAAAAACCAGTGGGTCCAGGTCAGTGTATCTTTCAGGAACAACGGCAGAAGAGGAATAAGGTTCAGGTATTATGATACCCTTTCGGACATTTTTCTTTCCAAAGGGGATTTCGAAGGGGAGATGGTGCTAAGGCCCGGTGAAACAAGAACAGTAAATTACCAGATATCCTCACAGGCAATAGGAAAATACCAGATCGGTCCTTTGCGTCTCTACACTGAGGACCCGATGAAGCTCTGCCTTGTGAATGATATAGCTGAGAAGCCCAATGAAATTCAGATTAGCCCGTCAGCCAGTGAGCTTTTCTCCCAGAGAAGTGAAAGACTAAGCAACTTCCTTTTTACGGTGGGGATACACTTTTCCAAGAAGAGCGGGCAGGGATACGACTTCTACGGCATCAGGGACTACACAGAAAGCGATGACTTCAGGTACATCGCGTGGAACAGGTACGGTTCCGTCACCGGTGAGGACCTGTATATAAAGCAGATGGAGGAGGAGCGCCAGATAGATGTCTATTTTGTCCTTGACTACAGCGACGGCATGAATCAGGGGTTCGGGTCAAGAAGAATGTATGACCATGTCGTCACCTCCGTCCTGAATGCAGCATACAATATAGCTAGGAACCATGACGGTGTCGGTTTCATGGTCAAGTCGACAACTCAGGAGATGTTCATAGCTGCCCGAAAGACCCAGGAACCAATAAAGGAGATGGAAAAGAGGATTGCATCAATGCGACCCTCAGGAGACTTCAGAATGGAGAGTGTGGTGGAGCAGCTGAAACGCAATATCAGGAAGAACGCAGTTGTGTTCATAATCTCTCCCCTCGCCTACGCCGAAAACCTGAGGGTCCTCGACAAGCGGGCACTTACCTCGGGACATCCTAAATATCTGTTCATCCTTGATCAATACTTTTATGCGGAACTGCCAAGGGATCAGGTTGAGCGTAAGCTAATGATGAGCCTTGAAGTAAAGCACAGGAAGAACCTGCAGGCAGTTTCAAAGTTCTTCAACAGCGTCGGGATAAAGAGCTCCATAGTGGGAAGGGATGACCTGCTCCTTAGGCTGATGGTTGAGTACGAATATGCCAGGAACATGAATCTGGGGAGTTGACATGGATCAGACATCACGATATGGAATAAACGTACTGGTAATGCTTCCAGCCCTTGTACTTCTGTCCTACATTGCAGGCGAGATGTTCAGGGTTGTTTCCATGGCATCCTTCCTGATCCTCAGCTCCCTTCCGGTTATTAAGAGGCTGCTGCCAAAACAATACAGGGGCAATTTTTATCCCCTTGTTATCCTTGCTGTCCTACTACTGATTCTTCTCTCAATCATGACAACAGCAGGAATCATAACAGTGCCACGTGAATTGAGTTTCCTGATAGTGCCCCTAACAGAGACTACATTTCTCACACTGGGATTCGCTTGGACAGTGGCAATAATCCTGGAGGGGCTTCTATCCCCAAATATCAGGCGCACTATTTCATATCTCCTTGTCTCGATGCTTCCGCTGCTGGACCAGGTCTTCGTTATATATCTTATGAATCAGTTCGGGTACAGCTACCAAGAGGCTCTGACCGAAGCATACTTCCAGCAGGCAGCATCATTCCTTCTGCTTCTATTCGCTGGCAGTACCAACGCCGACGGTTACAACTTTCCTCCGCCACTTTCGACGATTAACATACCTCTTAACAATGTTGTCCTGATAACGCTTATACTTGCTGTTATTGGCTTTATGGTCTATTTTATACTTGAATCTGAGAAGCCAAGTAGATCGGAGGCTACTTCACAGATTGCATATTCACTTTTCCTGGGCGCCCTGCTTGCCCTGGTGACTTTTCTCTTCATAAAAATAGCACAGCCGGCGAGCCTCGACCTGTTTGTTGCCGCCCTTGCTGTTCTAGGGACCCTGATTGCCATCCGGAGGAGTTCCCCGGAGAGGTATGAGAGGAGATTGCGGAAGAGAGCTACTGTTAATAAAATCAAAAGCAATAATCCAAGGTGAAGACAACTCTTCTGAAAGGCCCGCTCATTGTCACTCAGAACAGCAGCAGGGACATCCTGCGTGCCAATATTCTTATTGACAATGGAACAATAGCTTACATTGGTCCGGATGAACCCCAGGCAGATGAGACCATAGACTACCGTAACAGACTTGTATGCCCTGGTTTCATCAACACACACACCCATGTTGCCATGACACATCTCCGAGGACGATTGGACGACATAGGATTATCGGAGTTCCTTAGGGAGACATCTGCACTTGACTCTGAGAGAACCAGCAGAGGCATATTCAACTCTGCCCTTCTCGGCCTATATGAAATGGCCGCTTCGGGAGTCACCACATTCCTTGACCTGTACTATTCCGAAGATGTTATTGCTCAGGCCTGTCAGAAGGTCGGCATTCGCGGGTATCTTGCTTGGGCCACTCTGGATGATGACAAAACTACCCAGAAGGGATCCCCGCTTGATAACGCAAGGAGATTCTTGGCGAACACAAAAAGGACAGGTCTTGTTCATCCCTGTGTTGGTGTGCAGGGTGTTTACGCTGCATCGGATGAGGTCTATCTGAAGGCAAGGGACCTGGCTGAGGAGCATGGCACAATACTGCACTCCCACCTGGCAGAAACAAGGGAGGAGGTCTATGGATTCAGGAAAATTAGAAATGAGAGACCGGCTGAGCACCTTCACAAAATCGGTGTGACAGGCAGAAATTTTGTAGGGGCCCACGGAGTCTGGCTGACAATGAATGAGGTCAGGATGCTGGCTTCCGATGGGGCAACGATTTCCTGGAATCCTGTAAGCAACAGCAAGCTTGGAGTTGGCGGAGTAGCCCAGGTCCCAGAGATGTTAGCAGCCGGGCTGAATGTCTCCATAGGCTCGGACAGTGCGGGGAGCAACAATTCACAGGACATACTCTCTTCCATGAAGTTTGGTTCCATGATGATCAAGAATGAGCGCTGGGATCCGTCATCAATAAGGGCTCAGGAACTTATGGACATGGCAACACTGAGGGGAGCAAAAGCTCTTCAGAACGATGTGATAGGATCAATTGAGGTTGGAAAGTCCGCAGATATGGTCGCATTTGATATGGAATCACCGTTCATTTCACCGGTCATCCCTGAGACAGCCGTAAAGTCAATCGTATATGGAAGCAGCATTGGGGCTATCAAGGATGTGATGGTGAACGGCAATTTCGTGAAGAGGGACGGTGCGCTGATCGGCTATGACCCTGCATACTTCGAGGACTGCAACTTCATTTGAGTTTTATTCACGGCCTGTAATAGAAAATATATAAAGACCAGCGTGATAGAGGGCGGAACAATATGAGTTGGCAGGAAGCCGAAGTTAGAGAGCTTAAAGTCGGAAGATACATGCTTATTGATGACGTTCCTTGCAAGATAGTGGAAATAACCATGTCAAAGCCTGGGAAGCATGGTGAAGCCAAAGGAAGGATTGTCGCAATCGGTGTGTTCGATAACCAGAAACGGAGTGTTGTTTATCCCGTAAAACACAAGGTAAAAGTGCCCATAATTGAGAAGAAGAGTGCGCAGGTGCTTTCTGTGCACAACAAGGAAGTCCAGCTGATGGACACTGAAACCTTTGAAACGTTCGTTGTGCAGGTTTCTGATGACGAAATCGAGAAGATCAAGCCAGGGACGGAGGTATCCTATTGGGAGGCCATGGGAACCAGGAAGATAATGCTTCAGAACTGAAGAGTTACTTCTCCTACCGCAAGATCGCGGATGCAAGCTCCGGATACAGCGATGCAAAGTACGTGATATTCGGGGTGCCATTCGACAACACCTCCAGCTTCAGGCGGGGATCCCGTCTTGCCCCTGACGCCATCAGGCTGGCATATGACAATCTTGAATCTTATGAGTTCACCTACGATGTTGATTTCACTTCGGTGGGCATCGCCGATCTCGGTAATCTTCAGGTTACCGAGGATGCTGAAGAGGTTGTTGATTATGTCCAAAGCGTGACCCGGACCATCGTGAAGAACGGAAAAATTCCGATCATGCTTGGTGGAGAACACTCAATAACTACAGGCGTAATCAGGAACCTGCCTGACGTCCATCTTGTTATAATAGACGCTCACTCTGACTTCAGGTATGAATACTTTGGAAACAAATTCAACCATGCCTGCATAACCCGCAGGGCCTTGGAGATACTTGGGCCTGGACGGATATTCTCCATTGGAACCAGATCAGTTTCAATGGAGGAGATTACATCACCTGAATGGCACAACGTCACTTTCATTCCAGCCAGGGATGTGAGAAGGAAGGGAATGAAGCACGCGGTACAGAAAATTCTTGAGGCAGCTCCAAAGAGGATTTACCTCTCCATTGACATGGATGGTGTTGATCCTGCTTTCGCACCCGGAGTCGGGACGCCGGAACCATACGGCCTCAGCCACACAGATGTGAGCGACCTAATAGAAGAACTTTCCGGCATGATTATTGGAATGGATATAGTGGAGATCACTCCCGTCTATGATAATGGAAACACGAGCATGCTGGCAGCTAAATTCATCCAGAACTTCATAGGTTCCAAGGAATCTTCTCACAGAAGATAAAATCTGGGGTCTCAGAGCCCGAGCTTCCCAGCTAGCTCTTTTCCTTTTGTAATTTCAACTCTGCATGGAGTCGGCAATTTTATTGCGGCCTTTCTCATAGCATCCCTGAGTTTAAGCGCCTTATCGGGGGAAGTTCTTCCAACCATGATTATGTCATTGGCATGTACTCTCGCTGCAGTTCCTACCGGTCTCCCGAATGCCGCTCTCATTCCGCTTGAGATTCTGTCAGCCCCAGCCCCGGTTGCCATCTTGTGCTCACGCAGCACGTGGTGGGGATATGGTCTGATCTGCAGGAAGTAGCTGTCAGCGCTTGATCCCTCAAGCATCTTTCTGTTCACTGAAACTCTTGCAGCTTCAAGTGCTACATGCCGGATCTGGCAGGATTCCTTTGCCACCAGTCTCAATTCAATCTCAAAATCCTTTCTCTGGTTTCCCTGTATGAAGTTTGTGATCTTAGGATATGGCACTCCGCCCATGAACTCCTTCCTCGTATAGGCGGGTCCTGTGATCTTTGTATACATCCTCGCAGGCTTTGTAACCATCGGTATCGGCACCAAAATTGGTACTCCGTATAAAAAGTAAACGATCACAATTCTAAATTGGTCATTTACCAATTGTGTTATAGATAAATTTATTACATAATTTCCGATATTGGTCTATGGCAAAGGGTGCACTGGTGGATGTGGCTCATATAACAAGCAGAGGAACATCGTACAGGATCACAATCCCCAAACGTGTCGTGGACAAGCTCGGACTGGGGCCGGATGACATAGTCGCATTCTACGAAGACGATGGCATCAAGATAAGGAAACTGGAAGGCTAAAACTGACGGCGACACAGCATTTTTGGAGAAATCTTGCTTAATCCTGGCTTTCCGGGAATGTCCTGGAGCATCATCCTGCTGAACTTTGCTTTTTATTCTTCCTCTTGCAGCCTTGAACGTCTGGGGCCCTGAAAATACGCATCATTCAAATATACGCTGATTATCACCAATCCGTGGTAGGTTCTGTTAAGCAATTCAGCGCGCTTGTTCACCGCGAGCTTCGGATTTTCCTTTGCATGGTTCACAATTAGCTTTTCATTCC
>Ga0070737_10006526_pt1 | contig 10664 bp, 9 predicted proteins | sample Coa_R1_10_FD_66438 | JGI IMG/M metagenome (GOLD analysis project Ga0070737, IMG submission 66438) | Surface soil microbial communities from Centralia Pennsylvania, which are recovering from an underground coalmine fire - Coalmine... | ecosystem: Environmental > Terrestrial > Soil > Unclassified ...
TGCCTCCGCTTTGCCGGCAAGCCCATCCTAAAACCGTTCCGGGATCGGGCACAATGAAATTTCAGCGAACGGCCAACAGTGTCTTAACCGTTTGTCTCAGCCCAGGGGACAACCCCAGACGCCATCTCTAGTTACAACGCCTTCCAGGCGAATCTCACCGAGCGTCTGGCTCACGGCGCGCAGTTGATGATCTCCTACACATGGGCGCATTCGCTCGACGATGCTTCGACCCCCACGGGTACATCCATCAACTCCTCCTACACCGGATCAAACCCTTACGATTTCCATGCCGAATATGCGTCGAGTGATTTCGATGTTCGCCACAACGTGGCAGCCGCGTTCACCTATGAACTGCCGGGGAAGTCCGCGCGCCTGCCGAAGGGGGCGGCAACAGTTCTGGCTGGCTGGTCGCTCGACGGCGTTCTGACCGTGCAATCGGCCCTGCCGTACACGCCTTTGCTCGGAAGAGATAATGCCGGCGACGGTGACCAGTTCGCCGCGAACAATCAGCGCCCCGACGTGGCGCCCGGTCAGCCTCTATATGTATCCTCTTCGTTGCCGCCGTATCGGATTGCAAATCCGGCTGCCTTCCTCACTCCTGCGCCCGGCACTTTCGGCAATGCGGGACGCAACATCCTGCGAGCCTCTGGTCTCCAGCAACTCGACCTAGGCGTGCACAAGAGGTTCAAAATAAGCGACCGAACCTCTTTCGAGTTCCGCTCAGAGTTTTTCAACATCTTCAATCACCCCAATTTCGCGTCGCCCGCGGCATCCGGGAATAACCTGCTGACGGCCGGCAGTTTGTTCGGTGTCTCGCAGGAAATGGCCAACATGTCGAGCGGCGGGTTGCTGCCGCCTCTTTTCAATAGTGGCGGCCCACGGAGTATCCAGTTCGCTCTGAAGGTGTTGTTCTAAATATAGGGCGACCTTGTCAAGCTCAGCTCGATCCTGGCTGTGTTCTGCATCAGTCCTTGTTGTTGTTTCGCCGGCCAGCCGCCGAGATTACCTCGGAAGCTACGCCCATCTCCTTTCTTCCCCGACCAACCTTTGCCAGATGTGAAAGAACGCCTGCGTTCTCGATGACGGCGCCCAGGGAAGTCAGATTGCGGCGGTCCGCCAAAGCTTTGAAGGCGGCTATAGGGCGCCCGTTTCGTAGTTCGTGGAGTGCATCGCCGAGAGACACTGCGAAGTGCAGCATTGCGCTCGAATCGCGATAGCAATCGGCTATACACGCCCTCGCAAGCTGGCCGTCCGTGAAGTTCACCAGCGAGGAATCCTCGGACCAGGCCATCGTGGTCGATCCCAGCCGGGCCCGTTGCGGATACGAGAACGCGACGGCGGCGAAGCCGAGATCGCGCAGAGCAGGCACGAGAGCGTGGTCATCGCGGATCAACTTATTCATCGTGACTTGCGCGAACGAGGTCATTCCGAGGCTCGGCATACGAGCATTCGCCGACCGGATGCGCTCTCCCAGACCCTTTAGTCCGCGGTTCCTCTCACCTTCCGGTTTTCTAAACGGCGCCATTCTTGTGCCGCCAGCTACGCCGTCGCTCACTCAAACGCGATTTTGGTCCGCTCTAAAACACCAGAGCCAGTCTGCAGCCGGGCCGCTCCGGCCACAACCGCCGGTTCCGGACATAATGCAGCGGCGGATTCCACGTCCTGCCGAATCGGCCGCACTGCCGATCAAGCACGGAGCGAAGCAGTTACCAGGCCCATTCCAGCTTGACACGGCTCCGGTTACCTGACACGATCACGGAATGAAGAGCGTCCTGCCGCCAGGCTTCATGTTCCTCGCAGCGGCCGTGGCCACAATCGCGGCCGCCCAGACCAGCACCACGCGCCGAACCGTTTGGGATGGGGTGTACACGGAGGCTCAAGCCGGCCGGGGTACAATCGCTTTCGGCCAGAAATGCGCCGGTTGCCACGCGCTCGCCGCCGAAGGCAAGGCGCCACTGGTGGGCGAATCGTTTTGGAAGAGTTTCGCGCAGAAGTCCGTCGGCGATCTGCTTGAGTTTGTCAGCAAAAACATGCCGAACGGCGCGCCCGGTTCCCTCAGCGCGTCCGCCTATCAGGATATCGTCGCGCTCATGCTGAAATCCAACGGTTTTCCCGCGGGCCCAACCGAGCTCGGGCCGGATAACATCGGCAACGTGCAGATTATCCCCAAGGACGGAAGCACCGAACTGCCGGCGAATGCCTTGGTTCGCGTGGTCGGTTGCCTGGCGCGCAGCGGAGCGGACTGGGTAGTGACGAGAGCGACAACGCCCGAGCGTGCGGAACGCGTTCCTCCGGCCGGAGAAGACGCCACGCGGCCGCTCGGCAGCCGTACAATGCCGCTCAAATACGTGGTGACGCACCTGGATTCCATGGCAGGTTCCCGCGTTGTGGTGAACGGTCTGCTGATTGGCGCCGGAGGCGCGGACGGCATCAATGTGACCGCGGTGAGCCGGGTTGCCGCGAAGTGTCCTTAGAGATCGATTCTGCCGGTGCTCCCCGGAAGGCTGTCGATCTCCGCGCCGCCCGCGTGCGCCAGCGCCAGCAGCAGGTTCGCGGTTGGCGTATCCTTCGCGACAATGTGCCGGTTGCCCTTGATCCTGCCGCAGCCGCCGCCCACGATCACCGCCGGCGGATTGTACCGGTCATGCGCGTTGCCGTTGCTCATTCCGCTGCCCCAATACAAAACGGCATGATCGAGTAGCGTCCCATCCCCTTCCTTCGTCGCCTTCAGCTTGTCGCAGAAATCGGCGAATTTCTGGATCTGGTACGTGGCGATCTTGGCGTATTTCGCGAGCTTCTCCGGATCGTTGCCATGGTGCGAAATGGTATGGTGCTGCTCCGGGATGCCGATGTGGGTGTATGCGCGATCGCTGGCTTCATGACCCGTCATGAAAGTAAATACGCGGCTGATATCGCCTTGATATGCCAGGTGCATCAGGTTGTAGGTGATGGTCATGTGATCGTCGAACGCATCGGGCAAACCGACGGGCGCTTCCGGATTCCCGGTAATCGTCGCCAGGCGGCTTTCCATCCGGTCCAGTTGCTGCTCCACTTCGCGGATGTTGCCGAGATACTCGTCGAGGATGGCCCGGTCAGGGGCTCCCAGCGAGCGCCTCAGTTTCGCGGTTTCCTCGGTCACCGAATCGAGCAGGCTTTCCTTCTCCTTGAGGCGGGCAAAGCGCCGTTCTTTCGAATCGGTCTCCCCGAACATGCGCTCGAATGTGACACGGGGGTTGATCCCCACCGGCAGCGGGCTGATGTCGTCGCGCCACGCCAAGGTGTTGAAGAACGTGCAGGCGAAGCCGTCGCAGGCGCCCACCGCCGTGCCCATGTCCTCCGTTCCGACTTCAATCGACCGTAGAGGCGTATCCGCGGCAACCCGATCCGCGATGAACTGGTCGATGGTTTTCTTCGATTGGATTCGTCCGAAAGCATCCCCTCTGCCATCGCGGTTGACCGCCGGCCCAAGGCCATTTAGAAAAGCCGAGCTCGCGCCGAGATGGACCGACTCGCCCCATGGCGCCTTCATTTTGCTGATCGTGATGAGTTGGTTGCGGAAGGGTTCGAGCGGCTGCATCACCGGTTTGAAAGCGAAGTCGCTGCCCTCCTTGTCGGGATGCCAGGTATCGGGCCACACGCCGCACGGAAAATAAACCGCTCCGAACCGGAAGGGCGCGCTGGGAGCCGCGGAGAGCGCCGGGACCATGGCTTCGAGAAACGGCAGCGCGACGGTAGCGCCCATGGCGCCCCGCAGGAACGTGCGCCGGGAAATGTGCTTCTTCGTAATGATCATGGCTTCTCCTTAATTGTTAGATCTTATCGCTTTCGCGCTATCCGTATGGACGCTCGCGCTTTCCACCGGCTCCAGTTTCGTGCGCATCTGGAATGGCGCGCTCTCCACGATTCCCAGTACAACGGTGGAGAGCCGGTAATCGTTCTGCGCGGCCTTTCGCACGATCTTGCGGACCACCGGCATATCGTAAGGCTCCAGCCCGCGGCCCAGCGCGTAGGTCAGCATTTTTTCGGTAATGACGGTGACGAAAGCGTTGGGCCTGCCCGCAATCGCCTCGCGCAGCTCCGCCGGGCCATTGATCTGCTTGCCATCGGCGAGCGTGCCCGCCACATCGAGCGGAGCGCCATCGGGGCCTTTGTCGCGCCACTTTCCCACCGGATCGAAATTTTCGAGCGCGAATCCCGCCGGATCGATCACTTTGTGGCAGGAGGCACAGACCGGATTGCTGCGGTGCAATTCCAACTGCGCGCGCACCGTCTTTGCGGCTGTCGGCTTGCCCTTGTTGCTTTCTTCAAGCGATGGGACATTCGGCGGAGGCTGCGGGGGCGGAGTGTTGAGGAACGTGCTCAGCACGTACTTCCCGCGGTAAACCGGCGAGGTCCTCGTAGCGACGGAAGTCAGGGAGAGAATGCTTCCTTGCCCCAGCAGGCCGCGCCGGTTGGGATCGGGAATCTTCACCTTCCGGAACTGCGGGCCGTAAACGCCCGGAATTCCGTAATGCCTGGCCAGCCGCTCGTCCACGAAGGTGTAATCTGCGTTCAATAGATCGAGGGCGCTCCGGTCGTCGCGTAGAATGTAGCCGAAGAACATCTCGGTTTCCTTGCGGAATCCCTTGCGCATGTTGTCGTCGAAATCCGGGAACATCAGGATGTCCGGAACGGCCTTCGCTTCCAGGTTGCGCAACTGCAGCCACTGCCCGGTGAAATTCTCCACCAGGGCGTCGGAGCGCTCGTCGGCGAGCATGCGGCGCACCTGCGCGGTAAGCACGTCGGGCTGCCGCAGCCGGCCCGCTTCGGCCAGGTCCAGCAGCTTTTCATCGGGGATGCTGCTCCACAGGAAGAACGACAGGCGGGAGGCCAGCTCGATATCGCTCACCGGATGCGCGACGCCCGGGCGGGCATCCGCCGGATCTTTCTCAATTCGATACAAGAAGTAGGGGCTGGAAAGGACGCGCGCGACCCCGGCGCGAATTCCGTCGTCGAAATTGCCCCCGCTCTGCCGTGCCCGCTTATAGAACGAGAGCGGCGCCTCAACATCTCCGGCGGTAACCGGACGGCGATAGGCGCGCCGCGCCAGATTCGTCAGAATCCTGGTCGCGCACGCGGTTTCATCCAGGTTCGGGCCCGGATGACAAACAAACAGCCGCCGCCGGCTCGCGCTCTCGCTAACCCCGCGCACATTGTACGGACCATCGATGAACACAGACCGCAGCTTCGGCATGCCGCCCACAAAATGGATTTCCTGGCTGTCGCGCCGCGCGGGTTCCCAAACGTCCTGCAACTGCTGGGGCCGCTCTCTCCACGTGAAGCCCACATCGTGCGGACCGGCCGTGATCCGCGCGAGCCCCGTCATTCTCTTATCGATAATGGGTTGCGCCGCCGCCAGATCGGCCGCCTGGATCTCGTCGTCCTTGGGGCCGCCAATGGGAGCCGAATACACTTCTTTGCCATCCACCGTAATTACGAAGGTATACGGCGTGTCATTCCCTTCGACCCCGGCGTAGCCTTCCTGTACACCGCGGACCAGCCGGCCCGACAATTTATACTCCGCGTCGGCCGGAAAAACGTAGTGAACGACGGTGCCGCCAACCGTGCCGAGCGGCAGGCCTTCGATGTATCCGTTCTGGCTGAATTCCCGGCTGATCGAATACTCGGAGGTCCCCGGCCGGACTTTCGGATCGCCCACGGCCTCCGCGCTCACCCGCTCGGCGGCGTTTACATAACCCTCCAGCAGCAATGGCGACGTTTTGAGCGAGGCCGCGATATTGTCGAAGCCGAACTCTGCGCCGTCGGTCGGCAGCAGCTCGCTCACATCGAGATCGAGCCCAAACAAATCGCGGATCGCGTTGGCGTATTCGGCGCGATTCAGCCGATGCACGACGTATCGCCCCGGGTTGCTGTGGCCTTCCCAGGCACGATCGAGCGATGTGGCGAGCCAATTCGTGAATGCCGCGTATTCGGCCTCGGTGGGACGGGGCATGCCCGGAGGCGGCATCGCGCGCACACTCAGTTTCCGGAGCACTCTTTCCAAAGTCCCCGCGTGGCCCAATAGATCGTCGAAAACCGCCGGCTCCAGGTTGACCGGGTCGTCCGCCGGATTCGAGGCGCGTTTGTTGTGGCAGCCAACGCAATATTTCTGCACTAACGCACGGGATTTGACTGCGTCGGGGGTGAAAGACTGCGCCAGTTGCTCACGCTCGTGGCCCTGCTCCGAGCCGCGACCGTCAGGGAGCGGTCCTGCCGCGAAGAGCGGCGCGCCCGCACCGAAAAAGAGCAATGCCGCCGTGATTCCGAAGCTCTCTATGGGGATTCTCATGGCGCGCTCGTCACCGCCGTTTTTTCGGAAGTCTTTTTATCTCCGCCCGCCTTCTTGTCTGCTTGCGCCGGCAGGGGTGGAGGCTGCGGCGCCGGATCGTTCGGACCCAGGTGCATGAGCTCGCGCAGCGCCGCGACGACTTGCTCTTTCGAATCCTTGGGATAATGCCACACGTCCTGGTCGCCCATGTCGGCATTGCTCGGTTTTTTCGGTTTTTCGGCCAGAAGCAAGGGTGTGAGGTTGTCCTTATTGACGGCGTCCAGCTTCGCGCCAGCCGCGACGAGCGCCCGAATGATTCCCACTTGCTGTTCGTCTACCGCCTGGTGAAGCGGGGTCGAACCGTCGGGAGCCTTGGCATTCGGATTTGCTCCGGCCGCCAGGAGCAGTTTGACCGCTTCCAGCCGGTCGCGGCTGCCAGGTTCGCGGAAGGGTGGAGGTATCGTGCGGGTGAAGCCGGGCCCCCCCGCGATCGGCGCTCCCATCCCGCCATTCTTGATGGCTGCCATCAATGGCGTCCGGCCGGCGTTCGGATCCGGGCGGCCAGGCTTCTTGCCGTCCTTCGGTTTCACCTCGCTCGGGCTCCATTCGATCTGCGCGCCGTGGGCCAGCATCAGCTTCAAAACCTCCACATCGGCCGCCGTAGCGGCTCGATAGAACGCTGAGCTATTGATGTTGGCGCCGCAGCACAGCGTGGTCGAATGCAGTGCGCCGATGAAAGGCTTGTTCACGTCCGCCCCCAGGTCCAGCAATGCTTTAACCAAGTCCAAAGATGTCAGCTTGTTCGGATGACTGGGTTGCAGCCGCGAGCCGTCATGCGCGCGCATGTCTTTAGTGGCGTCGTGCATATCCACTGCGAAGTACAACGATCCGTCGTTGGGGTCGGCGCCCAAGTCCAGCAGTTCCTTGGCGAAATCGAACCGGTCGTTGACAATGGCTATGATGGTCGCGGTCGCGCCATCGGCATTCGTCGCCTTCACATCCGCGCCGCCGGCGATCAGCGCTTTCGCGACTTCCTCGTGACCGTTGCGGACCGCGAACATCAGCGCGGTAAAGCCGCCGGAGGGGTGGTCGGCGTCTTTGCGTTCCGCGATCGTGGAGACGTGCGCCTTGAGATTAGGATCCGCGCCGGCCGCCAGCAACGCCTTCACCACTTCGAGATGGCCCTCGGCCGCGGCCCACATCAGCGCGGTCTCTTCCTGAAAGGGGTCCTGTGCATTGACGAAGGAGCCATGAGATAGCAGTAATTGGACGGCGTCCACGCGGCCGGTGCGCGCCGCGGCCATTAGCGGCGTCTCGCCTTCAGGGTGCCAACGCGTAGCGTCCGCTCCCGCGTCGAGCAGCACCCGCATCGTTTCTACGTCGCCATTGCGGCTCGCCTGGAGAAGCGGCGTCACGCCATAATGGTTCGCGGCGTCAACCGTGGCTCCCGCCGTAACGAGCGCCTTCGCCATTTCGGTGTTCCTGTGGTAGGCCGCCCACAGAAGCGCGGTGGAGCCGTCGTTGGCCGGTCCATTCACGTCCGCGTGTTCCTGGATCAGCTTGCGCACGCCGGCCAGATCGTCTGCCCGCGCCGCATCGCAGACGGCGGTGGGATTGGAAGCGGCTTGGAGAAGGGTGTTGGGGCATACCAACACGAACGCGAGCATGAGCGGTAGGCGCCACCACTGGTTTCGCCCGGGCATTGCGGGCGCTCTTCTCCCCGATTGCATCGATTACTCCTCCGAATGCACTTGGATCACTAAGATACACGGCGAAGGAGCCCAGCGCAAGCCCCCCAGGGCTAACGCTACTCTATGCGGATCAGCGCAGTCATCTTGTGGGATTCGCCGGGCAAAAGCTCGACGGCGTTATCCGCGGCATTGGCGGTTTCGATGCAGACCATTTTCTTCCAGTCATCCTCGGCCATATCGGACATGCCTTTTGTCTTTTCGACCCACGGATTCCAGACCACCGTGCTTTCCGAGCCGCTCTTCTCGACAACAATCCGCCGGTTTCCGGCGGGGTCCTGAAAGACACAAGTGGCCGTCGTGCTCAAGTGAGCCTGGTCGGTTTCCTTGCCGATGCGCAGCGGGTCGTTGCCCATTTGCTTACGCCGGAATCCATCCGCCGTATCGATGAAAGTCGTGCCTTCCAGACCCGAAATTGAGATTTGAGAAACATCAGCAACGCTGAAATAAGTGTGCAGCGCCTCTTCGTACCTGAGCTTCTGGTTGGCGTCGTTGTGGATCTCAAGTTCCATTTGCAGTTCGGCGCCTATGGTCACACGAAAATGCGCCTGGAATTCATCGAAGCCCAGAGCGGGGGTGGTGTCATCCGGCGTGCACCCTGCAGATACAAGCGCGCTTCCGCCGTCGGCGTGGAGATCAGAAAATGTGGTAAACCGCTGGCCGGGTTTTCGAACCGAAGCACGTCGGGAATTTCAAACCGCTTGAGCGATTCGGCGAGGCGCGCCGGTTGGCTGGCGTCCATGGTTAAGATCCCGTTGGCGCGAAGTCCCGATTCCAACGCCGACCCCGAATGGCCATGGCCCGGAGCGTGGTTAAGAGCCAACCGAGAGAAAGAATCGCAAAGGATATGATAGCCGCCTGGCTTCCAATTCCGCGCAGATTGCCGAACCATCCGCCCGCAGCCAGCACCAGGGCCGCGCTCACGAAAAGCCGGCCGCCCTCAATCATGCAGAAGACGCGCCGGTTTTCCAACAGGCCGCCCAGAATCGCCAGACTCACCACCAGAAAGAGAAAATACAATGCGCTCCCTGCGGCCGACTGCTTCGGCAGCACCGCCAGAAAGTGGCTGTGAGCCAGCAGAATCGCCGCGAACTGCGCCAGCACGTACAAGCTCAAGGATAGCGGCCGGGGAGGATCGAATCGCGCAAAATCGCGATGCAATTCATAGGCTGGTTTGGGAAAGCGCCTCGCGACATCTGCCGGACGCCATCCCGGCGCGGCGTACCAGACTCGCAGCGTGTCCCGCCACGAGCGCGCATGCCAGGAGTCCTGAAGCATAATCCAGTAATAATGCAAATTCGCCCAAACGGGATTCCAACTCTTGAGCTGGCCGCGAACGCCGTAAATGCACGGTTCCTCGTCGCGTTCCTCCTGAAAGGTACCGAACAGATGGTCCCAGAGTAGGAAGACGCCAACATAGTTGCGGTCCAGGTAGAGGTCGTTCTGCGCATGATGAACGCGGTGGTTCGACGGAGTCTGAATCCAGCGGTCGAGCATACCCAAGCGGCCAATGTGGCGTGTGTGAGGCCAGAACTGGTAAAAGAGCTGGATCACGCCGACTAACAGAAAAACCTCTAGAGGGATGCCGCAAAGAGCCATGGGAATGTAGAACAGCCAGTTGGTGAACGCGCCCGTGCCGGGCTGGCGCAGGGCCGTGGTGAGATTGAACTCTTCGCTCTGATGATGGACGGAATGCGAAGCCCAGAACAGGCCCACCGCGTGCCCCAGCCGATGCTGCCAGTAGTAGCAGAAATCGTAAAACACGAAGGCAAACACCCAGGTGAGCCACTCGGAGGGTGGCAAAGCGGCGATCCGCGCCTGTCAAACGGATCGGCGATTACGGGCTTGCGTAAATCAAGATGGAGAAATGTTCGGAATTCCATTTACATCCTCCACTCCAATCCCTTCCTTGCAGCCAGGTCGATTCATTGATGCTCCGGTCCTGGCGATGTATGTAGCCGAACGTATACCAGATGCTCAGCTAGCTTCGGCCCATGTCAGTCGTACACAGTTCAGGGATGGCGAAGCGCAGAGAACAGGGCCCTCCGCGAATTCCTTATCAAGGAAACGAGAGACAGCGAACTTGTCACAATTACCGCTCCCGGCTTCGTCCATGCGTCCTTTATGGACCCCCGTCTCCTTGGTGACAACGTTTCCACGGACGACAAGAGGAACCACCAGACCGGACTGGAGATTACCATCAACTTTCTCGATTGGAAGTTGCACAGAGGTGATCAGAAGGCCTGGTCGAGGTTTGTTCTTTCGCCCGGAGCTGGGGTCGCAGTTGAACGGCTTAGCGGATCGGGTAAGAGGTAGAACCCGATCTGCGAAATGAGACCGTCCGGGGAGCCAACGCAGCCCGGCCGCTCTGTATACAATTACCTCTGGTGCCCGCGACGCCAGCGGATCTGCGCGGGCCGAAGACGAAAGGAGATGGTATGAATGAGTAGGCTCGGGCGGGATAAGCTCCGAGAAGAGAGGTTTTCTCAGAGTAGACAGGTCACAGGCTGGATAGTGTTTTTGGGGCAGTGCGACCCCGTAAAGGAGATTGGTCAGACCTGTGACTGGAGCGCCACCGTAAGGCCGGCATGCCGGACTTTGAATAGGAG
>Ga0070737_10006527_pt1 | contig 10664 bp, 11 predicted proteins | sample Coa_R1_10_FD_66438 | JGI IMG/M metagenome (GOLD analysis project Ga0070737, IMG submission 66438) | Surface soil microbial communities from Centralia Pennsylvania, which are recovering from an underground coalmine fire - Coalmine... | ecosystem: Environmental > Terrestrial > Soil > Unclassified...
CCTGATGCTCGCCGGGTCGGCCGCCGCACAGGAAGAGAAGGTGCTGAACGTCTACAACTGGTCGGACTATATCGCCGACGACACCGTCGCGAATTTCGAGAAAGAGACCGGCATCAAGGTCAATTACGACGTCTACGACAGCAACGAGACGCTCGAAGCGAAGCTTCTCGCCGGACATTCGGGCTACGATCTCGTCGTGCCCTCGGCCGCGCCCTATCTCGCGCGTCAGGCGGCTTCGGGCGTCTATCGCAAGATCGACAAGGCCGCGCTCAAGAATTACGGCAATCTCGATCCGCAGATCCTCGCGGCCGCCGCGAATGCCGATCCCGGCAATCAATACGGCGTCCCCTATATGTGGGGCACGACCGGCTTCGGCTATAACCGCGCGCTCGTCGCCAAGGCGCTCGGGCCGAACGCGCCGATCGACTCGTCGGCGTTGATCTTCGATCCGGCGAATGCGGGCAAGCTCAAGGGCTGCGGCATCGAGCTGCTCGACAGCGCGCAAGAGCTTTTCCCCGCCGCCCTCGCCTATCTCCATCGCGATCCGTTGAGCCGCACGACCGACGACCTCGACCGCGCCGCCGCGGCGATCGAGGCGATCCGGCCCGATATCCGCAAATTCCATTCCTCGGAATACATCAACGATCTCGCCAACGGCGATATCTGCGCCGCCTGGGGTTATTCGGGCGACGTCGTGCAGGCGCGGCAGCGCGCGCTCGACGCGAAGAACGGCGTCGACATCGCCTATACGATCCCGAAAGAGGGCGCGATGATCTGGATCGACATGATGGCGATCCCGGCCGACGCGCCGCATCCCGACAATGCGTTGAAATTCATCGACTACATCCTCCGCCCCGACGTCGCGGCGAAGATCAGCGACACGGTCGCCTATGCCAATCCCAACGCGGCCGCGACCAAGCTGGTCGATCCGAAGCTGCGCGACGACCCCAACATCTATCCGCCGGCCGATGTGCGCGCGCGGCTGTTCTTCGACAAGCCGGTGACGCCGGCCTATGAGCGGCTCCGGACGCGCGCCTGGACGCGGATCAAGACGGGCGAATAAGCGTGCCGAATCGCATATTCCCCCTTACCCCAACCCTCTCCCCGCTGGGGAAGGGAGGGACCCGGCGCGAAGCGGCGGGAGGGTGAGGGGGTGAGCACCGCGCATCTGATTATCGAGGGGGTCGTCAAACGCTTTCCCGATGCGGCGGCCGCCGCCGTCGACGGCGTGACGCTCGAGATCGGCGCCGGCGAGTTCTTCGCGCTCTTGGGGCCGTCGGGCTGCGGCAAGACCACGCTCTTGCGCATGCTGGCCGGCTTCGAGCGGCCGGATCGCGGCCGCATCCTCATCGATGGTCAGGACATGGCGGCGGTGCCGCCCTATGCGCGCCCGACCAACATGATGTTCCAGTCCTATGCGCTCTTCCCGCATATGACCGTCGCCGAGAACGTCGCTTTCGGCTTGAAGCAGGACAAGCGACCCCGGGCCGAGATCGCCGAGCGCGTCAAAGCGATGCTCGACCTCGTCAAGCTTGCCCCGCTCGCCGGGCGCAAACCCGGGCAGCTCTCGGGCGGCGAGAAGCAACGCGTCGCGCTGGCGCGCGCGCTCGTCAAAGAGCCCAAGCTCTTGCTACTCGACGAGCCGTTGACCGCGCTCGATCGCAAGTTGCGCGAGGAAACGCGCTTCGAGATCGTGCGCATCCAGCAGCGCGTCGGCATCACCTTCATGCTGGTGACGCACGATCAGGAAGAAGCGATGAGCATGGCCTCGCGCATCGCGGTGATGGAGCGCGGCAAGATCGCGCAAGTGGGCCCGCCGGCGGATGTCTACGAACGGCCGGCCAATCGCTTCGTCGCGGGCTTCCTGGGCGCCATCAATCTTTTCGCGGCGCGGGTCGCGCGCAGCGAGAGCGGTGTCGTCCATTTGCAAAGCGACGAGGCCGGCGCGAGCCTCAGCGTCATGCACGCGAAGGCGCTGACGCCGGGCACCGCCGTGACGGTCGCGGTGCGGCCCGAGAAGCTGCTTCTCGGCAGCACCGCCAATCCCGCCTGGCCGAATGCGCTTTCGGGCGCGGTGCGCGGCCTCGCCTATCGCGGGGAAGCCTCCGATGTCGAGATCGAGCTCGCGAGCGGCAAGCTGATGCGCGCGACCATCGCCAACGCCGATCCGCAAGCGCGCGCCGCGCTCGCGCTCGGTCAGCGAATCTTCCTCGGCTGGCGGCGCGAGGCCGGCGTGGTGCTCGAATCATGAGCTGGCGCCGCTATCTTGTGGCGCTGCCGCCCTATGCCTGGCTGGCGCTGTTCTTCCTCGTGCCGTTCCTCATCGTCTTGAAGATCAGCCTCGCCGATCAGGCGATGGGCATTCCGCCTTACACACCGCTTCTCGCCGACGGCACGCTGCACGCGAGCGGCGCGAATTACCAATTCCTCGCGAGCGACAGTCTTTATGCGCGCGCCTATCTCAATTCGATCTGGTTCGCGGCCTCTGCGACGCTCGGCTGTTTGCTGATCGGCTATCCGCTCGCCTATGCGATCGTGCGCGCGCCCTCGCGCTGGCGCAACGCGCTGCTGCTGCTCGTGATCCTGCCGTTCTGGACCAGCTTTCTCATCCGCGTCTACGCCTGGATCGGGCTCCTCAAAAGCAACGGCTTCATCAACAACGTCCTCATCGACATCGGCCTCGTCCACACGCCGTTGACGCTGCTCAACAACAGCTTCTCGGTTTATGTCGGCCTCATCTATTCCTATCTGCCCTATATGGTGCTGCCGCTCTACGCCGCGCTCGAAAAGCTCGATCCGGCGCTCTTGGAAGCGGCGGCCGATCTCGGCTGCCGGCCGAGCCGGGCCTTTTGGCGCGTGACCGTGCCGCTCTCGATGCCCGGCATCGTCGCCGGGGCGCTTTTGGTCTTCATCCCGATGTGCGGCGAATTCGTCATCCCCGATCTTTTGGGCGGGCCCAGCACGTTGATGATCGGCCATGTGCTGTGGGACGAGTTCTTCACCAATCGCGACTGGCCGCTTGCCGCGGCAGTCGCGGTCGCGATGCTGGTGTTGCTGGTGCTGCCGATGGTTTTCCTGCGCCGCTACCTGACGGGCGAGGAGCGCGCGTGACGAATCGCCTTTCGCCCTTCCTCGCCGTCATGATGCTGCTCGGCTTCGTCTTTCTTTACGGGCCGATCGCCTCGGTAATCGTTTATTCCTTCAATGCCTCGCGCCTCGTTACCGTCTGGGCGGGCTTTTCGACCCATTGGTACGGCGAGCTGATGCACAACGAGCAGATCAAGACGGCAGCGGCGGTGAGTTTCGAGATCGCGGTGATGGCGGCCACGGGCGCGCTGATCCTCGGTACGCTCGCGGGCTTCGTGTTGTCGCGCTATCGCCGCTTCGTCGGCCGCACCGTTTTCGGCGCGCTCATCACTGGACCGCTGGTGATGCCCGAGGTGATCACCGGCCTGTCGCTGCTTCTGCTCTTCGTCGCGCTGGAGCAGGCGATCGGCTGGCCGCAGGGTCGCGGCATCCCGACCATCGTCATCGCCCATATCACCCTGGGCATGGCTTATGTCTCGGTCGTCGTCGAGGCGCGGCTCTCGTCGTTCGACCGCTCGCTCGAGGAAGCGGCGCTCGATCTCGGCGCCCGGCCGGCGAAGGTGTTCTTCGTCATTACCTTGCCGCTGATCGCGCCGGCGCTGGTGGCGGGCTGGCTCTTGGCCTTTACTTTGTCGCTCGACGATCTGGTGATCGCGAGCTTCACGACCGGGCCCAGCGCGACGACATTGCCGATGGTGATCTTTTCGAGCGTGCGATTGGGCGTGAGCCCGCAGATCAACGCGCTCGCGACCATTCTCCTGGTCGTCGTCGCGTGCGCGGTCCTGATCGCCGGGCGGCTGGTCGCGCGAACGCGGCGCCCGGCACGGGCCTGAGGAGCGGCGATGGAGAAGAGCTCGCCTGTCATCGTTGCCGGCGCCGGTATCGCCGGTCTCTGCCTCGCTTTGGTGCTGAAGAAGCACGGGGTGCCGGTGCGGGTGTTGGAACAGGCGCCGGCGCTGACCGAGGTTGGCGCGGGCATTCAGATCAGCTCCAACGGCATGCGCGTGTTGCGCTGGCTCGGCCTCGAAGACGAGATGCGGGCGGTCGCTTGCAATCCGGCGTTCTTTCGCGCGGTGGATTGGCGCGACGGCCATGAGCTGCATGCGATCCGCTATCGCGAAGAGCATTATCAGCTTCATCGCGCCGACCTGCTGGGGGTGCTTAAGGCGCATGTGCCCGAAGGCGTCGTCCAGCTCGACGAGCGGCTCACCGGGTTTACCCAGACCGGCGCGACGCTCACGGTCGAGTCCGATCACGCGCGCTATACCGCCGATGCGCTGATCGGGGCGGACGGCATCCACTCGACCGTGCGCCGGATTCTGTTCGGCGCCGATCAGCCGCGTTTTGCCGGCCATATCTGCTGGCGCTTCGTCGTCGACAGCGACAAGCTCGCCGCGGTCCCCGAGCCCGCGACGTGGCACGGCCCCCACGGCCACGTCGTGATGTATCCCGTGTCGGCCGGCCGGCGCGTCAATGTCGTCGCTTACATCGAATCGAGCGTATGGTTCGCCGAATCCTGGCACCTCGAAGCCGGCCGCGAGGAGGTGCATCGCGCCTATCCGGGCTGGGATCCGGCGATCCGCGAGCTGATCGACGGCGCAGGCTTCGTCAATAAATGGGCGATGTTCGAGCGCGATCCGCTGCCGCGCTGGACCGAGGGCCGCGTCACGCTGATGGGCGATGCGGCGCATCCGATGCTGCCCTATCTCGCGCAGGGCGCCGTCATGGCGATCGAAGATGCTTACGCGCTCGGCACGTTGCTCGCCCAGCTGCCGAGCACGACGGCGGCGCTCGAGAAATATCAAGCGCTGCGCCTGCCGCGCGCCACCGCCGTGCAGCGCGCCGCGCGCTCGCGGCAAGCGATGATGGTGCGCCCGGGCGAGACGAAGGATGGCGCGGCATCGAGCGCCGTCGATATCGAGCAAGTCTATGCCTACGATATCGTGGCGGAAACCGCGGAAGCGCTGCGCGCCGAGGCTCGGCCGCCGGCTTAGAACTCGTAATCGATCAGCGCCGTCGCCGGCACGTCAAGCCGCGCGCGGCCTTTAAGGCCGGTCAGCTCGATGATGAAGGCCGTGCCCACGACATTGCCGCCGACCATGCGGCAGAGCCGCACCGCGGCCGCGGCGGTGCCGCCGGTCGCCAAGAGATCGTCGATTACGACGATGCGCTGGCCGGGCTCGATCGCATCCGATTGTATCTCGACCGTGTCGCTGCCGTATTCGAGATCGTAGGTATGGGGGATGGTTTTCCCGGGCAGCTTGCCCTTCTTGCGGATCATTACAAAACCGCAACCCAAGGTCACGGCGACCGGCGCGCCGACCAGAAAACCGCGCGATTCGATGCCGGCGAGAAGATCGGGCTTCAACGGCCGTAAAGCCTCGGTCAGCTGCGTCACAGTCTCTTTCCAGGCGCCGGGATGTTTCAGCAGCGTCGAGATGTCGTAAAATAGGATTCCCGGCTTGGGAAAATCCGGAATGCCGCGGATATGCTGTTTCAAATCCATTTAGATCCCCTGGAGCGTGCCCCGACCGAATTCCTACTCTACCCGACGCGGCGACGCGCGGAAGCATCGAAAGCCGCGCGAGCGACGTTATGAGGCAGGAGGCTTGAGCATGGCCAAGGAAGCTTGGATCGAGGCGATGCCCGGCGGCGGCGGATTGGCCTTCGCCGCCGGGGGCAATTGGCTCGTTTCCGCGGCAAGCTCCCTCGACCGCCAGCTCGGCGCGATCGAGCGCGCGCCGGCGCGGCCCCCGGAAGGATCGCGGGGCGGGCGGCCCCGCGAAGCGGCGGCGGGCGCGCGGATCGACTGCAGCCGGCTCGAGGCGCTCGACACGGTCGGCGCGTGGCTCATGCTGCGGCTGAAAGCGGCGCTGGCCGGGCGCGGCGGCGAGGTCGCGCTCGACAATCTGCCCGAGCGCTTTACGCCGCTGCTGGCGCAAGCCGAGAAATACCGGCCGGCGCCGCCGCCGCCCGGCGTCCGCCCGTTCGGCCTCATCGATACGCTTGCCGCGCTCGGCCGTTGGGCGATCGCGGAGATGCGCGATGTCGGAAACGGGCTGAACTTCCTCGGCGAGGTGACGGTCGTAGGCTTGCGCACCTTGGCCGAGCCGCGGCGCATCCGGCCGAAGGCGTTCCTCCATCATATCCAGCGCACGGGGCCGTCGGCGGTGCCGATCATCGGCCTGTTGTCGTTTTTGATCGGCGTCGTCTTCGCCTATCAAGGCGCGGCGCAGCTCAGGCAATTCGGCGCCGAGATCTTCACCGTCAATCTCCTCGGCATCGCCTTCGTGCGCGAGCTCGGCGTATTGCTTTCGGCGATTATCGTCGCCGGTCGCTCGGGCAGTGCCTTCACCGCCGAGATCGGCACGATGCAGGTCAACGAAGAGGTTGACGCCATGACGACGATCGGCCTCGATCCGATCGAAGTGCTGGTGCTGCCGCGGCTCGGCGCGCTGCTGGTGACGCTGCCGCTGCTGACCTTCTTTTCGATCTTCATGGGACTCCTGGGCGGCGCGGCGATCTGTTATTTCTCGCTCGGTATCCCGTTGCCGCTCTTCATCGCCCAGTTGAATCAGGCGGTTTCGGGCCAGGAATTCTGGCTCGGCATGTTGAAGGCACCATTCTTTGCCGCCGTCATTGCCCTGGTCGGCTGCCGCGACGGCTTGCGCGTGTCGCGCAGCGCCGAAAGCGTCGGCCGCATGACTACCTTGTCGGTCGTCGAATCCATATTTTTAGTCATCGTTCTGGATGCGGTTTTCTCCATTATCTTCGCCCAGTTCAACCTCTGACGCGCCGGTCTTGCGGGTCGAAGGCCTGACGACGCGAATCGGCGGCGCGGTGATCCATCGCGATCTCGCGCTCACGCTCTATGCCGGCGAAGTGCTGGCGCTGGTCGGCGCATCGGGCTCGGGCAAGTCCGTGCTCCTGCGCACCCTTTTGGGGCTGTTGCGGCCGGCGGCGGGAAAGGTCGAAGCCTTCGGCCGCGACCTCGCAAAGCTCCATGGCGCGGGCCGGCGCGCGGTCGAGCGGCGATGGGGCGTGCTCTTCCAGGACGGCGCGCTGTTCAGCTCGCTCACCGTCGCCGAGAACATCGCCGTGCCGCTCAAGGAAGTGCTCGGCATCGAGCGGCCGCTGCGCGAGGAGATCGCTGCCCTCAAAATTGCGCTCGTCGGCCTGCCGCCCGATGCCGCCGATAAATATCCGTCCGAGCTGTCCGGCGGCATGCGCAAGCGCGCCGGTCTCGCCCGCGCGCTGGCGCTCGACCCCGAACTTTTGTTTCTCGACGAGCCGACCTCGGGCCTCGATCCGATCTCGGCGGCGGATTTCGATCGGCTGCTCGCCGATCTGCGCGCCAGCCTCGGTCTCACCGTCCTGATGGTGACGCACGACCTCGATAGCATCTACACCATCGCCGACCGGGTCGCGGTGCTGGTCGATCGCGCGCTGAAGATCGGCACGGTCGACGAGCTGCGCCGCGACAACGACCCGTGGATCTCGCGCTATTTCGGCGGCGCGCGCGGCCGCGCGGCCGACGCGTGCAACGGCGCGTCCGGCGCCCCAAGCGGAGGCTGAAGCGATGGAGACGCGCGCCAACTATATCGCCGTCGGCCTCTTTGTGATCGCGCTTCTCGGCGGCATCGTCGTCGCGGCGCTGTGGTTCGCACACGGCCAGCTTTCCGATCATACGACGCGCTACGAGACGTATTTTGCCAGCGTCGGCTCGGGCCTGGGCGCCGGCTCGCCGGTGCGCGTCTCGGGCGTGCAGCTCGGCCATGTCGTCGGCGTCGCGCTCGATCCCGACAATCCGACGCAGGTGCGGGTGACCATGGATATCGCCGCGAATGCGCCGATACGATCCAACTCGGTCGCCTCGCTCGAGACGCAAAGCCTCGCCGGCACCACGGCGATCGAGATCACGCCCGGCACCAAGGACGCGCCGCCGATCGCGATTCAGCCCGGTCGGAGTTATCCCATTATCTGGTCGCGCGAATCGAATCTCGATCAGATCGTCGATGCGGTGCCGAATCTCGTCGTCAAGCTGACCGACGTCACCGACGGGCTGCGTCAAGTGCTCAACGACCAGAACCGCCGGGCGCTGGCCGAAACGCTCGACAACCTGTCGCAACTCAGCGCCGTCGCAAACGCGCATCGCGAGGATCTCGCGCGGCTGATGCAGGACAGCGCGGCCGACGCGCACGATCTCCAGCAAGCGATCGACAACCTCAAGGCCATGACGCAAAAGCTCGATCAGGTCGCCGACGGGACGAGCAAGACCGTCAAGGACATGGATGCCCTGGTGCAGGAAGACCGCGCGCCGCTCAAAGATTTCGCCCAGAACGGCCTGCCGCAGCTGCAACAGCTCGCGAGCGATGCGCGCGCCCTCGTCGCGCAACTCTCGCGCGCCGTCGACCAGCTCGACAGCGACCCCTCGCGCCTGCTCTATGGCGATCGTCGCGAAGGATATCGTCCGCAATGAATTTTCGCAGGCTTGCCGGTCTCGCGCTGGCGCTCGTCCTCGCCGCCTGCAGCGGCATTCTGCCCAAGCCGGCGGCGCCGCCCGCGCTTTTCCGCCTGACCGCGGCGAGCGATTTTCCGGCGGCTGCCAGCCTCCGGCCGATCCAGCTCGCGGTCGCGCCGCCCAGCGCCGAGGCGGCGCTCGACACGACGCGCATTGCCTTGAGCCGCAGCCCGACGACGCTCGACTATTTCGCCGACGCCGCTTGGACCGATCGCTTGCCCGCGCTGCTGCAGGCGCGGCTGGTCGACAGCTTCGCCAATGCGCATCGGCTCGTCGCGCTGGCCGGCGAGGCGAGCGTCGCGCATAGCGACGCGGTCCTCGTCATCGCCGTGCGGCATTTCGAGGCGCAGTATGACGGCGGCAACGGCCCGCCGCTCTGGCGCATCGAATTGAGCGCCGACCTCGTCGGCACCGGCGACCGCAAGGTCATCGCGACTCGCACCTTCACCGGCGAGGCGCCGGCGCCGCAGAACAACATGGCGGCCATCGTCGAGGCGGCGGATCAGGCCTGGCACGGCGTCGCGAAAGAGATCGTCGACTGGGCGGCGGATAGCCTCGCGAATCGTCCGCGCTGACCGGTTTCGCCCTTTTGTCTTGCCAGCACGGAATCGGCAGGACATAAAGATTCCGGGGTCGTCACAGAACGAATCGCCGATGCCCGCTTTCGCCCGACTGAGCCGAGCAGCGCTCGAGGCCATGGCCGAGTCCGGCCGCGCGCTGGTCGAATGCGCGCGCGCGATGGCAGCGGCGGGAAGCACGCCCCTTGCCGAGGCGCTGAAGGGTGCGGGCACGATCTATGAGTGGCGCCATTATCCCGAGGGCGACGTCTACGACCCGGAAACCCACGCGCAATATTTTTATCACGCTCATCCGGCGCGCGAGCGTGCCGCGCGGGATGGCGCCCGCGTCGAAGGCGGCGGGGAGCACGGCCATTTCCATGTCTTCCTTCGGGCGCGCGGCATGCCGCCCGGCGTGAGCCCGCTGGTGATGCCGGAATTCGCGGTCGCAAATAATCCCGCCGCGCCCAAAGCGCTCGTCCCGTCGGCGCCGCAGACGGCGGCGGGCGAGGAAGCCGATCCCTGGAGCCATCTCGTCGCCATCGCGATGGATGCCGGCGGTGCGCCGCTGCGCTTCTTCACCACCAATCGCTGGGTGACGGGCGAGACCTGGTATCCCGCGGGCGATGTCGCGCGCATGCTCGATCGCTTCGCGCTCGGGGATGTCGCGCCGGCGCCGCTGCTCAATCGCTGGGTCACGGCGATGCTCGGCCTCTACAAGCCGCAGCTCGGTACCTTGCTGGCCGCGCGCGATGCCGCGGTGATGGAGTGGCGGCGCCGGCGGCGCGCCAAGGTTCATGTGCTCGAGGACCGCCGGCTCGAAGTCACATCGACGCTCGAGATCGATATCGAGGCGCAGCTTGCGGGCATCGCCGCCGCGCTGCGCCGCGTCGCTTAGTCGCGAAACGTCGCTCGGCGAGAGAGCGGTATCGGGTTCAGCGGACCGGCAGGTGGTGGATGCGCAGGCATTCGAGCCGCGCCGCTTCGCGCTCGGCGTTGCCTTGCGGCGTATGGTCGGGGTATTTCAGCGCCGCCTCATGGGCGCAATCCGCCATCGCCCGCCAGACAGCAAAGCTCCGCTGCTGCGCAACATCGGCGCGCGCCGGCCGGAGCGCGGCGGGGATCAACAGCGCTGCCAGCAGCACCGCGCCGGCGACGGCTTGCGCCGCGCCCTTCACGCCGACGGCTCCAACACGGGATCTTGCCGCCGGCCGCGCCGCAGGGCGATCGGCAGGCAGTAGAAAAGCAGATAGGCGAAGAGCGGCGCCTCGATCAGCAGCACCGACTTGCCTTGCTCGCGCCGCAAGAGCCGCTGTGCGGTCTCATGCGCCTCGGCGAGGCAGGTCTCGGCGGCCGGACCGACCCGCTCGCCGCAAGCATCGTCGATGTAATCGGCGACCGTCGTCAGCCGGCCGTCGACGCGTACCGCGTCCTTGAATTGCGGATAGATGCGCCAGGTCATCACCGCCATCCAGGCGATCACCAGCACGATCAGGTAC
>Ga0070737_10006529_pt1 | contig 10660 bp, 8 predicted proteins | sample Coa_R1_10_FD_66438 | JGI IMG/M metagenome (GOLD analysis project Ga0070737, IMG submission 66438) | Surface soil microbial communities from Centralia Pennsylvania, which are recovering from an underground coalmine fire - Coalmine... | ecosystem: Environmental > Terrestrial > Soil > Unclassified ...
CCGCAAGCACGGCATCCGGGCCTCGCACACCGCGGAGGTGGTGCTCGACGACGTCCGCGTGCCGGGGCGCTGCCTGGTCGGCGGCAAGGACAAGCTGGACGAGCGGCTCGCGCGGGTCCGTGAGGGCGGGCGGGCCGGCGAGCAGGCCGCGATGAAGACGTTCGAAGCGTCACGGCCCGGTGTGGCGGCGATGGGCGTCGGCGTGGCCCGCGCCGCCGTGGAGTACGCGGCCGGGTACGCGAGGGACCGGGTGCAGTTCGGCCGGCCGATCGGCCAGAACCAGGGGATCGCGTTCATGCTCGCCGACATGCAGGCCTCGGTGGACGCGGCGCGGCTGCTCACCTGGCGGGCCGCCTGGATGGCGCGGCACGGCAAGCCGTTCACCCGGGCGGAGGGCTCGATGTCCAAGCTGGTCGCGGGGGAGACCGCGGTGCGCGTCACCGAGCAGGCGATCCAGATCCTCGGCGGCAACGGCTACACCCGCGAGTACCCGGTGGAGCGCTGGCACCGCGACGCGAAGATCTTCACGATCTTCGAGGGAACGAGCGAGATCCAGCGGATGATCATCGGGCGGGCCGTGACTGGATTGAATGTCCGGTAGTTCTGACCTGACCTGTGGTTTTACCGAGGTACCCCGGGCGGTGGAGGGCCGTTCCGCGGGGGAGCGGAGCGGCCCTTCTCGTGTTCCGTGTGTCCGGATCATCCCGGTCGTTTCCCGTCGTTTCCGGGCCGCGTGCTGAATCCGTGCTGATACCAGGGGGGCGAGCAGGCCGCCGGCCTGCGTAAACTGCCCGTACCGCCAGGATCTTCACCATCTTCGAGGGCGCCAGCGAGATCCAGCGGATGATCACCGGCCCGCCGTCACAGCCTGCACGTGCAGTAACGCCGGCCTGCGGGAATACGCGCCGGAGCTAGCCATAGGCAAAGTCTGGCGCGACCCCGGCTCCCGATGGCCTGGGAGGACACGCGCTCTTGCCAACGCGCGGCTGCAGCTACCGATCCGGGTACTATTCTGCATACTCTGAGGTATGCCAGCGACGACGATCAAGGTGGATAGCGAAGTCCGCGGCCGGCTCGCGGCTGTTGCCAGCGCCCAGCACATGCCGCTTGGCGCGCTGCTGGACAAGATATCCCGCAGGCTGGCCTACGAGCAGATGATGCGGGATGCCAACGCGACCATGGAGCGAATGGAGCGCGAGGACCCATAGGCGTGGGCGGGCTACCTGGCTGAACTGCGGGACTGGGATCACGCTGCCGCGGCCGGCTGCCTTGGCGACGCCGCCAGCGAGTGGCCGGAATACAACACGCCAGAATTCCTGGAGACCATCGGGACGCGCATATGACCCCGCCCCTTCCCGGGGAAGTCGCGGTCGCCGGCCTCGATCCCGATGTCAGGAACAAGCAGGGCGGCGTGCGGCCGGTACTCGTGATCTCCGGCCGCCTGTACAACCAGCTACGGATACATCACGTCATCGTGGTACCCGTCACCCGCACCCAGCGGGGCCTGCCGTTCCATGTGCCGGTCGGGCCAGAGGCGGGCCTGCGTGAGACCAGCTACGCCATGGCGGACTCCGTGCGTGCCATCTCGACCCGCCGGCTCGGTAAGACTCTGGGACACGCCGCTGCCGGCACGACGAGAACCGTCCGGGAACACGTGATCGCGTTCCTCACCGGCCAGCGGTGAAGCGTGGCGTCGGCTGTGCCGCATGGTCCGGCCACGGCTGTTCCTTGCCGGGACACGCGCCTGCGTGAGCCAGCCGGCCGTCGGCCATGCACGAGTTCGTCACGGACACCCGGGGCGGTGTCCGCTGCGTTTCAGGGCCGCCCTGACGTGTGCGGCGTCATCGTCCAGCGCGGCGCGTGAGCGCTCCTGCCACCTGACCTCCAGGCGGAACCTGTCGTCTGCGGTACGCGGGAAGACGTGCACGTGGAGGTGGAAGACGGTCTGACCGGCGGCCTGGCCGTCGGCGAGGAACAGGTTCACTCCCTCACACGGCAGCCCCGAGCGCCGCAGCGCCCGCGCCAGCAGGTAGACGACCCGGAACAGGTGGGTCATCAAAGCCTCGTCGATGTCCTCCAGGCCTGACGCGTGCATCTTGGGGATGACGAGAAGGTCTCCCCGCGCAGCCGGGTGGATATCCATGAAGGACAGGACCCGCGCATCCTCATACACCCGGCTGGCCCGCACCCGGTCGGCGGCAATACCGCAGAAGGCACAGGCCGGATCCCCGGCGAACAACCCCATGGACCCAGCATCCGGCATCGCCTCGCCCTCCGCCGCACCGCGGCGCGAACGCGCCCCGACCGCAGCCGGGCGAAAGACACCACCAGCCGTTCGGGATAGACGGATGCTGAATGTCCAGCCTTGACGCCCTGGGCAGTCTGGGTAGATCGTTGAACAGATTGCAACACTTTCGGGCGACCGGCTTCGGCGGAAGACGCGGAGGGATGTTCGTGCGCACGGTAAGGCTGCTCGCTGTCACGTTCCTGGCCGGTGCCTGCGCGATCCTGGGCCTGGCCGCGCAGCCGGCTTTCGCCGCGTCGTCCGGTGTGGGCCCGGTAACCGACGTGAGCAGCGCCTGCGCCGGGCAGAACGCGGAGGTCGAACAGGCGGTGGCACCCCCGCACTACGTCTACGAGGCGTGGATCGGATGCGGCGGAGAGGGCTTTGCCCGCTCCGTCGATGGCGGCGCGCATTTCTCCACGCCGATCACCTTGCCCGACTCAAGCGGCTCCGACGACCCAGCCATCGCCGTGGCCCCTGACGGGACCGTCTACGTTTCCTACCTGCGGTACCACAACAACTACGCCTACCCGGTGGTAGCGACCTCCTTCGACCACGGGTCGACGTTTACCCAGGTGTCCTCTCTCATCCCGCACGTTGCTGGCAACTGGGGAGACCGGGACTTCATTGCCGCCGGACGGGGCGGCACAGTCTACGTCACCTGGGACTACGGGCCGAGCGCGGCAGACGTGAAAATCGTCTGCAGCCCCGCCGGCAGCTGCGCCTACGGTGCGGTGGACGCCACCGCGGTGGTCCAGAAGTCGACAGACCACGGGAAGACGTGGGGACCGATCATCCCGATGCAGCCTGGCTTCCCGGCAGGCGGAGGCTATGACGCCTCCATCCTCGTCCAGCCCAACGGTGTGGTCGACGCCCTGATGATTGATCACCCGCTCGATCCGGGCACGTTCACCGTGCATCCCGGGCATGAGCTGTTCACCCGTTCCTCCGACGGCGGCAAGACGTGGTCGCCTGCGGTCGAGGTCGGCGGCAGCGCAGGCACCCTCTCGGACACCGAATGGTGGATCGACGGCGACCTGAGCACCGACCGGGCCGGCAACCTCTACGCAACCTGGGACACGCAGACGTCTGCTGGTGACATCGGGTGGCTTTCCTACTCCACTGATGGCGGCAGAACCTGGTCCGCCCCGGTCCGTGTCACACCGGACCAGGACAACGCGGTCCACATCGTGGAGTCGGCGGGCGCGGGTCCGGGCATCGCCGACATCGCCTGGCAGGCCGACAACTCGCCCCAGGGTTACGCCACCTATCTGCGGCCCTTCTCCATCAGGAACGGATGGCTGGCGCCAGTTAGGCAGGTGTCCAGCGAGTACGGCAATCCGGCGATCTGGCCGGGTGACACGTTCGGCATCTCGGTGCTGACGGGCTGGAACGGCCCCGGCGCGCCGGAACACGTCGCCCTGAGCTGGGGCAGCGCCGTCGGTGGCAGCCAGGATTCGGAGATCTACACCACGGTAGTGGGCCGGTGACGCCAGCCCCCATGACAGACGACCGGAGTGCCGGGGAAGATCCGCGGCGATCCGGCCCCCGGCTGCCGTGGCGCACAGGTACAGGCCATCCGATACACGCCGCACGCTCAACTGCTCCGGCGGCTGCCGTGGCGCACAGGTACAGGCCGCTTCGCGGGCCGCCGGCCATGGCGGCTGTCTGGCCAAGGGGGCCACCGGGGATTTTCACTGGGCGTGCCGTGCCGCGGCAAGCCGCGAACGCCGGGATGGCGGCTGCACGGGGCCCAATGATGAGGATCTGGTGCGGCCGGAGCCGCGGATCGGGCGTGCGGGGATGACCTAACGCGGCCTCCGGCGGCCAATGCAGCGCCACCAGCCGTGCCGCCGCGAAGATGTCGTTCCCGCGGTGCCGGGACCTTCCGCCGCCGGGGCGGTATCCGCGGGGGATTCAGCACCCGCCGGGGCTGCGGATCCCGGCCTCGCGGCCTGCCGCTGCCTCCAGCGGCGGACCATCTCCTCCTTGTCGATCAGGCGCACGAACACGGGCGGGCCGACCGGGATCCGCCGCCACTCGGCGATCCGCCGGTTCAGGTCCGCGACGGTCTCGCGGACCTCGTCCTCGGAGCGCATGTCCTGCACCGTCTCGGACAGCTGCTCGATCTCCTTGCGCAGCCGCAGCGGGGTGGGCAGGAGTTCCTCGGCCGGCACGCCCTCGCGCCGCGCGTAGTCCAGCGCCCAGGCCTGCCCGAAGTCCGCACCGCCCGCCCGCCGCGGCGGGAGCGGCTTGCCCGCACCGGGCAGGTTGTCGAACATGCCCCGCTTCTCGGCGTCGCTGATCTGCTGGTCGATCCACGAGGTGAAGCTCATCCCCTGCGGCTTGCGCTCCGTCATCCGATGTCCCTCCAGCGGTCCCCGGCTCCAGGATGGCAGGCCGCCGCGGATCCGCGCGGTGCACGTCACCACCTGGCCTGCGCATCCCGGCGGCCAGTTCGTACAGCAACGCACACACGCCGGCCTGTTCCGCGGCTGCCCCGTCCGGGTCGCGGGCGGACCGCTCCGGTCAGGCGGGTACCGTGACCGTCCGGCCAGGGGGGTACCGTGACCGTCCGGTCAGGCGGGTACCGTGACCACGGTCACGACGAGCCCGTTGCGGGCCAGCCAGCGCCCGGTGAGCTCGTCAAGGCGCGGGTCGTGCCGCTCCGGGCCGGGCACCATCAGGCGTGCGGTGAACGTTCCCGCGGCAGGGCCGATGGTGACCGCCGCCTGCTCGAAGCCGAGCCACCGGCCGGTAACCGGGAACCACGCCTTGTACACGGATTCCTTCGCGCTGAACAGCAGCCGGTCCCAGCACGTGCCCGGCGCCGACGTGCCGAGCTGGCGCAGCGATGCGCGCTCACCCGCGGTCGCGACGAGGTCCAGCACGCCCTCGGGAAGCGGGGAATCCGGCTCCGCGTCGATGCCGAGGGTCACCAGGTCCCCGGCCCGGGCGACAGCGGATGCCCGGTAGCCGGCGCAGTGCGTGATGCTGCCCACCACGCCAGCCGGCCACGTCGGTTCTCCCCGGGCGCCGCGCAGGATCGGCGCTGGCGGCAGGCCGAGCCGGGACAGCGCGGCGCGGGCACAGGCGCGGCCCGCGGTGAACTCCCGGCGCCTCCTCTCCGCCGCGCTGGCGATGGCCGCCTCCTCCGCGGGGAACAGCGTGGCACCGGCTACGTCACCGAACACCTCGGCGGCCGCCACCTGGGGCGGCACGATCTTCTCGATCATCCGGGCCTCCCGCATCCGGGATATCATCCGGGCCTCCCGCGTCCGGGATATCTGGCGCGGGGCAGCCGGCGGGACGCGGAGTGCCCGGGCCGTCACCGGCTGCAGGAGCGGTCACGTCAGCCGCCGGGCCGGCCTCCATTGCCTGGTGCCGGCTGGCGTCGCCGGTCGTGACCAGCGCGAACGACTCGGCGGGCAGCTCGAGGAACGGCCCGCGGTGACATGCCTCCGCGCTGGCCAGCAGGATGGTGCCGGCCGGGCGGTCGAGGCGGATCGTGACCGGCTCGGCGGACAGGTTGCAGGCCAGGCGCAGCGGGCCGCGGTGCAGCACGAGCCACCGCTGGCCCGGGCCGGACTCGACGGTGAACCTGTCCAGCCGCGGGTCCGCCAGCTCCGGATGCCGGTGCCGCAGCGCGATCAGCGACCGGTACAGCTCCAGCATCGACCGGTGGCGGGGGGCGGTCAGCTCTGTCCAGTCCAGCGTGGACCGCTCGACCGTGCGGGGGGACAGCGGATCCGGTATTGCGGCGTCGTCCCAGCCGTGCCCGGCGAACTCGGCGCGGCGCCCGCGCCGCACCGCCTCGGCGAGCCCGGGGTCGGGGAACGATGCGAAGAACTGCCACGGGGTGCTGGCCGCCCACTCCTCACCCATGAAGATCATGGGCACATACGGCGAGCAGAGCACGATGGCGGCCCCGCACGCGAGCAGGCCGGGCGGCACGCTCTCCGGCAGCCGGTCTCCCCGGGCGCGGTTGCCGATCTGGTCGTGGTTGCTCAGGTAGCACACGAACCGGCTGCCGGGGGTCCGGTGGACGTCGACCGGGCGGCCGTGGGAACGGCCGCGGAACGAGGACCAGGTGCCGGCGTGGAAGAACGCCGAGCGCAGCGTGTCCGCCAGGGCGCCGGGGGCGGCGAAGTCCGCGTAGTAGCCCCGGGTTTCCCCGCTCAGCGCGACGTGCAGCGCGTGGTGGAGGTCATCACACCACTGGGCGGCCAGCCCGTAGCCGCCGGCGTCCCGCGAGGTGATCAGCCTCGGGTCATTGAGGTCGGACTCCGCGATCAGGCTGAGCGGCCGGCGCAGCCCGGCCGCCAGCGCGTCCACCTCCGCGGCGAGCTCCTCGAGCAGGTGGACGGCGCGGCGGTCGCCGATCGCGTGCACCGCGTCGAGCCGCAGCCCGTCGAGGTGGAAGTCCCGCAGCCAGCCGAGCGCGTTGTCGATCACGTACCGGCGCACCTCGTCGGAGCCGGGGCCGTCCACGTTGAGCGCCGGCCCCCAGATGTTGCGCCCGGCGAAGTACGGCCCGAACCGGTCCAGGTACGCGCCGGACGGCCCGATGTGGTTGTAGACGACGTCCAGGAGCACGCCGAGCCCGCGGGCGTGGCAGGCGTCCACGAACCGCTTGAAGGCGTCGGGGCCGCCGTACGGCTCGTGGACCGCGCCCCACGCCACGCCGTCGTACCCCCATCCGGCCGTCCCGTCGAACGCGTTGACCGGCATCACCTCGACCATGTCGATGCCAAGGCCGGCCAGATGGCCGAGCCGCTCCAGTGCCGCGTCGAACGTGCGGCCGGGCGTGAACGTGCCGATGTGCAGCTCGTACAGGACGGACCCGGGCAGCGCGCGGCCGGTCCAGGACCCGTCCGACCAGCGGAACCGGCCGTGGTCGTAGACCCGTGAGGGGCCGTGCACCCCGTGCGGCTGCCACAGCGACCGCGGGTCGGGCAGCGGGGTGTCATCGTCGTCGAGCAGGAACGCGTAGTCCTCGCCCGGGGCGGGCGGCTGCGGCGGGTGCCACCAGCCGCGCTCGTCCCGGGTCATCTCGGCTACCTGGCCCGGGGTCCACAGGCGGACCCGGTTCGGTTGCGGCGCCCACACCGAGCCGGCGTTCACCCCGCCGACTCCCATGTTCGCGTCGCCGCCGGGAAGCGGCGGCTCGTGCTGTCGCCACCGGCTGGCCGCACGGGCTCACAGGGCCCGTGCCCGCCAGCCGGTACGGCGGTGCCGTTCACTGGTCCCCCCGCACCAGCAGGGCGACCGGGTACCTGGCGAGCAGCCGGCCCAGCGGCACGCCCGGTGCCTGCTGGCCGGCGGCGCCGGCGGGCACCGGCTGGCCGGTCAGCAGGTCCGTCCAGTGACCGGCGGGCAGCGGCAGGGTGGTGTCCCGCCAGCCGCCGCAGCGGCGCAGCGTCAGCGGCAGCCGGGTGGCCACGGCCACCAGCCGGCCGCCGCCGCGCTGGAACGCGAACGCGTGCCCGGCGGCCGGGCCCTCCGCCGGCAGGGCAGCGTATCCGGTGAACAGCCCGGGGCGGTCACGGCGCAGCCGCAGTGCCCGCGCCACCACGAGCAGTTTGGCGGCGCCGCCGTCGTCCACGCCGGGGAGCCACCCGCCGTCGATGCGGGCGAGCAGCTTGCGCCGGAGCTGGAAGTCGACGGGCCGGCGGTTGTCCGGGTCCACCAGCGACAGATCCCACAGCTCGGTGCCCTGGTAGACGTCGGGCACGCCGGGCATGACGAGCTGGACGAGTTTCTGGCCGAGCGAGTTCGACCACCCGGCCGGCCGCAGAAGGCCGGCGAACCGCTCGACGTCGGCGCGCAGCTCCGCGTCTGCGAGGACCTGCCCCGGCCACGCGGCGACCGCAGCCTCGAACGCGGGATCGGGGTCGGTCCAGCTCGTGGCGAGCTTGGCTTCCCGCGCCGCCTTGCCGAGATACCGGCGGAGCCGCTCCTCGCCGATCGGCCAGGCACCGACCAGCGACTGCCACGCCAGCAGGTTCAGCGTGGGTTCGGGCAGCCGGGCGCGGTCCGACCACCGCGTCACGGCCGCGGCGAACTCACCGGGGATCTCCGCGAGCACGGCCAGCCGGGCCCGCACGTCTTCGGACCGCTTGGTGTCGTGCGTGGACAGCGTCGTCATCGACTCAGGATGATCACCTGCTGCGGCGCGCCGGTGGAACTCTTCCGGGTACACGCCAAACCGCCCGGGGGCCCCGCCGACCTCGTTGAGCGCGACGAACCGGTTGTACCGGTAGAAGACCGTGTCCTCGACGCCCTTGGCCATCACCATGGCGGCGGTCTGCTGCACCCGGGCGGCCAGCTCGCCGGCCGGCTCATCGGTCATCCGCCGGACGAGGGTGCCGATCATCTCCCGAAGGCGGGGGTTGCGCCGCGTGGCCTGGGCGGCCGCCTCGTGCAACGGGGCGGCCTCGCCGTCGGCGAGGTAGCTGCGGTAGACGGGGAAGCAGGCCAGCAGCTCCATCACGGCCGCCTCGGCCTCGCACGGGGCGCCAGGCGGCTCGCCGGGGGCGGCGGTCCGGGCGCCGCCGCGCGCACGGCCGCGTGTGCCGCAGGGCAGGAGGCGGGCGATCCTGCGGACCTCGGCCCGCAGGACGTGTTCCGCGACCCAGCGCTTGGCCGCGTATTCCATGTCCCGCAGGTCCTGATGGCCGCACTCCCGCTCGGCCAGGGCGGTGATCGCAGCCTCGCCGCGGGGGTCGACGAACAGCCCGCAGACCAGCCGCAGTGCGTCGTAGCCGGTGGTGCCGTCCACCGGCCAGCGGGCCGGCAGCGCCTCGTCCGGGCCGAGGATCTTCTCCACCACCAGCCAGGCCGCCGGCACGGCCTGCCGCAGCCGGCGCAGGTAGCCGCCCGGGTCGGCCAGCCCGTCGGGGTGGTCGACGCGCAGCCCGGTCACTTCGCCCGCCTCCGCCCAGCCGAGCACGGTGGCATGCGTCGCGGCGAACACGTCCGGGTCCTCGGCCCGGACGGCCGCCAGCGTGGTGATGTCGAAAAACCGCCGGTAGTTAAGCTCGCTGTTGGCGCGCCGCCAGGCGACCAGCCGGTAGTGCTGCCGCTCGTGCACCTGAGCCGGGGTGCCGCCGCCGGTGCCCGGCGCGATCGGGAACCGGTGCTCGTGGTAGGCGAGCCTGTCACCGTCGATGACCAGGTCGGCCACTGCCGTCTCGTCGGCGAGCACGGGCACCATGACGGGACCGCGGTCCCAGTCGATGTCGAAGAACCGGGCATACCGGGAGCGCCGGCCGTGCCGCAGCACGTCCCACCAGGCCGGGTTGGCTTCGGGCACGGCGATGCCCATGTGGTTCGGCACGATGTCGACGACAAGCCCGAGCCCGGCCGCCCTGAGCCGTGCGGCCAGCCGGGCGAACCCCTCGCGCCCGCCGAGTTCCGGGTTCGGTGTGCCCGGGTCGACGACGTCGTAGCCGTGCGCCGAGCCGGGCGTGGCAGCCAGCACCGGCGAGGTGTACATCGCGCCGATGCCCAGGTCACTCAGGTAGCCGGCCAGCTCGCTGGCGCCGGCGAAGCCGAGGTGGGGCCCGAGCTGGATCCGGTAGGCCGAGGCGGGAGGTGTCATCGTGCCGTCTCGCTGCGCTGGAGCACCACCAGGGAACGGCTGGTGACCGTCAGCGTGGACTTGGCCGTCGCGATCCTCACGCTGGCAGGCGGCTGGCCGGGCCCTGCCAGCACCTCGCCGGCCGCGGTGTCGAGCACCACCGCCCATTGCTCGCCGTAGTCGCCGCCCGGCAGCACCATGTCGACATCGCCGGGCGCGGCGTTGAAGCACAGCAGGAACGAGGCCCCGGTGACCCGCTGGCCGCGTGCGTCCACGCCGGGGATTCCGTGGCCGTTGAGGAACACCATGACGCACGGGCCGACAGGCGCCTCCCAGTCCTGTTCGGACATCTCGCTGCCGTCTGCCCTGAACCAGGCGATGTCCCCCAGCTCGTCGCCCCGGCGGGCGGGCCGCCCGGCGAAGAACCGGCGGCGCCGGAACACTGGATGGGCGCGGCGGAACTCCGACAGCGCCGCGGCGAACGCCAGCAGGCCCGCGTTGCTCTCGGCCAGTGACCAGTCCATCCAGGACAGCTCGCTGTCCTGGCAGTAGGCGTTGTTGTTGCCGTGCTGGGTGCGGCCGATCTCGTCGCCGCCGAGCAGCATCGGGACGCCCTGGGACAGCAGCAGGGTGGCCATCAGGTTGCGCCGCTGCCGGGCGCGCAGGCCGAGTATGGCCGGGTCATCGGTCTCGCCCTCGGCGCCGCAGTTCCACGACCGGTTGTCGTCTGTGCCGTCCCGGCCGCCCTCGCCGTTGGCCTCGTTGTGCTTGTGGTCGTAGGAGACGAGGTCGGT
>Ga0070737_10006530_pt1 | contig 10660 bp, 10 predicted proteins | sample Coa_R1_10_FD_66438 | JGI IMG/M metagenome (GOLD analysis project Ga0070737, IMG submission 66438) | Surface soil microbial communities from Centralia Pennsylvania, which are recovering from an underground coalmine fire - Coalmine... | ecosystem: Environmental > Terrestrial > Soil > Unclassified...
TGACGATCAGCCCGGCGATCGGCGTCCCTGCCGGCCGCGCCACGTATGCCCCCAACTCGTGACCATCGCTTGCGTTCAGTTTGACAGTTTCGCCCATTGGCTCTCCCCAAGGCTTGCCCGCAGCATCTTTAATTTCGGCGACAATCTGGGCTGCGGCTTTTGCTGGGTCAGCAGCTTCGATGATTGGACGTCCGACGACCAGGTGGGTAGCGCCCGCCGCTATGGCACCGCGGGGAGTCACCACCCGGGCCTGATCGCCGGCAGCAGAGCCGGTAGGTCGCACTCCCGGCGTAACAATGGCAAAACCTTCGCCCAGCTCCCGGCGCAGCTCGCGGGCTTCTTTCGCCGAGGCGACCAGGCCTCCGCAACCCGCTTGACGCGCCAGTGCTCCCAGCCGCAAGACCTCGTCTAAGACCGTTCCCGAGACACCAATTTCGCGGAGATCGGAATCGGACAAGCTCGTCAGGACGGTGACGGCCAGCACCAGCGGCTTGGCCGGCGATTGGGCGGCAGCCTCGGCGGCGGCCTTCAACATTTTGCTGCCCCCGGAGGCATGCACTGTCAGCATTGCGACGCCTAGGCTGGCTGCCGAACGCACGGCTTCCGCGACCGTGTTGGGAATGTCGTGGAACTTAAGGTCAAGAAAGACCTTACGGCCGGAGGCGATGATCTCCCGGACGATCTGCGGGCCCTCCGCCGTGAAGAGCTGCTTTCCGACTTTGTAGGTAGTTGCGGCTTCGCCAATGGCTTCGACGAGCCGGCGGGCCTGGGTGGCACCGGGAACATCAAGCGCCACAATGAGCCGATCCCTCGACTGTATGGGCATCGGCTCCCAGTCTACCGCACAACGACGCCGGTTATTTCGTGGTTCCCAACAAGCGCCGGTTCTGCACTTGGCGAGTTGACATTATTGCAGCCCTAGGTTCGCGGCCACCACGGGGGTTTGCAGAACCTCCAGGCGTACAAGATCTACGCCTTGCATGGAGAGCATTCTAGCCGCGCTGTAGGACAGGTCGATGATCCGGCCGTGTGCGACCGGTCCGCGATCGTTAATGCGGACGACGACCGAGCGTTCGGTCTTCAAATCTGTGACCTTGACCCAGGAACCGATCGGTAAAGTCCGATGGGCTGCGGTGAATTGATACATGTCGTACGGCTCGCCGCTGGCAGTCTTTTTGTGCTGAAAGATGCGACCGTACCACGAGGCCTTCCCCACCTGCGGTTTCCGGGTGCGGGTTGGCTTAGTTTCCTGGATCTGTCCCGGGGTCCCTTTTCGCGAATCCGGTGTGCTATTACCGGGTGCCGCGCCTAGCGACGTGGCGCAAAGTAACGTCGCCGCCGTGGCCAGGCTTAGTACTCGTAACATTAAACACCTCTCATCGTTAAAGTCGGTCCTCCTGACAAGATGTGTAAAAGTCTATTTACCCAAAGAAGTGGGAGTCAACCCCACCAATCGGGAATTCAGCATTTCTGCTTGCCATTTCTGGAAGATTGTGCTACGGCCGACTCAAATCCCTCTTGTGGGCCTGCCGCGCTCGATGGTGTCAGTATCCGATACACAACAATAAGCGTGTGATGCTCTTCCGCTACCCGAGGTTGGCACCCGTAACTCGTTAAGCAGCAGCTACATACGGCATGGTCCTCCACGAAGCCTAGCCTACAAACAACTTTAGGACCGAAGCCGGCTAGAACCCGAGGCTGGGGTAAATTCCTCCATTGCTTGGCACTCCCACAGCCTAGGACCACAACTTTCCTAGTTACCGAGCGTCTAACGAAGCAGAGGCTTATTATGCGAACCCTAGTGGTCGGTGCGGTTTTGCTCCTCTTCGCAGTTTGCCTGCAGGCTCAAGAGGGAGACCCCGGTGCGGATGTCTGGCGTTTTCCAGCGAAAACATACCCGAGTACGATCGAGGGGTGTTTGCAAAGCTCCAGCTTGCATTACAGCGTTACCGACAAAGACGGGACAGTTTATGATCTCACCGGGAACACCGCCAAACTAAGCCATTTGGTGGGCCACGAGGTGGAAGTTACCGGCAAGCCCACGGTGATTACGCTCAACACCACGGTCTTTCACGCCGCCTCAACGGTAGAAATGCTGCCGGCCCTTGAAGTGAAAAGCGCAAAACAGTTGCCTGGCAAGTGCGACCCTTCCCAGTAAGGGTAGGGGCTTCGTGGCTGTTCGGGGCAAGCGGGGCCTTTGGCGAAACAAGTTAGGGCGCCATGCCCTCCTCCATCCACTGCTTGAACTTAGCGACCCGTTCCGGCGGCCACGGTTCATCACAGGGCATGCTGCCATCCTCCAGCGTCTTGTAGATGGCTTCAGCCTGGGCCTTAACGTTCTCATAAGACGACAGGTCGAGGCCAAAGCCTTTCATTGCCTCCACATCTGGCTCGTCGCGAAACAACGGACGGATATCGGCGGCAAAGCTAAGTGCCATAAAACCCCCGAAGCAAAAATGTGAGGTAAGAAAGCCTCATCGCCGGTTGCACAGATGTGCTGGGCAAACCCGGGGCTGCAGCCGGTTGAAGAACGTGGTTCCGGCAACGCCTCCTTAGCTCGGCGAACTTCTACCTTCCCATCCCGCCCGGTCTTACGTCAACAACCGACGCAGCCATCCTGCCTCGCCTCGTCAGCCGGGACGAGATATTCGGCCTTGGTGCAAAACATACACCCAGAAGCACGGAGCCGCAGGAAATCTCGTGGAAAAGATAGCATTCAACGTTTTTCTGGTCGCCCCGCCCAGTTTGGGGAGTTGCTATCACCTGCCACATTCAAGAATTAGGCGTTTCTAACCCCCTTTCGCATATCACGTGCCCTTAACGCTTGCGAAGCTTTGGGCCGTCGCTTGGCGTGCTTCAGCCAGTGATGTCCCCGAAGTTTCTGAGAGAGAGGGATTTGCTGAAGATGAGATGCTCGTTCCTCCGTGGAATTGTGCCCTTTGCGCTGGCAATTTGTTTTTCTTTCTCTTTACCGGCCCAAGGACAGGATCCCATGCCAGTCCTAGCTGGGCGCGGTCCAACTACCATCCGGCATGAAGTGCACCATGACGTCTCTCCGCCCCTGGTAGAAATGATTCGCAATGCTCGCCCGGTGGAGCACGGGAAGCTGGAAGCCGAGCCGCGGCGCAGCATCCCGCTTCCGCAAGGTTTGCGGCCCATGGAAGAAGATCCGGCACGCCAGTTCACCACTACCGGTTACTCGCCGCAAATCGGTTTGAGCTTTGAGGGCATTGGCGACGGCCAGTATGGTTTCACCGTCGAATACGCTCCGCCGGACACGAATGGCGCCGTGGGAGCCACGCAATATGTCCAGTGGGTAAACACCGATTTTGCTGTCTTCGACAAGACAACGGGCTCACTGATTGCCGGCCCTACGCCGGGAAATACCTTGTGGACGGGATTTGGCGGCGGCTGCGAGGCCAACAATGATGGCGACCCCATCGTGCTCTACGACAAGCTCGCCAACCGTTGGGTGATGAGCCAGTTCTCCGTTTCCAGCGGACCTTACCTGCAGTGCATAGCCGTCTCGGTCACCTCAGACGCAACTGGCCCCTGGTATCGTTATTCGTTCCAGTACAGCTACTTCGATGATTATCCCAAGATGGGTGTCTGGCCCGACGCCTACTACGAAACCTTCAACATGTTCAACGGCAACACGTTTATGGGTTCCGACGCCTGTGCTTACAATCGCAGCGCCATGTTGAGCGGCCAGTCCGCCAGCCAGATCTGCTTTCAGCAGCAATTTGCGGTGGGCGGATTGCTTCCCTCCGACCTGGATGGCACCACTCTACCGCCTGCGGGTTCGCCCAACTACATGCTCGATTTTGGCTACAACTCGCTGAATCTCTATAAGTTCCATGTCGACTTCAACACTCCTGCGAACTCTACCTTTACCGGCCCTACGGTCATCAGCGTGGCGGCATTCACGCCCCTGTGCAACGGCGGACAAGATTGTGTCCCCCAGCCGCTGACCGACAACAAACTGGACTCGCTGGCTGACCGTCTGATGTATCGCCTGGCCTATCGCAACTTCGGCACGCACGAGTCGCTGGTCGTCAACCAGTCGGTGGCTGTTGCCGGAGGCGGAGGAGTGCGTTGGTATGAAATTCGAAACCCCAACGGCACGCCGGTCGTCGCCCAGCAGGGGACCTATGCTCCCGATTCCAGCTATCGCTGGATGGGAAGCATCGCCATGGACAAAATTGGCGACATCGCCGTGGGCTACAGCGTCTCCAGCGGGGCGGTTTACCCCTCCATCGCCTTTGCCGGACGCATGCCCTCGGATGCTCCTGGCACCCTGGAGGCGGAGACCCTGGTATGGAGCGGCAGCGGCTCGCAGACTCCTTACCTGACGCGCTGGGGCGACTACAGCGCCATGACCGTCGATCCTACTGACGATTGCACCTTCTGGTACACGCAGGAGTATTTGCTCACCACCGGCACCTGGAACTGGAACACTCGCATTGTCAACTTCAAATTTCCCGGTTGCACCACCGGCAGCTATGTCGGCTTTTCCCCACAAAGTCTAAGCTTTGGTAATCAGACCGTTGGGACATTAAGCCCGGCCCAGCAGGTCGTGCTCAGCAATCAGCAGCCGGTCAACCTGCTGATCAGCAGCATCACGGTCAGCGGCGATTATCAGCAAAGCAACAACTGCGGCACCTCGCTGGCCCCGAACAGCAATTGCACCATCAATGTACGCTTTCAACCAACGGGGACGGGAGTCAGGTCCGGCACTCTGACGGTGACCGACAACGGCACGGGCAGTCCGCGGACCACAAGCCTGACGGGAATGGGCACGGTGCCGGTGAGCTGCGTTCCTGACGTTTTGTCCAATGGCGGATTTGAAAGCGGGGACGTGAGCTGCTGGACCGCAGGTGGGGTGCTGACTCCTGTTGCCTCGCCGGCGCAGGCCCACAGCGGCGGGTTCAGCGCGCAATTGGGATCGGTTGGCTTGCCGGAGCCCAATGGTGATTCCTGGATCGATCAGCTCGTGACCGTCCCTACGAACATGCAGCACCCCACGTTAAGCTTCTGGTACTGGCCTGGGACCGACGACACCATTGAGCATGATTGGCAAGAGGCCCAGGTGCGGGACAGCAGCGGCAATCTGCTGGCGCAGATCTTCAAAGTCGCCTCCAATGCGCAGAACTGGACCCAGGTCGCCTATGATCTCACTCCTTACCAGGGCCAGACCATTCAGCTCTACTTCAACGTTCACGAAGATGGCTACGGCGACCCGACGTACATGTATCTGGACGACGTTTCCATCTATGACAGCTCTCTCGGCCAGCGCTTCGTGCCGGTTACACCCTGTCGTGTGGTCGACACCCGCCAGCCTCCGGGCATGTTCGGTGGGCCAGCAATCAGCGGCAGAACGGAACGCGATTTCCCGATCCCACAAGGGAGCTGCAACATTCCTGCCACCGCTACGGCCTATGCGATCAATGTTGCGGTAGTGCCACACGGCCCCTTGGACTATCTAACTCTCTGGCCGACGGGGTCCGTCCGGCCCTATGTTGCCACGCTGAACTCGTACGACGGGCGGGTCAAAGCCAATGCAGCTATCGTTCCCGCCGGCACCGGGCAAGCGATCAGCGTCTACGCCACCGATACCACCGATGTCGTGATCGACATCAACGGCTACTTCACGACAGGTAACAGCAGCGCCCTAGCCTTCTTCCCGCTCACGCCTTGCCGTGTAGTTGACACACGCAACCCGAACGGCCCGTTGGGCGGCCCCATATTGCTCAATGGTCAGGCGCGATCCTTCCCCTTGCTCGCGTCCGCCTGCAACATTCCCAGCATGGCACAGGCCTATTCTTTGAACGTCGCCGTAGTCCCCCGGAACGGCAGCGCGCTTGGGTACCTGACGGTCTGGCCCACCGGACAACCGCAGCCTCGCGTATCCACGCTCAACGCTCCTACAGGCACTGTCGTCGCCGATGCTGCCATTATCCCGGCCGGCACGGGAGGCTCTATCGAGACCTATGCTTACGGCAACGATACCGACCTGATTATCGACATCAATGGCTATTTCGCACCGGCCGACTCGGGTCCCAATCCCATGTCGCTGTACAACCTGACACCGTGCCGTGCCCTAGATACGCGGCAGCCGCCCTGGGGAGTACCGTTCATCGGTGTACTTCCAGTCAATATCGCCAACAGTCCGTGTAGCCCACCGGGCAGCGCGACGGGTTATGTGACGAACGCAACGGTTGTGCCTCCGGCTCCGCTTGGCTTCCTGACGCTTTGGCCGGATGGGCAAAGCCAACCTCACGTGTCCACCCTGAACTCCTACGACGGGGCGATAACGTCGAATATGGCCATTGTGGCTACCAACGATGGCTGGATCGACGCTTTCGCTCGGAATCTAACTTACTTGATCCTGGATCTCTCGGCTTACTTTGCGCCGTAGGGGCCGGACTGGCTTGGCAAACGGTTCCGCAATTTACGCTTGACAAATTAGTCGATATTTCTATAAATATAGAAGCATCGAAGGTGGTCGTTGCCTGGCAGAGACCAACCCGACCGAATCACCCGCTACGCCGACATGCTTTCGGCCATGGGCACCGAACCTCGCCTGCGCATTATGCGATGCCTGCTCTGTGCCCACCCCACCGGCATGGTGGCGGGAGAAATCGGCAGTGAGCTGGAGATTCCCGGGTCTACTCTCTCGCACCACCTGGACAAGCTGAGGAACGAAAATCTGGTCAAGGTGCGCCGCGAGGGGACGTTTTTGTGGTACACCGCCAACACCGAAGCTCTGGGCGAGCTGTTGAGGTTTCTGTTTGACGAGTGCTGCACCCGCAGCAAAGCAGTCCGGCCGGAAGAAGTCATGCGGGCTACAAGATAGGAGAAATTTGTGACGACAGAGAACATCCAGGAAGCGGTGAAGGAAAAATACGGACAGGCGGCGCTGCGCGTGCAGACGGGAGCCAAATCCTGCTGCTGCGGAACTTCGTCCGTCACTCTGGAAGGTAGCTGCGATCCTATTACCGCCGATCTCTACGACGCGGTGCAGGTGCAGCAGATTCCAGCAGAAGCATTATTGGCGTCGCTGGGCTGCGGTAACCCTACAGCACTGGCGCAGCTCAAGGTTGGGGAGACCGTTCTTGACCTCGGTTCAGGAGGAGGCATCGACGTGCTGCTCTCCGCGCGGCGTGTCGGGCCGACCGGCAAAGCGTATGGTCTCGACATGACCGACGAGATGCTCGCCCTGGCGCGTGAAAATCAGCGCAAGGCCGGTGTGGACAACGTCGAATTTCTCAAGGGCGAAATCGAAAACATTCCCTTGCCCGACAACTCGGTCGATGTGATCATCTCCAACTGCGTGATCAATCTCTCGGCCGATAAAGACCGCGTGCTGGGCGAGGCGTTTCGCGTATTGAAGCCAGGCGGCCGCTTCGCCGTGTCGGACATTGTGGTACATGGCGAGGTCCCGCCGGAGGTGCGCAAGAACGTGCTGCTGTGGGTGGGCTGCATTGCCGGCGCGCTGCAGGACACGGAATATGCGGCCAAACTGGCGCAGGCTGGATTTGAAGGCGTTGCGATCGAGCCGACACGCGTGTACAAAGCCGAAGATGCGCGTGTCTTTCTCACCGAAAAAGGGCTTGACGTGGATGCCTTCGCGGCGCAAGTCGAAGGCAAGTTCTGGAGCGCCTTTATCCGGGCGAGAAAACCGCAAGCGCCCACCATCCAGGAAGCCAGGAAAAGATAAGCGCCATGCCAGCCCCGTACAATGTTCTTTTTCTGTGCACAGGTAATTCGGCGCTCCATCATGGCGGAGGCGATCCTGAATTTTAAGGGACACCCGAATTTCACCGCCTACAGCGCAGGCAGCCATCCCACAGGCATGGTTCGTCCGGAAGCGCTTCACCAACTGGAGCTCGCCCGTCTTCCGAGCGCGGGTCTGCGCAGCAAGAGCTGGGATGAGTTTGGCCAGCCTGGAGCGCCGCAGATGGACTTCGTCTTCACGGTCTGCGACAATGCCGCCAAGGAAGTATGCCCCGTATGGCCGGGCCAGCCGATGACCGCGCACTGGGGGATCCCTGATCCGGCCGCAGTCGCCGGCACGGCGGATGAAATCGAGCGCGCCTATCGCGACGCCTATTTCATGTTGGATCGGCGGATTGGACTGTTCCTGTCGTTGCCCCTGGCCAGCCTTGGGCGACTCGCCATCCAGAAGGAAATCGACCGCATCGGCGAGGAGCCTTGAAGTGTACCGCTGCTGACAAGTGACGGAGGGCTGATACAGGCTTGGCGCAGCTCTGCAGGGGTAGGTTTGGTTTGAGATCAGCGAACGGCTAAGAGAATGTGCTTTCGCGTGCCTCGTTCTGCGCGGATTGGCTGGCGGAAGCCGCCAGTTGAAGGGTAGGAGCAGGAGTTACTGCCTTAGCCTTCTCCTCGACTTCAATCTTTAGCAGTTCACTCTCCAGTTGGCGCCTGAGATCGTCGCGCATCATGCGAAACTGTGCAACCAGCTTGGCCACCTGGCGGGCGATCTCGGGGAGCTTCTTCGGTCCGAAGATCACCAGGGCCAGCAACAAAATGAAAAGAACGTCAGGCATGAGGAATAGCTGTCAACCGTCTCGTGCTCAGCCCGCGAGGCATGCCGGAGGCGGCAATGAAGAGTCAGGCCCTTTTTTCTTCGTCTTTCGGACCAGCGGCCTGGTCCTTGCCGTTCATCGACTCCCGAAAACTGCGGATTCCCTCACCCAGGCCTTTCCCCAGTTCAGGCAGCTTCTTGGGACCAAACACCAGCAAAGCGATAAACAGGATCACCAGCAGGTGCATCGGTTGAAACAGGTTGTCAAGCATATCAACTCCTATGCTAAGCATAGCGCATTTGCGGATGCCTGGAGCAAAATTCCCAAGCTTTCTCTGCGACCCTGTTGAGACACATAAATCTCGATAAGAACGGGCCCCTGCGAGCAGGTCCCGGGCTTATGTTCTTCCGGCAATCGGTGAGGGAACGGCAATCGTGAGGGAGTCGGTCCCAAAGTTGTGCCTCCTTCTGCTCGCACTTGAGTGGTAGGACTCTAACACCTACCGACTAGCACTCTCGGGCACTTCCTGCCAATGGCACCTACGGGCATCCGCAACCTATGCTTCTAGATATGATTCAACCGAAACGCTGCGCAGTCTGCGAGTCGGAGGATATCACCGCAATCCCGCTGGACCTCCCGGACCAGTTGGGGAAATGGAGATTCTTGCTGGCAGACAGAGTTGTGTACTGCTGCGGTAACGGGCATCGCTTTATTGTGCTCCCTGATGAGCGTTACCGAAGCGAAACCTTCCTCTGAACGTTGGAACCGTGGCAGGTCGTGAACCCCTTGCCCAAGCCCTCCGGACGAAAGACAGATTGCAATTCACTCCCAGGGCCGCCCCTTTCTGCGGCCCCTATTTCTACCGGCGTTGATGGGGACTGTGCCGCCGGCAAGAGCCCATCGCGGCGCAGGATATCCGGCCGAATCCGGCGTTTGAGGAAACGCTCCCGTCTCTCTTCAGCAACTGGTCGGCTTCATCGGGGCGCTAGTCAGTTGTGACTTGGCAATTCGGCAGTGGCGATATAGCCGAAGGCGCCAACATTTTGCCATGACACGCAGTCACAACCGTGCGCCCGCAAAAAACTGACTACCGCATCGGCAGGAATGCGATGCTCTCGCGGTGGTCCGGGAGGCGGATTCTTGTCTCTGCGCCAGTCCAGGATGGCTATGCTTCCACCGGAAACAACAATTCGCTGTGCTTCGCGAAATACCGAATCGTAATCGTCGAGTTCATGCCAGACATTCGCGTAAAAGGCAAGCTCAACGCTGGCATCGGGCAACGGAATCAGCGAAGCGGCGGCTTGATGTAGGGAGATGTTCCTCGGCGCATCCGGCGAGTTCAGTTTTCCCTGAAGCACCTCTAGCATCTCGTGCTGCAGGTCGATGGCAAAAACATGTCCGGATACACCAACGGCTACGGCAAGTGGGATGCTGAAGTAACCGGTACCCGCCCCCACGTCCGCAACCTTCGTCCCCTCGGTAATCCGCAAGGGGGCCAACACCTCCGCCGGTGGTAGCCAAGTCAGTCGGTCTGGGTCTTCCAGCTTATGTGCTTCCGTGTGTTTCAAAACTCGATCGTTCATGGCGTGATTTCCATTGTCTCACGTGCCGAACCGTGAGCGTCCGGTTTCTGCCGCCTGCACTCCCGCTAAGTCAGCGAGATCATCACCCAAAACGTGTATTTCGTTCCGGCCCAGACCGAGGATCGGCTCGATCTGCAGGCACGGCTACGCGTCGCGGAACCGCAGCCAACCACGATCGGGCAAGAGCGCCTAGAGCTAGTGCGAGCAACCTTCCACGGCAAGATGGGGCAGAACGCTCCTAGCCCAGAACCTATTGCGCGGCTGACGCCACCGACTCCTCGACGGAAGAAGCAGCCTTGGCCAGCAAGTCCATGGCTACCTGCACGCCGCCGCTGCGATGGGGTACGCCGGCCACCCGCAAGGCCATTTCCACACCCGCCAGCGAGCCGAGCAGCATCAGGTCGTTGAAGTCCCCAAGATGACCGATGCGGAAGACCTTGCCTTTCAACTTGCCCAGACCAGTGCCGAGCGAGATGTCGAATTTGTCGAGCGCGAGGTTGCGAAACTCGTCCGCATCATAGCCGGCCG
>Ga0070737_10006531_pt1 | contig 10657 bp, 12 predicted proteins | sample Coa_R1_10_FD_66438 | JGI IMG/M metagenome (GOLD analysis project Ga0070737, IMG submission 66438) | Surface soil microbial communities from Centralia Pennsylvania, which are recovering from an underground coalmine fire - Coalmine... | ecosystem: Environmental > Terrestrial > Soil > Unclassified...
ACGATCGAGCCGGGCCCGAGATCGGGCGTCAGGCTGCCGACCGCGCACGGCCCGAAGACCCGCCGCACGCCTAGCGCGCGCAGCGCCCACATGTTGGCCCGGTATGGGACGGTGTGCGCCGAATACTGATGCTGCGCGCCGTGACGGGGCAGGAAGGCGACCTCATGCTCGCCGACGACGCCGACGGTGACCGGGGCGCTGGGTTCGCCGAACGGGGTGTCGAGTTTGATGGTGCGCGCGTCGGCCCCGAAAAAGGTGTAGAAGCCGCTGCCGCCGATCACTCCGAGCATGTACGCCGTTCCTCCTCATCGCTCCGCTCTGCATCGTCGCCGGCGGGCATTAGCTCATTCTGGTACAGCGCATGGAACGATCGAGCCATGGCTAGCTTTGCGCAGTGGATCGCCGGTGCGCGGCCACGCACGCTGCCCAACGCCGTCGCCCCGGTGATCGCGGGCACCGGCGCCGCGGCTTGGCTGCATGCCGCCGTCTGGTGGAAAGCACTGCTGGCGTTATTGGTCGCGTGCGCCTTCGTTATCGGGGTCAACTTCGCCAACGACTACTCCGACGGCATCCGTGGCACCGACGACGACCGGGCCGGCCCGGTGCGGTTGGTGGGATCGCGGCTGGCCACGCCGCGCTCGGTGCTGGCGGTGGCTGTGGCGAGCCTGAGCGTCGGGGCGGCGGCCGGGCTGGCATTGGCGCTGACCAGTGCGCCGTGGCTGATCGCCGTCGGGGCGGTGTGTATCGCCGGGGCTTGGCTGTATACCGGCGGGTCAAAACCCTACGGGTACGCGGGTTTTGGCGAACTTGCGGTGTTCGTGTTCTTCGGCCTGATTGCGGTCTTGGGCACCGAGTACACCCAGGCGCTGCGGGTCGACTGGGTGGGCCTGGTTTTGGCGGTGACGACGGGCGCGCTGTCGTCGGCGGTCTTAGTGGCCAACAATCTGCGCGACATCCCGACCGACGCGCAGTCCGGCAAGATCACGCTGGCGGTGCGGCTGGGCGACGCCGGAACGCGGACGCTGTATCACGTGCTGCTGGTGCTCGCCGCGGTGTTGACGCTGGTGCTGATGCTCGCCACGCCCTGGTGCGCCGTGGGGTTGGTGGCCGCGCCGTTGGGTTTGCGTGCCGCGCGCCCGGTGCGATCCGGCCGCACCGGGCCCGAGTTGATTCCGGTACTGCGGGATACCGGGCTGACGATGCTGGTGTGGTCGGTCGCGGTGGCTTTGGCGCTGGCGCTGGTTGACTGCACGTCGAGCGTGTACTGGGGGCGAAATTTCGGCCGGTTTTCCGCCGTGAGTACACGTTCGGCGCCTAGGGCGAAGCCGGGGCGCCTAGGGCGAAGCCGGGGCGCCTAGGGCGAAGCCGGGGCGCCTAGGGCGCGTCAGTCTTCGGGCGGAGCCTCGCCGCGCAGCCGGGCGCGCAGTTGTTCACGGTCGCGGCGTCGTCGCGCGGTGGCCGCCTCGATCCCCGCGGTGGCGCGCCGGCGCAGTGGGCTGAACAGCCAGATGCCAAGCGGCATCGCGATGATCAATGCGAACAAGGCGGCAACGACCAAGGGGAACTCCCGCACACCGAGCAGTCGGGCCACCCCGTAGATCGCGGCGGTCAGGGCCACCGCCAGAGCAATCCGGGCCGCCCCGTAGAGCAGCACGTCGACCACGGCGCGACCAGCGGGGCTTCGACCAACCGGCACGGTCCGAGCCTACGGTGCGCGTATATTCGGATGCAGGAGGTGTCGAGTGCTCTACCTGCTCCTCGTCTTGGTCCTGGGGACGCTGATCTACCTTGGCTTGCGGGCCGCGCGTTCGCAGGTGAACCGCCCGAAGACTCGCGTCATCGGACCCGACGACGATCCGGAGTTCCTGTGGCGGTTAAGCCACGGCGATAACAACCCGCGTTAGATAAACCCTGCGGTGCGGCGGTCGTCGCTCGGGAAACCATCGGCCACAACGGCTGCCAACTCGATCAGCGCTTCGCGCGTCTCCCGCTTCAACCGTTCCAGGCTGATTTCCGCGCCCTCCTCGAGATGCGGGTCGAACGGGATCAACCGCACCGCGCGGCAGCGCCGCGAGAAGTGATCGACCACCTTTTGCATGTCGACCTTGCCTGACCGGGGCCGCACCGCGTTGATCACCGCGATCGAGTTGCGCACCTGCTCCTCGTGGCCGTGCGCGTCCAGCCAGTCCAGCGTCGCCGAGGCGCTGCGGGCGCCGTCGATCGATCCCGAGCTGACCACCACCAGCGTGTCGGCCTTGGACAGCACCGCCGACATCGCCGAGTGCAGCAGCCCGGTGCCGCAGTCGGTGAGCACTAAGCCGTAATAGCGCTCCAGGATTTCCAGCGTGCGGGTGTAGTCCTCGGCGCTGAACGCATCCGACATCGCCGGATCGCTCTCCGAGGCCAGCACCTCCAGCCGGCTCGGGCCCTGCGAGGTGTAGCTGCGCACGTCGCTGTAGCGCTGGATGCCCTCGGCGTCGCGCAGCAAATGCCGCACGGTGGCCGGGGTCTCCAACGGAACCTTCTGGCTGAGTGTGCCGCGGTCGGGGTTGGCGTCGACGGCGATCACCCGGTCGCCGCGGATGGACGCGAAGGTGGCGCCGAGGCAGGCGGTGATCGTGGTCTTGCCGACACCGCCCTTCAGCGACAGCATCGCGATGCGGTAGCAGCCCCGCAGCGGCCGGTTGGCCTGCATGATCAGGTCGTTGTAGCGGTTGACCCGCGGGCTTTCCCCTACGTTGATCAGCTGGCCGGAAAGAATGTAGAGCCATTTGCGCCAGCCCTCCGACGGCGGCGGCTTGACCTGGCGCAACAGGGTGCTGGTGGACAGCTCCGGGTACGGCGACGGCGGGTGGTGTACCGCACCTTGGCGGTACGGCGCGTTCGACGGCTGTCCGCCGTAGAAACCGGTGCCGTACGGCGGCGAGTCGACGACCCGGGGCAGGCCCTTGGCCGGAGTGGCCGCCCAGGCCCGCGGCTCGACACGGGTTGGCGGCGCCAGGCCGCCTACGGTCTCGTTCTCGGCGAAGCGGCGTTCGGTGCGGAACCCGGCGAATGCCTTGGTCTCGGCGTTGCTGGTCCTGGCATCCGGCTCACCGGGGTGCGGCTGTGGCGGCTGTGGCGGCAATTCCGTCGTCGGATGGTCTTCATGCCCTCGAGACGCCCCAGCGCCCTGGGCCGGATGCTCAGACACGTGCACTTCCCCTCGTTGCAGTACTCGGGTCGTTTGTCGATGAACGATCGCCCTGGTCAGCCAACACCCGCATATGAATGCAGGCCAACAGTCACCAGGTTAACGAAGAACAGATTGAAGACCATGGCCACGAAGCCGGCCACGTTGATCCACGCGGCTTTGCGGTCGCGCCAGCCCGCCGTCGACCTGGCATGAAGGTAGGCGGCGTACACCACCCAGGCGATGAACGCCACAGTTTCCTTGGGGTCCCAGCCCCAGTAGCGGCCCCAGGCTTCCTCGGCCCAGATGGCGCCGAATATCACGCCGAACCCGAAGACCGGGAAGCCGAAGATCGTCGTTCGGTAGGCGATGCGGTCCAGGGTTTGGGCGTCGGGCAGCCGTTGCACCACGCGGGCGTCGGCCATCCGCGAGGTCCGCAGCAGGAACAGGATGCTGGCGACCCCGGCCACCAGGAACACCCCGGAGCCCAGGCTGACCACCGAGACATGGATCGGCAGCCAGTAGGACTGCAGCGCCGGCATCACCGGCGCCGCGTTGGCGTACAGCCAGCGTCCGGAGACCGTCAGCAGTATCAGCACCGGCAGCAGCAGGAACACCCACAGCGGGCGATATTGCGGGCGGCGCAGCGTGACCGCACCGGCGACCAACCCGCAGAAGCAGGTCAGGTTGATGAACTCGTACATGTTGCCCCACGGCACCCGCGCGGTGGCCAGACCGCGCAGCACGATGCACGCCAGCAGCATCGCGATCCCGACGTAGACCAGCGCCAGACCGGCCCGCCCGATACGCTCGTCGAACGGGCGCCGCGGGGCCTCCTGCACGACGCCCGGGGTGGCGCTGTCGGCGGCAACCCCGACGCTCACCAGCTCTGTGGCTCTGCGGGTGCGCATGTAGGCGAGTTCGGCGGCCAGCAGCAACAGCGCGACCACCAACACAACCACCGCCGAAGTGAACGCCCAATCGGAGGTGCGCGCCAGGCCGATGTGGACGTGCGCGGTGTTCATCCGACGCCTACCTCCTCCCGGTCGCCCGCATCGAACCCGGCCAGTAAGCGGCTGGTCAGCCGCTCGAATTCGTCGCCCCAGCCGGAGTTGTCGGTGCGGGCCAGACCGCCGAGCTCGACGTTCACCGTATCGGCTGTTCCGGTTGGGACGATCCGCGCCCAGACCCGTCGTCGTCGCACCAGCAGCGATACCAGCAACCCGGCCATCATCGTGATCGCGGATACCAGCACCCAGACCTGGCCCGGGTCGTGGGAGACCTGCAGGTTGACGAACGGCACGGCGCCGTCGAAACGCACCGTAGTGCCGTCCTCGAGCGTTACCGCTTCACCCGCGCGCAGGTTCACCCGTTTGGCCTTGGTCAGCCGGTGCTGCTCGATCAGCCGCGGATCCAGCGTGTACAGCGACTGCGGCCGGCCGGTGTCCAGCCCGGTGTCGCCCCGGTAGATGTCGACGGCCACCGCGGGCGCGTTCAGGGCGGGAAAGCTCGATGACAGCAATGTGCCATCGAGCTGCTCGGTAGGGGCGAGCAGTCCCTGGATGGCGATCTGATGTTTGCGACGCTGATCGGGGTCGGGAAAGCTGCCGGCCGGCGGGTCGATGCGGGCCACGCCCGACGACAGCAGGGTCTGCGGGTTGTCGGGCCGCCACTGCACCGTCGACGTGCGGGTACGCCCGTCCGGGAAGGTCACCGTGAACGTCGGCGCGTAGCCGTGGCCCTGCAGATACACCCGGTCGCCGCCGGTGCGCAGGGGGTGGTTGACCTCCAGCCGGTAGGGCCGCCAGCTGTCGGTCGTCAGGTCGCGGCCGGTCTGGTAGTCGATGTTCGCGGCGAACGACGTGGCCTGCCCCGACGGCAGGTAGTGCGCGTCAAAGTTGTTGACGCGGATGCAGATTGGGTGCAGCGAGGTGCCGTCGACGGTGTTGCCGGCGCGGAACGAGTCGAAGGCGGCCGGCGACGCCGAGCAGAACCCGGGGCCGCCGTCGGCGATGACGATCACGTTGCCCTCGTAGCCGAACATCTTGCCGACGGCCACCGCGAGCAGCAGGCCCAAAAGCGCGAAATGGAATGCCAGGTTGCCGAATTCGCGCAGGTAGCCTTTTTCGGCGGACACCACGACGGTGCCTTCTGGTGGCGACCCGCTGCACCCGGCTTCGCCGCGCTGGCGATCGCCACGGTCGTCGTGGCGACGGGTTACGGTGCGCCAGCCGCGCAGCCGGTGGGTGATCGTCGTTGCTATGTGCTCGGGATCGCCGGTGACCGTGGCGGTGGTGTGCTTGGGCAGCCGCGCCAGGTTGCGCGGTGCGGCAACAGGTTTGGCCCGCAGGCTTTTCGCGTGTTCGGCCATCCGCGGGGTCAGGCAGCCGACCAGCGAGGTGAACAGCAGCACATAGATCGCGGTGAACCAGAAGCTGCCGAACACATCAAACGCCTGCACCGCGTCCAGCCACGGCCCGATCACCGGATGGGCAGTCAGGTAGTCGTCGACCTTGCCGGCGTTGAGGCTGCGCTGCGGCAGCAGCGCGCCGGGGATGGCGCCGAGCGCAAGCAGGAACAGCAGCACCAGCGCGGTGCCCATCGACGTCAGCGCCCGCCAGGTGTTGCGTGCTGTGGCGAGCAGACGCAAAAGGCCCTTACGCCTCGGCGTGTCGGGGGCTTTTGCGTCTGCTCGCGCCACTAGACCGGCAGCCTCACGTCGGTGACGAACGCGTCGCGCAGCCACGAGACGAAGTCGTTCCAGCCGCCGCTGATCAGCGCGACCCCGACGGCGATCGGCAGCACGCCGCCGACGATCTGCAGCGCCCGGGTATGGCGACGCAGCCACCCTAGCCCGGCCACCGCGCTGGCCGACCCAAATGCCAAGAGCACGAACGGAACTCCCAACCCCAGGCAGTAGGCGATCACCAGCGCGATGCCGCGCGCGACGCTGGCGCCGTCGGTCGCCGAGGCGACGGTGATCACCCCGGTCAGCGTCGGGCCTAGGCACGGTGTCCACCCCAGCGCGAACACCGCGCCCAGCAGCGGCGCTCCCGCCACCGTCGAGAGCTGCCGCGGGGTGAACCGGGCCTGGCGCTGCAGGGCCGGGATGAACCCGACGAACACCAGCCCCATCACGATGGTCAGCGCCCCGCCGACCCGTTGCAGCAGAAGCTGATTGGTGATCAGCGTGGTGGTCATGCCGAGTACCGCGACGGTGCCGAGCACGAACACCGCGGTGAACCCGGCGACGAACAGCGCGGCCGACCCGGCGACCCGCCACCGCGCGGCGTGCGTCCGGGGCTCGTCGACGCCGACGACGGCCGCCAGATACGAGAGATAGCCGGGCACCAGCGGCACCACACATGGCGACGCGAACGACACCAGCCCCGCCAGTAGGCACACCGCCAGCGCCACCAACAGCGGCCCAGCGGCGGCGATTTCGGTGAACCCGCTGCTCATTGTGGCCCCGGCGGCGCCTGATCCTCGGTGGCAAGTCGCTGCACGAGCGGCTGCAGGTCCCCGGCGAGCAGCTCGCGCAGGAACACCGCGGCAACCCGATGCCGGCGGTCGAGCACCACGGTCGACGGGATCACCGTGGCCGGGTATTTGCCGCCGAACGCGATCATCGTGCGCATCGCCGGGTCGTAGATCGACGGGAACGTGGCGTGGCGGTCGGTGACGAAGTCCTGCGCGGCCTGACGGTTGTTGTCGCGCACGTCGATTCCGAGGAAAGCCACCCCGTCGGCGCGGGTGGCGTCGTAAACCTGTTGCAGCTGAGCGACTTCCGTCCGGCACGGTCCGCACCACTGCCCCCACACGTTGATGACGACGACCTTGCCGGGAAAGTCGTCGACGGACAGCGTGCGCGCGGGCTCCATCAGGTCCGGGCCGGCCAGCGGCCCGGGGCGACCGCGGTGATCGGGCGGGTCGTAGAAGATGTCGGTCTTTCCGCCCGGCGCGACGAATTCGAAGGTGCCGCCCTGCGCGACGGCGTCGTCGCCGTGAGAGCAGCCGACCAGCAGCGCGGCCAGCACCGCGCTGAGGATGGCCAGCCGGCGCATGTCAACAGCCGCCCGGCAGCGAATACTGCACGTCGACCAGCTGATCGCCGTCGTAGACCAGCGAAGTCACCGAGCCCACCGCGCATTGCCGCCGGGTGGGCCAGTGCCAGAGCCGCCGGCCGGTCAGGTGCAGCCGCACCGTCCAGATCGGCAGCTGGTGGCTGACGCATACGGCTTCGTGGCCGGCGGCCCGGGCCCGCGCCTTGTCGACCGCGGTGGTCATCCTTGCCGCGATCTGGGCGTACGGCTCACCCCACGACGGGGTGAACGGGTTGCGCAGGTGCCACCACACCCGCGGGTCGCGCCAGGCGCCGTCGCCGGGTGAGACTCCCCTGCCCTGCAGGATATTGGTCGATTCGATCAGGTCGGGGTCAGTGTCCACCGGCAGGTCGTGGCGGGCGGCGATAGGCGCGGCCGTCTCCTGTGCACGCTGCAGCGGCGAGGCGATCACCGCGACCACGTCGCGGTCCGCCAGCGCGTCGGCCACGGCCTGCGCCTGCCGAATTCCCTTGTCGGACAGGCGGAATCCCGGCAGGCGTCCATAGAGGACGCCGTCGGGGTTGTACACCTCGCCGTGACGCACCAGGTGAATTCGGGTCAACATCGGGGTTTCGGCTCCTTGGCTTCCTTGGCTGCGGCGGCGGCCGCGGGTAGTGCGCCGGCGATCCGGTCGAAGGCGGCGTCGTCGAGCGCGGCCGAGACGAACCACGCCTCGAACGCGCTGCAGGGTGGGTAAACACCGGCGTCGAGCAGCACATGGAAGAACGGGGGGTAGCGCCAGGTGTCGCTGGCGCGGGCGGTGGCGAAGTCGGTCACCGGCTCGTCGGCGAAGAACACCGACAGCATGTTGCCTGCCCGTGGAATCTGATGTGGCACACCGGCTTCCTTCAGAGCTTCAGAGAGGAGCCCGGCCAACCGGTCGGCGTTGGCGTCCAGCGCCGCATAGACGGCGTCGTCAGCGGCCCGCAGCGTGGCCAGGCCCGCGGCCACCGCCACCGGGTTGCCCGAGAGGGTGCCGGCCTGATACACGGGGCCGAGCGGGGCCAGCCGTTCCATCACCTCGGTGCGTCCGCCGAACGCCGCGGCGGGCAGCCCGCCACTCATCACCTTGCCGAAGGTGAACAGGTCGGCGTCGACGGGATCGATTCCGTACCAACCGCTTCGGCTGACCCGGAAACCGGTCATCACCTCGTCGACGATCAGCAGCGCGCCGTGCTCGGCGGTGATCGTCCGCAGCGCGGCGTTGTAGCCGGGCACCTGCGGGACGACGCCCATGTTGCCGGGGCTGGCCTCGGTGATGACCGCTGCAATCTGGTCGCCGAACCGGGCGAACGCCTCGCCCACCGCGTCAATGTCGTTGTAGGGCAACACGATCGTGTCGGCCGCGGTAGCCCCGGTGACGCCGGGCGACGATGGCAGGCCCAGCGTCGCGACGCCGGATCCGGCGTCGGCCAATAGAGCGTCGACGTGGCCGTGATAGCAGCCGGAGAACTTGACGATCTTCGCGCGGCCGGTGTACCCGCGGGCCAGCCGCACCGCGCTCATCGTGGCCTCGGTGCCGGAGTTCACCAACCGTATCCGGTCCACCGGCGCCACCCGGTCGACGATCTCGGCGGCCAGCTCGGTCTCCGCGGGCGTCGGCGCCCCGAACGAGACACCAAAGGCCGCGGCTTGCTGCACGGCGTCGACCACCGCGGGGTGGGCATGGCCCAGAATCATCGGGCCCCACGAGCAAACCAGGTCCACGTAGCGGTTGCCGTCAGCGTCGGTGAGCCAGTAGCCGCTGGCCTCGGTGATGAAGCGCGGCGTACCGCCCACGGCCTTGAAGGCCCGCACCGGGGAGTTCACCCCGCCGGGGATGACGGCGCAGGCGTCGTCGAACAGCTTCGCCGAGGTTTCGGTGCTGTACATGGCCACCAGTGTCCCAGTTGCGGCAAAACGGTCGACTACAGGGTGTAGTTCTGGGCCGACGGGGTTGAGTTGGGCAGGCCGCGGCAGGTTGGATGGCTACATGCAACTACCGCAGCGGCTCGCCCGATTCAACCGGCACGTCACCAACCCGATCCAGCGAATGTGGGCTGGCTGGCTCCCCGGATTCGGGATTCTCGAGCACGTCGGGCGGCGCTCCGGCAAACCGTATCGCACCCCGCTGAATGTGTTCAGCGCCACCATCGACGGCAAGCCCGGCGTGGCGATCCTGCTGACCTATGGCCCGGACCGCGACTGGCTGAAGAACCTCAACGCTGCCGGCGGCGGGCGGATACGGCGCAACGGCAAAACCTTCGGCGTCGTCCAGCCGCGGACGGTCACCAAGGAAGAAGCGGCCGAATACATCAGCAGCCGATCGCGGGCGCTGTTCGCCCGGCTGCCGTTCGAGCAGGCGGTTCTGCTCACCCGAATCGACTAGCGTGCTGTTCTCGCGAGCGCATGCCCGGTTCAACCGCCGGGTGACCAATCGCATCGTGTTGCCGATTTCCGGCTGGCTACCGGTGTGGTCGGTCGTCGAGCACGTGGGACGTCGATCCGGCAAGACCTACCGCACCCCGGTGTCGGCCTTCCGCACCCGCGACGGCGGCGTTGCCATCTTGCTGCCGTACCGGCCGGACCGTGATTGGGTGAAGAACCTGCAAGCGGCGGGCCGCGGGCGAGTCAAGCTGTACGGCAAGACTTTCGACGTCGCCGACCCACGAGTTGTCCCGACCGGGGAGGCGGCCGATTCAGTGAAGGCGCCCTGGCGCCAGCTGCTGGGGTTGTCGGGGGTCGAGTCGACGCTGCTGCTCTCCCGCGCCGGCTGACGCGGGGGTAGCCACGGTGAGAGGGAGCCGACCATGACCGAAACGGGACGAGAGCAACGCCTGGTTCGCCGCATCGAGGAGCTGTACGCCACCGACCCGCAGTTCCGCGCCGCGGCGCCGTTACCGCAGGTGACTGCCGCCGCCCACCAGGAGGGGCTGCGGCCCTGGCAAGTGGTCGAGGAATACCTCACCGGCTATGCCGACCGCCCGGCGCTGGGGCAGCGGTCCCGTGAGCTGACGCGCGACGACGCCCCCGGACGCGCCACGTCGACGCTGTTGCCGGGTTTCGAGACGATCACCTATCGACGGTTGCGGGAACGCGTGGAGGCGCTCTCCAGCGTGTGGGACTCGAACCTGCGGGGCGGCTTTGATCCTGGCGACTTCGTGGCCGTCCTGGGTTTCACCAGCATCGGCTACGCGATCATCTACCTGACCTGTATCCGGCTCGGTGCGGTATTCGTCCCGCTGCAAACCAGCTCGACGGCGCAGCAGCTGAAACCGATTGCCGCCGAGACGGGCCCGCGAATATTCGCAGCCAGTATCGAGTCGCTGGACACCGCCGTCGACGTGGTGATCGACACGCCGTCGGTCGAGCGGCTGGTGGTGTTCGACTACTTCAACTACGA
>Ga0070737_10006532_pt1 | contig 10653 bp, 11 predicted proteins | sample Coa_R1_10_FD_66438 | JGI IMG/M metagenome (GOLD analysis project Ga0070737, IMG submission 66438) | Surface soil microbial communities from Centralia Pennsylvania, which are recovering from an underground coalmine fire - Coalmine... | ecosystem: Environmental > Terrestrial > Soil > Unclassified...
CTTGCCCTGCTCGGTGACGTCGAAGCCGCCTCCCCCCGAGAGGGCGACCCTCAACGCCAGAGGGCCGCGGCCGGGGCCCGCACGGGTCGCTACCTGCTGGTCTCGCCATCGCACCCAGCCGCCGAGGGAAAGGTGCAGGACGGCCCACAGCCCCCCGGCGTCGAAGGCCAGGTGCTTGCCGTAGCGCCGCACCGCTACGAGTGTCCGGCCGACTAGGGCCTCCACGGGCGGGTCGTAGGTCTTGAGCGAAGACAGAGACGCCACCTCGACGCGTTCGACGGTGTGGTGCGCGCAGCGCTCGTCGAGGAAACGGGCGAGGGCCTCCACTTCTGGCAGCTCAGGCAACGCTGCTCTCCACCGTGCTCATCTGCCGCTGTGGCCGAAGCCGCCGGTTCCCCGCTCCGACGGCTCCAGCTCGGCGACCTCGACGAAGGCGGCGCGCTCCACCTTCTGCACGACCAGCTGCGCTATCCGGTCCCCGCGGCGGACCTCGTAGTCCTCCTCGGGGTCGGTGTTGATCACCACCACCGCCAGCTCGTCCCGGTACCCCGAGTCGATCAGGCCGGGGCTGTTGGCGAGGGTGACGCCGTGGCGCAGGGCCAGCCCGCTCCGCGGCTGCACGAAGCCGGCGTATCCGTCGGGCAGGGCGATCCTCACCCCCGTCCGCACCAGGGCGCGGCCGCCTCCGGCTCGGACCACCGCCCCCTCGGCGGCGAACAGGTCGGCGCCGGCGTCGCCACTGCGGGCGTACACCGGCAGCGGCAGGTCGCCGTCCACCCGGACCGTCGGCACCTCCAACACCGCGGTCAAGCTACCGGTATGTTCGGGGCCCGTGCTGGCGTGGATGGACCTGGAGATGACGGGGCTCGAGCCGGAGCGCCACGTGATAGTGGAGATCGCCACCCTGCTCACCGACGACGACCTGGAGGTGGTCGCGGAGGGGCCGGACCTCGTGGTGTCCGCCTCGGCCGACGATCTCGCCGGCATGGACGACGTGGTGAGGGAGATGCACGCGAGGAGCGGCCTGCTCGAAGCGGTGGGGGCGTCCACCACCGACCTCGCCGCGGCGGGGGCCGCGACGCTCGAGTTCCTGCGCGCCCACATCCCCGAAGCGCGGACGGTGCCGTTGTGCGGCAATTCGATCGGCACCGACCGGCGCTTCCTGGCCCGCTGGCTGCCGGAGGTGGACCGTTTCCTGCACTACCGGTGCATAGACGTGTCCACCGTCAAGGAGCTCGCCCGGCGGTGGTACCCCGATGCGTTCGCCGCCGCACCCAAGAAGGCGGGCGCCCACCGGGCGCTCGACGACATCCACGAGTCGGTCGCCGAGCTGCGCTACTACCGGCGCAGCGTGTTCCGCTGAGCGGTCAGTCGTAGGGGAAAGGCCCGAAATACCCTGGAGGTATCCGGCCGGCCCATGGCAGCATGGGAGGCACGACAACCGAGCAGGGAGGTCTCGTGAGCGGAATGCAGGCGAGCGAACCAGGCACCCCACCCCCCGAGGAGCCGGTCGAAGCCCCCCCGGAGCACCGTCGACGGACTCTGCGCCAGGCCCGGCACGAGGCGAAGACGAAGCTCCACGTGCTGGCCGGGGACGACGAGGCTCTCGAGGACGCCGACTTGGTCTGCCCCCAGCCACCCCACGACCTGGGGCGCAAGGCTTCCCCTCCCCCCAGGCGCCAGCCCAAGCCGGGCAGGCGCCGGGGTTTCAAGGTGTGGAAGACGCCGTTCTGGAAGCGCCGCCGGTCGCTTTGGGCGCAGCGCAACGCCGCCGAACGCCGGCTCGCCGAAGAGGACTGAAGAACCGCCGCCCCGGCGGCGCCGGTCCGCTCAGCCCGCGGCCGGCTCGAAGTCGAGCGCCAGGGAGTTCATGCAGTAGCGCATGCCGGTCGGCTGCGGGCCGTCGTCGAAGAGATGGCCCAGGTGTCCGCCGCAGCGCCTGCAGCGCACCTCGGTGCGCACCATGCCGTGGCTGCGGTCCTCCACCAGCTCCACCGCGTCGGCGACGGCCGGCTCATAGAAGCTGGGCCATCCCGTCCCCGAGTCGAACTTGGTGGACGAGTCGAACAGGACCGCCTTGCAGCCGGCGCAGCGGTAAGTGCCGTCGTCGTGGTTGTGCACGTACTTGCCCGACCAGGGCGGCTCGGTACCTGCCCTGCGCAGCACCTCGTACTGCTCGGGGCTGAGCCGGGACCGCCACTCGTCGTCTGACCTTGCGACCTCGGATGTCATGACGTCGAGGGTACCGGGCCTACCAGGTGTCGATGCAGGGCCGTTTCTTACCCGTGCGCCCCGGCGGGGGCGGCGCCGAGGCGAGCACGGAGAGGATCAGGGCCCGGGTGTCCGCCGGGTCGACCACGTCGTCGATCTCGAAGTGGCTCGCCGCGTTCAACGCCTTGCCGTTGCGGTAGGCGGCGGCGATCAGGCGCTCCTCGAGCTCCCGCCGGGCGTCGGGGTCGGCCTCGGCCTCCAGCTCGCGGCGGAACCCGAGGCGCACCGCCCCTTCGAGGCCCATCCCACCGATCTCGCCGGTGGGCCAGGCGACCGTCAGGGCGGGGGTGCGGAAGCTGCCGCCCGCCATCGCCTGCGCCCCCAGCCCGTACCCCTTTCTCAGCACGACCGTCACGTAGGGGACGCTGAGACTGGCGCCGATGACGAACATGCGGGCGAAATGGCGGACCTGGGCGGTTCGTTCCGCTTCGGGGCCGACCATGAAACCGGGCGTGTCGCAGAGGAGCACGACGGGGAGGTCGAAGGCGTCGCAGAGCTGCAGGAAGCGGGCGGCCTTGTCGGCGGCGTCGGAGTCGATGGCGCCTCCGAGGTGACCCGGGTTGTTCGCCACGATCCCGACCGGCCTGCCCTCCAGGCGTGCCAGGGCCGTGACCATACCCGGGGCCCACCGCGACCTCAGCTCGAGCACCGAGCCGGTGTCGGCCAGCCCGTGGACCACGGCGCGTATGTCGTAGACGCGCACCCGGTCCTCGGGCACCGCGGCGCGAAGGAGACGCTGGTCGGCGCACTCCCAGCCCGCGGTGGTGCCCTGGAAGTAGGCGAGGTACCGCTTGGCGGCCGCCACCGCCTCCTCCTCGTCGGCGACCACCACGTCGACGACGCCGTTGGCGGCCTGCACCTCGAGCGGCCCGACCTCGTCGGCGTCGACCCTTCCGAGGCCTCCGCCTTCGATCATCGCCGGGCCGGCCATGCCGATGCTCGAGTCCTCGGTGGCGATTATCACGTCGCAGCAGCCCAGCAGGGCGGCGTTGCCGGCGAAGCACCTGCCCGACACGACACCGACGAGGGGAACCAGGCCCGACAGCCTCCCGAACAGGGCGAAGGCCATCACCTCCAGCCCCGACACCCCCGGCGCCGACGTGTCGCCGGGCCGTCCGCCGCCGCCCTCGGCGAAGAGCACCAGCGGAAGCCTCATGCGGGCGGCCAGCTCGAATAGCCGGTCCTTCTTGTGGTGCCCGTAGAAGCCCTGGGTGCCGGCAAGCACGGTGTAGTCGTAGGAGAGGACCACACAGCGCGAGGCCTCCGGCCCGAACAGGCCGGCGTTGATGGTGGCCAGACCTCCCACCAGTCCGTCGGCGGGCGTGTTCTCGATCAGGTCCTCCAGGCTTCGCCGGTCCCGCTGCGCCGCCAGGGCCAGGGCGCCGTACTCGACGAACGAACCCGGGTCCACCAGGTCGGCGATGTTCTCCCTGGCCGTGCGCTTGCCCCTCTGTCGCCGCTTCGACACAGCGGCCGGTCGAGCCGCGTCGAGGGTCCGGGCGTGGCGTTCGATGACCTCGGCCAGGTCGGGGCGCACCGCGGCGGGGTCGGCGCCCCCGGCCGCCCCCGCCGGCTCGTCGGGGACCTCGCCCTCCTCGAGGACGAGCAGGCTGTCACCGGCCTTGACGTTGTCCCCGGGAGCGACGGCGACCGAGACCACCGTGCCGCTCTTCGGGGCGGGGACCTCGTGCTCCATCTTCATCGACTCGAGAACGGCCACCGCCCTCCCCGCGCGCACCGCGCCGCCGGGCCCCACCAGCACCTCCACCACGGTGCCGGTCAGCGGCGCCTCGACTTCCACGGCTGCCACCCGCTCAGGCGGGGATCGAGACGCCCACGCCGCCGCGGGTCTGACCGCCGTAGCGGGCCTTCTCGGCCTCCAGGTCGAGCGGCTTGGTGGCCAGCTCGACGCGTTCGGGGAGGAGACTGGCTGGGACCAGCCAGCTCACCTCGAACTCGATGCCGTCTGGGTCGTGGGCGTAGAGCGCCTTGGTCGTGCCGTGGTCCGAGGCGCCCACCAGGCTCCCCGCGCCGCGCAGCACCCCGGCGAGGCGGTCCAGCTCGTCGAGGGTGTCGACCTCCCACGCCAGGTGGTAGAGGCCGACGGTGCCCCGGCCGGCCCCCGACGGGCCGGCGCCGGCACCGACCTGGAACAGGCCGAGGTCGTGGTCGTTGGTCGAGCCGGGGGCGAGCAGGAACGCCGCCTGGCCGGGTATCTCGTAGCGGACGCGGAAGCCGAGAAGGTCGCGATAGAAAGCGACGCTCTGCGCGACGTCGCGGACGTAGAGGACCGCGTGGTTCAGGCGGGTGATCGGCACATCGTCCAGACTAAACGCATGCACCCCCTGAGCTACCCTCCTCCTCCCCGCGGCGAGGCTGACGACGACCCTTTCCGCCCCCTCGAGGACGCCGCCGACCCGGCGACGCTGGCGTGGGTGGAAGAGGAGAGACGGCTGACCGAGCAGGTCCTCTCCACGGTCGAAACACGGGGGGAGATCAGAAGCCGAGTGGCCGACATGTGGGACTACCCCAAGCGCGGCGTGCCCGTCGAGCGGGGGGGGCGCTGGTTCCAGATGCGCAACACCGGCCTTCAAGCCCAGTCGGTCCTGTGGGTGGCCGACGGCCCCGCAGAGGAGGGCCGGGTGCTGATCGACCCGAACACGATGTCCGCCGAGGGGACGGTGTCGGTCAGCTCGCTCGGCTTGAGCACCGACGGGGAACTGGTCGCCTACGCCACCAGCGAAGCCGGCTCGGACTGGATGACCTGGCGCGTGCGCAGGGTCGCCGACGGGGAGGACCTGCCCGACCGGCTCGAATGGTCCAAGTTCTCGGGCGCAGCGTGGACCCACGACAGCGCCGGGTTCTTCTACTCGGCGGCGGAGCCGCCCCCGCCCGGCATGGAGCTCACCGCCGGGACCGGCGGCCTGCGCATCCTCCACCATCGGCTGGGAACCGACCAAGCCGACGACGAGGTCGTCTTCGAAGCGCCCGGCGAGCCGGAGTGGGTGCCCTCCGCCGAGGTCACCCCCGATGGGCGCTGGCTGGTCGTCACCGTCCAGCGGGGGACGGGCACCGACACCAAGCTGTTGGTCCGGGACCTCACCAACCCGGAGTCGCCGCTGGTGGAGACCGGCGGGGCCTTCGAGGCCCGCGACGTTGTCGTCGCCGGCGACGGCGACGACCTCATCCTCTTCACCGACCGCGGAGCCGAGCGGGGGCGGCTGGTGCGTGGCCGTCCGGGCTCGTCACCCGCAGAGTGGCAGGAGCTGCTGCCCGAATCGGAGGACACGCTGGTCGAAGCCCACCTCTACGGGGGCCGCCTGGTGTGCCACTACCTGCACCACGCCCACTCGAGGCTGGTCGTCTGCGACCTGGCCGGCAGGCCGGAGCGGGAGGTGGCGCTGCCCCCCTACGTGTCCCTGGCCGCCGGGCTCACCGGCTCGACCGTCGAGGGGCGCCCCGACAGCAGCTTGGTGCAGTACCAGGTGGTGTCGTTCGTCGAGTCGGGGGCGGTGTGGATGCACGACCTCGACGGCGGGTCCACCACCCTCCTGTCGCCGTCGGGCGCGCGCTTCGACCCTTCCGCCTACACCACCGAGCAGGTGTTCGTGCCGTCCACCGGCGGGGCGCGAGTGCCCATGTTCGTGGTCCGCCGCCGCGACCTGCCCGAGGGCTCGGCGACTCCGGTGCTCCTCTACGGCTACGGCGGCTTCGCCGTGCCGGTCACCCCGGCCTTCTCCGTCACCTTCGCCGCCTGGCTGGACCGAGGCGGGATGCTGGCGGTGGCCAACCTGCGGGGCGGCGGCGAGTACGGCCGGGCGTGGCACGACGCGGGGCGCCTCGCCAGCAAGCAGAACGTCTTCGACGACTTCGCCGCCTGCGCCCGGTGGCTCTCCTCCTCCCCCTGGTCGGCGCCGGGCCGGGTGGCGATCTTCGGCGGCTCCAACGGCGGGCTGCTGGTGGGGGCGTCCATAACCCAGCATCCCGAGCTTTTCGGGGCGGCGGTGGCCGACGTGGGCGTGTTCGACATGCTCCGGTTCCACCTCTACACCATCGGCTGGGCGTGGAAGTCCGACTACGGCGACCCCGACGATCCCGAGGACCGACGGGTCCTGCTCTCCTACTCCCCGCTGCACAACGTGCGGCCCGGAACCTGCTACCCCCCCACCCTGCTCATGACCGGCGACCACGACGACCGGGTGGTCCCATCCCACTCCTACAAGTTCGCCGCAGCCCTTCAGGAAGCCCAGGCCTGCGAGAAACCGGTGCTGCTCCGGGTGGAGACCTCGGCCGGCCACGGCCTGGGCAAGCCCACCGGCAAGCTGATCGACGAGGCGACCGACCGCCTCGCCTTCCTCGAGATGGCCTTAGCCGCCTCCCCTACTCGGACGTGAGGCCGGCCAGCTTTCCGGCGTCGTGGGCGTCGAGGTCGCGAAAGGCGAGCCGGTAGCGCCAGCCGTCGCCCAGGTCCTCGGCGGCGACGGTCACCGCGCTGGACACGATCGACGTGCCATCGGGCAGGCTGAGGATGACCATCGGGTCCCCCTCGCCTTCAACCGGCCGCAACGTCTCCACGCACAGACCGCCCACGCCGACGTCCACGGTCCGCCCCGGGACGCCCTCGACTCGGGTGCCCTCGGCCACGGGGCAGAGCGTCACGGGCATGTCGAGGCGGCGTCTCGGCCACTTGCGCCGCTGGATCCTCTCCACCGGCGCGCCAGGTTCGAAGGTCAGGGTCCTGCCCGACGCTGAGCACGGCCCCGATACCCGGTAGAGGGCGTCGGGCGCGAAAACGCTGACCACCACGTGAGCGTCGCAACCCTCCGGGGGGTCCTCGTCGCAGTCGACGCTCAGCGTCCCCTCCCCGGACACGGCCACGACCCCGGTCACCTCCTGGCCGCCGGCCTCGACGAGCGCGGTCGCCCCCACCAGGCCGCCGATGCCCTTGGGGTCCTCCTCGTCCATGCGCCAAGAGGTTACGCCTGCGCCGACCTCAGCTTCAGGGCCAGTGTCGGGCAGGCCGCCACCGCCCTCCTGGCCAGTCCCTCCAGGTGGGGCGGCACCGGTCGCGCGTCGACGATCGGGTAGCCCCACTCGTCGAGGCGGATCAGCTCGGGCAGCAGCTCGGCGCAGATCCCGTGGGCGTCGCAAGCTATCGGGTCGACGGCCAGCCGCCGGCTCATCGCCACACCGGCCTGCCTGCGGGGACGGTCAGAGCGCCAGGGTGGCCCCCGCAGGGGCCGAGCTCGCGATGGTGGGCGACTTCGGCGGCGAAGACCCGTATGGCGCTCGTCGCCATCCTGATCACCCCGTCGGGATGGTGGCAGGCCCCCCGCCCGGCGACGACCTGGGCGAGCTCGGCTACCCGCCTCTCAGCCCGAGAACCATGCCCTCCGCGCACAAGCTGGTCGAACGCCTCGGCGAGGGCGGGCAGGCCGTTGGCGCACGGGCCGCACTGGCCCGCCGACTGGCCGGCCATCCAGCGGACCGCCCGGGCGGTCTCCATGAGCCCGCAGCGGCCCGCCCCGAGGACGCTGATAGCGGCGCACCCCACCCCCGCCTCCACGCCGGCGAGGGACTCCGAGTCGAACCTGAGGGAGGAGACGGCCCCGACCGGAACCCACGCACCGCTGTAGCCGCCGACCAGGACCGCCTGGGGGGCCTGGGAAGGGCCGGCCATGCCGATCAGGTCGGCGAGGCCCGCCCCGTAGGGCGCCTCGTACACGCCGGGGCGGGTGACGTCCCCCCCGATGCTCAGCAGGCACGAACCCGGGTCGGCGGGGGTGCCCAGCGCCCGGAACCACTCGGCCCCGAAGCGGGCGATGAGCGCCACGTGGGCGAGGGTCTCCACGTTGTCCACGAGCGTGGGGCGGCGGCCGACGCCCCGCTCGAACGGCCGGGGGGGCACGTAGGTCGGTTTGGCCGGGCCGCCGTTGAGCCAGTGGACCAGCGCCGACTCCTCTCCGGCCACGTAGGCGCCGGGCGCGGGAGCGACCCTGACGGGGACAGGGTCGGGCATGTGGCGCGACCGCTCGGTCAGGGCCGTCGCCACGCCCCGCAGAGCGTCGGGCGCGCCGCGGTCGATGCAGAGCACAGCCTCCGACGCCCCGACCGCCTCGGCGGCGAGAACGAGGCCGTCGAGGACGAGGTGCGGCGCGCTGGCGAGCAGGGCCTTGTCCTTGAAACTGACCGGCTCGCGCTCGACCCCGTTGCCCACCACGACCGCCCGCCCGGCGCCTCGGGCCGCGACGGCACGCATCTTCAGCGCCGTCGGGAACGCCGCTCCGCCGCGGCCGCGCAGACCGGCGCGCTCGACCTCGCCGGTCAGGCCCGGGCCGCCCGGCGGGGGCGGGCCCCACCGCTCGAGGTGGGCGGCGAGCCCCGGTGCCGCCGCCGGGGAAAGGGCCAGCAGGCGAGGGAGCGCCGTGGCCGGCGGCGCCTCGGTGGGGGCTCTCATTGCAAGCGGATCCGGCCGGCCACGGCACCCTCCCCGGCCTGGCGCACCTCGATCACCACGGTGGCCGACGATCCCGACGAGGAGCTGACGGAGGCGACAACGGTGTCGCCTTCGAGCTCCGAGACCTGCCCCCGGTACTGGGAGGGGTCGCCGGCGGTGCCAACCGTCAGCTCGCTACCGGTGAGCTCCACCCCCCCGCCCTCAGCCGGCTGGCCGGTGAGCACCAGCTCGAACACGCCGGCCGTGTTGTCGGTGAACGTGCCGGTGATGGTGACCGTGATGAGACCCCCGCCGCCCGGCCCGCTCTCGGCCTGTGAGCCTTCGAAGCCGGCTTCGAAAGGCACCGACAGCCGCTCGGCAGCTGCGTTGACGCCCCCCGTCGTCGGGGCGGCCGAGGCGGACGCCGTGCCGGCCAGCAGGCTCGGGGGGGTGCCCGCTCGCCGCGCCCACCCCGCCTTCGTCGGGCCGTTCGCCGCCCACGCTGCCATCGCCAGCGGTACCGCCACGCTGGCGGCTATCGCCGTACCGCGCACGCCTGGCCGCAGCGGTGACCATGATTGCGCCAGCCGCCACCACAACGCTCCGACCACGGCGATGGTGCACACCACGTACACGAAGAGGACCCAGCCGAGCTTGCTGTCCGAACCGGTGCCGAGCCCGTGCAGGACCGCCACGGGCCACGACGCGTACGCGGCCAGGTGCACCGCCCGCCAGGCGCGGTGGCCGATCCGGTTGCGGAGCAGGCTGGTGACGACCACCGCGAGCATTAGGTCGAACGCCAGCGCCCCCAACCCGGTCCACACCGGGCGGTACTTGGAGGCCAGGGGGATGAACACGTCTATGAGGTGGACCGGCGCGTACGTGTCGAGCACGGCCGTCGTCACGTGGATGGCGATGGCGACGACGGCCAGCAGGGAGGCGTTCTTGTGGATCGCGGCGATGATGAAGCGCGGGGTGCCGGGCCTCGTGTAGCGGGCCACCTGGGCGAGACCGAGGACCGTCGTCACGGTCAGGAGCACCAGCGCCACCAGCCCGAAGCCGCGGGTCATGTACCACAGGGCCTGCGAGCTCAACGCCCCCAGCCTCCCAGCGTCAGGACGCGCCCCTCTGCTGAGACGAGCCGCGACGGCAGACCCCTGTCCTCCAGCCATTCCGGCGCCGCCCGTCCCAGGACGAGCGCGGCGGTGCTGGCGATGTTGGCGTCGAGACACCTCGAGGCAGCCACGCTGACTGTCCGCCACACGACGCTCGCCGGGCGACCGCGCCTCGGGTCCACGACGTGGTGGAGCTCGACGCCGTCACGCGACCACCTCCGCACGGTGGTGCCGGATGTGGCGAGCCCGCCGCCGCGGATGGCGACCGTGCAGTGAAGCGACCCGGCGGGGGCGGCGTGGTCGTCGGCGATCCCGACCGGCCAGCCTCCGGGGGGCGGCTCGCCGGCTGCCGCCACGTCCCCGCCGAGGCCGACCAGGACCCCTTGCCCGGTCAGCGACGCGGCCCGGGCGGCGGCACGGTCGGCGCAGTGCGCCTTGGCCGTCGCTCCGAAGTCGAGCTCGACTGCAGGCGGGACGGACACGGTCATCCGGCGGCGGTCGACGGCAACCGCATGCCATCCGGGGACCCGCACCGCCTTTACCCGCCATGGGCGAGGCTCCTCGTCGCCGGAGCCGCCTCCCGCCCCGGCGGCGACCGCCGCGAAGTCACGGTCGTAGCCGAGTATCCGCAGCGCCGCGCCCACGGTCGGGTCGACCAGCCCGCCGGTGAGGGAAGCGCCGCGAAGGGCGGCCTCCAGGTACTCGAGGAACAGGCCCGAAACGGCCACCGGCGCCCCGGCGGAGGAGTTGACGGCGGCGAGCTCGCTGTCGTCGCGGAAGCGGCTGCAGGCTTCGTCCACCATGCGGATCTCGTCACGCAACACCCCGACG
>Ga0070737_10006534_pt1 | contig 10652 bp, 5 predicted proteins | sample Coa_R1_10_FD_66438 | JGI IMG/M metagenome (GOLD analysis project Ga0070737, IMG submission 66438) | Surface soil microbial communities from Centralia Pennsylvania, which are recovering from an underground coalmine fire - Coalmine... | ecosystem: Environmental > Terrestrial > Soil > Unclassified ...
CGAGCATACTCGCGCGGCTATTCTGCGAGGCGGCAGTTACTACTCGCCGCAGGGCTCGAAGTGGTACTTTCCCCAGGCCTACAATCTCCACGAGCATGGAAAGTATCTGTTGATGGCGCCGGGCGAGGATCGTGCCGGAACGCTTGGATTCCGCTGCGTTGTGGATGCCGTGCATTCCAGGTGAAGGGGGCTGAACGAATCCGCCGCAGCCTGAGAGCGAGCCCGCCGCAGCCCTCCGGGGCGATAGGTCTGCCTGATTTATGACCGCGCCGGCCGGTTCTTCTTCAGAGGACCGGTCGAGCCTCTCAAGCGCAGACAGGTTGGAATGCAGACCTGTTTGGCTGCGCTCTTGTCGCCAGCCATGCGATTCACCACAATCTGAGCGGCTCGGGCGCCGAGTTCCAGAATGAATTGATCGACAGTCGAAAGCGCAGGCGTGATTTCGTCATCCATCTCCAGATTGTCGAAGCCGAATATGGAGATATCGTCCGGGCAGGAAAATCCTGCCTTGCGCGCGGCTTTCATTGCCCCGACGGCAATCAGGTCATTGGCCGCAAAAATGGCAGTAGGCCGGTTGCGAAGGTTGAGCAGAAGTTTGGTTTTTTCAAAACCGCCTTCGCGATCGAATGTAGTTTCCTGGATAAAATCTTTCGGAACCGGAAGCCGCGCCTCCTTCATGGCGCGCTGAAATCCGGCAAGCCGCTGTGCAGCGCTGGTTCCTTTCATTGGGCCGGTAATCGTGGCGATCTTCCTGTGCCCGAGCGCAATGAGGTGCTTGGTCGCCTCGTATGCGCCTTCCTCGTGTGCGCCGGATACGGCGTCTCCACGCCAGCGCGGAGGGATGCGATCGACATACACGACAGCAGAGCCGGCCTCAATATACGCACGCGCCGCTTCCTCGCCCTTGCTGAGATCCGAGGGAACAATGATCAGTCCGGAGGGCCGATAGCTCAGCAGCTCTCTCATATATGCCAGTTCCTTGGCATAATCATTGTCGGAATTACAGAGAACCAGCCGGTAGCCGTTCTGAAACGCAACATCCTCGGCTCCGCGTACCACGCCCGGAAAGAAAGGGTTCGTAATATCCGGCACGATCATTACGATCAGGCTGGTTTGATCTTTACGCAGCGCGCGCCCCAGCAGCGAGGGCCGATAGGCCAGCGAATCGATCACCGCAAGCACGCGCTTACGTGTTTCTTCCCGGACGCTAGGCAGATCGTTCAGCACATTGGAAACAGTGCCGATCGACACGCCCGCCAGCTTTGCTATCTGCTTAATGGTCGCCATGATCGTATAGGTCCCCTATAAGTCTACAGGCCTCAGTACATCGCAGTCCTGCCGCTGTTACGCTGCGGAAACAGATTGATTGACAGCGCCATCAGTGGCGGGTATGATATGAATCGTTTCATTTCCCGCCCGATCTTCGTGGCTCGGCGCGTTACCAGAGGCTCATGTACCTTCCCGGAACATACTATCTCGCTCTGCTCTTTATGGTCTGCAGCATGCTCTGCTGGGGATCGTGGGCTAATACCATGAAGCTTTGTCCCGGCTATCGCTTCCAGCTCTTTTACTGGGACTACGTTGCAGGCCTTTTTGCGGGCGTCATCCTGTGGGGCGCGACCCTGGGCGTTGCGGGTTCGCAGGGACTGCCCTTCTGGGCGGCATTGCGAAGGGCGCATCCTGCGCCGGTCATCTATGGCCTGACGAGCGGCGCGCTCTTCAATATCGCCAACATTCTTCTCGTCGCGGCGATTGAGATTGCCGGCATGGCGGTCGCCTTTCCGGTGGGGATTGGTCTTGCCCTGGTCCTCGGCGCACTGGGCAGCTATATCTTCTCTCCGCAGGGCAATCCACTGTTTCTCTTCGGAGGCGTTGTCCTGGTTGTCGCAGCAATCGTGTGCGACTCGCTGGCTTACCGTAGTCGCGAAGCAGCAGAGCGAAAGGGAAGTTTGCGCGGCATCGCGCTGAGTTTGGCCTCCGGGGCGCTGATGGGAAGTTTTTACCCCGTCTTTACGAAAGCAATGAGCGGGCCGGCAGCTCTCGGGCCTTATGCCGCAGCCCTTCCATTCGCCGTCGGCGTCGGATTGTGCGCCTGGCCGGTCAACTATTTCTTCATGCGCCATCCGGTCGATGGCGGACCGCCGGCATTGATGCGCGACTACCGCGCCGCGCCGGCGCGCTGGCATTGGGCAGGGATTCTGGGGGGCGCCATATGGGCGACGGGCGGCGTTTTTAGCTTCGCGGCTTCACAGGTGCATTTTGTCGGACCGGCCATCTCCTACTCCATCGGCCAGGGAGCAACCATGGTCTCTTCATTGTGGGGCGTCTTCATCTGGCACGAATTTCCTTCGCCCACGCCTCGCACCCGCAGGCTGCTTTTCTGTATGTTTGCCTGTTTTCTTTCGGGCCTTACGGCGATCGCCGTAGCCCCGCTCGTCCGCCCTTAACTCTTCATTTGGGGATATTGAAATGAAACCGATCGTGGTGGTAGGCAGCATCAATATGGACCTCGTGTCGGTCACCGACCGTGCGCCTGCGCCGGGAGAAACGGTCTTCGGCACAGATTTCCGGATGTACTCCGGAGGAAAAGGGGCCAATCAGGCTGTTGCCGCTGCGCGGCTCGGATATCCCGCCATCCTGCTCGGAAAGGTCGGCAACGATATATTTGGAACGCAGCTCCTCGACACGCTTGCCGCCGACGGCGTCGATACGTCGCATGTGGAGCGAATTGCCGGATCGACGGGCACGGCAAGCATCGTTGTCGATTCCCGTGGACAGAACAGCATTATTGTCACGCCTTCGGCTAACCTGCAGGTTACGCCCGAATACCTGGAGCGGAACGAGCACGTCCTGCGCGAGGCCGGCATGGTTCTTACACAGTTGGAAGTGCCTCTGCCTACCGTTAGCCTTCTCGCCCGCTTATGCGAGCGCTCCTCCGTTCCGCTGATGGTCGATCCGGCTCCGGCGCAGACTCTCGATGCTGAGACAATGGCCCGCATTACATGGTTTACGCCGAATCAGACCGAAGCCCGCTTCTACTCAGGCGGATGCGAGGGGACAGCCGCGATCATTCAAAGCCTTCTCAACCGTGGGGTTCGCAATGTCATTCTCAAGATGGGCGAAGCCGGAGCCGTGATTGCCGGCGGCTGCGGAGAGACTTGTTCTGTAGAGGCTTTTCGCGTCGAGGCAATCGATACGACGGCAGCCGGCGACTCCTTCAATGGCGCCTTTGCCGTAGCCCAGTTGCGAGGATTGAGCGTTCAGCAGAGCGCCCGCTACGCCGCCGCCGCCGCCGCGCTCTCTGTCGTTCGCAGCGGGGCGCAATCATCGTTGCCGACACACGATGAAGTAGAATGCTTTCTTGAGTCGGGCGGCGGATCGGCCGACAGTAAGCCTTCCCTCAGGGCGCTTACAGTTACTTAATGCGCCGCCCCGCGATAAGTTATTCGTTGATAACGATGCCGGCTATGGACAGGATGAATCATCGCCGGAATATACGCCGAGCCTGGCTTGCAACTTAGCCGCCATCGCACCCGGCGGCTAAGTTAGCCGAAGCCGAAGCCAGAGCAGCCTGACCCGCGAGAGGCGTCAGGCTAATGCGGCTGCCGATAAGGAGGCAGGTACGAGGAAGGCGGGTTCTTATAAGTAGCTGGGCGCGGCGAGGCGCCGGTCGGCGTGCTCCAGTCGCCTTTGCGCTGCTTAAGCGCCGTATACTCTGCAACCACATTTGGCGGAAAGCTCTGTATCTGCTCCTCAAGGCTCGCCATCAGCTCCGTGACAATTTCCGGATGCAGATGGGCCACATCGTAGCTTTCGGCCATGTCGCGCTCAATATCGTAAAGCTCCGGAGCCTGTAGCCACGCGCTTGATCTGGCCTCGGTGATCCGGTCGTTGAGGTAAATCTCGCCCCCGATGCCCTGCGCTACGCGCAGCTTCCATTGCCTCCTGCGAATACAGTGCACGTCGAGGCCGCCGTTTCCCATCGCACAAAAATAAAGGAGGGGTTTGCGTTCGGGCTCTGCTCCATGGCCGAAAAACACATCTGCCATATTGACGCCGTCCAGCGGCTTCTCCGGCAGCGGCAGACCACAGATGGACGCCAGCGTAGGCAGCACATCGAGCGCCGAAACCCACTCATCGCGTATCTTGCCGGCCTCCAGCGCGCCCGGCCACCTCAGCAGGAAAGGCACACGGAATCCACCTTCGAAAGACGACGCCTTGCGCCCGCGCAGCAGCCCGGGACTGCCCTGGTACCAGGGGCCGTGATCGCTCGTAAAGATGACCAGAGTATCGGAAGCGAGTTCCCTGCGTTCCAGAGCGCGCAGCACTTCGCCTACGCTCCAGTCGATCTCTGCGATGCAGTCTCCCTGATTGCCGAAGCCGGTTTTATCGCGAAAGCGCGGCGAGCCCATCGGCGGATCATGCGGATACGAAAACGCAAGATAGAGAAAGAATGGATCGCCGTTGCTCTCTTCGATGTATCTGACCGCTTCATCTGTGTAGCGGGGCGTCAGCACAGAGCGATCGGTGTTGGCTTCGATGACGGCATCGTTGCGCAGCAGCGGCAATGGGTCCATATCGACGCTGTACGGCACGCCGAAGAATGAGTCGAAGCCGCGCTCAGTCGGCAGATATGGACCGCTATTGCCCAGGTGCCACTTGCCGATAGCCTTGGTTCTGTAGCCGCCCTGCCTGAAGAGATTCGAAAGCAGCGTTTCGTCGAGCGACGTTCCTTTCTTCTCGTTCGGTCCGAAGGCTCCGGTCGTGTTCATGCGCAGCGCATAGCGTCCCGTCAGCAGAGCTGCGCGGGCGGCCGAGCAGATGGGGTGCGCGGAGTTGTAATGCGTGAAGCGCAGCCCATGCTCGGCCAGACGGTCCAGGTTCGGCGTAGGCAGATTGGAACCGTAGCAGTGCAGATCTCCGTAACCGAGGTCGTCGCAGATCATCAGCACCACGTTCGGCCTCTTCTGCCTGCGCGTTGTATGCGCTTCGGCCGGCTTCGGCCGGGGCGGGTCGGGCATCGCCGCGGCTGCGCCGGGCGCAGCTACCGAAGCTACCAGCGCCTTCATAAAATCCCGTCGATCGCAAGCCATAATTGTCCCTCTGTGGCTTTGTGTTTTTATTGCACAAATCGATTGTTCTGACGCAGCCTTATGCCGCAGAGTTCCGCCTGCTGCTCAAAATGTAGCGCGCAGGCCTAACTGGACAATTCGGGCATTCCCTGTAGTTCCGGTCACAACTCCGTATGTCGGAGTGCCAACAACAGCTCCGGGTTGTGCGAACTGAGGGTGGTTCAATACATTGAATGCTTCCAGGCGGAATTCGAAATCTGTGCGTTCGACTGGGTGGAATTCCCTGTGCGCGCCGAGATCCAGATCATTTGTGCCTGGGCCCCACAGAACATTCCGCCCGGTATTTCCAAAAGTATATTGCGGCGGAGTGACAAAGCACGATGTGTCGAACCACCTGCTAAGCGTGTGGTTCGAGATGTTGCCATTGCAGACGCGGTTGGGCCATGAAGTATTCCCCGCGTTGGCGTTGTCGGTCGGCAGCGTCGGAGTGAAGGGCAGCCCTGTTTCTACCTGGTAGACGCCCGCCAGCGCCCATCCTCCGGCAACGACAGAAGGCCAGCCCGATTGTAAATGGCTTGTTCCGCGCCCGAAGGGCAAGGCCCATTGTCCGGCCATACTGAAGCGCTCCGCGCTGTCATTGTCCGCTGGCCCGCGCTGCGGAGCGAGATTGTAGGCGTTTTGAGGATTGTCCCCTCCGCCGCATCCGGTACCGCCAAGACACATGCCCATGGCCGCGCCATCCTGAAAGTCGATCGCCCTGCCATGAGTGAATGCAGCTAAGAAGGAAACACCGTTAGTGAAGTGCTTTTCAAGCTTCGTGGACAGGCCCTGGTAGCTGCTCGTTGCCCAAGGCGATGTCTCCACGAGAGACCCTGAAGCATACTTTGCCAGCGGTCTTCTTGTATTCGGAGATCCTGGTCCGTTGGTGAGAGGCTGATTGGCCTGCTTCACAGCCCACAGATGAACTCCGGCATTGCCGACATAGCTGACTTGCCAGGCCATGTTCCAGGGAAGTTGTTTTTCGACTGTAAGGTTCCACTCCTGAACGTAAGGCGTGGTCATTTGGTCAGCCCAAACCTGCAGAGTGGTGGTGGAAGCCGGATTCCATACGAAGCTGCCCGGCGAGACCGGCGGAGGTGGAGCGATGGTGGCTCCGGACACAACCAGAAAACCGGTGGATGGATTTACCTGGTCGCTCGTAATGGCAAGTCCTCCATAATTGCTGAACGGAGGATTTGCGGCAAGACTGTTGCCGACTCCAAGGCCAAAGTCCTGAGCATAAAAGATTCCGAAGGATCCGCGCAGCACCATATCCCGGATGCCGGGCAAACGATAGGCAAATCCCACGCGCGGACTGAAATCGAGATTGCTCTGCTTGATCAGAGAGCGCGGGTAGTGACTGTTGCCGGCAAGTATATATTGACCGAAATTCGGATCGCTCGGAGTGATGATAAGGTTCGCCATCCGGTTGTTTACTTCTATCGGAGGCGCCATCTTTTCATAGCGGACGCCGAGGTTCAGCGTGAGCGACTTGGTCAATGTCCAGTCATCCTGCACATAGCCGGCGCCGTACCATTCCCGCTCGGTCGCGTTGAGGTTGCTGCCCAGGGTTACGGAGTTTGCCGTCCCGAGCAGGAAGTCGGCCAGCGGGCTTCCTGTGCCGGTGCGGCTTTGAATATTTTGCGAGAACACGCCGGTGAAGGAGAAGGATCCGCGCGAGTTGGATGCCGCCTCCGTAGTTGTGCGTATCAGAAGGAGCTCGCCTCCGAATTTCAGCGAATGCCTGCCAAGCAACTTTGAAATATTGTCCGAAATATCCCAGACTCCGCTGGTTTTATGGAGAGGAGAATTGGTGCAGCAGCTTGCCTGAGCTCCGAAAGTCGGATATCCGCTGATGGAAAACTGCGGAGTGCTGCTGTCGATATACGAAGTCAACGCTCCCGGAATGATATCGTTCAGGGGCTGGGTTGCATCGGACGAGAGGTTGATGCTCGTATAGCCGAAACGCGCTTCATTCACAAAAGTGCTGCTGAAGGTGCGAGTATAGCCATATCCTACGCCGCTATTATGGATGGTCCGGAGAACGGGAGTGTTGGTAGGCGGCGGAAGGGCCGCATTGCCCAGCAGCGACTGCCAGTCCCACGATCCGCGCGCAAACATCGAGTCTTTTGCCGATAACTGGATGTCGCCGCGGACAACGCCATTGTTGCTTGTGCCGATCTGCGGAGCGTTGTACACAAACAAGTTCGTGGACCCGGGAACATTCGGCTGCGGGTAGTTATTCAATATCTGCGAGGTAATGGAGCTGATATAGCCTGCAGGGATGGTATTGTTCGGAAATTGCTGGCGAACAGTTTGCCCATTGACCTGGGTGGTGCTGAAGGGATTGTAGATCGGAGTCGATCCGAAGTTGCCGCTGCGATTGGCCATCGTAGGCACCACGGACTGATATACCTGGTCGGTGTGGTTATCGAGGCGCTCGTAGGCGCCGAATATCCAGGCATGATCCTTTCGGATGGGTCCTCCCAGCGAACCTCCGAACTGATTTTGAACGGCGAGCGGCTTTTGCCCGGCCAGGGCAAAGTAGTTCGCGGCGTTCATATCGTAGTTTTGAAGAAACTCGTAAGCCGAACCATGTATTTGATTCGTGCCGCTTTTCGTGATGGCGTTTACCACCGCGCCGGCGGAGTTGCCGTACTGAGACGAATAGTTGCTGGTGTCGACGGAGAATTCCTCGATTGCGTCGAGGGGCGGGCGGACCATGTCGCGCTGGTAATTATCCAGGCCGCGAATGTAATTGACGTTTCGTGCGCCGTCCAGCAGAAAGGCATTCTGCAGACCGCTATTGCCATAGGAATTGAACGAAGAATCTTTGGTCCCGACGGTTGGAACCGCTCCGGCGGTCAGATTGGCGACGCTCAGATAGCTTCGCCCATTCAGAGGAAGGGCGAGCGTCTGATGAGACGAAATGACCTCGCTCAGCGTCGAATTTTTATCCTCTATCAGAGGCGTTCCGGCGCTTACCGTAACGGTTTCCTGCGCGCCGCCGGGCTCAAGCTGGATTCGAATATCCGTGGTCTGGCCGACATTGACGAGAATCCCCTTGCGGCTGACGTTTTTGAATCCGGCGTCGGAAACCATCACGTCGTAGACGCCCGGCGGCAGCAGAGGAGCTTCCGCCAGCCCATCCCCGTTGGTCTGCAAGGCGCGCACGAGATTGCGGGTATTCGAACCCGTAATCGAGACTTTCGCGCCCGGCACAATGGCGGCTGCCGAGTCGGTAACTAAAATCGATATCTCGCCGGTCGATGTCTGCGCCGTCGCCAGGCGTCCGGACGCCCAAAGCAGGGGAACGCAGAGCGCGATCCTTAAGCTCAGCCGGCGCCGCCGGCTGCTCCATTGCCTCTCGGCCGCAGAATCCATCGTTTGCTTTTGCATGCCTTTCTCGCGCCTCCTCAAAGAAATCTGTAGTGCAGTCTCTGGCTTGTTCCTTTGAACCGGGCAGCAGGCTCCCTGTTCCATACGCGCGGGTGCGCACTGCCCGCCTGCTGTCCTGCCGGATAGCCGGATCGGGACATGCCGGGCTCTCCGCCGGATGCCCGATTTTCAGCCAGCGCCAAGCCTAGACAGGGGGCAACCTGCCGTACAAGGAGAATTCACCGGGAATCTGCCGGTTAAAAAGCAGGCGGGGGTGAATTTCAGGAGGAAACGCTGCTTTGGTGGACCATGCACTCCGGATCGCGCAATCAATTCAATTGGTTAAGGGACTGGCCCTGCCTGTTTCCGGGCTGATGCACAGCGCACGTTAAAGCGGGCTTTTTCTCGTTAACAGACCAGATTTCCCGTGTGTAAACGGAGATCGACAGCGCGGAAAAGTCCGCGCACAGCTCTCGGATCCGCGCCTGGCGGGATCCTGCCCTCAGTCGCGAGTGAATTCGAAGGCGGCAGCATCGAAGTCGCCGCTCAGCTGCGGGTCGATTCCATGGCCCATCCAGTACGCGCCGCTGGCGCGCTCCGGGGCGCCGGGCATGAGCCTGCCGTAGATGGCATGGAATGTGTAGGTGGCGTCCGGATCGAGGCCGAGCGGAAAGACCGTGGGCGCCGGGTACTGCATCTGCTGCGAGTGAAGCGAGGTGAACAGAACTGCAGACCGCCCGTCCTGCGAAACGTACTCCGTGGCGGCAAATTCGCTGTCCGCCGACGGCGGCGCCAGGCGGTACAGATTGCCGTGCTGAACCGTCTCGCGGATGGACTTATAGCTGGCGATCATTTTTTTTGCGAGCGCGAAATCATCCGGCGACCATTTGTTCAGATTCGCGCCGATGCCCAGCGATCCCTGCATGGACGAAAGAAACCTGTAGGCGAGGGAGGTGGAACGATGGTTGACCCAGCTTGGCGAATCCGTCACCCATGCCATCATGATGCCGGGCGTATAGGCGCTGGTGAAGCCGCTCTGAATGAAGAGCCTGTCAAACGGGTCAGTGTTGTCGGATGTCCAGACCTCATCGACATAGCGCAGAATTCCGAGGTCGACGCGCCCGCCGCCGCCGGAGCAGGATTCGATCTCGAGCCGGGGATGGCGGCGGCGCAGCTCCGCCATGATGGAGTACAGACCCTGCACGTAATCGACATAGAGCTTCTGCTCTTCATCGGGCTTTACTTCCGGCCATCCCGGCTCGGCCCAGTTGCGGTTCGCATCCCATTTCAGAAAAGCGATATCGTTCTTGTTCAGCAGGTCGTCGAGAACGCCGAAAATGTAAGCGCGCACGTCGGGCCGGGCAAGATTCAGCACAAGCTGGTTCCGGCCCTCGGTGCGCGGGCGTCCCGCAAAATTGATCACCCAGTCAGGGTGCCTGCGGTAGAGATCGCTGTCCGGGTTGACCATCTCCGGCTCGACCCAAAGACCGAAGTCCATACCCAGCGAGTGCACATGGTCGATAAGCGGCTTTAGCCCGTGCGGAAACTTCTGCGGATTCACATACCAGTCGCCGAGCCCGGCATGATCGTCTTTGCGCTCTCCGAACCAGCCGTCGTCCATCACGAAGCGCTCAACGCCGATGCTGGCCGCTTCATCGGCAAGCTTCTCCTGTCCCGCTTCGTCGACGTTGAACTCGGTCGCCTCCCAGGAGTTGTAGAGAACCGGCCGCGGCCGCGGCGACGGCGCCTGCGGCAGCACGTGCGCAAGCTCGTATCTGTGCAGCAGGCGCGACGCTTCCCCGTATCCGTGTTCCGTAAAGCCGCCGTAGAAGACAGGCGTACTCAGGGTCTCGCCCGGCCTGAGCGGATAGGAAAAATCGAATGGATTGTAGCCGCCCGTGATACGCACCTGATCGAGCGGGTCCTGCTCCACCGTGATGCGCCATGAGCCGCTCCACGCCAGCGCACCGAACCATACCCGGCCGCTCTGCTCGGTGACCTGCGGGTTTTGCGCCACGGCAAACCAGGGGCTGAACTGGTGGCCGGTCATGCCGCGCCGGCTTTCGAGCACGGTCGAGCCCGGCTGAATGGCGCGATCCTCAACCTGAAATTCGCCGGCCCACCGTCCGGTGAGATAGCGCAGGCTGTAGGTGCGCGAAGTCG
>Ga0070737_10006536_pt1 | contig 10651 bp, 7 predicted proteins | sample Coa_R1_10_FD_66438 | JGI IMG/M metagenome (GOLD analysis project Ga0070737, IMG submission 66438) | Surface soil microbial communities from Centralia Pennsylvania, which are recovering from an underground coalmine fire - Coalmine... | ecosystem: Environmental > Terrestrial > Soil > Unclassified ...
GCCGGCCGACCTCCTCGATTATCCCGGCTACTATCCCGGCCGCGCGGCATACTAACCCCGCGCGGAATTACGCTATTGCGTCGCCCGGGCGGCTCCCGCACAATACACCGATGGTATCGCGTTTGCAATCTCGGCCCGCTATGGGAACCCGTGCGCGGCGACCGCCGCGCGGCGTTCGGCCGGGCAGTCGCGCGGCGTTCGGGCGGGCAGTCGCGCGGCGTTCGGCCATGCGGCGTCCGGCCGGGCGGCCGCCCGCGGCGCGCGCGTTCCCGTCGTGCGCGCACGGCCCGCGTGCTGCCGGTACGTGAGGCGGCAGGCCGGCACTGCGCTCATGCCGCGGCCGGGCCGCGGCCGGGCGCCGGGCCGCGGACGCCCCGGCGGCCCGGCGCCCGGCGGCCCGGCGGAATCACGCCCGGGGCCAGAGTCGTGACAATGCCTGATCACGCACCCGTAAATTGGGCGAATTCACCCCCGGCCGGCCCGGCCTGCCAATGACGGCGCCATGCGCGGGCGATTGCGCGCGGGCGATTGCCCGGCATATCGCGGTAGCGCTAATTAACCCCGGTAGCGCTAATTAACGACCCGCGGCTGGCGGGGCTGAATGCGGCTGAATGCGGCAGAATGCGGCCGGCCGCCGCCGGGCCGGCCATGGCCTTTCCGTATGATGCCTACCATGCGCTATCGAACCCTTGGTGACTCCGGGCTGCTCGTATCCGTCGTCGGCCTCGGCTGCAACAACTTCGGCGGCCGCATCGACGCAAATGCCGCGCGCGCCGTGGTCGACGCGGCTATCGACGCCGGCATCACGCTCTTCGACACCGCCGACATCTACGGCAAGGACGCCGGCTCGGAACTCGCGCTCGGCGAGGCTCTCGCCGGGCGCAGGGACAAGGTGGTGCTCGCCACGAAGTTCGGCCACCAGCGGGTGGACATGGGCTACGGCCCCGCCGCCGGCGCCAAGGGCGGCCGCAAGTACATCCGGCTCGCCGTCGAGCAGTCGCTGCGGCGGCTGCGCACGGACTACATCGACCTGTACCAGCTGCACACCCCGGATCCGCTGACGCCGATCGAGGAGACGATAACCGCGCTCGACGAACTGGTCACCGCGGGCAAGGTCAGGTACATCGGGCATTCCAACCTGGCCGGCTGGCAGATCGCGGACGCCGCGCACGTGGCGGCGAGCGCCGGCCGCGCCCCCTTCATCTCGGCGCAGAACCGCTGGTCGCTGCTTGAGCGCGAGGCCGAGGCGGAGGTGGTGCCGGCGGCGGTCAACTTCGGACTCGGCGTGCTGCCCTACTACCCGCTGGCGAACGGGCTGCTCACCGGCAAGGTGCGGCGCGGCCGGCCGATACCGGAAGGAACCCGGCTGGCCGCCCGCGCGGGCTACGTCACCGACGACAAGCTCGCCAAGGTGGAGGCTCTCATCGCCTGGGGCGCCGAACACGGCGTGTCGATCCTCCAGATCGCCATCGGCGGCCTGGCGGCGCAGCCCGGCTGCACCTCGGTGATCGCCGGGGCGACGTCCCCTGAGCAGGTCAAGGCCAACGCGGCCGCGGGGGAGTGGGAGCCGGCACCGGACGAGCTCGCGGAGATCGACGCGATCGTTCCTCCGCCCGCGGCGGGTGAGTAAGAGATTCATCCCGAACGGACGGTGGTGCCTGCCGGCCGTTCGCCCGGCTGAGCGGGCGTGGCGGCGCGCGGGGCGTGGCGGCGGTCAGCCGCCCGCTTCCGCGCTCCGGTAGAGGGCTGCCACCGCCGCCCCGAACGCCGGCGCGTACGACACGTCCGGCGTGTCACCGCCCTGCTCGTAGCCGCCGATCACGCCGATCACCGTGCCCTGGCCCGATCCGTCCGACACGTCGGCGAGGAGCGGGCCGCCGCTCGTCCCGTTGGTGTAGCCGCGGCAGTCGAACTCGAGCTGGGTGGGGCTGAAGCTCTTCGTCCAGTTCGCGCACACGACCGGCTGGTCCGCGCTGTTCGGGTAGCCGATCACCTGGACGAGCGTGGAGCCCTGCCAGCCGGTGCCGAGCTGTTCGGCGCCGGTGATGTCCTCGATGGGCGTGCCGTCGCTCCCGTCGGACAGCCGCAGGAAGGCGACGTCGTCGTCTGGGTCCTGCGCGGACTGCCATGCCTGGTCGGTGTAGACGCGGGTGACCTGCCAGATGCCGTAGGGCTCCGTGCCGTTGGCGTAGCCGGGAACGAACACGACCTGTCCCGGATCGTCGGACACGCAGTGCGCGGCCGTGACGGCCAGGTCACCGCGGGTGCTGTGCACGACGCTTGCCGTGCAGAAGTGCGTGCCCAGCCTGCCGGAGTCCATGGTGAACAGCGCGCCCACGGCAGCCACTCCGCCGAAGGGCCGGCCGGTGTGCGACGCCGTGGCCGCGCGGCCCGCCGCCAGGCCGCTCCGGGGGAGGATCGCCGTGGCGCCGCCGTCCGCCGGAATGAGCATCAGGGTACCGCAGGCGAGCGCGGTGGCGAGGATGGCGATGAGGCGGGCCGGCAGGCGCCAGCCATGCGCGCGGCGTGCCATGCGCCTCATCCACCACCTCCACGCCCGCCCCGGGCAAGCCGCCGCATCGGCCCCATTGAGCGACAAAGCGCCAGACGACGCGTTTCGCACCGTTTGTTGCCTTGCCGATGCTCAATTGTGATCTACCGAACGGCCTCACACTAGAGGCAGATCCTTAGAACTTCCTTAGAATCTGCCGTCGGCCGCTCAGGCGCCTCCAAGCGGCCGGACGGCCCGCCGGCCTCTCCCTGGCCCGCCGGCCCGTCTTCCTGGCCCGCCGGCCCGTCTCCCTGGCGCCGGTGATCCCCGGGTGGGGGACCGCCGCCCCGTCCTGCCCGCGCCCGGTCCCTGCGCCTGCGCGGGGGTTCGTCCCCGCGCCCCTTGGCTAGGCTGGTTCTCATGAAGGCGGCTGTGTACCGCGGCACCGGTCCCGCGCGGGACGTGCTGCGGGTCGAGGAGATGGACCGGCCAGAGCCCGGCCCTGGCGAGGTGCTGGTGCGGGTGCACGCCTCGGGCGTGAACCCGACCGACTTCAAGGCGCGCTCCGGTGCGGTCCCGCGGCCGATAGCGGAGTTCCAGGTTCCGCACCAGGACGGCGCCGGCGTGATCGAGGCCGTGGGGGCCGGCGTCGACCCGGCGCGCACCGGGGAACGGGTGTGGGTGTGGTTCGCGGCGCACGGCAGCCGCTGGGGGACCGCGGCCGAATACACCGTGGTGCCCGCTCGCCAGGCCGTCCACCTGCCGGAAGGCGCCTCGTTCGAGTTCGGCGCGTCGCTGGGAGTGCCCGCGATGACCGCGCACCGCTGCCTGTTCGCCGACGGGCCGATAGCCGGCAAGACAGTGCTCGTCGCGGGAGGCGCCGGCGCCGTGGGTCACTTCGCGATCGAGCTCGCCAAGTGGGCGGGCGCCCGCGTGGTGACCACCGTCAGCAGCCCTGAGAAGGCCTCGCTCGCGGCGAAGGCGGGCGCCGACCTCGTCGTGAACTACCGGGACGAGGACGCGGCCGAGCAGATCAAGGCGTTCGCCGCGACGGTGGACCGGGTGACCGAGGTAGCTCTCGGCGCCAACTTGAAGCTCGACCTCGCGGTGGCCGGGCCGTCCACCGTGGTGGTCACCTATGCCGCGGACGGCCCCGACCCGGTGCTCCCGGTGCGCGCCTGCATGACGGCGAACGTGACGCTGCGTTTCGTGCTGCTGTACGGGGTACCGGACCTGGCCTTGGACGAGGCGGCCGCCGACATCACGGCGGCCGTGACCGCCGGCGCGCTGACCGAACTCCCGGCCCACCGTTTCCCGCTGAGCGAGATAGCCTCGGCGCACGAGGCCGCCGAGGGCGGCGCCATCGGCAAGGTGATCGTGAACCCGTAGCCGGACGCCGCGCCGGGCGCCGGCTACGCCGGCGCCCGCCCCCGCTCAGCGCGGCGTCCCTCCAGGGCTGCTATACGCTCCCCGCCGGCCCGGCCAGCGCCGCGTCAGCGCCTGGGGAACATCCCGGTGTCGCCGGTGCCGCCGAGGAAAAGGCGGACGCCGAGCCGGTCCCGCCGCCCGGATCCGCCGCACTTGCGGCAGCGCCGGTGCGCGTAGGTGTACACCGAGCCGAAATGCCGTCCGCCGCCATTGCACAGCTTGCACGTGGTTAGCGGGTGAATCCGCAGGGAGATGAAGTACCGGCTGCGACGATGATGCCAAGGGTGATGAGGATAGCCATGGGAACCGGTCCCGCCGTAGCAGTGAACGGACGCGCGTGACAGAAGGGCACGCTGATTAAATGACTGCCTGCGGTCCCGGGGCGGCGCAGGCCCCCGTGTACCGGGGAAACCTGAGCCGCGTGAACCCGCCGGCCCGAGGCTGTCCCCAGAAGGTGTGTCGTCAGCGACTTGGATCGCCGACGAGTATAGGGAGATAATAGACGACCGTATTCCTTATATGTGAGGGATTTATTAAATCAGGACACGGCGGCACGAATAGCCCAATTAGTCTCAGTAGTGGCACCGCTTAGCTCAAGTCGCTTGAGGCCGACGGGCCGGAGGCCTTGCGCCGGATCGGGCGTTCCCGGGGGCAGCCGATCGTGTGAGCACGGCCGACCCGCGTTCCGGCACCTGAAACGGCGCCTGGCCGGTCCGGGCAGCGGGACATCGGTGCCCCGGTACGGCCCGGTGCCCGTTCAGCGGTGCCTTTCATGATCCGGAAATGTTTTTACACCTATTCCGGATTTTTTCGGCATGATGAAAGATTTTTCGGTTCGCGCGCCGGCCATGGCAGGGCGCCGGCCCCGCTGGCGGACGCGGCCGTGACACAAGCGGCTTGCGTGGCGCCCGGGAATCGTGATCCAACCAAGCTGGGCGGCATCGCGCCAAAAGGCCGAAAGGGAGCATGCCCCAGGGGCGACGGAACGGCGTTGGTCTCGGTAGGTAATCGCAGTAGGCATTCTGGCCCGTCCGGCAATGGCCGTCCCAGGTGCGGCGCCGGGACGGCGCGGCGCCGGCGTCGCGCCGGCACCGGAGGCGCGCAGCCCTTGGCCGCGCGCAGCCCTAGACGCGCAGCCCTTGGCCGCGCAGCCCGGGCGCGGGCGCGCCTAGCCGTAAGCCGCCATGCCGAGCCTGACCGCCAGCGCGAGTCCGCACAGCGCGACGAAGACCCGCAGTGCCTTCACCGGAAGCCGCCGCACTAGCCGCGGCCCGGTGAACCCGCCGGCCAGGAAGCCGGCCGCGAGCGGCGGCACGAATACCCAGTGCACCGGCGCGAACGCGGCGAACATGACCGCCGCCACGCCGTTCGCGGCGCCGGAGACCGCGTTCTTGATGGCGTTGACCCGCAGCAGTGACTCGCTGATCATCGCGGCCAGCGCGGTGAGCATCAGCACGCCGCCGGCCGCGCCGAAGTAGCCGACATAGGCCGCCACGCCGAACACCACGGCAAGCCGCCACCAGGACCGTTCGGCGTCCGGCCGCGGGGACAGGCCCCGGATCGCCGGCTGCGCGAGCAGCACCAGCGACGCCCCGCCGATCAGCACCGGGACCACGAACCCGAACGCGCCGGCCGGCGCCAGCAGCAGGACGGCGGCCCCGGCCGCCCCGCCGAGCGCGGTGACCGCGCCGAGCCGGAGCACCCGGCCGCGCTGCCCGTCGAGTTCGGGCCGTGAGCCGAGCACCGACCCGGCGCCGGTGAGCACCAGGGACATCGTGTTCGTGACGTTGGCGGACAGCGGCGGCAGGCCGAGCGCGAGCAGTACCGGGTAGGAGACCACGCTGGCGACGCTGGCCACGGTGCTCGCGATGCCGCCGAGCGTCCCCGCCGCGAGCAGGACAGCGGCCTGGTAGATGGTCATAGCCATCTCAATCTTCACGGAACGATCCCGGCCGCGCCCGGCGGCGGGGCTGTGAGCTTGGTCGCATCCGTCCCGGATCGGGCGGTTTACCGCGGCAAATCAATATTCGCCATAAAAAGACAGAAACCATAGACAGCAGGTTTCTTTATCATTTCTTAGGAATTTTTCCCGGGAGTTCTTAACGGTTAGCGTGGTGGAATATCCGAGTGGTGTCGCCGAAGAGTCACCGTGCCTGGGTCCTCGACACCGCCGGCCCGCGCCTGGTGGCGACGGGCGGCGCGCGGCCGGGGCGCCGCTGGCTGACCGCCGGGGCCTGGATCCTCGCCGCGCTCGCCGGGTTCGCCGCTTACCTGCGGCTGGCCGCGACGCGCCCGGTCAACTCCGACGGCGCGTCGCAAGCCCTGCAAGCCTGGGACATGCTGCATGGCAATCCGCTGCTGCGCGGCTGGACGCTGACGGACGTCGCCTTCTACACCACCGAACTGCCGCAGTACATGCTGGTCGAACTCGTGCGCGGGCTCGGCCAGGACGTGGTGCACGTGGCCGCGGCGATGACCTACACGCTGGCCGTGCTGTCCGCGGCGCTGCTGGCCAAGGGAACCGCGACCGGGCGCGAAGCGGCGATCCGGGTGGGGCTGGCCGCCGGGATCATGCTCGCCCCGCAGCTCGTCACCGGCGTGAACATCCTGGTCTCCTCACCCGATCACATCGGCACGTCGGTCCCGCTCATGGCGGTGTGGCTGATCCTGGACCGCGCCCGGCCCCGCTGGTACGTGCCGGTTGCCACGTCCCTGCTGCTCGGCTGGGCGCAGGTGGCCGACGCGCTGGTGCTCATCGCCGGGGTGGTGCCGCTGGTCCTGGTCTGCGGGTTCCGCGTGGCGCGGGCGGCAGCCGCGCGCCAGCGCCTTGCCGCCCAGTGGTATGACGTGGCGCTGGCCGGCGGTGCCCTCGCCGCGGCCGGCGCGGCGCAGGGAGCGACACGGCTCATCCGCGCCGCCGGCGGGTATACCGTCCTTCCGGTGAGCGCGCAGCTCGCCCCGGTCGGCGAGATCATCAGGCACAACCTGCCGATCACGGGCCAGAGCCTGCTGCTGCTCCCGGGCGCCGACTTCCGCGGCCTGCCGATGAGCGCCACGACGTTCTTCGTCATGGTGCACGTCGTCGGCGCCGCCCTGGCCGCATGCGGGATCGCGGTGGCAGCATGGCGGTTCTCCGGGGACGACCGCGTGAGCCAGGTCCTGCTGACGGCGATCGCCGCCGAGGTGGTCACGTTCGCGGTCAGCACGCACGCCACCGGCCTCCCCGCCGCCAGGGAAATCGCTCCCGTGCTGCCGTTCGCCGCGGCGCTGGCCGGCCGCCAGCTCGCACGCCCGCTGGGCAGCGCCCGGCGCGCGGGCAGGGCGCTGCTGCCGCTGCTCGGCGCCGTCCTCGTCGCCTACCTGGCCGGGCTCGGCCTGGAGATCAGCAAGCCGCCCGCCCCCCCGCAGGCGTGGCAGCTCACCTCCTGGCTGGAACACCACCCCATGGGGACCGGCCTGTCCGGGTACTGGGAGGCCAACGTCGTGACGCTGGCCAGCGGCGACCGGGTCGCGGTGCGCGTGGTGGGCGCTACCAGGACCGGGGTGATCGCCGGGGGCGGCCTCAACGCGAAGGCGGCCTGGTACGACCCCGCCAGGTCCTCGGCGGACTTCGTGGTGCTGTTCCCCGGCATCCCTGGCTTCCCCGGCTTCACCAGCCGCGGCGCCGTGCTCGCCACGTTCGGCAAGCCCGCGAGGGTCTACCGCATCGGCCGGTACACGATCTGGTACTGGCACAAGAACCTGCTCGCCGACCTGCGCTGACCGTCTCGCCGGACCGCGGCCGTGCCGTCCCGCGGGCATATCCGGTACGCCGGTTACCTGGAACATATCGTCGTCCGGTACGTTTACATGCTCGTGACTTGGTTGCGGCCGGCAGTGCCGTTGAACGCCCGGGCCTCCCGTCGCGCGCGCCTGCTGGAGCGGGCGCTGCTGGTTGTCGGCGTGGCCGCGCTCGGGTTCAACCTGCGCGGCGCGATCACCAGCCTGCCGCCGGTTTTCCCCGAACTCCAGGCCAGCCTGCACCTGTCCGCCGCCGAGATCTCCGTGCTGGCGGCCACCCCGGTCATCGTCTTCGGCGTGGTCTCCGGCTTCGCCGCGGTGCTGAGCAGGCGGCACGGCGAGGAACGCGTGCTGCTGGCGGCACTCGTGGCGCTGGCGGCCGGGCTGCTGCTGCGCGGCGCGATGCCCGGCTCGCTGCTATTTCCCGGCACCGTGCTCGCCACCGGTGCGATCGCCGTCATGAACGTGCTGCTGTCCAGCCTGATCAAGCGGCGGTGGCCGGAGCGCGCGGGCTTCCTGATCGGCCTCTACATCACCGCGCTGTCCGTCGGCGCGATCACGGGATCCCTGGTCAGCGTGCCGCTCTGGAACAGCACGGGCGGCTCGGTGCTGCTGACCCTCGGCTGGCTGGCCGGGCCTGCGGCGCTGGCCGCCCTGCTGTGGCTGCCGCAGGCGAAACATGTCGGCCGAACGCACGCGGCATTCTCCGCGGACGCCGGCGCCGCCGTTCCCGCGGACGGCGGGCCGGCCGGGAAGCCGGGCAGGCCGCCGACGCCGGCGGAGGTCCCCTCGGTGGCGGTGTACCGGCACGCGCTTGCCTGGCAGGTTACCGTCTTCATGGGCGTCCAGAGCCTGCTGTATTACGCCGCGCTGTCCTGGCTGCCGGAGATCCTGCGCGACCGGGGCGTGAGCGCGGCCACGGCCGGCGATCTGCTCGCGCTCATGGGGGTCGGCAACCTTGCGGTGTCGCTCGCGGTCCCGGTGGCGGCCCAGCGCATGCGCGCGCAGTACGCGCTCGTCGTGCCGACGGTGGCCGCGATGGCCGGCGGCCTCGCCGGGGCGGTGTACGCGCCGCTCGGCTCCGCGGTCGTCTGGATGCTGATCCTCGGCGCGGGCCAGAACGCGGCGCTCAGCCTGGCGATCTTCTTCACGATGGCACGGGCGCCGCACCCGGCGGCCGCCGCGTCGCTGTCGTCGCTCGCGCAGGCGGTCGGCTACCTGCTGGCGAGCGCGGGACCGCTGGAGGTCGGCTTGCTGCACTCAGCCACGGGGAGCTGGAACGCGCCGGTGGTGGTGCTGTTCGCGCTCACCGGTGTCCTGCTCGCCGCGGGGCTGCTGGCCGGCCGCCCCCGGGTGCTGCCCGAGGACTGAGGGCCGTCGGGTGAAGGGAGCGATGGCGCGGGCGCCTGCCGGGTTCGACCTTGACATGACGCTGATCGACTCACGGCGCGCGATCATGGCGTCTTTCGCCAGGGTCGCGGCGGTCACCGGAGTGCCCATCGACCCCGCCGCCGTGGACAGCAGGCTGGGGATCAAGCTCGAGGACGAGCTCGCGTTCTGGTTTCCCGCCGAGCAGGTGCCGTCGGCCGTGCGCGTCTACCGTGAGCAGTACCTGCGGCTCGCCGGGCCGTTGACCAGCGTGCTGCCGGGCGCCCGGGAGGCGCTGGCCGCGGTCCGCGCGGCCGGAGCGCGCGCCGTGGTCATCACCGCCAAGTACGAGGCGACCGCGCGGTTGAGCCTGGCCGGGGCCGGGCTCACGGCCGATGATCTGTTCGCCGACGTGCACGGGCCGCAGAAGGCGGCGGTGCTCGCCAGCCTCGGGGCGGCCGTCTACGTCGGCGACACGCCCGCGGACATGGCCGCCGCGGTGCAGGCGGGAGCGCACGCGGTAGGCGTCACGACCGGATCTTTCACCCGCAGTGACCTCCGTGCGGCCGGCGCGGACCTGGTGCTGACCTCGCTGGCCGATTTCCCCGCCTGCTACGCCGACCTTGCTGACAGCCCGTAACATATACCGGGATAAATCACCCGGCGGACCGCGTTCCGGCGGGCAGACCGCTCAACATCGCGTGGCCTGGCGCGCCAACAGTTAAGAACCGGTAAGGTTTGCCAGGTGAGTTCGGTGCTGGATCCCCCCGGAGTGGCCACGCCAGGCGGGAGGGTGAGGAATGCCCGCATCCTCGTCGCCGGCGTCGCGGCCTTCGTCGTCGTGCTGGCAATATGGGCCCTCTATTCCGCGATCCATCCCCTCGGTTACACGCTGTACCCGGTCGACTTGAACGTCTACCGGGACGGCGGGCTTATCGTCAGGCACATCAGCCCGCCCTACGACGGGAAGCTCGCCTACCCGCTGTACGACTGGCCGCTCAACAACGTGGCGCTGAAGTTCACGTACACGCCGTTTGCCGCGATCTTCTTCGCCGCGGTGTCCGTCATCCCCTGGTCGATCCTGCCCCGGCTCTCCCAGGCGGTGAACCTCCTCGCGCTCGCCGCCGCGGCGTGGTGGACGATGGACGGCCTCGGCTACCGGGACCGCCGCGTCCGGGCGGGCGGCGCCCTGCTCGGCGCCGCGGCCGGGCTGCTCACCGAGCCGGTGTTCCGCACCATGTACCTGGGCCAGATCAACCTGCTGCTGATGGCGGTGATCATCTGGGACCTGCGGCAGCCGGACAGCCGCTGGTGGAAGGGGCTCGCGACCGGGGTCGCCGCGGGGGTCAAGCTGGTGCCGCTGATCTTCATCCCGTACCTGCTGCTCACCCGGAAGTTCCGGCAGGCCGCGATGGCTCTCGTCGGCTTCGCCGCCACCGTCCTGCTCGGCTTCGCCATCCTGCCCGGCGACTCCGGGGACTGGTGGCTGCACGGCCTGTTCTACCAGGACGGGCGGACCGGGTTCGTGGGCTGGGGCGGAAACCAGTCGCTGCGCGCCATCACCACCAGGCTGGCCGGCAGCAT
>Ga0070737_10006537_pt1 | contig 10649 bp, 9 predicted proteins | sample Coa_R1_10_FD_66438 | JGI IMG/M metagenome (GOLD analysis project Ga0070737, IMG submission 66438) | Surface soil microbial communities from Centralia Pennsylvania, which are recovering from an underground coalmine fire - Coalmine... | ecosystem: Environmental > Terrestrial > Soil > Unclassified ...
AGCACCCGGATCTCCTGCAACGTCCTTGCCCGCCCCATCGCTCGCTCCCTTTTGGAGCGATTCAAAAACCGGACAAATCACGCGTCACGAAAACCGGTCAGATCACGAGCTAACTACACGCGCGCATAGCTGCCATTGACAGTCGGGGGAGCGCGACCTAGCCTTTGCAGCCTCTCACATGGCAATGACGAGGCGCCTTCCGGTTCCTGCGCTCGCTCCGGAAGCCTCGATTAGCAGCCTCTCATGACCGACAATCTCACCATCGCCTTGGCCCAGCTCAACCCCACGGTGGGCGACGTCGCGGGCAATATCGCCAAGCTGCGCGCCGCTCGCGCCGAGGCCGCATCCCGCGGCGCCGATCTTGTGGTGGCGACCGAGATGGTGGTGGCGGGCTATCCGCCCGACGATCTCGTGCTCAAGCCCGCCTTCCAGGACGCCGTCGAAGTCGCGGTCAAGGCCTTCGCCGCGGAAACGGCCGATGGCGGCCCGGCGATCGTCCTCGGCGCGCCCTGGCGCGGCCAGGGCAAGCTCTTCAATGCCGCGCTTCTCCTCGAATCCGGCGGCATCGCCTTCATCCGCTACAAGCACGAGCTGCCCAATTACGGCGTCTTCGACGAGAAGCGCATCTTTGCCGCCGGGCCTGCCCCCGGCCCGGTGGTGTTCAAGGGCGTGCGCATCGGCCTCCAGGTCTGCGAGGACATGTGGCTCCCGGATGCGAGCGAGACCCTCGCGGAATCGGGCGCCGAGATCCTCGTCGTCATCAATGCCTCGCCCTTCGAGAGCGACAAGGGCGACGAGCGCCTCAATCTCGCCGTCGCGCGCGTCACGGAGACCGGCCTGCCGCTTCTTTACGTGAATCAGGTCGGCGGGCAGGACGAGCTCGTCTTCGACGGCGCCTCCTTCGCCCTCAATCCCGACCGCTCGCTCGCGGCCCAGGCCAAGGCGTGGAGTGAGGAGGTGCTTCTCACCCGCTGGCGCCGCGAAGGCGAGCATTGGCGCTGTGTCGAAGGCGCGGTCGAGCCTGTGCGCAACGGCCTCGAGTCCATCTACCACGCGATGACCCTCGGCGTGCGCGACTACGTGACCAAGAACGGTTTTCCCGGCGTGCTCGTCGGCTTGTCGGGCGGCATCGATTCGGCGCTCACCGCCGTGGTCGCGGTCGACGCGCTCGGGGCGGCGAAAGTGCGCGGCGTGCGCCTGCCCTCCCGCTTCACCTCGACGGAGAGCCTCGAGGACGCCACAGCGGTTGCCGACCTTCTCGGCTGCCGCCTCGATACCATCCCGATTACGCCCGCGATGGACGCTTTCGATGCCATGCTGGAGGCGCCGCTCAACGGCAAGCCCTGCGACGTCGTCGCCGAGAACATCCAGCCGCGCATCCGCGGCACCACTCTGATGGCGCTCAGCAACCAGACGGGATACATGCTGCTCTCGACCGGCAACAAATCGGAGATGTCCGTCGGCTATGCCACCCTCTACGGCGATATGTGCGGCGGGTTCAACGCGCTCAAGGACGTCTACAAGACGACAGTCTACGCGCTCTCGCGCTGGCGCAACCAGGTTCATCCCGAGGGGATGCGCGGTCCAGCCGGGCGCGTCATCCCCGAGCGCGTCCTCACCAAGGCGCCGACGGCCGAGCTCAAGCCGGACCAGACGGATCAGGACCTGCTGCCGTCCTATGCCGAGCTCGACGGCATTCTCGAATGCCTGATCGAGCGGGAGATGCGACCCGACGAGATCGTCGCCAAGGGCTTTGCGCGCGAGACGGTGATGAAGGTGTGGCGCATGCTCGACCGCGCCGAGTATAAACGCCGCCAGGCCCCACCCGGCGTCAAGATTACGCGCCGCGCCTTCGGACGCGAGCGGCGCTATCCCATCACCAACCATTTCAAGGGCTAGATCGTCATCCGATGCGTCCCGCCGTTCGCATCGCGCCCAGCCCGACGGGCCGGCTCCATGTCGGTAATGTGCGGACCGCGCTCGTCAACTGGCTCTTTGCGCGCAAGCACGGCGGCACCTTTCTCCTGCGTATCGACGATACCGACGAGGAGCGCTCGACGCGCGCCTATGAGGAGAAGATCGAGGAGGATCTGACCTGGCTCGGCCTCACCTGGGACCGCTTCACCCGGCAGTCGGACCGGCTCGCGCGCTATCACGACGCCGTGCAGCGCCTGACCGCCGCCGGCCGCATCTATCCCTGCTACGAGACGCCTCAAGAGCTGGAGCTGATGCGGAAGACGCGACTCGCGCGGCGGCTGCCGCCTGTCTATGACCGCTCGGCGCTGCGGCTCTCGGAAGCGGAGCGCAGGCGGCTGGAAGGCGAGGGACGGCTCCCCCATTTCCGCTTCCGCCTTCTCGACGAGCCCGTCGAGTGGCAGGACCTCGTGCGCGGCACCGTGCGCATCGAGCCGGGGCATCTCTCCGACCCGGTCATGATCCGCGCCGACGGCCGGCCGCTCTACACGCTGTCCTCCGTCGTCGACGACCTCGAGCTCGGCATCAGCCATATCATCCGCGGCGAGGACCATGTCGCCAACACCGCACCCCAGATCCAGCTCTACGAGGCGCTTGGAGGCGAGCAGCAAAATCTGCACTTCGCCCATCTGACGCTGTTGACCGACGCGAGCGGTGAAGGCCTCTCCAAGCGTCTTGGCAGCCTCTCGATCGCCGAGCTGCGCGCGAGCGGGATCGAGCCCATGGCGATCAATAGCCTTCTCGCCAAGCTCGGTACCTCAGACGCGATCGAGCCGCGCCTCGATCTCGATGCGCTCATCGCGGAGTTCGACATCGCGCATTTCGGCCGCGCCGCGCCGAAGTTCGATCTGGCGGAGCTCGCGCGCCTCAACGCGCGCCTCCTGCACGAGACGCCATTCGAGGTGGTGGTGGGGCGGTTGACAGCGCTCGGCCTGCACGGGGTTGAGCGCAGCTTCTGGGAAGCGGTGCGCGGCAATCTCACGCGCCTCGACGATGCGGCGCTGTGGTGGCGCGTGGTGCGCGGCCAGGTGGCGCCGCTCATCGAGGATGCGGACTTCGTCAGGACGGCGGCGGCCATGCTGCCGCCGGAGCCCTGGGACGGCGGCACCTGGCAGCAGTGGGTGGATGCGGTCAAGCGGAAGACCGGCCGCAGCGGCAAGGCATTGTTCCACCCGCTGCGCCTCGCCTTGACCGGGCGGGAGCGAGGGCCGGAGCTTGCGGCCCTCTTGCCTCTTATGGGCCGCAGCCGCGCCGAGGCGCGTCTCGCCGGCGATACAGCTTAGCGCCGTGCGGCATCTCGTCGCGACCACGCTGGCGGCCTTTCTCTGCGGTGTCACGATGGGGCAGGCCGCCGAGCATTGGCAGACCCTCGAGGTGCCTGAGGCCGGCTTCTCGGTCAGCCTGCCCGACGCGCCCAAGGTCAGCGAGCCCAAGAGCCTGATCGGCGAGACGTCCCGCAACTATATCGTCGAGATGGGCGAGAGCGCTTATCTCGTCTCCTACACGATCTATCCGCCCGAGCGAGTCAGGAGCCTCGACGCCCGGGCGCTCCTCGACGCCGTGCGCGATGCAGCGGTGCAGGATGTGGGTGGCCGCCTGACGAGCGAGCGGCGCTTCAACCTGGGTGCTGCGGAAGCGCGCGAGCTCGTCATCGCCGGGGGCGACGGGCTCGTCTACAAGGCGCGGCTCTATGTGCAAGGCGAGCGCATCTATCGCACCATCGTGGACGGTCCGCCGGGCTTCGACGGGAGCGCTGCCGCCACGCGCTTTCTCGACTCCTTCCGCATCGAGCCGCCTTAGCGCACTCGCAGTGGTAAATGCAGGAGCCACAAGGAGCGTCATCGCGACCCCGAGCATCGCGAGGGGGAAGCGATCCAGTCTTTCGCAAATAGACTGGATGGTTGTGACCGCAAGCTTATTCTGGGGGCCATAGGCCGGCAGGCTCGGCTATCGACCTGCGCGCGGCAATTTGTTACCAAGGCGCCTCCGCCGGCGCGGCCTTCGCCCGGCCGCGATGTAAAGGAAGCGCCTCGTGCCGCTCACGCTCTACAACACCCTCACCCGCCACAAGGAGGTCTTTGCACCCCTCGATCCCTGGCGCGTGCGGATGTATGTCTGCGGCCCGACCGTCTATGACTTCGCCCATATCGGCAATGCCCGGCCCGTCGTCGTCTTCGACCTGCTTTACCGCTTGCTGAAGCGCCGCTACCCCACGGTCGTCTATGTGCGCAACATCACCGACGTGGACGACAAGATCATCGCGGCGGCCGAGGAGCGCGGCGAGCCCATCGACGCGCTGACGGCGCGCACGACGGACGCCTTTCATGCCGACATGGCGGCGCTGGGCGCCCTGGTGCCGGATGTGGAACCTCGAGCCACCCAGCATATCCCGGCGATGATCGCCCTTATCGAGCGGCTCATCGCCCGGGGGCACGCCTATGCGGCCCAAGGCCATGTCCTCTTCAGCGTCTCGACCGATGCGGAGTACGGCAAGCTTTCTCGCCGTAACCGCGATGAGATGATCGCCGGCGCCCGGGTCGAGATTGCACCCTATAAGCGCGACCCGGCGGACTTCGTGCTGTGGAAGCCGTCGAGCGACGCGCAGCCGGGCTGGCCGAGCCCTTGGGGGCGCGGCCGGCCGGGCTGGCACATCGAGTGCTCGGCCATGAGTGCGGCGCATCTCGGCGAGAGCTTCGACATTCATGGCGGCGGGCTTGATCTCATCTTCCCCCATCACGAGAACGAGATCGCCCAAAGCGAGTGCGGCCATGGCAAGCCCTTCGTGCGCTATTGGGTGCATAACGGCTATGTCGTCGTAAATGGCGAGAAGATGTCGAAATCCCTCGGCAACTTCCTCACCGTGCGCCAGCTTCTCGACGAGGGTATTCCCGGCGAGGTGTTGCGCCTGGTTCTCCTCGCCACCCATTACCGCCAGCCCCTCGATTTCACCCGTGCCGCGGCGGATCAGGCGCGGGCCCGGCTCGATCGCTGGTATCGCGCCTTGATGGGGGTCGCCGGGAGAGAAGCAGAGGAGCCCGACGCCTCGTTCGAGGCTACCCTCGATGACGATCTCAACACGCCGCTTGCGCTCACGGTCGTGGACGAGCTCGCGACCCGGACGCTCAACGAGCCTAATCTCGCCGAGAAGCGGCGCCTGGCCGCCCGGCTCGCCGCCTGCGGCAGCGCGCTCGGGCTCTTGGGGGCGGCGCCCGAGGCCTGGTTCAAGGGTGCTGCGCGGGCGGAGGACGTCGCCGAGATCGAGCGCCTGATCGAGCTCCGCAAGGCGGCGCGCAAGGCCCGGAACTTCGCCGAGGCCGATCGGATTCGCGATGACCTCGCGGCGCGCGGCATCTTTCTCGAGGACACGCCTCAGGGCACGACCTGGCGGCGCACGGGATGAGGCGCCTCAGAACGGCAGCACGATCGAGGCCATGATCGAGCCGAAGTTATCGGCGTTGTGCTGGCCGTAGAACTCGTCGCTGCGATTGACGTAGGTATAGCTCACCCGCGCCCAGCTCGAGTAGAAGAGTGCCGCACCGGTGACGAGGTCGCCGACTAGGGGACGCCGCGGCACCGAGCGGCTGGCCTGGAAGCTGTTGCCGTCGAGGAAGATGTTGTGGGCGACGGCGCGGCCCTCGGCGCCGATGAAGACGTACCAGCCCCAGCGGCTATCCGGCTTGAAATTCGCCGCGTTGAAATAGTCGGTGCCCGAAGGACCGGGTCCGATCAGCGCCGGGCCGTAATCGACGCGCAAATTCTTTCCGAAGCGGGCAACCCCGCCGGCGGCGAGATAATCATAGGCATTGCCCACAGCAGCACCCGCCTCCGGGATCGCCTCGACCGACAAGGCGTCGTCGAGATCGGCGATGAAGCGGCGGTGGCGCTCGGCATAGAAGTTGAGCGTCGGCTCGTCGTGAAGCTGATAGTCCCAGCCCTTCGAATCCGGATTGTCGATGGCGAGGTGGAAGCGGTTCTGGGTCTGCTTGGCGTAGGATGCCGGCCCGACGATGCCGATCTGGAGCGCGAAGTGATCGAGGGTGCGCTGATCCGCATCGTCCAAGAAGCCGATCCCCGCATTGAGCCAGCCGGCATAGGGGCGGTCATGGGGATCGGGGACGGCAAGGGTCTTGTCCTGGGGCGTGAAGATCTCCTGGCCGATGAAGAGATCGAAATGCCGCGAGGTGGTGGGCCCCTTCGGGAAGACCGGGAGAAGGGAATTCAGCCAGTCCATGGGTGTCGCCATGCCGCCCGCGCCGAGATCGGGCGAGAGATAGCCGATTTGCGCGCCCTGGGTGTAATGGCGGTCGCGATTGTCGGGCGTGAAGAAGTCGTTCTCCTCGATGGCCGAGAAGCGCCCCGTCTCGCCGGCCAAAGCCGGCCCGACGACGCCGATCAAGAGCGCTGCCGCCACCGTGATGCGGATCGTATTGCTCGCGTTCTTGCGCCTGAAGCGGTTGGCTTGAAACATCTCGGGCGTCACCCCCGCGTAAAGCGGGGGTCTAGGTTAGCTGGATTCCCGCTTGCGCGGGAATGACGATGCGAATGGTCGCGAGTCAACCCAAATGCGTCCTGTTCCAACGCTCTACTTGATGGCGACGCATTCGCGCCGCTCGAGCGCGATCACGGCCTGCTGCCGGAAGCGGGACTTATAGGCGGCGATGATGGCGTCGAGCTTGGCCGTGGTGTCGGCGGTGTCGTCGGCGGCCACGATCATCATCTTGCTGTTCTCGCGGGCGATCAGTCCGTTCGACATTTGATACTGGCCATAGGCATCGAGCACGGTGAAGCCGCGGGGAAAGCGCGGCGTCACCTGCTGCTCGAGGAACTGCTCCCAGTCGATGTCGCCGACATAGCCGCCATCCGGCATCGAGCGGCCGAAGAAGAGCTCGCTCACCCGCATGACCTGCGCGTTGGGACCACGGCAGCTTCCCGAAAGCCCGGGCAGACGGTCGCAGGCGCCAAGGCCTGTGAGCACCGCGAGCATGAGAACCATGGTCAAGCCACGGGTGCCGCGCGCCGCCATTCGGCTCTTCGTTCCGTCTCTCAATCCTGCCCCCATTGCCCCCGGCCTTGCGGAGAAGCGGCGGTCCGGTCCGCCATCATGACGGAACCGCCCCTCGCGGGCAAATTCCGAAGCCGGGCGCCACCGCCCGGTGCAGGGCAAGTCTTTGACTTTCCGGGCGATCCCGTGGCAACGTGCGGCCCCCGGTCGGGCCGGGGCAGAGGATCGGCAGGGGCCATGCGCATTCATCTCTACGACAGCACGCTGCGCGACGGCGGCCAGACCCAGGGCGTCGATTTCTCGGCGACCGACAAGGCCGCCATCGCCCAGGCTCTCGATCGCCTCGGCCTCGACTATATCGAGGGGGGCTGGCCGGGGGCGAACCCGACGGACGACGCCTTCTTTGCGTCGCCGCCCCGGCTCGCGAAGGCGCGGCTGACCGCCTTCGGCATGACCCGCCGCGCCGGGCGAAGCGCTGCCAACGATCCCGGGCTCGCCGCCCTGCTGTCCACGCCGGCGCGGGCGGTCTGCCTCGTCGGCAAGAGCTCGGAGCACCACGTGGTCACGGCGCTGGGCGTCACGCTTGCGGAAAATCTCCGCATGATCGCCGAGAGCGTCGAGCACGCGCGCGGCAAGGTCGAGGAGGTGCTGTTCGACGCCGAGCACTTCTTCGACGGCTACAAGGCGAATCCCGCCTATGCGCTGCAATGCGTGGAGGCGGCCTATGCCGCCGGAGCGCGCTGGGTCGTGCTCTGCGACACCAATGGCGGCTCGCTGCCCCACGAGGTCGAGCACATTGTCGGCGAGGTGGCGAAGCGCATTCCCGGGGAGCGGCTCGGCATCCATTGCCACAACGACACCGACAACGCGGTGGCGAACTCGCTCGCTGCGGTGCGCGCGGGCGCGCGGCAGATCCAGGGCACCCTCAACGGCCTCGGCGAGCGCTGCGGCAACGCCAATCTCGTCTCGCTCATCCCGACCCTCATGCTCAAGATGGGATGCGAGACCGGCGTGGATCGCGAGGGGCTGGCCCAGCTCACCCATGTCTCGCGCCTGCTCGACGAGCTGCTCAACCAGGCGCCGCGGCGGAATGCCCCCTATGTCGGCGAGAGCGCCTTTGCTCACAAGGCGGGGCTGCACGTCTCCGCCGTCGAGAAGGACCCGAGCTGCTACGAGCATGTGGAGCCGGGCCTTGTCGGCAATGCGCGCCACATCGTCGTCTCCGACCAGGCCGGCCGCGCCAACATCCTGGCGCGCTTCCGCGATATCGGGCTCGCCGTCGATCCCGACAATCCCAAGGTCCAGGCCCTCGTCGAGAAGGTGAAGGAGCGCGAATACCAGGGCTATGCCTATGACGGCGCCGAGGCGAGCTTCGAGCTCCTGGCGCGGCGCGAGCTCGACGGCCTGCCGCCCTATTTCAAGACCCAGAGCTTCCGTGTCGAGACCGAGCGGCGCTGGAATGCGAAAGGGGAGCTCACCACCATCTCCCAGGCGGTGATCAAGCTCCTCGTCGGCGATGCGCCGCACATGGAGGTCGCCGAAGGCAACGGCCCGGTCGACGCCCTCGACACCGCGCTCCGCAAGGCCTTGTCGGCGCGCTACCCGCAACTCGCCGACATGCGCCTCGTCGATTACAAGGTGCGCATTTTGACGCCCACGGAGGGCACGCGGGCGGTGACGCGGGTGATGATCGAGAGCGCCGATGGCGTGGGCGCGCGCTGGTCGACGGTCGGCATCTCGGCGAACATCATCGAGGCCTCCTACGAGGCGCTGCGCGACGGCATCGTCTACAAGCTGTTCCGCGACGGCGCCGTCGCCCATTAGCTGCCGCCGGTCATGGCGGGGACCGACACCAGCAAGCAGAGCCGCCGCCGCGGCGACGCCGGGCCTGCGATCATCCTCGTCGAGCCCCAGCTTGGCGAGAATATCGGCTTCGCCGCGCGGGCGATGCTGAACTGCGGGCTCACCGATCTGCGCCTCGTGCAGCCGCGCGACGGCTGGCCCAATGCCAAGGCCGCGGCGGCCGCCTCCGGTGCCGCCGAGGTGATCGAGCGGGTGCGCGTGTTCGCGAGCGTCGAGGAGGCGAGCGCCGATCTCCAGCGGCTCTACGCCACGAGCGCGCGTCCGCGCGAGATGGTGAAGGCGGTGGTGACGCCGCGCCGCGCCGCTGCCGAGCTGCGTGCGGCGCGTGCTGCGGGCGAGCGCATCGGAATTCTCTTCGGCGGCGAGCGCGCCGGCCTCGCCAATGATCACGTAGCGCTTGCCGACGCCATTATCGAGGCGCCGCTCAACCCCGGCTTCGCCTCGCTCAATCTCGCCCAGGCGGTGCTCCTTGTCGGCTACGAATGGTGGCTCGCCGGCAGCGAGGCGCCGCCGCGCCGGCTGCCGCTGGGAAAGAGCCCGCGCGCCACGCGCGCCGAGCTCCTCGGCCTCTTCGCGCATCTCGAGAGTGAGCTCGACAAGGCGGGCTTCCTGCGCAATGCGGAGAAGCGCCCGACCATGGTGCGCAACCTGCGCAACATGCTCGAGCGCGCCGAGCTCACCGCCCAGGAAGTGCGCACGCTCCACGGCATCGTTGCGAGCCTCGTCGAGCCCCGCGCCACGCGAGCGGGGCGCAAGGCCCTGGCGCCGTTGCGGCCGCATCCTGATAAGCCATTGAAAAAGCAAAAGGATGGCCGAATTTGAAAGATTTGACAGGACGCCGTCGGCCGTTATACTCCCGCGTCCCTCCCGAGAATGCGGGTCCCACCCAGAGATGGTGACGACCCCGTCCGCCCGCTTCGGCCGGGCGCGACCTATCGGGACAACAACAACGAACATCCTGCGAGAGTGAAATGAGCAAACGCGCGACCTCGAAGTACAAGATCAACCGGCGTCTCGGCGTCAATCTCTGGGGCCGGCCCAAGAGCCCCTACAATAAGCGGGAATACGGCCCCGGCCAGCACGGCCAGCGCCGCCGCAAGCCTTCCGATTACGGGCTTCAGCTCGCCGCCAAGCAGAAGCTCAAGGGCTATTACGGCAACATCACCGAGCGGCAGTTCCGCCGCTACTACCTCGAGGCGATGCGGCGCCGCGGCGACACCGGCGAGCAGCTCGTGCAGCTCCTCGAGCGCCGGCTCGATGCCGTGGTCTATCGCCTCAAATTCGTGCCGACGGTCTTCGCCGCGCGCCAGCTGGTGAGCCACGGCCATGTCAAGGTGAACGGCCGCCGCGTCAACATCCCGTCCTATCAGGTGAAGGACAACGACATCGTCGAGGTGAAGGAGAAGTCGCGCGAGATGGCCCTCGTGCTCGAGTCCATCGTCTCGAACGAGCGCGACGTGCCCGACTACCTCGAGGTCGACTACAAGAAAATGCAGGGCAAGATGATCCGCGGCCCCAAGCTCGCGGACGTGCCCTATCCGGTGCAGATGGAGCCGAATCTCGTTGTCGAGTTCTATTCGCGCTGAGCGGCCCTGTATCGACTATCGTAAGATCAGTTCACGTCGACCCACGGCATGGGATCGTCATTCCCGCGCAAGCGAGAATCCGGAGATTTCTGGGCTCCTGCTTTCGCGCTACGGCATGCACACATCTCAGTCTGCACTCTCCCCCTCGTCATTCCCGCGAAAGCGGGAATCCAGTATTTCCGCGGAAAACCTGGATTCCGGCTCTCCGCGGAGCCTGTCCTCGG
>Ga0070737_10006543_pt1 | contig 10642 bp, 6 predicted proteins | sample Coa_R1_10_FD_66438 | JGI IMG/M metagenome (GOLD analysis project Ga0070737, IMG submission 66438) | Surface soil microbial communities from Centralia Pennsylvania, which are recovering from an underground coalmine fire - Coalmine... | ecosystem: Environmental > Terrestrial > Soil > Unclassified ...
AAAAGCGCCTGGGCCGGCAGGCCGTGATGGCGCATCATGGCAGCCTGGCGCGTGCCGAACGCCTGGCGGCCGAGCAGCGGCTAAAGCGCGGCGAGCTGCGCGCGATCGTGGCCACCGCCTCGCTGGAGCTGGGAATCGATGTCGGCGCCGTGGACCTGGTTTGCCAGATCGATTCGCCCAAGTCGATTTCCGCGGCGATTCAGCGCGTCGGCCGTTCGGGCCACGCGCTGGGGCAGACGCCCAAGGGGCGATTTTTCGCGATGACGCTCGACGACCTGCTCGAATGCGGTGCAGCGGTGCGCGCAATACGCAGCGGGCGTCTGGACCAGGTCGAGATTCCCACCGGATGCCTGGACGTGGCCGCCCAGCAAATCGTGGCGATTGCGGCGGAGGAGGGCGAGATTGGCGAGGCCGAACTGCTGCGGATTGTGCGCGGCGCGCACAACTTTGCCGCGCTTGACGCCGCGCAACTGCGCCATCTGCTGGAACAGATGGCGGCCGAAGTGCCCGAGCGAATCCAGGGTGCCTATCCGAAAATCTTTTACGACCGCCTCGGACAACGGGTGCGGGCGCGGCGCGGCGCGCGCATCGCCGCGATCACCTCAGGCGGCACTATACCGGAAGCAGGAAATTACGACGTCGTGATCGAGTCGCAGCAGCGCAAGATTGGCGATGTCGAGGAGGACTTCGCCCAGGAATCATCGCGCGGCGACATCTTCGCGTTGGGTTCGATGCCCTGGCAGATCCAGCGCATCTCGCGCGGACGCCTGATGGTCGAGCCGGCACCCGGGATGGCGCCGACGCTGCCGTTCTGGATGGCCGAGGCGGCGGGCAGAACGGCGGCGCTGTCGGCCGAGATGAGCCAACTGCGCCATGAGATCGCGCGCCGCCTGTCCGATCCTCAACAGGCGCAGCGCTTGCTGGTCGAGGAATGCGCAATCGAGCCGTCCGCCGCGGCGCAAGCGGTCGATTACGTCCGACGCGGGCTGGCCGCCCTGGGCGCGATTCCCGACCAACACACGATTGTGGCGGAACGCTTCTTCGACGGCCTGGGCGGCACCCAGATCGTGATCCATTCGCCGTTGGGAATCCGGCTCAACCGCGGCTTGGGGCTTGCCCTGCGCAAGCGTCTGTGCCAGTCGTTCGATTTCGAAATCCAGGCCTCGGCAACCGACGACGGCGTGCTGCTGGCGCTCAATTCACGCCACAGCTTTGCGCTCGAACAGGTCTTCACCTTTCTCAATTCGCGCACGGTGCGCGACACGCTGACCCAGGCGATGCTTGCGGCACCCGCCTTCGAGGTGCGCTTTCGCCATGTCGCCACGCGCGCGCTGAGCGTGGTGCGCAATACCAGGGGGCGCAAGGTGCCGGCCTGGATTCAGCGCCTGCGCGCGCAGGACCTGACGATTGCGCTGTTCCCGCAGCAGCAGGCCTGTTTCGACAACAAGCCGCCCCACGTCGAGGTCCCCGACCACTTCATCGTCAACGAGGCGATTCGCGAATGCCTGGAGGAGTCCGCCGACATCAAACGCCTGGGCGAGTTGCTGGCGGGAATCGAACAGGGCCGGGTGCGTACCATCGCGGTCGATTCGATCGCTCCCTCCGTCTTCGCCCAGCGCCTGCTGCTGGCGTGGGACTACTCCTTCCTCGATGACGGCGAGCGCGCCAACCGCCGCAGCCGCTCGGTGACGATGAATCGCTCGATGGCCGAGGATGTGCTGCGGAGCGAAGACCTCTCGGGGATGCTGGCACGCGATGCGATTGCGCGCGTTGAGGCGGAAGCTTCCGGCACCGCGCCCGCACGCAAAGCGCGCGACGCCGACGAACTTTACGAATTGCTCAAGGCGCACGGCGCGCTCGACGCGGACGAAATCGGCGCGCGCGTCGCCGGCGACGGTGCCGGCCTGATCCGCGCGCTCGCAACGGGTTCGAGAATCGCGCCGATGCGGCTGGTGCATCGGCGCCGCGAAGTATGGATCGCCGCCGAGGATGCCGCACTGTTTTGCGCCGCCTATGCGCAAGCCGAATTGCGCAGTTCGCCGTCAAACTCCGGCGGCGCCAACGAAGTCGGACGCGACGCGGCGCGCCTGGAAATCGTGCGCCGCGCGATGCGCACTTCCGGTCCGGTTACGGTTGAGCATCTGGCCGGGCGGCTGGGGTTCGAGACCGCCGAAACGCTGCGCCATCTGACCGCTTTGGAAGCCCGCGGCGCGGTCTTTCGCGGACGTTTTATCGACAGCAGCGAAAGCTGGTGCGACCGCTACAATTTGGAGCGCATCCACCGCCTGACGCTGGAGCAGATTCGCGCCGAGGCGGAGCCGTGCGAAGACCACGAGTACGCCGCCTTCCTGATGCGCTGGCATCACATAGGCGGAATCGATTTGCCGCCGGGCGCGGAAGGCGTCGCCGCCGTGCTCGACCAGTTAAGCGGCATCGCGCTCGACACCAAACTGTGGGAGCGCGCGATTCTGCCCGCCCGCGTGCCGGATTATCGCCCCGAGTATCTGGACGTGCTGTGCCTGGGCGGGCAGATCATGTGGGTTGCGGGGCCCCGGTGCGCCGGCGGCGAGGAGGTTCCTTCGCGCGTGTGCTTCGTGCCGCGCGAGCGCGCGCGGCTGGCGCGGCAACCCGCAAACGGCACCGCACCCGAAGACGCCAAGGCAGAGCGTGTGTTAAAGGCGCTGCGCGACGGCGGCGCGCAGTACCTCGATCAGATTGCGCAGCGTGCCGGCCTGTCCGATCGCGACGTCCTGCGCGCATTGTGGAGCCTGGCGGCCGGCGGATGGGCGACCAATGACAGCTTCGCGCCGCTGCGCCTGCTGGCCGGCGCGCCCGATGCGTCTGCGCTTGTCAGCGCGCCGGTGGGCGGCAAGTCCACCCGCTACGACGCGGGGCTGCGCGCGCGGCTTAAATCCAGCCTTGGCGGCCGATGGGTCGCACTTGGGGCCGATGCCGAAAGCGAGGGCATCGCGCAACCGGATGCGGCGCGCCAGCTGGCGATGACGTTGCTGCGCCGCCATGGCATCCTCACGCGCGAAGTTATTGCCGCAGAAGAAGGAGTTACATGGTCGGAACTTATCTTTGCGCTGCGCCGGCTGGAGTACGGTGGAACGATTCGGCGCGGCTACTTCGTGCGATCGCTGTCGGGCGAACAATACGCGCTGCCCGAAGCGGTTGAGATGCTGCGCGCCATGCGGGCCACGCCGCAAGCTGGCCAGAGTCTCGTGGCGCTGTGCGCCGTCGATCCGGCCAATCCCTTCGGGGCCGCGCTGCCCGGATGCGGCGTGGCGCGCGAAGCCGACAATTTCATCGCCATCGCCGGCGGCCGTCCGGTCATGGGCCTGGCCGGCCGCGATTTGATGTGTTTTGCGTCGATCGACGCCGAGCAGTTTCGCGCCGCGGTCGCGGCCATCATCAGATTGAAGCCCAGGCTTAGAATCGACACCGTGGACCGCAAACCCGCGCTGGGCTGCGAGCTCGTCGGCGAGCTTGCCGCGATGCGCTTTCATTCCGACGGCCGCAGCCTGCTGTACGACGGCCTGCCCGGTCCCCTCCCTGCCCGCGCCGCTGCGCTGCGTGCGCAGGGTTGAACGGTCGAGGTTTACAACCATGCGCAACCGTGAACAACCAGCGGCGCACGACGAGCAACTGCAGCCCTGTTCCGATGCGGAACTGGCGCGCCTGCAGGCGCTGCTCGATCGCAGCACCGCCACCGCGACGGCATCGGTGGCCGACTCGGTGGCATACCGCGGACGGCAGATGTCAGCCGCCGAGTTCGTCGAGTTCTGGCGCAGCGTGCGGCTGGTCGCGATGGCAACGGTCGGGGGTGCGGGCCAGCCCCATATCGCACCCGTCCATGCGCAATTGGGCGGCGCGCGATTTCGCATGGGTCACGGCGGCGATGCTGTAGCCGGCCAAAACTGCGGCCTGACAACGCTGCGGATGGTGATATATGAAGATGCGGTGCGGCGCGCCGATCTTGCCCGCAACCCGCGCGTCGCAATCACGACCTGGCGCGAGGACGGTGCGGCGGCGATCCTTTACGGACGCGCCCGCGAAGTCCCCGGCAGCCTGCGCGAGGCGCGCGCCGGCCGCAGCGGCAAGCCCCGGCGGGTGGTCGAACTCGCCATCGAACTCAGCCGTATCTACGCGATGCGTCCGCCCGAGCGCAACGCGCAGTAGGCGAAATGCCGCTCTGGCGCGGACTTCGGAAATTTGCTTAAAACACCGCCACGATTCTCTGCCTGGAGGAAACAGGCCGATGCGTTTTGGACTAATGACCGATTTTCGCAATCCGCCGCAGTGGGCGCGCCCATCGGCGGAGGTTTACGCCGACATCATCGACCACATGGTGTGGGCCGAGTCGCTGGGCTTTACCGACGCCGCCTTCCTCGAGCATCACTTCACCGACGACGGCTACATCCCCTCGCCGCTGATCGCCGCCGCCGCCGTCGCGGCGCGGACCAAAAACATGCGCGTGGGCACCAATATCGCCATCCTGCCGCTGTATGATCCGGTGCGGCTTGCCGAGGACGGCGCGGTGCTCGACGTGATTTCAAACGGCCGCTTCGAAATCGGCGTCGGGCTGGGCTATCGGGCCGAGGAATACGCCGGCTACGGCATCGACCTCAAATCCAGGGGCCAGCGTGCCAACGAGGCCTTGGAGATTATTCGCCGCCTGTGGCAGGGCGAAAAAGTAACCTTTCACGGCAAGCACTTTCATATCGACGGCGCCAGGGTCACGCCGCGTCCGATCCAGCAACCCAATCCTCCGATTTGGGTGGGAGGATTCAATCGCGCCGCGGTCCGGCGCGCGGCGAAATACGGTGACGGCTACACCGGGCCGGCGACCAAACAGACGCTGCAGATGTATCGCGAAGAATTGCAGAAGTTGGGCAAGGATCCGTCGCAGGCGCGCATGACCGGCGGATTGCCGTGGCTGGTGGTCTCCAACGACCCCGAGCGCGATTTCAACCGTTTCGCACCGCACGTGATGTACTGGTACAACGCCTATGCCAAGTGGTTCGAGGGCACCGATACCAACGTGTGGCCCCATCTGGACAGCGCCGAGGACCTCAAGCGGCTCAACCTGATGACGGTGGTCACCCCCGAGCAGGCTGTACCGATGATTAAGGCGCTGTTCGCCGAAGTGCCTGTGGAGACCTTCGGTATCGCGATCGCACCGCCGGGAGTCCCGGTAAGCCAGGTGCGCGACAACATCGAGCTGTTCGCCGCCAAGGTGATGCCGCACTTCAAGTGAACCTGGCCCGCGGCTCCCATTGAGGAGGGCAGGCGTGGACTCAACCAGTGGGGCGGCGTCCCTCGCACCATTGATGCACCAACACTTTTCCGTGTGGGCCATTTGCGCAGGCACGATCGCCGCAGCGCTCGCTCAGATAGGCGCTGCAAACCCAACTCCCCTGCTCGCCTTCGCTCATTGCCGCCCCGCATCGCGCGCGGCCCGGCCGCGACTATCGGCGCACGGGGCTGATGGTGGGCGCGCGTTCCCTGATAATGTCGTCGACGCGACGCAGGAAATCGATCCCCTGGCGTAGCTCAGCCGGGCTTAAGTCGCTCGCCAGGTCTGCGATGAATTGCCGGCCCGCCTCCACCATCGCGCCGATGAGCCGCTCGCCCCGGGGCGTCAGCGTCACCAGCTTCTCGCGTCCTGAATGCGGGTCCTCGCTCAGGTGGATCAGGCTCAGCGGCGGACGCGCCATCGCGCGCAGCGCCTTGGTGATGGCGGAGCTGCTGATCTCGAACCAGCTCGACAGCAGTTGCTCGATGCGCTTGCGCTGGATGCGGCGGCCCTGCTGCCCTTCGGAGCGGATCAGCCACAGGATGGTGACCTGCTTGCGAGTCAGTTTGCCCAGGCGCAGCGCGTCCTCCAGCGCCATCCCAACCCGGTAATGAAGCGGATAGAAGAACTCCAGAAATTCGAGCATCGCGTCGAAGTGAACACGTCCGGCCATCGCCATAGTTTCTAAAGGAAACAATTTCCTCGATCAAACGCTTCGACGCCGGGGCCGCGCGGCTTTCGAGCCGCCGGCTCGCGGAGGGTTGGTCAATCGAGCCCCTTTTGGTGCAGGAACTCTGACAGCAGATCGGCAATCTGCACGGTGTTCAGATCGGAAAACGGAAAGTGCGTATTGCCCCTGATACCAATCGACGGCAAATCCAGGATCGACGCATTGCCGCCGCGGCGGTTGAGCGCGTCGGCGAACCTGAGCGAGGCCAGCTTTGACAGCCGCCACACATCGGTGGCCACGACGGGAAACGGCTCCGATGGAATGTTGTCGCCCCAGATGATCTGGATCGGGATGCTTGTCAGCTTCGCGAACCGCTCGGCAGGCATTGCTTCAAGTGAGGCACCAGCGGACCCGTCCGACAGCGGCGGCAAATCGCAGGCCTCGCCCTGTGGAACACACGACACGAACGGCTCGTAGGCGACAATCGCCCTAACGTTGGCGCTCCTGGCCGCCGCCAGCCATCCCATCAGGCCGCCCTGCGAATGGGTGATGAGAATCGCGGGCCCGATTCGATCCAACAGCGCGGCAATCGCGCCGGAAATCACATCGGCGTCATCTGCGATGCCAGCCACGCCGTGGCGGTAGAACTCCTCGAGCGCGTGCTTGGGGAATTGCGTGTTGGGGTAAAACTCAAACGGCCTTGGACCCAGACGCCCGGCCAAGAAGGCAAGTTCGTGGCCGAAGTTGATGGTCGTCGGCGGGATGATTTGTGTGCCGGCCAGGTCTCCCAGCGGGCCGCTGAAAGAGGGAATGCCCGAACGGCCGCGGCCGGGAAAGTCGATTACGTAAACCGCAAAACCGCGCCGCACAAAGATGGTCTGCAGGCCCTCGCGCCCATCCGGCGTCGTCTCCCACGTCTTGCCGGTCTGGCATCCGCCGTGCACCATCACCAGCGGCAGCTCCCTCGCGTCAGGCGGAATTTGATACTGGGCGTAGAGATGGCCGATGCTGTAGGTCTGTCCCTGGCTGTTAAACGGTACGAAAAACCGGCCCGGGTCGAAGGTCCCGCGCGCGGTAACGGTGCGCCCGCCCACGAAAAAGCTGCCCTGCTGCGCGATCAGAAGCGGTTCTTTGTCAGCACCAGATCTGAAGTCTCGAAGCATCGCTGGCAATTCTCCTACCGCTTCTTCTCGCAGAAAAATCAAACTACAGCTAGACTTCCGCCTGGCCGTTTCTGGTCCCCTCTCCCTGACCAGGGCGGGGGTGAGGTTATGCTCCGCGCGGAGGATGAAACGTGAATCTCAACGGTAAAGTTGCGCTGGTAACGGGCGGCGCTTCGGGCATCGGCCGCGCCACCGCGGTCGCATTCGCACGGGGCGGCGCCAAGGTCGCGATCGCCGATATCGATGGGCGCGGCGGCGAGCAGACGCTCGGGATGATCCAGCAGGCGGGCGGCGACGGCTTGTTTGCCGGATGCGACGTTTCGTCGGCCGCAGACGTCAAGGCGCTGATCGAGCGCGTGGTGAGCAGATACGGCCGCCTGGATTGCGCCGCCAACATCGCGGCGATCGAGGGCACTCCGCGCCGCATCGACCAGGTGCCGGACGAGGAGTTCGATCGCATCATCCAGGTCAATTTGCGCGGCGTGTGGCTGTGCATGAAGTACGAGGTCGTGCAGATGCTCAAGCAGGCAAGCGGCGGCGCGATCGTCAACCTGTCCTCCGCCGCCGGCCTGGTCGGCAGTGTGCGCTCGCCCGCCTACGGTGCATCCAAACACGGCGTGGTCGGGTTGACCAAGTCAGCCGCGCTGCAACTGGCCAAAAACAACGTCAGGGTCAACGCGGTCTGTCCGGGCGGGATTCTCACGCCGATGACCGAGCGAATCGCCGCCGCCGCGGGCGGCACCCAGGCGCAACTGGGGGCGGCGCATCCGGTCGGCCGGATGGGCCGGCCCGAAGAGATTGCCGCAGCCGTACTGTGGCTGTGCTCCGATGAGGCCTCGTTCGTAACCGGCTTCGCCGCCCCGGTCGACGGCGGCCTGACCGCGATGTAGCGTGACGCGTCGCCGATTAAGTGCCCCGCGGCCGCACGCGCCCTTGCACCGACCTTTCCCTTCATTGAGGACGCTTAGCGTTTTGCCGCGCTTTAGTCCTGATGCTTGCGCAGGAAGGTTGGCACGTCGAGGTCGTCGCTGTTGTCGACCTGGTTACCCGGTTCCAGCTTGATCTCGCCGCTGCGGCCGCCCTCCTGGGCGCGGCGCTTGAAGGTCGGGATGTCGAGGCTTTCGTCCACGATCAGCCCCAACCGGCGCACCGGTTTGTTGCTGGGAAACAGCCTGACCTGGCCGGTGCCGGCACCTTCGCCCGCCGGCTCCATCGGACGCGTGGGCGCCGACTGCACCGGCGCGGTGACCGCCGCGGGCGGCGCAGTCGGGGTGGGCATCGGCGCGGGCGGCGGGGTCAGCGGCACAGTGGCCTGAGTGCTGACCAACGGACGCGGCGTGTAGCGCGTCTCCAGGTCGCCGAAGCCGGTCGCGATCACGGTGACGCGAATCTCTTCGGAGAGTTGATCGTCGATCACGGCGCCGAAGATGATGTTGGCGTCCTCGTGCGCCTCTTCCTGGATCAGGCTGGCCGCTTCGTTGACCTCGTACAGCGACATGTCGGGACCGCCGGTTACGTTGATCAGCAGGCCGCGCGCGCCCTTGATCGACAGGTCCTCGAGCAGCGGACTGGAGATGGCGCGCTGTGCCGCCTCCACCGCGCGGTTCTCGCCCGAGGCCGAGGCCGCCCCCATCATCGCCAGCCCCATCTCGGCCATGATCGAGCGCACGTCGGCAAAGTCCAGGTTGATCAGCCCGTGCACGGTGACCAGTTCGGAGATGCCGCGCACCGCCTGCAGCAGCACTTCGTCGGCGCGCTGAAAGGCCTCGCGCAGCGGCGTATTGCGGCTGGCCACGGACAGCAGGCGCTGGTTGGGGATGGTGATCAGGGTATCGACGGCGGCCTTCAGCTCACGCATCCCGTCTTCGGCCTGGGTCATGCGTTTGCGCCCCTCGAATTGAAAGGGCTTGGTCACCACGCCCACGGTCAGCGCGCCCGACTCGCGGGCCAGCCGCGCGATCACCGGAGCGGAGCCGGTGCCGGTGCCACCGCCCATGCCGGCGGTGACGAACACCATCTCGGCGTCGCCCAACACCTCGCGCAGCCGCTCTTCGTCCTCCAGCGCGGCCTTGCGGCCGATTTCGGGATTGCCGCCGGTGCCGCGGCCGCGGGTGATTTGCGTGCCGATTTGCAGCCGCACTGGGGCGATGTTGTTTTGCAGCGCCTGGATATCGGTGTTGACCGAGATGAATTCGACGTTGCGCAGCCCCGCCTGGATCATGTGATTGACCGCGTTGCCGCCGCAGCCGCCCGCGCCGATAACTTTGATCCTGGCACCCGGATCCGGAGTCTCAACCAATTCGATCATCGCTCTTCCTCCTCAACCGCTCCACTTTGGGCGTCCGGCGCGCAGGCGCGCGGCGCGCCGAGGTTAAAAGAAATCCCGTACCCACTCGCTGACCCGCGAGCGCAACTTTATCCATCGCCGCGGCCGCCCCACCGATGACCGCTCGTTGCTGCGCGCCATCAGCAGCAATCCGGCGGCGGTGGCGAACATCGGCTTCATCAAATCCTCGGGCATCCCGGCCAGGTTGACCGGCAGCCCGCGTCGCACCGGCAGGTTGAACACGCGTTCGGCCAGTTCCTGGGTGCCTTCAAGCAGCGAGCTGCCGCCCACCAGCACCAGCCCCGAGGCGAGCGCTTCGGCCACGCCCGAGCGGAGCAGCTCGCGCTGCACCATCGCGAAAATCTCCTCCATGCGCGGCTCCAGGATTTCGCCCAGCAGCCGGCGCGCGATGATGCGCGGCTCGCGTCCGCCCACCCCCGGCACACTGACCATCTCGTCGCGTCCGACCACGATGTTGGTGGCCACGCCGTAGCTGGTCTTGAGCCGTTCCGCGTCGGCCAGCGCGGTGCGCAGCCCGGCGGCAAGGTCGCCGGTCAGATGATTACCGCCCAGCGGCAGCACCGCGGTATGCATCACGGCGCCGCCGTGAAAGACGATAATGTCGGTGGTGCCGCCGCCGATATCGACCAGCGCCACGCCCAGTTCGCGCTCCTCGGAAAACAGCGCCGCTTCGGCCGACGCCAGCGGTTCGAGCACCATCGTCGCGGCCCGCACTCCGCCGCGTTCGCAGCACTTCATCAGGTTCTGCGCGTAGCTCTGCGCGGCGGTTACGATATGGATACGCGCCTCAAGGCGCACCCCCGCCATCCCGATCGGGTCGTGAACGCCCTCCTGCTCATCGACTGCGAACTGCTGCGGCAGCACGTGCAGTACCTGGCGATCGAGCGGAATGGCAACCGCGCGCGCCGCATCAATCACGCGCTCGACGTCGCGCGCGCCAACTTCGCCGCCGCGCACGGCGACGATGCCGTGACTGTTGAAGCCGCGGATGTGCGCACCGGCGATTCCCACCGTAGCCGCGGAAATCTTGACGCCGGAGGTCTTCTCCGCCTCGGCCACTGCGTCGCGGATCGAGTCGACGGTGGCGTCGATGTTAACCACCACGCCCTTGCGCAGACCCGCGCACGGCACCACGCCGTAACCCAACAGCGCCATCCCATGCT
>Ga0070737_10006545_pt1 | contig 10640 bp, 7 predicted proteins | sample Coa_R1_10_FD_66438 | JGI IMG/M metagenome (GOLD analysis project Ga0070737, IMG submission 66438) | Surface soil microbial communities from Centralia Pennsylvania, which are recovering from an underground coalmine fire - Coalmine... | ecosystem: Environmental > Terrestrial > Soil > Unclassified ...
GTCCCAGAACGACACGCCGATGATCTGCTGCCCGTCTTCAGACCAGTACACGTAGGCGCGCAGCATGCCGTCCGGATGCGTGTCCGGCCGCCAGGCCCTCGCTCCCCGTCGCTTGGGCCATCACGAGCGCGTGTTGACGAAGGCGTGGACGTGAGCGTCGATGGCGGCGGCGAAGTGCCGGAAGCTGAGCGCGTCGGCGGGGAAGCTGACGCGGGTGGGGGCGGCCTTGGTGGCCAGGGTGAGGCAGGCGGCGGTGTATTTGCGTTCCAGGATCAGCCGCTCACACAGCACCTGGTAGCGCCGGGCGTAGGAGGCGCCCTTGAAGACCGGGTCGACGGGGAAGTAGGGCTCGGCGACCCCGACCGGGGCATGGACCCGCTCGCAGTCTTCCAGCAGGAAGAAGTAGCCGAGGAAGGGGGCCGGACAGGTGCCGAACCGCCCTTCCCGGTAGGCGGTCCAGACGTCTTCGGCGTTGCCTATGGCTTCCTCGGTGCGGTTGTTGAAGTTGTTGCCGAAGCTGGGGCCGGCCTGGGACTTGAACTCCACCGCCAGCAGAAGCTGGCCATCGGCGACCACCAGCAGGTCCCATTTCTTTTCCGGCCGGTAGTAGCCGGGCAGTTCCAGGGCGGTGCGGGCCCGGATGGCCGCCCGGTCCAGGCCCGCGTCCACGAGGATGTCGGCGACCAGGGTTTCCAGGGCGCCCATCTGGGTGCCGCCGGTGACCGCGCCCCGGGTACCGGCGTCGATCTTCCCGGCCTGGATCTGCTTTTGCTGCTGGCGGTCCCGCGCCGCCCAGAACGCCTGGACGGCCTGCTGGAACCGCGCTTCCAGGTCGGCGATCACGCCAGGGCACCGATCGCATCAGTGATGCCGTACGCCTGCGCGGCGGCCTCGGTCGCCGCCCAGGCGTTCCGGTCGCGGAACGCCTGGCGGAGCCGTTCCCGCAGCTCTTCGTGGATGCTGGCGGGGTCGGGGACGCGGATGCGGCGCAGGTACTGGGCCTGGAACCGCAGCGTCCCGCCGCGCATCTTGACGCAGTACGCCTCGATGAACAACTGCGCGATGCGGGACAGCAGCAGCCCGCCCAGTACCTCCAGGTCCCAGTCCCGCGAGGTCAGGTAGTACAGGTTGTGATGGGGGTAGGTCCCGCCGCGGTCCAGGACGGGGTTGCTGGCCAGCTTCATGTCCGGGAAATACAGCTTGGGCTGGGCGGTGAGCCCGTGGCGGACCGGGTCGATCGTCCGGTACCACTCGCGGGGGCGCCGCCTGGCGATGTGGCGGCGCTCCAGCTCCGCCCGCCGCCCCTCCAGGTAGGCCCGCAGCCGGGGGTAGGCGCCCAGGTCCACCAGGCCGCCGCCCCGCGCCCACGGGCTGATCAGGTAGTGCCCGGACCAGCACAAGGCGCCCTGGCGGGTGTCGGCGGTCATCGCCAGCGGGACCAGCCGGTCCGGCTCGGCCGCCTGCGGATCGGTGGTGATGAACACCTTGTCCGCCCCGGTGGCCACCCCGATGCCGATCCGGGTGCCGGTCAGCTCGTCCTCCAGCGGGGCGAACCGCGTCTCCAGCTCCTGAAGCAGGGCAAGCTGCCGCGGCTGCAGCGACGGCCAGGGAGCGGTCCCGCGGAACCACCGGCCCGCCATCGTGGCCGTGAACCCCGGTACCTCCGCCACCTGGCCGCGGGCCAGCCCGGTAACCTGCTCGGCCAGGCTCGCGCCGTCTGGGAGCGGCCCGGCGGCCGGGCCCGCGCTGGCCACCAGCACCGGCCCCTGGGCGGCCCGGCGCACCACGACCACCGCCGGGTAGGCCGCCACCTCGTCCTCGAAGGCCGGGGCGTCGTGCATCTCGATGACCGCCTCCACCCCGAACGCCGCGGAGATCATCCGCCGCAGCTCCGCGCCGTAGGCCGAGCGCATCCACCGGTCCGCGCAGATGAACCCCAGCACCCCGCCCTCGGCAAGCTGGCGCAGCCCCGCCTCCAGGAACCCCACGTAGATGTCGCACCGGCCGGTCATCGCCGGGTACAGCCGCCGGTACGTCGCCAGGGCATCGGCGGGCAGGTTGTCATAGCGGATGTACGGCGGGTTTCCGACGATCACATCAGCCCGCCGGTCCTGCCGGGAATCCAGCAGGTAATCCCCGGTCCGCACCCAGCCTCCGGCCAGCTCCCGCGCCTCCCGCCCGGATACGCCATGGGCGGCAAGCTCCCCGGCCACCAGGTCCACCGCGCGGGCCGCCGCGCCCCCGTCCAGTTCGTAGGCGCGGATCGCCTCCCGGGCATCGGCCAGGCTCCGCCCGTGCGCCCGCATCGAGGCGGCCAGCCGCCGCACCATCGGCACCAGGAAGGCCCCCTCGCCGGCCGACGGCTCCACCGCATAAAGTGCCGCCAGGTCTGCCTCCGGCCGGTACCCGGCCAGGTCCAAGACCAGGTTCGCCACCCACGGCTTCGTGTAGACAACTCCCCGGGGCTCCGCTACGGGAACCAGCCGCGGCACCCCGCCCTGGAGGACGGCGCCCACGCCAGGCGGGCTCTGCTGCGGTTTCTCAGCCAGACCCAGGTCGAAAGCCCCCTGAGAAACCGGCATGGCATCCCCTCTCCCGGCCGCCTGGTCTGGCCGATGCGGAAACGCAGACGGTGATCACGCCGCCCGGCACGAGCCGATGATACGGGAGCGCTATGACAATCGCCGGATGCCAGGCGTGATCCATGATCTAGGCGGGACAGCGGGCTGTCCGGCCGGACCGGGCAGTCCGGCGTCGTCCGAGGTCAGCGTGGCGGAGGATGCGGGATTCGAACCCGCGAGGGGTTGCCCCCAACACGCTTTCCAAGCGTGCGCCCTAGGCCACTAGGCGAATCCTCCGCCGGGAAGCTTACCGGAGCCGGGCAGTAGATGGAGCCGGGCAGTAGATATGGCCATCACGCGCATCCGGGTGCCGGGCCGGGTCCGATGGGCGCAAGCGGTGCCAGGGCTGACTAGACTTACCGAACGACCCCCCGTGCGGCGTTACCTCGCCAACCCCCCCAGGGCCGGAAGGCAGCAAGGGTACGCGGGCTCTGACGGGTGCGCGGGGGGTCCTGTCCCGTTCCCGTGAGAACGGGGGCTCGGCCTGCGAGGATGACGTCATGGCGGAAGACCCCGAAGTTACCCGGAGCACGCGGAGCCTGGCGCTGTACCGCAAGTACCGCCCCGCCACGTTCGCCGAAGTCCGCGGCCAGGACCACGTGACGCAGCCGCTCCGCCAGGCGCTGCGCAGCGGCCGGATCAACCACGCCTACCTGTTCAGCGGCCCCCGCGGCTGCGGCAAGACGTCGAGCGCCCGCATCCTGGCCCGCTCGCTGAACTGCGTGAACGGCCCGACCCCCGATCCGTGCGGCGCGTGCGACTCCTGCGTCGCGCTCGCCCCGTCGGGGCCGGGCAGCATCGACGTGATCGAGATCGACGCCGCCAGCCACGGCGGCGTCGACGACGCCCGCGAGCTGCGGGAGCGGGCCTTCTACGCGCCGGTCGCCGGGCGGTACAAGATCTACATCATCGACGAGGCGCACATGGTGACCCAGCAGGGCTTCAACGCCCTGCTGAAGCTCGTCGAGGAGCCGCCGCCGCACCTGAAGTTCATCTTCGCGACCACCGAGCCGGAGAAGGTCATCGCGACGATCAGGTCCCGCACGCACCACTACCCGTTCCGGCTGATGCCGCCGTCGGTGATGCGCGAGCTCATCACCGAGATCCTGAACTCCGAGGGAGTTCCGTTCGACCCCGCGGTGCTCCCGCTGGTGGTCCGGGCCGGGGCGGGCTCCGCGCGGGACACGCTGTCGATCCTCGACCAGCTGCTGGCCGGCTCGGACGAGAGCGGGATCAGGTACGACCGGGCGGTCGCCCTGCTCGGCTACACCGACGCCAGCCTGCTCGACGAGATCGTGGACGCGTTCGCGGCAGGTGACGGCGCGGCGGTGTTCCGCACGGTGAACCGGGTGATCGAGGGCGGGCACGAGCCGCGCCGGTTCGCGACCGACATGCTGGACCGGTTCCGCGACCTGATCGTGCTCGCATCGGTGCCGGATGCCATCGCCACCGGCCTGCTCGACGTGCCGCCGGACCGTGCGGAAGTGCTGACCGCGCAGGCCGGGCGCTCGGGCCTGGCGGCGCTGACCCGCGCCGCCGAGATCATCAGCACCGGCCTGGACCAGATGCGCGGCGCCACCTCCCCGCGCCTGCTGCTCGAGCTGATGTGCGCGCAGGTGCTCCTGCCGGCGGCGTCCGCCGACGAGCGTTCGGTCCTCGCCCGGCTGGAACGGCTCGAAGCGGGAGCGGCGAGCCAGTCATATGCCGAACGTACGCCACTGACTCCCCGGGCCCACCCCGCTCGCGAGCCGGGGCGCCCCGCCGGGGGGCCCCTCCGGGCCGCTGCCGCGGACTACCCGGTCGGCCCGGCCCCGGAAGCGCAGTCCCCTCCGGCCGCGCCGGCTTCTCCGGCCGCGCCGCCCACTCCCGCCCCGGCGGCACCTCCCGCCCCGGCGGCCTCGCCGACTGCGCCGGCATCTTCCGCGCCGGCGGCCTCGCCGGCATCTTCCGCGCCGGTGCCGTCTTCCCCCGCAGCGGTCCCGCCGGCCCCTCCGGCGCCGGCGGCCCCGCGCGGCGCGGTAAGTGCTGACATGCTCCGCCAGGGCTGGGACGGCGTGCTCGAAACGCTCAAGGCGAGGCCCAAGGGCCGGGTCGCCTGGATGGTGCTCAGCAACGCGAGCGTCGTGTCCTTGGACGAGGGAGTGCTTACCCTCCGCTTCCCGCGCCAGGGAGACGTGAAGGGGTTCCAGACCGGCCGGTACGAGGAGATACTCAAGGACGTCCTGCATGCGCGGTTCGGGGTGAACGTCGTGGTGCGGGCGATCTCCGGCGGCGATCCCCCGCCCGGAGAGCGGCGCCGGCCAGGTCCCGAGCCGGGGCCGCCGCGCGCGCAGCCGCCGGCTGCCCGGCCGCTGGCGGCCACGCCATCGGCGGCCCAGCCCCCGGCGGCCCCGGCGGCCCCGGCGGTGCGGCCATCGCGCCCGGACACGGCCCGGCGGCCGTCCGCCCCGCCCGGGGGCGCGCCGGTGGGCCAGGGGGGAACCACGCGTGCGTTCGGCGACAACGCCGCGCTGCCGCCGGACGACGAGTTCGATCCCGACGATGAGGACATGGCCGCGGCGGCGCCGGACGAGCTGACCGGCATGGCCCTGGTGCAGCGCGAGCTCGGCGGCCAGGTCATCGGCGAATTCGAGGACTGAGCCCCGCGCGTGCGGCACCCGGCGCCCCGGGATGCCTCCGGATCTCAAACGCGCGGTTTCCCGCCCGTTTTGTCGCGATTCCCGGGGGCGATTGAGATCCTATGTCGCGGGCACGCATCAGCACGCGAGACGCTGCCCCGGCCAGGCCCCGGGCCGAAGGGCGCGCCGGTGCCCGGGCGCGGGAGCGACTGAGCGACGGCAGGCACCGGGCGAAAGGGGCGCGGCGGCGAGCGGGTAAGCCGAGCGGGGCAAGCAGGGCCCATGCGGAAGTAGGCTCTCCGGTAAGGAGGGTGACGTGGAACCTGGCGGCTTTGATATGCAGCAGATTTTCCAGGCTGCGCAGCAGATGCAGACGCAGCTGATGAACGCCCAGCAGGCGCTCGCCGACAGCGAGGTGACCGGGACTGCTGGCGGCGGTGCCGTCAGGGCGGTGGTCAGCGGGGCCGGCGAACTGCTTGACCTGACGATCGACCCCAGCGTGATCGACCCGGGGGACCCGGCGGAGACCGCCTCGACCATTGCCGACCTCGTGCTCGCGGCGGTGCGGGACGCTGCCCGAGCCGCCTCTGACTTGCAACAGCAGCAGCTCGGCGCGCTCAGCGGCGGCGTTCCCGGGCTCGACCTGTCCGGTCTTGGCCTGCCCGGCCCCGGTGCCGCCTTCGGCGCCGCCGGCAGGGACGGGGAGGACGTCGGCGAGGAAGACGGCGAAGACGAAGACAGGAACGAAAGCTGACGGCCTGGCATGTACGAAGGCGTCATCCAGCACCTCATCGACGAGCTCGGACGGCTGCCCGGCGTCGGGCCGAAGGGCGCGCAGCGGATCGCGTTCCACCTGCTCGCCACGGACGCCGAGGACGTCCGCCGGCTGGCGGCGGCGCTGATCGAGGTGACCGAGCGGGTGCGGTTCTGCAAGACCTGCGGGAACGTCGCCGAGGCCGAGCAGTGCCGCATCTGCCTCGACACGCGGCGCGACCCGTCGGTCATCTGCGTCGTCGAGGAGCCCAAGGACGTGGCGGCCGTGGAGAAGATCCGCGAGTTCCGCGGCAGGTACCACGTGCTCGGCGGGGCGATCAGCCCGATCGACGGGATCGGCCCGGACGACCTGAGGATCAGGGAGCTCATGGCCAGGCTGGCGGACGGCACCGTCACGGAGCTGATCCTGGCGACCGATCCGAACCTGGAAGGCGAGGCCACCGCGACCTTCATCGCCCGGCTGGCCAAGCCGATGGGGATCCGGGTGACCCGGCCCGCCAGCGGGCTGCCGGTGGGCGGCGACCTGGAGTACGCGGACGAGGTGACGCTCGGCCGTGCCTTCGAGGGCCGCCGGCTCCTCGACGTGTGACAACGGCCTCGTAACCTGCCGGTGATAAAAACTTGGGGGACCGGGCGGCGCGCGGATACACTCAAGCGTCGTCCGCGGGAAAGACCGGGAGGAGCGGCGCGTCGGTGGCCCTTGTCGTGCAGAAATACGGTGGTTCCTCGGTAGCCGACGCGGAGGGCATCAAGCGCGTAGCGCAGCGCATCGTAGCCACGCGCAAAGCCGGTGACCAGGTAGTCGTGGTCGTATCCGCGATGGGCGACACGACCGACGAGCTGATCGACCTGGCCAAGCAGGTCAGCCCGCAGCCCCCGGCCCGCGAACTCGACATGCTGCTGACCGCGGGCGAGCGCATCTCGATGGCGCTGCTGGCGATGGCGATCGCCGCCCTGGGCATGGAAGCGCGCTCGTTCACCGGGTCGCAGGCCGGCGTGATCACCGACGCGGTGCATGGCCGGGCACGGATCATCGACGTCACACCGGGCCGGATCACCACCGCGCTGGCGGAGGGGGCCATCCCGATCGTGGCCGGCTTCCAGGGCGTCTCGCAGACCACCAAGGACATCACCACGCTCGGCCGCGGCGGCTCGGACACCACGGCGGTGGCGCTCGCCGCCGCGCTGCGCGCGGACGTGTGCGAGATCTACACCGACGTGGACGGCGTTTTCACCGAGGACCCGCGGGTGGTGCCCGGGGCGCGCCGGATACCGCGGATCAGCTACGAGGAAATGCTTGAGATGGCCGCGTGCGGCGCGAAGGTGCTGATGCCCCGGTGCGTCGAGTACGCGCGGCGGTACGGATTGCCGATCCATGTCCGGTCCTCGTTCAGCGACCGCCCCGGGACGTGGGTCATCGGGCACAGCGGCAACGACGAGGCGGAGGAAGCCGGGATGGAGCAGGCCATAATCTCCGGAGTCGCGCACGACCGGAGCGAGGCGAAGATCACCGTGGTGGGCGTGCCGGACCGGGTGGGCGAGGCGGCCCGGATCTTCGGGATCATCGCCGAGGCCGGCATCAACATCGACATGATCGTGCAGAACGTGTCCGCGATCGCCACCGGCCGCACCGACATCTCGTTCACGCTGCCGGGCAGCGACGGGCAGAAGGCGCTCGAGCTGCTGCGCGCGGCCCAGGACAAGGTCGGCTTCCAGGAGCTGCTGTACGACGACCGGATCGGGAAGGTCTCGCTGATCGGCGCGGGCATGCGCTCGCACCCGGGCGTGAGCGCGAAGTTCTTCGGCGCGCTGGCCGAGGCGGGCGTGAACATCGGCATGATCTCCACCTCGGAGATCCGGATCTCGGTCGTGGTCAGCCAGAACGACGTGGATACCGCGGTCAACGCGACGCACAAGGCGTTCGACCTGGAGGCGGACGAGGTCGAGGCCGTCGTGTACGGGGGGACCGGGCGATGAGCTCTCGTCCCACCCTCGCCGTGGTCGGCGCCACCGGCGCGGTCGGCAGCGTCATGCTCGACCTGCTCTCCACCCGGGAGGACGTCTGGGGAGAGATCCGGCTGATCGCCTCACCGCGGTCCGCCGGGCGCCGCCTGACGGTGCGCGGCAGGGAAACCGAGGTCGTCGCGCTGTCAGCGGACGTCTTCGACGGCGTGGACGTGGCCATGTTCGACGTGCCCGACGAGGTGTCCGCGGCCTGGGTGCCCGTCGCGGCGGCGCACGGGGCGGTCGCGGTCGACAACTCCGGGGCCTTCCGGATGGACCCGGACGTGCCGCTGGTCGTGCCCGAGGTCAACCCGGACGACGCGGCCAGGCGGCCCAAGGGCATCATCGCGAACCCGAACTGCACCACGCTGTCGCTGATCGTCGCGGTGGGCGCGCTGCACCGGGAGTTCGGCCTGGAGGAGCTGGTCGTCGCCTCCTACCAGGCGGCGTCCGGCGCCGGGCAGGCTGGCATCGACACGCTCTACGCGCAGCTGGACAAGGTGTCGGGCACCAGGTCGCTCGGCCAGCGAGCGGGCGACCTGCGCGGTGTGGTCGGCGACCTCGGCCCGTTCCCGGCACCGCTGGCGCTGAACGTCGTGCCGTGGGCCGGCTCGCTGAAGGACGACGGCTGGTCGTCAGAAGAGCTCAAGGTCCGCAACGAATCGCGGAAGATCCTGGGCCTGCCGTCGCTGCGCGTCAACGCGACCTGCGTCCGGGTGCCGGTCGTGACCACCCACTCGGTTGCGGTGCACGCCCGCTTCTCGCGGCACGTCGGCCGGGAGGCCGCGTGGGAGACGCTGCGCGCCGCGCCGGGCGTCGTGCTGTGCGACGAGCCGGAGCGGGGAGACTTCCCGACCCCCGCCGATGTGGTCGGCACCGACCCGACCTGGGTGGGCCGGGTCCGCGAGTCGCTTGACGACCCGAACGCCATCGACTTCTTCGTCTGCGGCGACAACCTGCGCAAGGGCGCCGCCCTCAACACCGCCCAGATCGCCGAGCTGGTGGCGGCCGAGTTCTCCTGACGGCCCGCGCGGCCGCCGGCGGAGCTATATGCTACTTTCGCAAGGCGTGTCCGGTTTTCAAAGTCGTAAGCTTTGCCGCTGCTAATTCGACACGCATCGCATCGCCGCTCGCGGTATAAAGGGCATGCCGTCGCGCGGGGGTCCGTGCCCGGTGCATAGCCCGTCACGCGTTGAAATCGACCATATCCAGTGCCTGTCCGTGACATATACCATTTCGTGTCCAAACGGTTATCGGCGCTGATATAGTCGGACAACCTGAGAGGCGGATAGCCGACGCGGTGGCGGGCACGCGCCGGAGTTACGCATTGCAGACGTGCATGCAGCGACTGTCGAGGAGGTAACCGCGTGGCAACGACTCGCAGCCGTCCCCGCGGCCGTGAGAGCGCTCGCCCGGCCTCTGGCGGGATAGTACCCGCCGAGCACGCGAGGAAGGTCTACGGCATCGCGATCAGCGGCATCGCCGTCATCATCGCGTTCTTGGCGCTGACCCGTATCGGCCACGTCGTCGACGCGGCTACCCAGCACTTCATGCTCTACTACGCGGGCGTCTTCGCGCTGATCGCGCTGTGCGCGTCCGTGGGGCTGGGGCTCGTCGCGACCGACCGGATGATCCTGAACCCCGGCCACCGGATCTTTGTGCAGTCGGCGCACCGCGCCGCCTCCTTCGGGGCCCTGGCGTTCCTTGTCATCCACATCGTCACCGAGATTCTCGCCCAGCGCTCCCACGTGATTGACGCGTTCGTGCCGTTCCTCTCGCCGTTCAAGACCTTTTACATCGGGCTGGGGACGATTGCCTCCGATCTCATCCTGCTGCTCGTGATAACGGGCATTCTCCGGAAGCGGTTCACCTCGCACGGCAAGGCGTGGCGCTGGCGGGCGATTCACTACACGTCCTATGTGGCGTTCGTTTTCGGCGTGTGGCACGGGCTGCTCGGCGGCCGCCCCGGCAAGCCCTACGTGGACTGGAGCTACGGGTTCGTCGTGGCCCTCGTCGCGGTCGGGCTCGCGGTGCGGATCCTGGCCAACTCGCTGCGTCCCAAGGAGAACCTGAGCGGCCCGCCGGTGGCGGAGTCGGCGGGGTCCGGCTCCGCCCCGATGCGCGCTGCGTCCATGTTCGCCCGGCTGGGCGCGGCCCGCGCCGCGGTGTCGGCGGCGACGGCGGTATCGGCGCCGTCCGGCCCCCAGGCGATGCTGCCGGCTCCGGCCGGCGGCTGGAACGCCGGCCCGGCCACAGGGCCGGCCCCCGCCCTCGCCGCGATCCCTGCCGGGTCCGCGCCGTACGGGGACGACGGACGCCAGCCCATGTACGAGCCGGGATATGTGGGGCCGCCCCGCTATGTGGGCGCGCCGCGGAGCACCGCCACCGGGCCCATGCCGCGGGCGGTCACCGGGCCGCAGCCGCGGGCCGGGACGGGGCCCATGCCGCGGGCGGGGACCGGGCCGCAGCCGCGGCTGGGGCAGACGGGGCGTCCGGGCCAGACGGGCGGCATGCCGCAGGCTGGTGGCGTTCCCGCGCCGGGGCGGGGCAGCGGCCCCATGCCGCGGGCGGGGACCGGGCCCATGCCGCGGGCGGCCACCGGGCCCATGCCGCGGGCGGGGAC
>Ga0070737_10006546_pt1 | contig 10639 bp, 9 predicted proteins | sample Coa_R1_10_FD_66438 | JGI IMG/M metagenome (GOLD analysis project Ga0070737, IMG submission 66438) | Surface soil microbial communities from Centralia Pennsylvania, which are recovering from an underground coalmine fire - Coalmine... | ecosystem: Environmental > Terrestrial > Soil > Unclassified ...
AATTGGACCGTGGTGCATGTGGCGCGGCGTGGAGAGGCGCTGCCGGTCCATGTTAAAGTCGCTAAAGGCACATGGATTCAGCCGGTGGCCGGCCAGGACATCCGCTTGGTGGTGCCCAAAGTTTCCGCGCCCGGCATTACCGTGTCTTACGATATCCCCGCGGAGATAAATGGCCCGCTGTTGACTGGCAGTCCGATTGGCGTCATTCACGTGCGTGAAGGCGGCCGCGTACTGACCACCGTCGCCGCGCTGTCGCCGCGGCCTGTGGGCCTCGGCGGCTCGCTGCCCGCCGTTGCCCAGCGTGGCCGCAGCGGTAATTATCAAAGTGCCGTATCCGCAGTCCGAACCGCAGTTGAAGGAGCACCATGACACAAGCTTCACGAGAACGTAATCGGCGCAACCGACGCCTCGCGAAAAAGCGCCGCAGCAACCCTTTGCAGGTAAAAGCGCGCAAGCGGCGCATGCGCCGCAGCCGACTGCGAGCCTAGGCAATTGGACCCTCTCCGACAGGGCCGCGGCCGGGGCGGAGGCACGATGGCAGGAGCGTCCGTAGTTGCGGTTATTCCGGCGCGATATGGTTCCAGCCGCCTGCCCGGAAAACCGCTGAGTCAAATCAATGGCACGCCGATGGTGATATGGGTCTGGCGCAATGTACGTTGCTCCTCCCTCATTGGACGCGTAATTGTCGCCACCGACGATGAACGTATCGCTGCCGTTGTGCGCGAGGCGGGGGGCGAAGCGATGCTGACCTCGCCCGACCATCCCAGTGGCACCGACCGCGTGGCGGAAGTCGCCGGGCGGGTGCGTGCGGCGATTTATGTCAATGTTCAGGGCGACCTGCCCTTCGTCTCGGCCGCCGACCTGGACGCGTTGGTGGCGCCGATGTTGGCCGAACCGCGGCTGCCGATGGCCACCCTGGCGACGCCGCTGCTCACCGACGAGGAATGGTCCAATCCAAACGTGGTCAAGGTGGTGTGTAATTCTCGCCGCGATGCCCTGTATTTCTCCCGTGCCAGCATCCCCTGGCCGCGCGCCGGCGGCCGCCCGCAGACCGCTCTACGTCATATGGGGGTGTATGGCTATCGGCGCAGCTTCCTGCTGAAATTTGCCGGCCTGAAGCCGGGAATCCTGGAACGGATCGAAAGTCTGGAGCAACTGCGCGTTTTGGAAAACGGTTATCGCATTCGGGTAGCGGCCGCGGCCAGCGCATCATTGGAAATCGACACGCCGGCCGATTTGGCGCAAGCCCAGGAGATAGCCCACAATGTCGGCGGCGGGGGTTAAAGGCGTGGATAAACGCAGCAAGACCAAGTTCATCTTCGTCACCGGCGGCGTAGTCTCATCGCTGGGTAAGGGGTTGGCCGCGGCTTCCCTGGGGGCGCTGCTGGAAGCGCGTGGGTTGAAGGTCACTTTCCTCAAGATGGATCCCTATATCAACGTCGACCCCGGGACCATGAGCCCTTTCCAGCACGGAGAAGTGTTCGTGACCGACGACGGCGCCGAGACCGACCTCGACCTGGGCCATTACGAGCGCTTCGTCGAAACCAGGATGAGCCGGCGCAACAACTGCACTACCGGTCAAATTTACGACACCGTGATCCAGAAGGAGCGCCGCGGGGATTATCTGGGCGCCACCGTCCAGGTTATCCCGCACATCACCGACGAAATTAAGCGGCGCATCGATGCCGCCGCCAATGACGCCGATATCATCATCGTCGAAGTCGGAGGCACCGTAGGAGACATCGAAAGCCTGCCTTTTCTGGAAGCGATCCGCGAGTTTCGCTGGGATCGCGGCCGTGAAAACGTGCTCTACATTCATCTCACCCTGGTGCCGTTCATTCCCGCGGCGGGCGAGCTCAAGACCAAGCCGACGCAGCACAGCGTCAAGGAATTAACCGGGATGGGAATCCAGCCCGACCTGCTGCTGTGCCGCAGCGATCGCAACTTGGAAAAGAGCGTCAAGGCCAAGATCGCCCATTTCTGCAACGTCGAAGAGGATTGCGTGATCGCCGCACGCGACGTCGAGACCATCTACGAGGTGCCGCTGGTGTTCCATGACGAGGGTCTGGACCAGCGGGTGGTCGACAAGCTCAATATCTGGACTGGCGCTCCGAATCTGACCAAATGGCGCCGCATCGTGAAGACCGCTCAGAGTCCGCGCTTCACCGCGACTATCGCGGTCGTGGGCAAGTACGTCAACTTGGTTGATTCGTACAAGAGCTTGCACGAGGCCATCGCCCACGGCGCTATCGCCAACGATGCCCGTGTCAAAATCGACTATATCGATGCCGAGGAGCTGGAGAAGGGAGATCCGGCGGCGCGGCTGAAGAACGTCGACGGCATCATCATCCCCGGTGGCTTCGGCGAGCGGGGAATCGAAGGCAAAGTGCGCGCGGTGCGTTACGCGCGGGAAGCCGGAATTCCGATCCTGGGCATCTGCCTGGGTCTGCAGGTGATGGTGATCGAGTTCGCGCGCAATGTGCTCAACCTCAAGCGGGCCAATTCGCGCGAGTTCGATGCCGATACGCCCGACGCCGTGATTGATATCATGGAGTCGCAGCAGAAGATCACGCGCAAGGGCGCGACGATGCGCCTGGGTGCTTATCCCTGCGATCTGCGCAGCGGCTCGCTCGCCGCCAGGCTCTATCGCAAGGTCAAGATTTCGGAGCGCCATCGTCACCGTTACGAAGTCAGCAATCGCTACCGGCCACAATTGGAAGAAGCCGGCTTTCGCGCCACCGGTACGGCGCCCGACGACAGCCTGGTCGAGATCATGGAACTCAAGGACCATCCGTGGTTTCTCGGCTGCCAGTTTCATCCTGAGTTGCGCTCTCGGCCGCTGGATTGCCATCCGCTGTTCCGTGGATTGCTGCATGCCGCGCTCGAACGCCACGCCGCGACCGCGCGCGAGCATTCCAACGTGCGCGAGCTGAGATCCGTTTCGTGAAAGTTACCCCGGTTGCGGTCGGAAACGCGCTCTTTGGTGGGCCCGCATTGGTGGTTATCGCGGGCCCCTGCGTGATTGAGAGTGCGGAGGCTTGTCTGCGGCACGCAGAGCGGCTGGCGGAGATCGCCGCCCGCGCCAGCCTCGCCCTGGTGTTCAAGTCTTCGTTCGACAAGGCCAATCGCACCAGCCATCGCTCCTTTCGCGGTCCCGGCCTGGAGCCGGGGCTGGAAATTCTACGGCGGGTCAAACAGGAGACGGGATTGCCGGTTTTGACCGATGTTCACGAACCTTGGCAAGTGCAAGCCTGCGCCGAGGTGGTCGATATTCTGCAAATACCCGCGTTACTTTCGCGTCAGACCGATCTCGTTCAGGTAGCGGCGGCCAGCGGCTGCGCGATCAACGTGAAGAAGGGGCAGTTCTCCGCGCCCTGGGACATGCGCGCGGTGGTTGCCAAGATCGAGGCGGCGGGCAACCACCGTCTCGTGCTGACCGAGCGCGGATTTGTCTTCGGCTACAACAACCTGGTCAGCGATATGCGCTCGCTGCCCATCATGCGCGAATTCGGCTACCCGGTAGTGTTCGATGCCACTCATTCGGTGCAGCTCCCGGGAGCGGGCGGCGAACGCTCGGAAGGTCAACGTCAGTTTATCGCGCCGCTGGCACGCGCCGCGGTGGCAACCGGGATCGACGGGGTGTTCATGGAGGTGCATGAAGATCCCGAGCGGGCGCTCAGTGACGGTCCGAACTCCCTGCCGCTGGCGCAATTGCCCGGCCTGCTCGAACAGCTCAAGGCGATCGACGCCGTCTTGCGCGCTCAGGCAGACCCCGAACATTAAGCGGCGGTGGGCTGGTTTACCCTGGCATACGGTCCCTGATAGCCTGTTCAGCTATGACGCCGCGGCAGATCGCCAAGCTCTTGGCAGGCACCGGAATTGCCGCCCTGATAACGATCATCGTCGCCGCGATGTGGGTGGTGCGTAGCCGCGACCGCCAGCAAAGAATCCTTGAGCGTAGCGTGCGCCTGGTGCCGGGAACTCTGCTGCATGCGAACAACTTCCATTGGACTCAGATGAAGGGCGACCGGGAGCTCTGGGAACTACGGGCTAAAGAAGCGAACTACAGCGATAGCCGCACCTCAGCCCAGCTTAAGGGTGCGGTGCTGAGCATGAACACCTCCGACGGCAAGCCTTTCGTGCTGAAGGCCAGCGATGTGCGGTTGACGCTTACCGGAAACCATGTCAATCGGGCAGATTTCTCGGGCGGTCTGGTGATCGATTACAAAGGGATGCAAGTTAGCACCGAAGAGGCCAGTTTCTTTCCCGATTCCGACCGGCTTGAGGCCGCGGGGGTGGTGCGGATCGATGGTCCCAATTTCAAGGTCAGCGGCCTTGGTTTAGACGCGCATCCCCGCGCTCAGACCTTCAGTCTGGAGCACCAGGTCGAAACTGTTTTGACGGCCAAGCCGCATGCTGCGACACAATCGTGAGACTTCGACCCGGTGGGGCACCCCCCGCGGCGTGCGCCGTCCATGGAGCGCAATCGCACGGGTAGGCGTGCTGATGGCGGGGCTGGCGTGCGCGATGCCGACGGCTTCGAGGGCGGCTGATCCGGCGCAACCCGCTGCCGGCAATGCCAATTCCACCACGCGCCCGGCGGTTGCCGCCGACAAAACCGCGCTTCCTCGCGGCGGCGCGGCCAAGCCGTCGGCAAATGCCTCCGCGGGCGCTGACGAAGGGCCCTTCTCGCCCTTCAGATATTCCGCCAACAACGGGCCAGTGCAAATCCATTCCAATTCCCTCAACGTCGATTACAAGTCCAGGTTGGTGGAATTTCAGGGCGACGTTCACGCCACACAGAGCGGGACCACGCTGACGAGCCAGACGCTGAAAGTGATTTACGGCGACAAGTTCAACCAGGTCCAGAAGATCATTGCCGTGGGCAACGTCAAGGTGGTGCAGGGAGGGCGCTGGGTGACCGGTCAGCAGGCGGTCCTCGACGAGGTCCATCATACCCTGGAGATGACGGGCGAGCCGGTTATCCATGACGGGCCCGACAAAGTGGCTGGAAACAGGATAATCGTATATCTTGATAGTCAGAAGAGCTTCGTGGAGGGTGCCAGTGCCATGATTTTCCCACGCACAACACCCAACGACACCCACGACGCCTCGAGTCGGAAGAGTGCGGCTGACTAAATGGCGCTTGAAGTAAAACTTGGACAGGACTTGCGCCTGCGCCAGCAGTTGGTGATGACGCCCCAACTGCAGCAGGCGATCAAGATCCTGCAGCTGGCGGTTCCCGAACTGGAACTGGTCGTCCAGCGCGAGCTCGAACAAAACCCCATGTTGGAGATGGCGGAACCGGGCACCACCGAGGACGGGGTTGAGCAAAACGGTGATGCGGCGGCATCCGACAATCCGGTCGATGGCGAAAGCGCGGTGACCGAAGGCGAGATGGGCGCAGCGCAGGGAGCGACGCCGCTCGAGCAGGCGTCACTACCCGAGTCTCACGATGCGGCGGTGGAACTGCGCGAGCTGGGCGCGCTGGACAAGATCGATTGGAAGGAATACGTCGAGAACTATTCCAATAATTGGCAGGAGGGCTCCTTCGAGGCCGAGGATGACGAGCGCCGGCCCACGCTGGAGAACACCCTCAGTCGCAAAACCTCACTCGAAGACCACCTGATGTGGCAGTTGCGGCTGGCTTCGTTTGATGAGCAAGAGAAGCAGATCGCGGCGGCGATTATTTACAACCTCGACGAGGACGGCTACCTGGAAACTCCGCTTGGGGAGCTGGCTGCGCAACTGGAAACAGAGGTCCCCCGCGTGGAGGCGGTGCTCAAGCGTGTGCAGCGCTTTGACCCGCCCGGAGTGGCAGCGCGCGACCTGAGCGAATGCCTGTACTTGCAACTGGTCAACCTGGGGATGGACGACTCGCTGTCGGCGCGCATCGTGCGCAACCATCTCGATCTGCTGGAAAAGCATCGCTATGCCGAAATCGCCAAGGCATTGAATGTGCCGACGGCGCTGGTTTCCCAGGCGGCCAAGGTCATCGCGCTGCTGGAACCCAAGCCGGGACGCGATTATGGCGGGCAGGAAGCGGCCTATATCGTGCCCGACGTCATTATCCACAAGATGGGCGAGGACTACGTCGTTTCCCTCAACGAAGAGGCGGTGCCGCGGCTGCGCCTGTCGGGTTACTATCAGCGTGTGTTGCAGGGCAGTGAGGCTAGCGCCGAGACTAAAGGCTATTTGCAGGAGCGGCTGCGTTCGGCGCAATGGCTGGTGAAGTCGATCTACCAGCGTCAGCAGACGATATACAAGGTGGCCAGCTCGATCGTGAAGTTTCAGCGGGAATTTTTCGACCACGGCATCAGCCACCTGCGTCATTTGGTGCTCAAGGATGTCGCCGACGATATCGGCATGCACGAATCCACCATCAGCCGCGCGACCGCCAACAAGTACGCGCACACGCCGCAAGGCACTTTCGAGCTGAAATTCTTTTTTACCTCCGGGGTCAAAGGTGCCAGCGGAGAGGATGTCAGCGCGGAGACCGTCAAGGATAAGATTCGTCAGATGGTGGCCGGCGAAGACCACCGCGAACCGCTGTCGGACCAGGCGATCGCGGAGGTACTGCGCCGGGCTGAGATCAATATTGCCCGCCGCACGGTGGCCAAGTATCGGCAGGCCTTGGGAATCCTGCCTTCGGCGCGCCGCCGGCAGCTCGATTGAAAACCTGGCTGACGCGGTCATGGTTTTACCCGAGTTCCTCGGGCGCGAGCCGCCGCCGGCCGTTGTTCCCTGCTCGAGCGGCAGTGCTTGGATGACCACGAGAAGCTGCCATAATGCGCAATATATGGCGCCTACTGCTGAAATCCTCGATAATCCTCGTGAGCGGTCAATCTAGCGTGGCAGATCGAGATAGAGAATGAAGATAACGGACATCCTGACTCCCGAGATGGTCATCCCATCGCTTGCCGGCAAGACCAAGTCGGAGGTGCTGGCGGAGTTGGCCGGATGCCTTGCCAGCGTGCATTCGGAGATCAACCGGGAGCGGCTGGTCAGCGTGCTCAGCGAGCGCGAAAATCTCGGCTCGACCGCGATCGGAGACGGGATCGCGATTCCCCACGGCAAGCTTAAGGGCCTGAGCCAGATTGTCGGGGTGTTCGGCCGCAGTCTGCAGGGCGTGGATTTCGAGTCGCTTGACGGCAAACCGACGCGGCTGTTTTTCCTGCTGGTCGCACCCGAGGATTCCGCCAGCCTGCACCTGAAAGCGCTGGCCCGGGTATCGCGCCTGTTGCGCGACCCGGGTTTCCGCCAGCAGTTGCAGGATGCGCCCGACGCGGCCGAGCTTTTTCGCCTGATCAGCGAAGAGGACAATAAGTACTGACGGCGGCAGGAACCACGGATGCGGCCGGCCTCCTGTGGCTTTGCGACGATGATGCAACAACAGCGCGAACCGCGGGTTTTCATCGTCACCGGGGTTGCCGGATCGGGCCGAGCCACTGCGATGCGGGTCCTGGAAGACCTCGGCTTCTACTGTATCGATAACCTGCCGGTTGCCCTGATCCCGCGCGCACTGGAACTGACCCTGGAAGCCCGTAATTCCGATCTCAGGGGCGTGGGGCTGGGCATTGACGCCCGTGACCGGCTCTTCTTCCCTCAGTGGCCTCGCATCTTCGCCGAGCTGGAGGCACAAGGCCGCCATCTTGAGGTAATTTTCCTCGATGCTGCCGACGAGGTGCTGATGCGTCGTTATTCGGAGAGCCGCCGGCCCCATCCCCTGGCGGTTTCCGGAGTCAGCCTGCTGCAGAGCATCAGGCGCGAACGGCTGGCGCTGGCGGAACTGCGCGAGCGTGCCAGCCGGGTAATCGAAACCAGCACGCTGACCGTGCACGAGTTGCGCGAGACTATTGTCAATATCGTGCTTGGCGCCGAACGGGGCTTGCCCATGGCCGTGGATGTGGTTTCCTTTGGCTTCAAGTACGGTCCCCCGATCGGACTGGATATCGTGCAGGATGTGCGTTTTATTCCCAATCCGTTTTTCGTCGACGAGCTGCGCCCGCTCAGTGGCATCGACCCCAGGGTTCGTGCCTTCGTGCTCGAACAACCCGCCGCCGGCGCGTTCCTGTCACGCTTCGAGGAACTGCTGAAAACGCTGATGCCGCTGTATCAGCGTGAAGGGCGAAGCTACCTGTCTATTGGCCTGGGTTGTACCGGTGGCAGGCATCGCTCGCCGGCTTTGGCCGTCGAGGTTGCCGCGATTCTGGAGGGATTGGGATACAAGCCCAACGTCCGTCATCAGCATATGGCGCTGGGAACGTGATTTCTTAACGCGCTTAAGGTTCGCGGCTTCGCCCGCCGGGAGGGCGGACTCATACCTGGGCGCTGCGTTTCTGGTAATCTCAAGTGCGCAAGCCCGTGCCTGGGCGCTCGCGTTCAGCGTCCAACCCTGAAACGAAACACAAGTTGGAAAGGAAGATCCTGCGCGCCGCTTATGCCAGCCCGCTTGCTATCGATTATTAAATTTTTGCTGATACTCGCGATTGCCGCTACCTTCGCTTATCTACTGGTGGCCCACCGGGAACTGTTTCAAAACCCGCGTCAGATCAAATCCGAGATTCTTAGCTGGGGAGCCTGGGGCCCGGTCGCATACATGGCATTGTACGCTTTCGGTCCTTCGCTGCTGGTTCCGGGAGCGGTCATGACAATTGCCGCTGGCCTGGCATTCGGCACGGTCAAGGGCGCCATTTACGCCGTCGCGGGCGCCGACGTGGGTGCGCTGGTGGCGTTCGGCGCCGGCCGTTTTCTGGGGCGTGACTTTGTCGCCAGCCTGGTAGGCGACCGTTTCCGCGGCGCGCTGGATCGCATCGCGCGCAACGGCTTTCACATCATTCTCTACCTGCGCATTTTTCCGCTCATTCCCTACAACGCCTTGAACCTGCTGGCCGGCGCGTCACCCATCCGTTTCACTGACTACTTCTGGGCGAGCGTGATCGGCATGATCCCCGGTACCATCCTGTTCGCCTTCCTGGGCAATGAGCTGTGGCATCCGACCTCGCCACGCTTCATGCTGGCTCTGTTTCTGATCCTGCTGTGCTTCGCGGGGGGTGAGTTCTATCGACGCCGACGGCTGGCATCGGCCGAGCCCAATCTGTAGCGCTGCTCTCTCAGTTGCGGATCTCCACCGTAACCGGTCCCTGCTTCTCCAGGATTTCGATCGCTGCCCGGGTACCTGTCGCAGGCCGGCGCGCCAGGAACGACACCGAGCCGTCGACCACGCGCACGCCATCGATGCGTAACCAGTCCAGCCAGGGAGGGATCTGCGGCGAGTCGAGCACCAGGCGCTGGTCGTGGGAGTCTATCTCCAAGCCCAGAATCGATCTCAGCAGCAGGAAGACGCTGGCGGCGGACCAGGCCTGTGGATGGCAGGCGACCGGATAAGGCACCGGCCCCAGAGTTGTCTCGCGCTGGAAGCCGCAGAACAGTTCGGGCAAGCTGCCATCGAAACTCTGAGCGGCTTCCAGTAGGCTGGTGGCGAGCTGAAGGGCGCGCCCGGCCTGGCGCGATCGGGTCAGGCCGATGATAGCCATTGCGTTATCGTGCGGCCAGACCGACCCATTATGGTAGCTCATGGGGTTGAAGCGCTGCTCGCGGGAACCCAGTGTGCGCAAGCCCCAGCCCGAGAACATATCCTCGGCGAGCAGGCGCTCGCCCAGCGCCTCCGCTTGGTCGGGGTCCAGCAACCCCAGCGCCAGGCAGTGAGCGGCGTTGGATGCCATCACGCGACAGGGCCGTTTGTTGCCGTCCAGGGCCAGCGCCACCGTGCGTTCCTTCTCGAGCCAGAAATCGCGCTGAAAAGCCACCCGCAGGGTAGCGGCACGCTCTTCGAGCTCGGCGCTCAGGCTGTCACGGCCCAGCCGCGCGGCCACTTCGGCGATCGCCAGGTAGGCACCGTAGACATAAGCCTGAACCTCGCATAGCGCGATAGGCGGTTGTGCCAAGGTCCCATCGGCGTGCGAGATGGAATCGTGCGAATCCTTCCATCCCTGATTGACGAGGCCGCGGCTGGCTTCGCGCTGATATTCGACGTAGCCGTCGCCGTCGCGATCACCGTAGATTTCAATCCACTTTAGCGCCCGTTCGACGTTGGGCCACAGTTCCTCGGCCAGCGCCAGGTCGGCAGTCGCCGTCGCATAGCGCCCCAGCAGCAGAAGGAAAAGAGGCGTTCCATCCACGCTGCCGTAGTAGCGGCCAAAGGGCACTTCGCCCAACCGCGCCATCTCTCCCATGCGCACTTCGTGGACGATTTTGCCCGGTTCCTCGTCGCGTGTCTGCTGGATTCGCTGGCCTTGCAGCGCGGCGAGCGTGCGCAGCGTGCCGGCCGCCAGCCGGGGATTGAAGACGTACATCGACAAAGCGGTAATCAGGCTGTCGCGGCCGAACAGCGCGGCAAACCAGGGGATGCCGGCCATGATGCGCAAGCCGGCTGGTGTATGCGAGGTCAACATGGCAAGGTCAGCCAGCGAGGCGCGCAACAGCCGGTTTACCGATTCGTTGCTGGTCACGATTCTGGCACAACATGCCGAATGATCGTGGCTTTCGGCCTGACGCTGTGACAACGCGGCGTCGAAGGCGACCATGGTGTGCGCGGCCGTGGGCTCGTCGTCGAGGCTGGCTGTGACTTCGGTCTCGA
>Ga0070737_10006547_pt1 | contig 10637 bp, 7 predicted proteins | sample Coa_R1_10_FD_66438 | JGI IMG/M metagenome (GOLD analysis project Ga0070737, IMG submission 66438) | Surface soil microbial communities from Centralia Pennsylvania, which are recovering from an underground coalmine fire - Coalmine... | ecosystem: Environmental > Terrestrial > Soil > Unclassified ...
GGAGTTCGTCCACGAGAGCATCATCTCCACCCGGTTCACGGGCCGCATCGAGGGGGTGACCACCGTCGGGGACCGCACCGCCATCCGGCCGTCGATCAGCGGGCGGGGCTGGATCACCGGGACCCACCAGATCGGGCGAGACCCTCACGACCCGCTCGGTCGCGGGTTCGGCCTGGCCGACACCTGGCGCGGCGCCGCGCGGCAATGGCCGCCCCCCTGCGCGGCGACCACCACCACGTCCCGATGACCGCCTCGGCGCGCCAGACCTGGGCCAACTGGGCCAACAACCAGCGCTTCAGCGTCGAGCGGATCGCCCGCCCGACCAGCGAGGAGGAGCTGATCGAGGTCGCCCGGGCGCAGCTCCGCGCGGGCCGTCCGGTCGGGATGGCGGGAAGCGCCCACTCGTTCAGCCCGATCGTGGAGACGAGCGGGCTGCTGCTGGAGACGACCGGTGTCCACGGCGTGCTCTGCGCCGACCCGACGACCGGCCGTGCGGATGTGCTTGCCGGCACGACGCTCGCCCAGCTCGGTCGGGAGCTCTGGGCGGCGGGCCTGTCGATGAAGAACATGGGCGATGTCGATGTGCAGACGTTCGTGGGGGCGATCAGCACCGGCACCCACGGATCCGGGCCGCAATGGGGAACGCTGTCCTCGACGGTGACCGGGATGCGGCTGCTCACGGGCACCGGTGAGCTGATCGAGATCGACGAGACCCAACCTGATCTGCTCCACGCCGCGCAGGTCTCCGTGGGACTGCTCGGGGTGATCACCCGCGTGACGATGGAGGCGACGGGCGCCTACCGGATCCGGGAATCGAACCGGGTGCTCCCCCTCCAGGACGTCCTCGACGCGTGGGACGACGCGCCCGCCGCTCACCGCCACTACTCGCTGTTCTGGGCGCCGACGAACGACTCCGCCGCGCTCTACGGACTGCCGCCGATCCCGGCCGACCACTGCTACGTGAAGATGCTCACCGAGCTGCCGGTGCTGTCCGACGCGGAGCGCAGCGCGCCCGTCGAGGGCCCGGTCGGCGGCCGCACCGGCCCTGCCCACCTCATCTATCCCGATACCGCCGATGACGAGGCGAGCTGGATCGAGCTGGAGTACATGGTCGACGTGCGATGCGGGCGCGACGCGTTCCTGGCGATGCGGGCGCTCATGCAGCACGGCTTTCCCGAGGCGATCTCACCGATCCAGGTGCGCTGGACCAGGGGCGAGCCGGCGTTCCTCTCCCCCCACCACGACCACGACACCTGCTCGCTGTCGGTCTCGGGGCTCAAGCGCCACGACTGGGACCGCTTCCTGCGCGCCGTCGACGAGACGCTGCGGCCATTCCATCCGCGGCCGCACTGGGGCAAGATGGGATACATGGATCCTGCCGGGTTCCGTGCCGCCTATCCCGAGCTCGATCGCTTCCTGGCGATCCGCGCCGAGCTCGACCCGCACGGGCTGTTCCTCAACGACTACTTCCGCGAGGCGTTCTCGCTGTCGTGACCGCGTGCATGACATCGCCGAGTTCCTGAGTCGCCACGAGCCGTTCCGCGGGCTCGACGAGCCTGCGCTGGAGGCGATCGCGCAACGCACCGACGTCGAGTTCTTTCCCGCCGGGACGGTCATCTTCGACCAGGGGGCCTCCGCCCGCGAGCACGTCCGGATCGTCCGGCGCGGAGCGGTCGAGCTGCTCGACGGCTCCCAGGTCCTCGACGGACTCGGCGAGGGGGAGCTGTTCGGCCATCCCTCGATGCTCACCGGGCAGCCGACCGAGTTCGCCGCGCGCGCCGCCGAGGACACGCTCGTCTACCGGATCGAGGCCGACGCGATCATCCCCCTGCTCGCCCGGCCCGCGGGGGTCCGCTACCTCACGCGGGAGATCCGTCACCGCGAGGGGCTGCGCAGCGGCGGGGCGCCGGCGGTGGCCGCACGGATGGCGACCCGCCGGGTGGCCGCGATGGTCGACCGACGCTGCATCGTCTGCGATCCCTCCACTCCGGTCGGCGAGGCCGCTCGCCGGATGGTCGAAGAGAACGTCTCGTGCGCCGTCGTCCGCCTCGGCGAGGGGTACGGGATCGTCACCGATCACGACCTGCGGGCGCGGGTGATCGCCGCCGGACGCGCCTACGACGTCCCGGTCAGCGAGGTGATGAGCGCCCCGGCGCTCACCGCCGATCCCGAGGTGACGGTCTCCGACGCCGCGCTCACCATGATCGAACGAGGGGTGCGCCACATCCCGGTCGTGCGGTCCAGCGGCGAGGTGGTCGGCGTGCTGCGAGACGTCGATCTACTCGCCGTCGAAACCCGGACGCCGTTCACGCTCCGTCGTGAGATCGTTGCCGCCGCGACTCCGGCGGAGGTCACCGCGGTCGCCGCCCGGCTCCCGGCGGTGCTCACCGCGCTGCATGACGCCGAGACGTCCGCGCTGCAGATCAGCCGGGTGCACTCGGCGATCGCCGATGCGCTCATCACCCGTCTGCTCGAGCTGATCTCGGCCGACGGGGACCGGCCCGGGCCGGCGCCGATGTGGATCGCGCTCGGCAGCCACGGCCGGCGCGAGCTCGCTCCCGGCTCCGACCTCGACTCCGCGGTCACCTGGCCCGCGGACGTGACCGGTGACGAGGAGCAGACCCTGCGCGACGTCGCGCGCCGCACGGTGACGGCGCTCGGCACCCCGGGTGTGGAGGCCGACCCGCACGGAGCGACCGCCGGCTCGCCGCTGTTCGCCCGCTCGATCGAGAGCTGGCGCCAGGCGGTGCGGCGCTGGGCCGCCGACCCGTCCGCCGACAAGGTGCCGATCGTGCTCTCGGCGCTGCTCGACGGCCGCCCGGTGGGACCGGGACCGGCGTGGAGTGAGGCGATCCTCGCGGAGATGACCAATCCGTCGGCCCGCCGAGAGCTCGAGCGATGGCTGCGCCGGCTCGCGCTCGGGCACCGGCTGCCCACCGGCTTCCTGCGCAGCCGGGTGCTCGACCCGGCGGGCTCGCGCCGGCACGTCGACCTCAAGCGCGACGGGCTGCAGCCGATCGTCGACCTCGGCCGCTACGCGGGCTTTGCCGCGGGCGCCGGGTTGCTCTCGACCCCGGCGCGGCTGCGGGCCGGGGCGGCACACGGCGTGCTGCGCGAGGCCGATGCGCAGCTGCTCACCGAGGCCCACGAGCTGTTCAGCGACCTGCGGGTCACCCATCACCTGTCGCTGCTGCGCGAGGGCCGCGCACCCCACGACTCGGTCGACCCCACCGAGCTGTCGGCCCTCACCCGCAGTTACATGAAGGACGCGTTCCGGCTGGTCGCCGCCATCCAGCGACGAATGACCGACGGGCTGCGCGTCCGGTGATCGCCGGGGTCGAGCAGCTCGGCTGGCGGGCGGCAGAGCTGATCGTCGTCGATCTGGAGACGACCGGCCTGGATCCGCGGATCGACGAGATCATCTCGTTCGCCGCCATCCCGGTCCGCGACGGGCGGGTCCGCCCGGCCGAGCTGGTGAACACGCTGGTGCGCCCGCGCCATGCGCCGCCGGCAGCGGCGATCCGCATCCACGGGCTGCGGGAGAGCGATCTGCGCGACGAGCCGCTGCTGGGGGAGCGGATCGAACTCATGGCGACGGCGCTCGCGGGCTCGGTGCTCGTCGCCCACTGCGCGTGGATCGAGACGCGATTCCTCGGCGAGGCGCTCGGCGCCCACGGTCACACGCTCGAGGGGCCGGTCATCGACACGATGGCGCTGGGGGCCGCGGTGCTGGCGAGGCGCGGAGCCCCCTGCCCGGACTCGCCGTCGCTGCAGTTCCTCGCGCGCGCGCTCGGCCTGCCGGTCCATCGCCCCCATCACGCCGACGGCGACGCGCTCACCACCGCGCAGGTGTTCATCGCACTGGCCAGCCTGTTCGACCGCGAGCGGGAGGCGACGATCGGCGAGCTGGCCCGCGCGCAGCCGCCGCGCGCCTCACTCCGGGACCGGCTGCGGAGCCGGCGGCGCGGGTGAGAGTCGGCTCTCGCTGATCGGAGCGGCGACTGTGGCGAGCACGGCCGCGGGCAACAGCGGCAGGATGACCAGCCCAAGCGCGTGCGGCAGTCCCAGCGAGGAGGCGATCAGCCCGATCAACGGCGGGCCGGCAAGGAACGCCACGTATCCGATCGACGCGATCACCCCGACGCGCGGCGCGGCGAGCGCGGGCTGGTCGGCGCCCGCGCTCATGCCGACCGGGAACCCGAGCGAGGCGCCGATCCCCCACAGCGCGACGCCCAGGTAGGCGAGCGCCACCCACGGGGTGAGGATGAAGACGAGCAGGCCCCCGATGGCGATCGAGATCAGCAATCGCAACGTGCGCACCCGTCCGATCCGCTCGAGCAGATGCGGGCCGTTCCAGCGGCTCACCGTCATCGTGGCGAGGAACAGCCCGTAGGCGACCGTGCCGAGCACCGGGGTCACGTGATGGCCCTGGATCATCGACACGCTGATCCAGTCGTTGCCGCTGCCCTCGGTGAGCGCGAAGGCGAGCAGGATGACCCCGAGCAGCAGCGTGCGCCGCTCGCGCCACGGCCTGTGCGATCGCGCGGCGGCATGCTCGTGCGGCTCCAGGTGGTCGCTGTCGGACAGGAAACGAGCGCTCGCCGGCCAGATGGCCGCCGGAATCACCGCGGCGAGGATCAGCAGATCGACGGTCACCGAGACGTGGGCGGCGACCATCACGACGCCGACGAGCGCCCCGCCGACCGTGCCCACGCCGTACCAGGCGTGAAAGCGGGGCATGAGCGACCGACCGGCCTGCTGCTCGACTCGCGCGCCCTGGACGTTGACCGCGACATCCCAGATCCCGGCCGCCAGCCCGATCATGAACAGGCCGGCGACGACCGCCGCCACCGAACCGCGCACGCCGAACGCGACGACGACGACCCCCGCGGCGCTGAGCAGCGAGATCCAGCGCAGCGTCCGGTCAGAGCCCAGTCGCACCACGAGCCGCCCTGAACCGGGGAGCGAGACCAGGGAGCCGACGGCGGTCGCCAGCAGCACCAGGCCGAGCCCGGAGGAGCTGAGGTGCAGCTGGGACTTGACCTGCGGGATACGCGACGCCCAGGTCGCGTTGATCACGCCGATGCCGACGAAGGCGACATAGCTGGCACGGATCGCGGCGGTCTCCCGGGACATCCCCTCATGGTGACGCGTTGCCACCGGTGGGGTCCCGCCGTCGGCGGGCGGTGGGCGCCGTGACCGGCCGGCGCGCGGTCAGCGGCTGAGCAGCGCGTCGGCCGTCCGGCCTGCGAGGCTGCGCGCCCAGCGGATGACCGGCGCGTCCGCGCCCGCGCTCTGCAGCTTGCAGTAGAGCGCCGGAGGGATCTGATGCAGCAGCGGCGAATGACGGCGCATCAGCACGCTCATCAGGTCCGGCGGGCTGAGCTGGGTGTAACGGGTGATCGTGTCGAAGAAGCGCTCGCTGCGCTCGGCCTGGCCCTGGGGAACCGCGATCGCGGCCTGGCGCCGGACGGTGTAGGCCTCCAACGCGGCGGTGAGATCCTCGCCGGCGCGCAGTGTCTCGGCGAGCGCGATCGCGTCGTCGATCGCCAGCGAGGTGCCCGAGCCGATCGAGAAGTGCGTGGTGTGCGCGGCATCGCCGACGAGCACGGTGCGGCCGTCATGCCAGGTGCGGTTGGTGAGCGTCCGAAAGCGCGACCAGCGCAGGCGGTCGCTGCCCGCGGTCAGTGGCCGGCCGTCGAGTTGCTGGGCGAAGATCTCCCCGAGCAGCGCGAGGCTCTCCTCGGTCCCGAGATGGTCGAGCCCGAGGCCGGTCCAGGTCTCCGGCGTGCATTCCACCACCACCGTGCTCGTCGACTGATCGAAGCCGAAGGCGTGGATCCAGATCCAGCCATGCGCGGTGGGCGCGAAACCGAACTGGAAGCCCTCGAACACCTTTGACGTGCCGAGCCAGGCATAGGAGTTGCGACCGACCCGGATCTGGGATCCGAACCGGTCGGCGCGAGCCTGACGCAGCGTGCTCCCCGCGCCGTCGGCGGCGACCACCAGATCGATGTCACCCAGCTCGGCGACGTCCTTGATCTCATGCTCGTAGCGCACATCGACGCCGAGCTCGGTCGCCCGCAGCGCGAGCAGCTCGAGCAGCCGGCGACGACCGATGGAGAAGGCACCGGGCTGCACGCAGATCGGCTCATGTCCGGTGACCTGGAGCTGCTGCCCTCCGGACCAGTGAAAGACCTCGTCGCCGATGACCCGGGCGAATACGGGGTCGGTCTCCTCCAGATGCGCGAGCGTGCTCTCCCAGAGCACGACACCCCAGCCGTACGTCGACCCGCGCGAGTTGCGCTCATAGACGGTGACCTCGTGGCCCCGGTCCTGCAGCTTCAACAAGATGGCGAGGTACAGACCAGCCGGCCCGCCCCCGGTGCAGGCAACTCTCATTCCTGCACATTGTTAACCACGGATGAACCTTTTCTCAAGTTTCCGACGAGATCCGATGTCGACCTGCTGACCAGACCGCCAAGCAGCTCGATCGAGCGCGAGGCGGCGCGTCAGGCGCGGAGAGCGAGCTCCTCGGGCGGGTAGCGCTCGCGGGGGTGCGGCCAGGCGCCCACACGCGCCACGAGCGCGGTCACGAACGCTGGGGCGCCGGCGGCAAGCATGATCACCCCGGCGACTCGCTGGTCGTGCACGGCGGCGGCCGGGCCGAGCACGTGAGCGTAGGGCGCGTAGACCGGCGCGGTGGCGAGCAGAAGCCAGAGCGAGACCAGCCCCATCGGGACCATGCACGCGATCACGCACGCCGCACGGGCCGCCGGCCCCGGCCGGTGGGGCAGCGGGTCGGCCCCGATCAGCGGCGCCCAGACCAGGCAGGCCGAGATCAGGTACACCGCGTGCTCGCACACGTGGACGAGATCGTTGCGGAGCGTGAGGTCATAGACGGCGGGCAGATGGGTGCCGACGATCACCACGGTGAAGATCGCCGTCGACCAGAGCGGACCGGTGATTGCCACGAGCGGACCGGCGCGCAGGATCCCCGCGAGGCGCCGGCGCCCGGGCGAGGCGAGCGCGAAGAACGCCAGGCGCGCCGGCGCACCCCCCACCAGCAGGGGGGCCGCGGCCAGCCAGATGAGCATGTGCTCGACCATGTGGGCCGACAGCCGCGAGTCCGCCTGCGCGCCGACGCCGGAGTCGATGGCGAACAGGAGCACGGCCAGCCCGGCCAGGAACGACGCGCTGCGGGTGATCGGCCAGCGGCGAGACCGCCGATCACGTCGCCTGCCGAGCTCGGCCGCCATCAAGTAGGCGACGCCGACGCCGGCGGTGAGCAGCGTGAAGATCAGGCCGACGGTCCCGTCGAGCTCCCACTCGGTGAGGCACCGCCCGATACTCATCGGGTCACTGGAAGATCTCCGTGGTGCAGTCCCCGCCGGGCAGTCGGATCTCGTGCGGCCGCGCGCCCTCGGTCTGGGCGCCGAAGTCGACGAAGAACTCCTCGTCCAGCGCGTAGCTCCCATCTGCCTGACGGTCGAGCTTGGTGATCCAGCCCCGGATGTCCGGATAGAACTGGTTGTCCCAGGTCGAGTAGAGGGAGTTGGAGACGTAGACCCGCTCCCCGTCGAGGGAGTTCTGCAGCATCTGCGGGCCTCCCGTGAGCGGGCCACCGGCCTTGGGGTGGCCACCGTCGCGGCCGAGCAGGCCGCCCATCCAGACCTGTGACTTCAGCTGCGGCCGCGTCGGATCCGAGACGTCATAGTGGCGCAGGTCGCCGTGAAGCCAGTTGGAGAAGAACAGGTCCCGGTCATCGAGCGAGAGGACGATGTCGGTGATGAGGCCCGGCACACCGCCCTCCAGTGGCCAGCCCTCCAGCGGCTCGTTGGCGACGTCGATCACCGTCTCGGCATCCCATGAGCCGTTGTCCTTGAAGAACCGCTTCACGGTGCTCGAGAGCGTGACGCCGACGAACCCCTGCAGCGAGTCGGGATCGTGCTGCCAGCGCAACTCCAACGGGATCCAGCCGTCGTCGCCGAGGTCGACGGTCTGCACGCGGCGGCGCTGCTCGAGGTCCCAGAAATGCAGCTTGCGCCCGTATCTGCCGGCCGCGACGTCAGCCGGATTGAATCCGTCCTTGAACGTGTTGGGGGCGCCCCACTCGCTCGACACGAGCGCGTTCTGGCGCGGCTGGTACCAGAAGTCGTAGTTGAATTCCAGCGCCCCGGGCGGTTCCTGCTCCCAGCGCCCGGCGATCGAGAAGTCACGGGCGTCGAGCATGGCGAACCCACCGGGACTGTTCCCATCGGAGTCGCCGAGCATCGAGATCGTGACGATCTCGCCGGGCATGCAGTGCACCGTGTGAGGTGCGCTCAGGTTGAGCTTCTCGGCGAGCTCGGCGCCTTCGATGACCGATTTGATCCGAGGGCTGGTGGGATCGGAGACGTCGATCATGTGGATCCGGCTGGACCGGAATCCCGGAACGATGAGCGTGTCGCGTTGCAGGTTGGAGTGGCACGCCGAGGAGCAGGCGTTCCAGCCGAAGTGATGGAGCTCGTCACCCACGTGGGGCATGTCGACGCGGCCGACGACGTCGCCGTACCGGCCCGATTCCGGGTCGACGTCGACCACCGCAATGAAGTCGGGCCTGTCGATCCCGGTTCCCTCATACAGACCGGCGACGTAGATGAAGCGCTCCGGGGGCTGGGCGCGGGCCTCCTGCGGCGAGGCGTAGCCAGGGCCGGTATGTGCGGCGTGATCGTGCGACATGCGTTCCTTTCGGCCAAAAGTCCACAAAGTCAACTGATTAGATCCAGATATTACGGCCAAGCGCGGCTCGGGCGTCTCGCCTCCCGCGCGTCGCCCGCCGATACCCGAGCCTCGGTGGACCCTTCGTCGAACCCGGGGTCCGCCGCTCAGGCGAATCGCCCGTGGCGCCGATGGTCCGGGTATGGATCCCTACCGGGGAAGCGTGTTCGGATGGCGCGGTTGAGTTCGCGTCCGCGGTGGCTGCCGATGGCCGCCGTGATGGCGTTCGTGCTGCTCGTGTACGCGAGCTGGCAGGTATTCCGCTGGCCGCCGATCGACCGCACCTTCGTCGGGGACGCGTTCTTCTATCCGGTCGGGATCGCGGCGACGTTCGCCGCGGTGGGGGCCGCGCGCCGCGCTCGCCATCGGCCACGCATCCGCCGGGCCTGGTACCTGCTGGCGGTCGGCGCGAGCCTCTACCTCGGCGGCGACATCGCCCAGACGATCTATGAGGCTCAGGGAAGCCTGCCGTTCCCGTCGATCTCCGACGCGCTCTACCTCTCCTTCTACCCGGTGATGCTCGCCGGCCTGCTGTGTTTCCCGACACGCCGTGGCGGCCACCGCGCGGTCAGGCGCCTGGCCCTCGACCTCACGGTCGTGGCGCTCGGAGGCGCGATGCTCGTCACCTTCGTCGTCCTGGGCCCGACCGTCAGGGAGGGCGGTCAGACGCTCCTGCCCACGATCGTGTCGGTCGCCTACCCCGTGGGAGACATGATCCTGCTCGTCGGTCTCGGCTCCGCGCTGCTGCGCCGGACCGATCCATCGAGCGCGCCCGCACTGCGGTTCATGGCCGCGGGGCTCGCCTTGTTCGTGGCCGCGGACATGGTCTACGGCTACATCCTGCTGCACTCCACCTATCACGGCGGCGACCCGGTCGACTCGCTGTGGATGGTCGCAATCGCCCTGACCGCGGTCTCCGGCGCGGCCCAGACCACCCCCACCGCGACGCTGTGCGCGGTGGAGGAGGAGACCTCTCCGCAGGCGAGCTGGGCTCCGTACCTGGCGAGCGCGCTGGGCTTCGGGCTGCTCACCGTCGACCACCGCGACCTGGTGATGACCCTCGCCGCCGTCGCCCTCGCCTCCCTGGTCGCCGCCCGCCAGTTCCTCGCTCAGCGCGACCTCGTCCGCCACCAGCGCCTCGCGCGCCATCACTCGCTCCACGACGCGCTCACCGGCCTGACGAACCGCCGCGGGCTGATCGCCGATCTGCAGGTGGCGCTGTCCCCGCCGCGCGCGCCGCGCGCACTGGCCGCCTTCGACCTCGACGGGTTCAAGGCCTACAACGACACGTTCGGTCACCTTGCCGGCGATCTGCTGCTGGCGCGCCTGGGTCAGCGTCTGGCAGACGCGGTCGGCCCCCACGGGCGCGCCTACCGGCTGGGCGGCGACGAGTTCTGCGTGCTGCTCGATCCCGGCGTGCTCGCGCCCGACGCGATCTTCGCCGCCGCCGACGCGGCCCTGTCCGAGGACGGTCCCGGGTTCTCGATCGGCGCCTCGTACGGCACCGTGGTGATCCCCGACGAGGCCGGCGAGGTGAGCGCGACGCTCGATCTGGCGGACACCCGTATGTATGCGCACAAGGGCGGGCGACGCGCGGGAACGATCGTCGCCCAGACCCGAGACGTGCTGCTGCGTGCGGCCGCCGAGCACACGGCGAGCCTTCCGGATCACATGCTGCAGGTCGGCGAGCTGGCTCGTCGGGTCGCGCTCCGCCTGCGCCTCGACGCCGAGACGGTTGAGCTCACGCTGCGCGCCGGCGAATTGCACGACGTCGGCAAGCTCGCGATCCCCGAGCACATCATCAACAAGCCGGCACCCCTCGACGACGAGGAGTGGGCGCTGATGCGCCGGCATACGTTGATCGGGGAGCGGATGCT
>Ga0070737_10006548_pt1 | contig 10635 bp, 7 predicted proteins | sample Coa_R1_10_FD_66438 | JGI IMG/M metagenome (GOLD analysis project Ga0070737, IMG submission 66438) | Surface soil microbial communities from Centralia Pennsylvania, which are recovering from an underground coalmine fire - Coalmine... | ecosystem: Environmental > Terrestrial > Soil > Unclassified ...
GAAGGGGGGGGGTAAACGCGCGTTCACCCTCATTGAACTCTTGGTGGTGATCGCCATCATTGCCATTCTCATTGGTCTGCTCTTGCCGGCAGTGCAAAAGGTGCGTGAGGCCGCCGCCCGCGCCCAGTGCCAGAACAACCTTAAGCAGATGTCACTGGCCACCATCAATTGCTCAGACACGCATCAAACTCTCATGCCCATCGGCTGCGGTCTCTATCCAAGTACGGTCCCAAGCGCCAACAACTCTTATGCAGCCATGCTCTTCCACATCCTTCCGTTCATGGAACAACAAAACCTCTATAACATGACCCTTCAACCCAAGGATCCCACGGGGCAAAATGGGTCCAATAATCCGACCTATTCTCCCTTCTGGGGCTATCTGACGGGAAGCATCAAGACTTATGTTTGCCCTTCTGATCCCTCCAATTCGCCCACAGCAAACAAATCGTCCATGCCGGTCCCCCCAGGTAGCGGGAGTTATGGCAACGTCAGCTATGGCTATAACGACCTGGTCTTCCCACAGCAATGGGATGGGTATAAACACTATCCGGCCAGCATTACGGATGGTACGTCGAACACCATTTTTTTTGCGGACAAAACGCCTAACTGCCAGTCCGGTCCCGGCGCCTGGTACAACGGTTCCGCTCTCTTCGCTGAGAACGATTGGACCCCGTATGGCCCCGATTGGTATCCTTTATTTTCGCCCCAGCCCATCGACACCTGCGGTGGCCTGTGCCCGAATGGACCGGGGAGCTGCCCTTCTGTGCCGGGATATAGCGCTCCGGTCAGCTACCATACCGGCGGCATCAATGTAGGCATGGGTGACGGCAGCGTGCGTTTGGTCGCTCAAGGCGTCAGCTTGAGTTCGTGGTTGTATGCCCTTACGCCAGCGAGCGGCGAAGTCTTGGGTCCGGACTGGTAACGATCGGCCTGCAGGACGAATTTCTCGGACTGGTCCCAAGTCCTGATCCGTGAATCGAGCACGGTGAGTGAAGAATATGGCGCACTCGATTGACGATCCGATGATCCTTGGATTTCCGGAGTATTCTTATTATGACTCAAGCAGTGCGATTGGGGCGTGTTTTGGCTGCTGGTTTCTGTCTGTGTGGCATCCTACTGGCGGAAGGTTGCGGCAGTGGCAAGGGCATTGTCAGTGGCAAAGTGCTCTACCAAGGCAAGCCAGTTCCCGGCGGCACCGTGTCCTTTAACTCGGACAAGGGAGGGGTGTTCTTTTCGCCCATTGAGGAAGACGGCAGCTATACGATCCGCGGCATTCCCACCGGCCCAGCAAAGATCGCGGTGGAAACCGAGTCCTTTCGCCCTCCCTTGAGCGCCCCGCTTCAGCGAGGGGGCGGGAGTGTGTCTCCGGAGTTCTTGAAGCAAAACCTCGAGAAGATGAATCCGCAAATGGCTGATCCTCAAAGGGCGAAAAGGTACGTGCCGATTCCCCAGCAGTATCGCGATCCCGACAAGTCGAATCTGACTTACGAGGTCAAAAGCGGTAAGCAGCAGCATGACCTCGACTTGAAATAGGAGCGGCTTGGCCCCCAACGAGAAGGGGCAGACTATGAGTATTCTCCCTGCCGGACGATGGGCACGCCGATCTTCTCTGCTTCTATCCCTTTTTCTTGTATGTAGCGCGGGGGCCTTGGCCGCCGCGCATCTGGGGGCGTGGTACCACTACCGGGCGGCGCAGACTGCCTTGAGCCGTTATCATTTCGCCCAAGCCCGCGGCCACCTGGCTGTCCCTTTGCGGGTCTGGCCTGATTCCTGGCAGGTTCATCTTTTAGCCGCTCGTGCGGCACGGCTGGATGGCGCGGTCGAGGAGGCCCGCGAACATCTCCTCTTTTGTCAGCACACACAACCCAAGGCCGAGGACGTCCTTCTCGAATGGGCACTTCTTCGCGCCCAGGTTGGGGAATTGGCAGCCGTCGAGGACTATTTGCGCGATCAGCTGCGCCACGGCTCGGCCCTGGCGCCATTAATTGAGGAAGCCCTCATCGAGGGCTATATACGGACCTATCGTATCGGTCCAGCCTTGGCCGGAGTGCAAGGGTGGTTAAAACAGCAGCCAGACGATACGCAGGCGTTGTATCTGCTGGGATGTCTTTGGCAGCAAGTGCAGCGGCTGCAGAAGGCCCTGCCGGCTTATCGCCGTGCCGTCGAACTGGATCCCCAGCGTGAGGACGCTCGCTGGCACCTGTGTCAATGTTTGCTCCGCTTGGGCTTGCACGAGGAAGCGAACCCTCATTTAGAGTATCTCCATCGCCTTTATCCGCAAAATGCGGAGATAACGGTTGCCCTGGCCAGCGCACGCTTTAAGCAGGGCTGGACAACCGAAGCGCGGCGGCTGCTCGACGCTGTCTTGGCCGAGCAGGCCACGAACGAGCCGGCCTTGCGGGAACGCGGTCGCCTGGCCTTGGCTTACGGCAAAGCCGAGGAAGCGGAAAAGTGGCTCCGCCAAGCGGCTCAGCTTAATCCTCACGATGCGCAATTGCTTCCGCTTTTGTCTAATGCTCTGGAACATCAAGGCAAGCACAACGAAGCGCAGAGCTTCCAAGATCAGCTCAAGCAAAACGACCACGCTTTTCACCGTCTGGAACAAATCTGTTTGCGCGAGTTGGGAGAGCGGCCCCAAGATCCCCTCTTGCACGCGGAATTGGGAACTCTTTTGCTTCGCCTGGGCCATCCAGAGGCCGGCCGTAACTGGCTCCTCCTGGCCTTGCAAGAAGATCCCACCTGCGCCGCCGCCCGTGCCGCTCTAGCAGGCGGCGCGGACACAATGCTGCCAACCGCAGCGAAGCAGCACTAGGCACACGGCACGTAGGGAAGGATCGCTCCGAGCCAGGGATAGTTCTTTTCGCTCTCACTTCCTGCGGAACAATTTCCGCAACCCGCTTTCCGCCTCTTTTTTCCCTTTGCCTTCTTCTAGCCGTAGTACATTTTCGGCGCTATCGCGCGCGAACCTCGCGCTGGCTTCGCGCAAGGCGTGTTCGTCGATTTTCGGATGACTCAATGTGCCGCCGATGGGGAGGCGGATAGTTTGGTTGCTGAGAGCAGCCTTGGTGAGCTTGCCAGAACCGAGCCACTTCGGCGGAACAGGCATCTCTGCCGTCAAGGCCAAACTGCCATCCAAACCGACGGAGCCAGATAAGAGAATTATCAGCTCCGGGAAGTGTAATTTCAGGCCGGTGTGATAGACGCGGCCGTTGACCATGCGGAAGGGCACGACGTTGTCTTGGGCCAAGGTCAGCGTGGGCGGCCCTTTGAGCAACACGCTCAGCTCTTGGACCAGCGGACTGGCGCTGACCCGCGCTGAGTGGATAGTGAGCCAGCCGACGATGTCGCCTTTGGTTGGCTCGGCCAGCGGCAAGCGGCCGCTTTGTAGATCCAGCGAGAATTCGCCATCCACCTGGGCCGCACCTGCCCATATCGGCACGGCATAGCCCAGAGCGCTGGCACAGGCTGCTGGGTTCAGATGCGCGTGCTCGATCGCGTGCCCTTTCGCCAACGTCACCTCGAAGGGCGGCGGATCAAGACGCAGGGTTGGTTCCAGATGCAGCCGGCCTTGGTTCAGTGTCGCCTCGATCGGTGCGATACGGAAGCAACCGCTGTCCAACTGGCCGTGCAACTCTCCAGCGCCGATTTGGCAACCGAGCGCTTGCAGACTTTGCCAGCGCAAAACAACATGGGACAATTCCATGTCACTGTGCAGGGCTTTGAGCTGACCGGCGGCGTCGCAGCTCAACGTTGGGCTGTCCAGGTGCAGTTGTACAATCTGCAACGAGTCCTTGACGGCATCGTAGACGCCGTGGCCGATGAGGTTAACGCGCGCTTCGCGCCAGAACGGGACAGCCGACGAGCCGAGGCCGAGGTTGTGTACATTCAGATCTAGCTGCACGACTTGTCGTCCTTCATCAGGGCGAAGATCGATGCGACCGGCCAGTGCTCCACTTACCAGCCCGCCGCGCAGGCCAAGGACGCTTAGCAAACGCGCCAGCTCGCCTTGCACTGTTGCGCTGGCGGTGATCTGCCAGACACCCACCGGATCGACACTCAGCGTCGCCGCCGGCGCCTGCACCGCGATAGTGGGACAACTCAGGCGCGTGTGTTGCAATTCCAATGTCTCGCGTCCCGGCAACCACCGGCCACTGGTCGTAAAGTCCAGAGTTGGCTCATCCACACTCAGGCCAACCCCCTGAAACCGTACGGCGCGGCCGGTGACCTTGATGTCCTCCAGTTGAATCGCCTCGGCCTCATAACGCAGCCGGCCATCCACGTCGATTTGGCCAGCCAGACGCACGCCATCGAGCAGGCCGGTCAGACTGGTGATACGATCTTTCCAGCGAGCCAGATCACCGTGAAAGCGCAGACGGGCGCGGGCCCCCCTCAGTTCGGAGTTCGGAGTTCGGAGTTCGGACTTCGGAGTACTGGGTCTCAGAACGCGGAACCCGGAACTCAGAGTTGGCGAAGAGACGATCGGTTCCAGCAAATCGATATCGATCCCATCCTTGCCGGCCAGCACGTGCAGAGCACCGGCATCAATGCGATAGCCGCCGGCTGTATCACCGATCAGGTCCAGGCGAATCGTCAGGCTGTCCTCGCGCCAGATGCGGGCGCCGTCAGCCAGGCTGAGCTGCGAGAAGCCGATATCGCTCTCCAGCCGATAGACGCCGCGTGGGTGACGCCGCGCGGCCGCCCGCACAGTGCCTTCGCCCTGCACACGCAACGAACCTAATTCGACGAAGCCAGCCAGATGTTCGCTCAGTCGGCCCAGGTTGAAGCTGCCACGCGTTGTCCATTCCTGGAGCGATCCAGACATTTCCAGACTTAAAAAATCCGAATTACAGCGAAGACGCTCAATCACTGGCAGTGGATTATTGATCTCCTGATGCGCCGTCAGGACCACGGCAAACGGCTCCTTCCAGGTGACGCGCTGTCCTTGATACAGACCCTCCAGATCGGAAGTGTGGAGATTGCCTTCCCAAAGCACTGCATCTTCGCGGAGGGCACTGTGCAGGTGCAGCGATAACATGCCCGATTGCAGGCGCGTATCTTTGGTCAGGTGCAGGGCATGGGGCACCAATTCGGCCAGCCGTGCCAGGTTCAACTCTGCCTCGATACAATGGCCAGGTTGAATTAGAGCGTTGTGCAAATCCTTGGCCAAATCGATTGTGCCGCCGAAGCTGATCTTGCCGATTTCAGACTGCATCTCCAGCTGCTCGACCGAGAGTCGACTGCCGTCCAGGGCCATTCGCAGTGGCGCTTGCACCTGCTGCAAGCGCAGGATGTCCGGTCCCAATAAGGGATCGCTCAGCGTCAGCGTGTGGAGCGCGATGCTACCTTCTACTCGCACGTCCGGAGCGCCGTCCCTTGTATCTTCTCCCATTCCGGGGGAGGATACAGGGGGGAGCCGCAATTTCACATTGGCGTTGAGCCGGCCACCAAGATGGATGTGCGAGGCGAGACGACGCAAAAACGGCTCAGCTGCGTCCAGTGGCAGATCGCTGGCATGCAATTCCCCCTCTGCCCGGAGGCGTCGTGTGCCGCCGGGCATCTCGACAAAGTGCATCGATACCTCGGCGCTTAGCTGGCCGGAGTTGGTCGCTCCTGCATTCAACTCTACATGCAGCGGTGTACGGCGATTGTGGGGAATAGCCACGGTCAGATCCAGGGGATCGAGCGACCAGGTGTAGCCGCTGTCCTCGTCTTCAAGAACCACGCGGGCCTGTTCGAGTACAGCACAGACAGCGATGCCGTCCAGGGCAAAACCAGGTCCGCTGTTTACGCTTCCGGCTCGTTGCAGCCAATAGGCCAGCATTGCCTCCAGGTTGCTCGAATCATGCGAGCAAACAATGTGGAGGACGGGCTGCGTTAGACGGAACTCGCCAAGATCGAACGGATGGCACAAAAGCGTCGCCAGAGATTTATTGCCCTCCAGGCGTGGGACGTGGAGCAGTATTCGGCCAGCGCTGTCGTGAATTTCGATGTCAGTAAAGATCGGTGGTCGAAACCAGCCCATCGATGCGCCGCCAATGCGAATACTGCCCTGAAAATTCGGCAGAGCGCGCGTCAAGAGCCAGTTGCGCAATGGGGTACCAGTGATAAGGATGGGAGCGAAGATGAGCAGCGACAGAAATACAACGAATGCTGCCTGCACGCGCCGCTTCCATTTGCTTCGATCCTGAAGGGGTCTCATGGTATGCATCCTGCCGATGGACCGGCCGGCCATCCGAGCCGCGCCTCAGGGAGCGATGATTGTCCCCGTTCCCTGGGACACGACCCTGGTTCATCCTTTCACTCCCTTTCGGCAAAAACGGCGAAGAGGAAAAGCGAGAAAAGATGGCAGACAAGGAAGAGATGGCGAAGCATCCCGCGCGATTGCTGTGGCTTACCCAAGTTATCCCCATGGGGAACGATTTTCAGCTCTTGGGCAATTCCAGGCGGCAGCAGCCCAGATCGAGGCGTTCGGTGTTATCAGCCGCACTGGGGCCATGAAACACGTCCGGATGCAAGCGATAGACAACAAATCGTCCCTGTTTTTCATCTTGCACCAAGCCGGCATGGCGCAAGACGCCGAGATGGTGCGAAACGTTGACGATCTCCGCATCGAGAAGGGCGGCCAATTCGCTGACATTGCGGGCGCCGCCACGCAGGCAGTGAATGATCCGCAACCGCTCCGGGTCCGCCAAAGCACGCAGAACACGGGCGCAACGATCAGGTTGCAGTGGCTCGTTCATAGCACGCATCCGTCCGATGGGTTTCACTCTCCCTAGCATACCGCATCAGAGGACCTTGCTCCAACGTGTCTTTTTAGGTGAGCCAAACTTGACAAGCCGAAAGCGTGAACGACGACACAGTCAGTATCCGTCGCTTACGCTTCCGGCCGTGAGGTTTGGCACATTGTTCATCTGCCGAGTCCCCCCATCGGTCGCATGTTCGGCCAAGTGCCGGCGCCGCCCATTCCCGGCCGCATGTTCGGCCAGATGCCGGCACCGCCCATTCCCATCGGTCTTCCACCGGGGCCCATCATGCCGGCACCCATTCGCCTTTGCGCGTAGGCGCCGGTGCTGACATACGGTTGGCCCAGCAGAGTGCTGAAATACGAGCCGGTGTAATTGATGGCGGTCGGATGGCCGGTTGCCGGCATCGGGGCGTTGAAATCCTCTTCGGGTACAATTTCCGGCGGTGGGGGAAGCTGGTTCATGATCCCCTGGATCGTCTGGTTCATCTGATTGAAATAGCGTCGTTGTTGGAACTGCGGTTCGACAAGCGAGTAGTAGTTGACCGCAGTATTGCCCGGAAGCAAGAGTCGAAGGTACGGACTGAGCGGCGTCTGCCAGCCGTATTGGAAACGCGGCTGCTGATAGGGATAGATGTTCTGCGCCGCGGCCGGGCCGGCCACGAAGCCCAACCAGGTAGAGAGAACGGCGAGGGCAGCAAGGATGAATCGCGTCATGACCTTTCTCCTGCGCTTGGTGCAAAGGCAACGGTCTATCCGAGCCAGAAGTGTTCGTGAAGGAGCCTCGCTAACGCTTCTGGCTCGGATGGTTCGCCAAGCATTCCATCTTCTAGCGTACCTTGGCCGTCTCCGTTGGGCAAGTCGGCGAAAGCGCATCTAGCGGATCAGGCCCGCAGCACCAAGACCGCTCGCTGTGCCATTCTTGATGACATTGACCGTGCTGGCGCCCAGCAGGGTCACGCCAAAGGTGCGTATGATTGGCGAGTACAGCTTGGACAGGAACGTGTCCGCCTTGATCAAATGGTTGGAATCGACATAAACACGATCGCCGGGAAACAACTGGTAGTTGGTGGCGCTTTGGCCGCACTTGGTCACGGCCATCCAGTCCACCGGCAGGATCTTGGGCGGCTGGCCGGCGCGCGTGGCCCGTGCTACCCATACGCGCTTCTTGCTGGCTACAGCCGGCAGACCGTTGATATTGGCCAAGGCGTCCAGCACTGTTTCGTTGCCTCGAATCGGGATCGGATAAACTTGTTGGCCATAACCGCCGCCGTCGGTGATGACATAGTAGAACTTGCTGTTGTAGATCAGCACGTCCACCTGCAGCTCTTTCTTAATCAGCTCCAGCGACGTGAACTGCTGGCGAAATTCTTGGGCCAGGTCCGTTTTCGGGATCTCTTGCCCCTTCTCGTCCACTTCCTTGAGGCCGCGCAGCAGGCCTGGCATGACTTCCAGCAAGCGAGCGGCCACGGCGTCGGCCACCTGGTCCAGGGTCAGGCCAGCAACGCGCACCTTACCGTAAATGCCGAGATTGATGGTACCGTCGGGACCAACCAGGTGCTGCCCTTGAATGGGCTGCAAGCGCAGCGTGATGCGATTGGAAGCCTGGATGAGCAGGACATCCGGCGGCTCAACCACGTAGGGCGGCAGAGTCATCTTCTCAAACTCGCGCGGCACATTGGGATTCGGATGCGGGGGCGGCATGGCGCCATCCGGGGCGGCGGCCACCGGCGCAGGCGAGCCCAAAGGGCGCGGTGGCGGCAACATGATATTGGCTGGTGGCCCGGCATCGTTGCTATCGAGGATGGGACCGCTGCTGGAGGATATCGATGCTCCGGTCGGCAGCCGCGCTGGCGGAGTGCTTGTGTTTCCGGAGCGAGGGGCGTAAGTCCCCTGAACTGCTGGTATGCTTCCTTGCACGTCCGTATTCGTTGCCGGTTGCTCGGCGCTGACGCGCTGCACCGGCGACCACGTGCTGGCGATGACCTCGCGCTGGTTCGTCATCGATTGAGCGGTCGGCACCGCTTGCAGTATCACGGGACGTGCAGCCGGGGCCGGGTTTGTTGACGGCCCCGGATAGTTGACCACCGGCTGAGCCGGATATGCTGTCGGCAACTTCGGCTCATTGCGGCGCGCCAGGAAACTACCGTTCTGGGGCGGCGTTTTGGGGATGGCAAATGCATCGTGGTCGGAGTAGCTCGAGTGGCAACCGAAACCGGCCGCAAGCAAGCCAGCGAAGGCTGCCGTTCCAGCCAGGAGCAATCCTCGGCTTCTGACAGGCATGGTCCAGTCCTCAAGAAGAAGTTCGCGTCTGGAGCGCTTCGGTGACGCAGGACGGCCTCAGCGAACAGCCTACCGACAATCCTTGTCTTGGCCCTTTCGCGGACGCATCCTGGGAGCAGGACACAAATCATCCCACTCGCCGAATCTATCGGAAACGCCGTCTGTCCGGTTTCAACCGCACTTGCCTGAAATGCGCAATCTTTGCTTCTCGCGTCAGTCACGATTGGTATTTCACGGATTCTTTTTCCCTATGGGGTTATTTTACCCAAATCAACATGTGCGAAACTGTCTTGACTCTTCCCTCTAACCGGCAGTAAGATCCCCCAACGCCGGAAACTTCCCTCGCAGTGAATGCTTCGAGGAGAGGTTAGGCGAGCATGGATTGCTCCGGTTCGACCCTGGATCTGTCTCGTCCTCATGGAAAGGATGCCATGACGTCTCAGACTAACCGTGTTCCTGCCTGGTCGTTTGCTGTGGTCGGTCCTGTGCTGCTTGTATCGGCCTGCTTTGCCTGGGCCTTTGCCAGCACCTTGACGGACCTGGCCCATGTCTGGCGAACCAACGATCAATATTCACACGGCTTCTTGGTGCCCGGCTTCGCGTTGGTGCTGTTATGGCTGCGGCGCGACAAGCTCGATCGGGCTTCGGCGCGGCCGGGCCTGCTGATCGGCAGCCTGTTGGTGGTGCTGGCGCTCGGCCTACGTTTGGCCGGCGTTTACTGGTACTTTCTCTGGCTTGACACCTTCGCCCTTGTGCCGTGCGCGGCCGGCTTGTGCTGGCTCCTGGGCGGCTGGGCGGCCTGGCGCTGGGCCTGGCCGGCCATTCTCTACCTGATCTTCATGGTGCCGTTGCCGTATCGGCTGTCTACAGCCCTGTCGGCACCGCTACAAAGCTTGGCCACCACTGCAAGCACCTTCCTCATGCAGACCATCGGTCTGCCCGCCCTGTCCGAAGGCAATGTCATCGTCCTCAACGAGGCCCGTCTCAATGTCGTCGAGGCGTGCAGCGGATTGCGAATGCTCGTTGTCTTCGTGGCTCTGTCGGCGGCAATGGCCTTGCTGACGCGTCGGCCGCTCCTGGACAAGCTCATTCTGCTCGTTAGTGCCGTTCCTATCGCTGTGGTGTCGAACATCCTTCGCATCACGGCTACGGGCATCCTGTACGAGACCACGAATAGCGAGACGGCCAATCTCTTTTTCCACGATCTGGGCGGCTGGTTAATGATGCCGCTGGGTCTATTGTTTCTAGCCGGGGAAGTCAAAATACTGTCCTATCTGCTCATTGATCCGCCCCCGGCCCCGCCCCGTCCGGTTCGTGATCCTGCGTTGCAAAGGCTCCGCAAGCAGCCATCGCGGACTCGTCCGCCGCGGCCAACTACACCGCCGGCACGTAAACCGGAAAAAGCCCCGCCTGCTCTCGCCAAGCCCACAGCGGAGAGACGCTGAGAAAGGGTTGCCGGCTACGGAACGCCGGAAACAGCCCTCGTCCTCGCGGAATACAGAGAAGAAGCAATAGGCAATCATCGCGGAACAGCATCAGCCTAAATAACAATCGCCTTCCTCCAATGGTGGAGGAGACCGTTTCGGTCTCTGTGCGCTGTGCTGCGCACA
>Ga0070737_10006549_pt1 | contig 10634 bp, 9 predicted proteins | sample Coa_R1_10_FD_66438 | JGI IMG/M metagenome (GOLD analysis project Ga0070737, IMG submission 66438) | Surface soil microbial communities from Centralia Pennsylvania, which are recovering from an underground coalmine fire - Coalmine... | ecosystem: Environmental > Terrestrial > Soil > Unclassified ...
GTTCCCGTAGGAGTTTCCGCCACGGATTGCATAATGAGTATCTTGCAACCAGAACGCCAAAATCCGGAAAGGCTCAATCTCATTGAACCGTTGTCCATTCCATTAACAGGGATCCCTTTGCTATAATTTAAGGTGTAGGGATGCTCTCGAGAGAGCAAGCTGCTCGCCGCGAGGACCTGCAAGCGGGCGGCGCAGCCAGGCCAATAAAACCGGCGGCGGTAAACGTTGTATTGCTGTGCATATTGGTATTGTCCGCTCCTAATCCTGGACAAAAACAAACCGAGAGGTAAAACTTATGGCTCACACGTGTGATATTTGTGGAAAAGGACCTACCTATGGGAACCGGGTGAGCCACGCTCACAATGTAACTCCACGCCGCTGGGAACCAAATCTCCGGCGTGTTCGGGCAGTCGTCAATGGCGCTCGCAAAACTGTGCTCGCATGCACTTCCTGCATTCGCAGCGGACGCGTTGTCAAATGACAGTTTTTCTGGAAAATGGAGCAGCTCGCCCCTGGTGCGACTTGAGGGCAGGAGCAGAAAAGGCGGCAGCTTCCGAAATGCTTACGGGTTCATCACTCGCCTTACTTGATAAACCCCGTCTATCTTTCTCAGTGAAGAGACAACTTTATTGAGGTGTTGCATGTCGACTATGTCCAGAAGCACATCGATAGACGCCCGCTCGTCACCCGTCTTCGCTTCAATGTTCTGGATATTAGAGTGCACATCGCTGATCGCGGAGGTGACCTCTGCGAGTAAGCCTTGGCGGTCCGCTGTAGCTAACGTCAGCTTGACGGGATACAAACCCTGCTTTGGTCCATCCCACTCGACATCGATACGGCGCTCTGAATCGTAAAGTAGATTTTGGACGTTAGGGCAGGAGCGGGAATGGACGGCAATGCCTTTGCCCCGCGTGATATAACCCACAATATCCTCGCCCCGTATCGGATTACAACATTTGGCAAGATATACCATGAGGTCGTCGTGTCCGTGCACCTTGATAGCCGCTTCAGCGCCTTCCACCGGCTGTTTTCCTGATAGAGCTTCAGAGCGCCCCATGGCGCGCGCATCAATCCTCACCGCAGGGAAGAGCTTGGCTAACACCTGGCGGACAGAAAACTTCCCGTATCCTATCCCGGCGTAAATTTCACCCATGTGGCGGCAACCGTATTCGACAGCCACCCTTTGTGTTAAATCTTCCGGCGCGTCCTTCAGATTAACGCCGTATTTACGAGCCTCCTTCTCAAACAGCTTTTTCCCGATCTCAACGGCTTGCCGCCTCTCCGCGACGTTAATCCAATGTTTTATTTTGTTGCGCGCACGAGATGTCTTGACGGCCGCCAGCCAATCACGGCTGGGATGGTGATTTGGCTGGGTGACAATCTCCACAATGTCTCCGTTGCGGAGTTTCGATTTGAGAGGAACAATGCGCCCGTTAACCTTGGCCCCCACGCAGTGGTGTCCCACTTCGGTGTGGATTGCATAGGCAAAGTCGATCGGTGTGGCGTCCCGAGGCAACACGATGACTTTGCCTTTGGGCGTAAAGGTGTAGGCCTCTTCGGGATAAAGATCAATCTTGAGCGTCGAGAGGAACTCCTCAGGATCGCGCATTTCCTGTTGCCATTCCACCAAATGCCGCAGCCACGCGAAACGCTCTTCGTCTTGGGAGTTTAGTGCACGGCCATCCTTGTATTTCCAATGCGCGGCGATTCCCTCTTCTGCCAGGCGGTGCATCTCCTCTGTCCGGATCTGAACCTCAAAAGGCTGACCGTGAGGTCCAATCACAGAGGTATGAAGGGATTGGTATAAATTCGGGCGGGGGATACCGATGAAATCCTTGATCCGCCCGGGAACAGGCCGCCACGTATTGTGCACGACGCCGAGCGCGGCATAGCAGTTCTTAACCGAGTCCGTGATGATGCGGACGGCCAGAAGGTCATAGACTTGTTCGATACTGATCTGCTGGCGTCTAAGTTTTTGCCAGATACTATAGAGCCGCTTAATTCTCCCTTCAATGCGAACAGGGATCGAATGTTCATCCATCTTGGCCTTGACTCGATCACAAACTTCGGCCAAAAACTCTTCACTCACCTTGCGGCGGCTTTCTACCGCCCGCTTCACTTCTTCAAAAGCCTCCGGCTCCAAATTTTGGAAGGCAAGATCCTCAAGCACACCCCGCATTTTGCCCATGCCCAGGCGGTGGGCTATGGGAGCATATATCTCAAGCGTTTCCCGGGCAATCCGCACTCTTTTATCTGGCGGGAGGTATTCGAGCGTGCGCATGTTATGAAGCCTGTCTGCAAGCTTCACCAACACTACACGGATATCATCCACCATTGCCAGAACCATCTTGCGCAGGTTTTCCGCCTGCTGTTCTCCAGGGCTAAAGAACTCAATCCGGCTAATCTTGGTGACTCCTTCAACAATACGCGCCACCTCTGGCCCAAATTCGGTGCGGATCTGCTCAATAGTGGCTGGAGTATCTTCGACCACATCGTGTAGCATTCCTGCGACCAAGCATACTCCGTCCACTTTCATATCGGCAAGAATGCTAGCAACTTCAAGAGGATGAGAAAGGTAGGGTTCTCCAGATAACCGCTTTTGGGCGCGGTGCTCGCGAGCGCTAAACTCGTAAGCCTTACGCAGTATACCGAGATCGTCCGCAGGACGATAGGCAGAGACCGTGCGAAGAAGATCCTCAATCTGCACCATAATCTTATGCTAGCCTGTCCTCTCAGAGCCGGTTTTCCCGCGCGACGCAGAACTACCCAGAACCTCTTCTAAGTCGCTGTCGGCAAGCAAGTTTAACGCCTGGTATCTTTGCCACTATAAAACTGCATCTCTATCACGACCGTGGGTAGTTTCATTCTAGGGCAGGCCGCGACCGCCATTCAAGCCACTGACGGCAAAACCATGGGTGCAAAAACAGCAAAACCCCAGCGTAACGCTGGGGTTTTGCTTGAAGCTTCTTCTGCAAGGAAAACAGCAAGATAGGCTGATCTAAAGACTCACTGCTACGAGGAAGAAGGTGGTGCCTTAAGAGCAGCCGCTTTCTTAAGTGCAAGAGCTTTATTCACTAGGTCATCTGCCTTCTGCAGATCAGCTTGCCGAGCATCAGCCGAAGTTTCGAGATCCGCCTTTTGACGGTACATTAAGTTTAGATAGGACATGGCATCCGCATAATCAGGCTTTAACTCTATCGCCTTTTCGAGCGATTGAATCCCTTCATCAATTAGCGGACCATCCTGGGCAGCGAGTTGGCTCACCGCCTTGGCGGGTAACGGGGGAAGCACGTCGGGTTTCGCCGGATCTTTAGGAGTGATCAGCCTGAGTTGTTGGCGCAACATCATGTCATTTTTGTAGCATGGAAGCCAGTCTAAAACTCCGATCCAATAGTACGGGTCGGGGTTATTCGGCTGAATCTTCATCAAACGCTGTTGGTACTCTTTAGCCTTATCATAGTTCTTCATCTCATAATAGATTTGGCCAATGCTGCCGAGAGCGTTGGAATTTGTGGGGTCAATCTGAAGGACCTGTTTGAAGGCGTCAATAGCCTGCTGCCCCGCTTTCTGATTGTCGGGCGTATCTCCACCGGGCACATATTCTTCGGCATAAGCGGTGGCTAGGTACAGCCGTGCGTTGAGCAGCGTGGGATCCATTGTTACAGCTCGCTGAAAATGCTCGATGGCCGCGGCAAACTGGGCGTTTCGATAGGCCACAACGCCCTTATTAAGTTGGTCGCGAGCTCTTAGTTTGTTGCACCCGGTGCATAAACAAGCAAACACGATCAATGCACCCACAGGAGCAAACTTCACCAGTTTCATGCCAAAACCCTCCGTCATGTGCCGCGAGGCGCGGCCTATTCGTTCGCGATCTGCTTGGTGATCAGCCCAATTTTGTTGATATCCACGCCGTGAGCGATGTCGATGATCTGAGCCACAGCTCCAAAGGGCAGGTTCGGATCACCATTTACGAATATCACCCGTTCGTTGCGCGTTTTGAAAATATCGTCAAGACGACTACCAAGATCCTGAAGCGTCACAGGCGTCTGATTTATTTTGATCTGCCGTGTGGCGTCGATGCTCACCACCACGGTTCTCTGCAGCGCAGCTTGGTTCTGTTTCTGGTTTTTGTTGGGCTGCGGAATAAGCGCCCCCAACCCGTGCGGCGTTTGTGGAACGATAATCATAAAAACGATCAACAAAACGAGCAGCACATCGATCAATGGAGTAACGTTGATGTCGTTCATCGGTCCGCCCTTAGCGCCACCGCCGGTCATAGCCATAGTTATACCCTCCTCGACCCAAACTGAAGTTTTAGGCCGCGATATTACTGCGCCATAGGCGCTGGAACCCCTGGACGCCGCTGAACTTTTTCGGTGATGAGACCTAGATTTTCCACGCCCGCGGCGCGAATAGCATCGACCAGACTGGTCACATCACCATATTTGGCGCGCGAATCGCTCTTGAGATACACAGTCTTGTCGAGCTTTTTCGCGATACGAGACGCCACTTTAGCGGTAACCTCGCTCTCTGGAATCTCGCTCGAGCCAAGGTAAACCTTGCCGTCACGGGTAAGAGCTAGCACCACCGCGTCTGTCCTATTGGCGGCCTTCATCGGTTGAGCATTGACCGCCTTCGCCATATCCACGCTGACGCCCTTCTGCAGCATGGGCGTGATCACCATGAAGATGATCAGCAAAACCAGCATCACGTCAACTAGCGGCGTGACGTTAATCGTCGAAACCTCTTCGGGCGATTTACCTTTGAGAGCCATTACCTCACCTCTTCCCCCGTTCAGACCTCTTGATAAAATAATCGATCAGCTCAGAAGAGGAATTGTCCATCTCCACATCAAATGCTTCCAGCTTGCTGGTAAAATAGTTGTAAAGCCAGACAGCCGGAATGGCAACGAGCAAGCCGATAGCCGTGGTCACCAACGCCTCCGAAATACCACCGGCCACCGCGCCGAGTCCAGTCGTGTGCTGGGCGGAAATCCCTTCAAATGCGTGGATGATGCCGAGCACAGTTCCGAACAATCCAACAAACGGCGCTGTGGATCCTACTGTCGCTAGCGCTGGAATTCCACGCTTTAGCTCTGCGTGTACAATCGCTGACGCACGGTCAAGAGCCCGCTTGGAAGCTTCAATTTCCTCGCCGGAAATCTCCGCCGTCGCTTGATGCGCCTGGAATTCCTGTAGTCCTGCTGTCACCACCTTAGCCAAATGGCTCCGCTTATTCTGCTCTGCGATCGCAATAGCTTCATCGAGCTTCCCTTCTTTAAGAGCCCCCGCAACCGCTGGTGCAAACAGCCGTGATTGCTTGCGAGCTGCCTGGTAGGCGATGTATCGGTCGATCATGACGGCGATTGACCACGCCGACATAATAAAAAGCGTGATTACCACGACTCGAGCGGGCCAGCCCATCGAAGCCCACATGCTCATAGGATCAAACCCAACTGACGACTGCTGCTGAAGCAGTAAAGCTCCCAAACCCAGCAATTTCGAAACAATCATAATTTTCCTTTCCTCCTAAAAAAGTTCTAAAAGGTTATTGACTCAATCCGACAAAGTAAAGTTCACATCGATTTCGGTTACTACTTCCACTGGCGTGCCATTCAATAGCGTAGGTTCATACCGCCAACTCCTAACCGCGTTCAGAGCTGCCTGCACAAGCAAGGGATGGCCGCTGATTACCTTAAGATCCCTGATGGTGCCGTCCTTGCCGATCACCGCCTCCAACCTCACTGTTCCTTGAATTCTGGCCATCCTGGCAAGAGGAGGGTACTGCGGAGTAGGCCGGTAAATCGCCTTGGCCGCTTCCACTTGCCCACCCACGCGAATTTGCTTTGGAGCCTTTGGCGGAGGCGGTGCCGTGCCACCCGCACTAAACATGCCACCCATGGCGCCTCCATCCATGCCGCCGGGAACACCTTCACCGTAACCCGTGGGCGGAGCGGTCATAGCCTGGTCTTTGATTCTGGCAACCGTCTTCGGGATCACCGTGGGAGCCTTCATCAGATCCGCCATTGAAACTTCATGAACCACAATCTTCGGCGCTGATGGCGGAGGCGGGGGTGGAGGTGGAGGGGGCGGCGGCGGAGCAGCCAAGAAGGTCATCAACTGAGCTTTGGGCAACGCCTGAGTGTAAATGAGCGGAATAAGAATCATCACACCCACCACAATGCCATCCAAAATATACGCGATCGGCATCGTGGCTCTTTTCCAATTCTTGGTCTTGTTCGCCGAATAAATCAAATACACCAGAAACCCAGCGAAACTGAAAACTAATGTCAGAATCATCCAAAACACCGTCGCGAAGTGTAGCCGCCGCGAATCCGAATAGACGTAGCAGAGCATCATCGCGGTCAAAAGGAGCGGCAGACCTCCAAACACAAACGACTGAAGAGCCAGCACTCCATTGGATTCCGGACGCCCGAGGACCAACGAAATCACGAAGTAGTAGAGCAAAAATCCAGCTACGCCGAGTGCAAGGGAGATAACCCAGTGCGCCGTGCTCAGCACTGGCGCACGCTCCTCCGACGACTCAACTAAAGTCTGTTCAAACATGACCAAAGCCTCCCCTTAACAAACATCGCGCCGCTAACGAAATCCAGCGCTCAACGGCGCGCACCAGCCGGCTCGCGCCGGGGCGATTTCTCCCGCAACGGCCGCCGGCCCAAAGGGGCGTTTGCGCCCCCGCTGTTCTTCCCGCCACCCAACGCCGCTGCCGGAGCCCTATCCCCCCAGAAAAGCACTAAAGGGCTGGCGATGGCAAACGACGAATAGGTGCCAATGATCACGCCCAACACCAAAACCAGCGAGAATCCATGAATCACTTCTCCACCGAACAGAAACAGAGCTAATACGGCGATTAGCGTGAGTCCGGAGGTTAAAATCGTCCGGCTCAAAACCTGATTGATGCTCCGGTTCACCAAATCGCGGAAATTCTCCCGTTTATTTAGACGAAGGTTTTCCCTGATGCGGTCAAAAGTTACGATTGTATCGTTCATCGAATAACCAATCAAGGTCAAAAAGGCGGCAATAACGGTCAGTGAAATCTCCCGGTTCAAGAGAGAAAACATCCCAAGCGTGATTAGCACGTCATGAAACGTCGCAATGACCGCCGCGACCCCGAATACTAACTCAAACCGGTACCAAACGTAAACCAACATCGCCGCAAGACCCGCTAGTACAACATAAAGCGCCTGGCGGCGCAAGGTGGCTCCCACTTTGGGGCCCACAATTTCCGTATTAAATACCGAGAATTGTGACAGGTAAAAGCTCTTCTTTAAATCGGAAATCACTGCGCTGTTTGCGCCGGGCACGGCAGAGAGCTCGTCGAAATTGGATACCAAGCCTTCGCGCGGCGGCTCATTCCGGTAGGCCACCATCGCTTGCGCCAGCTTCTGGTAAGTATCCTGGGCAACAGCATTGCCTTTGCCTGCCAGTTGCAGCGGGTCATCCGCCACCAGATGGTCGGCGATCATTTGGGCGTCGGAGTTATTAAAATCAGCCTTGCCCGCCGACTGGCGCCCGTAAAGATGGGTCAAAGCCCGCACAATAGCCTGCTTCCCCGCATCCAACGCCTTCGCTCCGCTCGTAGTCCGTAAATCCAACCCGATGATGATTTCGTGTTTTGAAGGCGCGTCATAGCGCTGCAAGGTTGCTTTAGGCAGATTCTCGCGGTCAAGTTGACTCCGAATCGCGTCTAGGTTGGGCGCCTGTGCAAACTTCACGTAAACAAGAGTTCCGCCCCGGAAATCAATGCCGTAATTCGGTCCGCCACGCGCTATCATGGCAGCAACGCCCACAACCAAAAGGATCACCGACAGGGTGATAAAATACTTGCTCTTTCCCATCCAGTCAACCTGTGGATTGTGAAAGAACTCCATTCGTTACCTGCCTTCTATCTCCGCTTTGGGTAGACACCGATGCCGGGCTGGAAAGTTCCCGGAAATTTCTTCGCTACACACTCAACGCTTCTCCCGCCGTCCGCCGGGACAGCTCGTAGTCAAAAATGACTCGAGAGACGAAGACCGACGTAAACAAATTTGCCACGAGCCCGATAGTGAGCGTCACGGCAAAGCCGCGCACCGGCCCCGTGCCAAAGGCGAAGAGGATCGCCGCTGAGGCAACGGTAGTTACGTGCGTATCAATAATCGTCTTGAAAGCATGTTCAAATCCGCCCGCCACCGCCGCCGGAGCCGACTTGCCCAAACGCAGTTCTTCGCGAATGCGCTCAAATATAAGGACGTTTGAGTCAACTCCCATGCCAACCGTCAGAATAACGCCCGCAATGCCCGGAAGCGTGAGTACACCGCCAAAATAGGCAAGCGCAGCAACCAGGATCAGGAGGTTAAGAATCAGCGCCACATCTGCATTGACTCCAGCGCCTTTATAGTAGATCAACATGAATAGCAGAATCGCGGCGAAACCAATGATGCAGGCCTCAAGCCCGTGGCGGATCGAATCTGCCCCAAGCGAGGGTCCAACGGTCTGTTCTTGCAAATAGCTGATCGAAGCTGGAAGCGCTCCTGAGCGCAACTTAAGAGCCAAGTCAGAGACCTGCTGCGTCGTGAAGTTGCCTGTAATTTCGCCCCGGTCGCTGATCTGACTCTGGATCACCGGCGCGCTTTCAACGTTGTTATCCAGCACAATCGCTAGCTGCTTGCCGATGTTACGCTGTGTAATCTCTGCAAAGCGCGCAGCTCCGGAGCGCGTCAGCGTAAAGTTTACGTCCGGTCTCCCGTTTGAATCCTGGGATGGCTCCGCTCCGCTCAGGTCGTGTCCAGTGACAGCCGCAATGCGGTCAACCAGATACCAGACTGGCGTTCCGGAATCGGATGTTCCCGGAAGCAACTGGGTGTCGGGCGGCAGCACCCCCCCGAACGAAGTGAGCGCTTCATCGCGGCTGTTGTAAGGGCCCCCGCGCACTAGTTTGAGTTCCAGCATGGCGGTCGATTGGATGATACTCTTCACTCGCGTCGGATCACTGACACCAGGCAGCTCCACAACCAGTTCGTAGCTTCCTTGGCTACCATACTGGGCGATTTCCGGTTCGGTAATGCCCAGTGCGTCAATCCGTCGCCGGATGGTCGCCATGGCTTCGGTATATGCATCGTTCTTAACCGCCGCTTCTGTCGTCGTCTTCATTACCATCAGATGGGATGTAGGATCCCCCGCAACGCTCTGCACGTACCACTCCGGGAATTGCTGTTGCGCAAGCGTCTGGACTTGTTCCCACTGATTCTGCGCGACCCCTTTAATGAGGATGTGCGTGGCGTCCGTCTTGCGAGCTTCCGCGTATGCGATATTGCGAGTGCGCAGATCATCGCGCAACCTGCTCAGCGCTTGATCGGAAGCGGTGTTTACCGCGTCTTCTACGTGCACCTGTAAAACCAGGTACGTTCCGCCCTTCAGATCCAATCCCAGACGAATGCGGTCCGCAATGTTCTGTTTAAGAGCTTGGAAGGTGGAGGGGAAACCGATAATTCCAAAAACGCAGATCAGTAAGCTTACAATGATTACGATTGTACGGTTCCGTATGCTTCGTCCCATGGCTACTGGCTGCCAACTCCTTGCGCGATCCTAAATTACTTCCTGTCTTTCCCCGCAGCGGCGGCTTCCTCCGGCGCGCCACTTTCCTGACTCTTCTTTGCGGTGCTCTCGTCCCGCTGTAGGCTGGCGATTGCTGTACGAAGGACTTCAAGCTTTACCTGACTGGTCACTTGAAGCTGGACAGTATTATTACCAAACCCTGTAATAGTCCCTAAAAGGCCTCCGTTAGTAATGACGCGGTCTCCCGTCTTAAGGTTTGCCAGCATCTCTTGCGTTTTACGGCGCTGCCGGCTCTGCGGGCGGATCAGTAGAAAATAGAAGATCAGAATGAGGACCGCAAAGGGAAGGAGAACACCCAACGGATTTTCCGATCCGGAAGGTTGCGCGGCAAGCCACACCGCTTGACTCGGAATGCAGTCTAACACTGAGAACCCTAATTAAAAAATTAAAAAGAAATCGTCCTCTCCCGGAGGACGTAAGGTTGCAGCGGCTTAACTCTCTCGATATGTCACTGGAAGTGAATCGACGTTAAGGGCCTGCCCGCACCTTTGAGAGGAAACTTCCAAAATTCCCTGCGCCGATAGCCTGTCTGATTTTCCGCATTCTGTCAAGGTAAAAATAAACGTTGTGATAAGTGGCCAGCATGGCCGCCAGCATCTCTTGCGCCACAAAAAGGTGACGGATGTATGCGCGCGTATAACGCCGACACACTATGCAGTCGCAGGCAGGATCAAGCGGTCCGTTATCGCGCGCGTAGCGCGCTCCTTTGATCGCCAGCCTTCCTTCCGACGTGAAAACGCATGCATTACGCGCATTACGAGTCGGCATGACGCAGTCAAATTGGTCCACTCCGCGCGCCACGCACTCCGTCAGATCATGGGGCGTTCCTACTCCCATCAAATAGCGAGGCTGGTCCTCAGGCAAAAGCCCGGCTGTAAATTCCGCCACATCATAGGTGGCGGATTTCGGCTCGCCTACTGAAAGTCCGCCTAGTGCATATCCTGCAAAGCCAATCTCCTGCATCTCCTCGGCGCTTTCCCGCCGCAATGCTTCATTCACTCCTCCTTGTACGATGCC
>Ga0070737_10006553_pt1 | contig 10631 bp, 9 predicted proteins | sample Coa_R1_10_FD_66438 | JGI IMG/M metagenome (GOLD analysis project Ga0070737, IMG submission 66438) | Surface soil microbial communities from Centralia Pennsylvania, which are recovering from an underground coalmine fire - Coalmine... | ecosystem: Environmental > Terrestrial > Soil > Unclassified ...
GGCGACGATCTCCAGCGGGCCCAGGGCGGGGTCGCGTTTCGCCCGGCCGGCTGCCAGCGCCTCGCCCCACACGGCGGCGGCTTTCTCCGGGATGTAGAAGATCGGCTGCCAGCCTTCGGCCACCTCCGCGGTCATCGCGACGTTCTTCGGGCCAATCGCGGCGACGAAGACCGGGATGCGCTCGCGGAGGGGGTGGTTGATGAGCTTGAGCGGCTTGCCGAGCCCGGTTCCCTGTCCCGGGGGCAGCGGGATCCGGTACAGCGGGCCGTCGTGGACGAGCCGCTCGCGCCGCCACACCTTCCGGCAGATCTCGATGATCTCCCTGGTACGGGCCAGCGGCGCGTCGTACGGCACGCCGTGGAACCCCTCGATCACCTGCGGGCCCGAGGCGCCCAGGCCCATGACGAACCGCCCGCCGGAGACGTAGTCCAGGCCCGCGGCGGTCATCGCGGTCAGCGTGGGGGTGCGGGTGTAGATCTGGAAGATCCCCGAGGCGATCTGGACCTGACTGGTCCGCGCGGCGATGTAGCCGAGCTGGCTGACCGCGTCGAAGCTGTAGGCCTCGGGCACGAACACGATGGACAGCCCGGCCTTCTCGTAGTCGCCCAGCTCCGCGACCGTCTCGGTGAACCCGCCGCTGTAGCTGAGGGGCATCCCGACGCGCATCAGCAGCCTTTCCGGCGGCTCAGCCGAGCCGCTCGATGATCGTGGCGTTGGCCTGGCCGCCGCCCTCGCACATGGTCTGCAGCCCGTACCGGCCGCCGCTGCGCTCCAGCTCGTGCAGGAGCTTCGTGGCCAGGATGCCGCCGGTGGCGCCCAGCGGGTGGCCCAGCGCGATCGCGCCGCCGTTGACGTTCGTCTTCTCCGCCGGCGCGCCGGTCTCCTTCTGCCAGGCCAGCACGACAGGGGCGAATGCCTCGTTGACCTCGAACACGTCGATGTCGCCGATGCCAAGGCCCGAACGCTTCAGCGCCGCCCAGGTGGCGGGGATCGGCCCGGTGAGCATGTACACGGGGTCGTCCCCGACCAGGGCGAGAGTGACCACGCGCGCCCTCGGCGTCAGGTGGTGGCGCCGCACGGCTTCCCCGGAGGCCACCAGCAGCGCCGCCGCCCCGACCGAGATCTGGCTGGAGACGGCCGCGGTGATCTCCCATCCCTCGCGCAACGGCTCCAGGCCGGCCATCTTCTCCAGCGACGTGTCGCGGCGGACCCCCTCATCCTGGCTCACCCCGGCGATCGGCTCGATCTCGGCGTCAAAGCGGCCCTCGTCGACCGCCCGCGCCGCGCGCCGGTGGCTCTCCAGCGCGAACCGCTCCAGCTCCGCGCGCTTGAAGCCCCACTTCTCGCAGATGAGCTGCGCGCCGCGGAACTGGGAGATCTCCTGGTCGCCGTAGCGCGCCGCCCAGCCCTCGCCGAAGACCGGCAGCCCCGCGTCGAGGGCGAACTTGACGTTCGAGCCCATCGGGACCATGCCCATGTTCTCCACCCCGGCCGCGACCACCAGGTCCTGGGTGCCGGACATCACGCCCTGCGCGGCGAAGTGGAGGGCCTGCTGGGACGAGCCGCACTGCCGGTCGACGGTCACCCCGGGCACGCTCTCCGGCAGCCCGGCCGACAGCCAGGCCGTCCTGGCGATGTCGAGGGCCTGCGGCCCGACCTGGCTCACGCATCCCATCACAACGTCGTCGACCGCGGCCGGGTCGATCCCCGTGCGCTCAACGAGAGCCCGCAGGACGTGCGCGCCGAGCTCCGCCGGGTGGATCCCGGCGAGCTTTCCCTTCCGGGTCCCCACGGGGGTCCGGACCGCCCCGACGATGTACGCATCAGCCACTGGTCTTCCCCTTCACCGTTGCGGTCCAGGGAGCATCAGCAGGCTTCCCGGCCGCAGCCGACGGTTGCCCGACGGCGGTCCCGGTCTTGCCCGCACGTGCGGCGCCTGGTTCTTGGCTCACCTGAACGCGCCCGGCGGTACCGGGTCTTACCGTCCCTCCGCAGGCTTTGCCCTCCGCCCTGCTGGGGGCGGGCCTGACCATGCACCCGCCTAATCCCAGACAGGTACCACAGTCCTCCCGGGTGTTCCTGCTGACCGCCATGCCGGGCACTACTGGCAACCAACCGTCTGTTTCGACGCTACAGAGGCCAGGCTGGCCGTGTCAACCTCGGGCACAGGCCCGGCACCGGGAGCGCGTCCCGGCAGCCGCCCCTTCGGCAGCGTGGTGAACGTCCCCCAGGTCGCCGCAGGCCCCCGTGACCGGCCGTACTTCATCCCCGATGTCGTCCCGGCCGCGGCAGCGGCGGCAGCCCGCGCCCGGACGACCTCGGCTATCAGGCGATGGCGGACGCCATCCCGCTACGGTGGCCCCGGCAGCGGGGAGGAGCGTGCCGGCACGCAGCGCCGGCACATGACGAGCTGCCCGGACCTGTCAGGACCGCTCCGGGGCGAGCTTCAGCGCGGCCTCGTGGTAGCTCATCCCCACGGGGATCGGCGCCAGCACGGGCACGGTCACCCCGTTGCCGGCATACCGGCTGATCACCTCGCGGCAGTGCTCCGGCGGCCCGTGCACGATCAGGTCGTCGACCACCTCGTCGGGGATGGCCTCAAGGGCTCCCTTGCGGTCCCCCGCCTGCCAGGCCTTCCACATCCCCTGCAGCGCCGGCCCCCGGCCCAGCCACTCCTGGAACGCCGCATACGCCGGGACGTTGAAGTAGGCCGCAATCATGCGCCGCCCCACCGCCCGGACGGCCTCGGCGTCCCGGCTCGGGGATACGTAGATGCGGCCGACGACCGGAGCACCGCCCACATGCGGGACGACGGTGCGCACGTCGCCGGCTGACAGCCAGTTGACGATCGCGCCGTCGCCCTCGGTACCGGCCAGGCGCAGCATCCCCGGCCGCAGCGCGGCCACATAGACCGGCGGCGGGCTGGCCGGCGGCCGCTCCAGCCTGAAACCGCTGATGCGGAAACTGGCGTACTCCTGGGTTACCTTCCGTCCCGCCAGCGCATCCCGAAGGAAACAGACCAGGTCCTTCACCCGCTGGAACGGGCGCTCGAAGCTGATGCCGTTCCACTGCTCGACGATGGCGGGCGAGGAGGACCCGACGCCGAGCACGAAGCGACCGGGCGCGGCCTCCGCCAGCGCCGCCGCCGACATGGCCACCAGCGCGGGGCCGCGGGTGAACGCCGGGACGATCGCGGTGCCCAGCATCGCCTCCGGCACCCACGATGCCGCCAGGGCCAGCGGCGTGAACGCGTCGGTCCCCGTGGATTCACTCGACCAGAAATCGGTGTAGCCTGCCGCCGCCGCCTCCCTCAGCAGCCCGGCGTGCGCGGAAAGCGGCTGATCGGGGTAGGGCACCGTGAGCCCGTAACGCATCCTTCCTCCACCTGTGTCGCCCGCCTGTGTCGCCTCTGCTCCGGGTGGGCCCGTGCGCCGGGCGAGCCCGCCGGTTTGTCGTGACGGGGCCACCAGGCAGCGTACCGCCCCGTGCCGGGCAGCCGCCCGGGCCGCGGGCGCCGGCGGCGCGTCAGATGACGACCCCGTCGAGGACCATTGAGCAGTACGCGTCCGCGACCGTCGATGCCGGGAATTCCCCGCCCGGCCGGTACCAGCCGTGTACCGCGTTCAGCGCGGACAGGATGGCCATCGCCAGCAGGCGGCTGTCGATGTCCGCCCGGACCTGCCCGGCTTTCTGCGCCTCTTCGAGCAGGGCGGCCAGGTACCTTTCGTATTCGTCGCGCTGGGCGCGGACGGCACGGCACCGCTCATCGCTCAGCGACCGCCAGTCGCGGGTGTAGACCTGATGGTATTCCAGCTCGGAGAGGGCGACCCGCATGTGGCCCGCGAGAAAGCTCCTCAGCCTGTCGAGCGGCGGGGCTCCGAGCGCCTCGCACGCCGCCACATTCGATTCGAACAGCCGGTGGACATCCTGCACGATGGCGTGCAGGATGTCCTCTTTCGAGCTGATGTGGGCGTACAGGCTGCCTTTCAGGATCCCGGCGGCCTCGGCGATATCCCTGGTCGAGGTCTGGGCGTATCCCTTCCGGTAGAAGATGTCCGCCGCTATGCGGAATATCTCCTGCCGCCTGAGGCTGCCGCCGCGCCGTGCCCCGGCCCCGGGCCTATCGTCCATCACCGGCAGCAGCCCATGGGCCGGCGGCAGCCCGCGAGCCAGCAGCAGCCCGCGAGAGTGCCAGCTCACGGCACGTCCGCGGGGCATGCCGCGGGCCGCCCGCCGCTGCACGCATCGCCGCCATGGGCCTCCTCCCCGTCACGCCCGGCAAGACAGCCACCACCGTCCCGGCAGCTATGTGCCCGGCGCGGGCTGCCTCGCACTCCCCGGAGTCTCCAGCGCCGGGAAAATAAACAACCGACCGACTGTTTGCAGGCTAGTGACCCCAGGCCCGCGCTGTCAACGGGTCTTCTGCCCGCCGGCGGCCCCCGGCCGCGGACGCCTGCGGCACCGTGACGACGCCGGTGCTCGCCGGGCCGCCCGCCGGGCGGTTTCCCGCGAGGCGGGTTAACGGGGCGGGGGGTTAACGGGGCAGGAAGTCAAGCAGCAGCGCGTTCAGCTCCTCCGGGGCCTCCAGCTGCATCCAGTGACCGGGGCCGTCCAGGCGCTCGTATCGCCACGGGCCGGCCATGTTCTCGGCAGAGTCGGTCATCTGCGCTTCGGTGAGGGCGATGTCCCCGCTGCTCCAGATGCCCATGGTTGGCGCGGCCACCGGCGGGAGCTGCGGCGGCGGCCCGGCCCAGGATTCGGGCGGGATGTTGGCGCGGTACCAGTTGAGGCCTGGTGTGAGCGACCCGCTCGCTTCCAGGTCGGCGATCACGTGCTCGGTGTCGGGGTGGCGCGCCCAGGCGCGGAAGTTGGCCCAGTTGTTGTCGGTCAGCCAGCGCTCGGCGATGCCGGGGAACTGGAACAGCAGCATGTACCACGACTTCTGGCGCTAATCGAGCGTGCGGAGGAAGGTGGCCGGGTGACCGGCCGAGAGGGCGACCAGGTGGTCGACCCTGGCGGGCGAGAAGGAGGCCAGCGCCCAGGCCAGGGCAGCGCCCCAGTCGTGGCCCACCACATGGGCCCGGGTGAGTTCCAGGCTGGTGAGGACCGCCACGACGTCCCCGGCCAGGAGAGGCAGCGAGTAGGCCTCGACGGCCCCGGGTTTGCCGGAGCGCCCGTAGCCGCGCAGGTCGGGGACGATGACCTGGAACCCGGCCTGGGCCAGCGCCGGGACCTGGTGCCGCCACAGCCGCCCGGAATCGGGGAAACCATGCAGCAGCACCACCGGGCGCCCCTCCCCGGTGACCTGGTACTCGATACCGACCCCGCCGGTGTCTACCCGGCCCATTGCTCCTCTTGCTCCTCCTCCCGGACGGCAAGCCTGACCGCGCCGCCGGGCACGCCGTCCATGGTGGCGCAGCCGCCCGGCAGCGTGCTCCCTCAGCGGGCCTGGCAGGACGGGCCCGCGGGGCCGCGGTCCCGGCTCCAGGGCCCGCGGCGTACAGGCAGACCCGCCGGCCTGACTGACCCTGCCCCGCACCTACGCCAGCATCCGCAGCACGCCGCCGCGGGACGGGCCGGGCGGCGCCCGGCATCTCGCGCCCGGCGGCGGCCGAGACGATGCGGCCGCTGAGGCCGGGCCTGCCAGGAACCTCCTCCGGCAGCGCCATCATCGGGACGGTTTCCATGAAAGCCCGGAAGGCGTCAGCCCGGCAAGCGGGGCCGGCCGGCGGGGGCAACGCGGCTCCGCGTGCCGGCGGGCGGACCGGCTGTCAGGCCAGCAGCTCGTCCCGCTGAGCCCTGGGCAGCCGTGCCACCACCAGCTCGTAGGAGTGATCGATCAGCTCCAGCAGTTCCTCGCCGGGCACCGAGCCGTCGAGTTCCACGGTGTTCCAGTGACGCTTGTTGAGGTGATAGCCCGGCGTGATCGCGGCATGGCGGGCGCGCAGGCCGGCCGCCAGGTCGGGATCACACTTGAGGCTGACGCTGCCCGGCGGCAGGCCCAGCGACACCAGCGCGAACATCCGGCCGGCGACCTTGAACACCGCCACCTCGTCGCCGAACGGGTAGTCCTCCACCGATCCCGGCTTGGCGCTGCACGCCGCAAGCACCCGGTCACGCTGCGAACCGCCCATCATCCCCTGCTCACCTGCCCATTCTCCAGTCCCGTGGCCGGCGCCGAAATTGGCCAGCCGCGAGGCTGCCGCAGCAGACCCGGGCAGGCGGGTCCGGGAAACTGCCGCTCACCACGATCGAGGCCACGACCGCAGTCACAGATAGCGACCAGGACATCAGCCTCCATCACCTCAGCATGGCAGCGCCGCCAACCCGGGTGCCGCCCAGGCGGTCAGGTTTCTTCGGCGAGGGCGGCGAGCCGGTCGAGGGAGGCCCGGAGCCTTTCGGCGGTGGTCGCCCGGGCGCGCGGGAGGCGCTTGCTGTCGGCCAGCCGGGTCCAGTCGTAGGTGCAGGTGGCCCGTGTACGGGACGCGCCGGCGGGTTCGAGTTCCCAGCGCCACAGGTGCCCGGGTGGCCGCCGCCCCGGTTCGGCGGGCGTCCAGGCGATCCGGCGGCCCTCTTCGAACTCGACGACGTGGTTTTCCCGGACGCCGCCGTTGGTGAGCGTCATCGTGAACACATCACCCTGCCGGCGGACGCGCTGCCCGGCGGCCGCTTCGGCCAGGTTGTCGTTGCCGTCCCATCGCGGCTGCTGGGCCGGATCCGCGATCAGCTCGAAGATCTGCTCCGGCGCAGCCGCGATCTCGCGGCTGGCGCTGACCACGCGCGGCGCCTCCTGCTCAGTTCCCATAGCCCCATCCAAGCACGCTGGCCGGGCCGATGCCTGGCTCGCGCCGTATCGGCTCGCGCCGTATCGGCTGGGGCCGTGTCGGCTCGCGCCGTGTCGCGCCTTCTGGCCCGGCCGCCTGGACGCTCTCGAACGGCGCCTGGCGAGCAATCCGGAATGAGCGCAACCCTGGAAAACGCCGGCGGACGGCCTGCGCTGCGGTTTGAGCGTCACCTGATGCATCCGATGGGCGAGGCGGCTTCCCTGCGCTCTGGCCGGGACGTGCACGAGCGCCACGCCAGCCCCCGGGGCGCCGGCCCCCGACATCGGGCGCAAGGCCTATGCCGGGCACTCCCCGGCCTGAGCCATCGCGGGTCAATCGGTCACCGGTGCCGCCGCCCACCGGCATTGCATGCCATCTCAGCGGGGGGCGGCTGCCTGACGCCTCAGCCGGGGGCGGCTGCCTGACGCCTCAGCCGGGGGCGGCTGCCTGACGCCTCAGCCGGGGGCGGCTGCCTGACGCCTGCCGAGGCCGCGAACCGCCACTGACCGGCCTGGTCCTCCACGTGGAACCCGGCGGACTGGTACAGGCGGAGCGCACCGGTGATGTTGCCGGTGCCGACGTCGAGGGCAACCTCGGTGCCAACCGTGCCGGGGTGCACGCCAAACGCCGCCCGCACGTACTCGCGACCCTCGAGAGTCTCTGGCGCTCACGAACCTGGTGCTGCTGAGCGCAAAACGGCGATCCGGCCGCGGCTGCGTGCCCGGCGATGAGGCATCCTTGGTCGCATGTCGCTCACCGAGCGGAGAGGGCAGGGGGCAGGTCCGCGGTACCGGCCGGGCCCGCACCCAGGGTCCGGCCTGCTGCCCGGCCGCGCGAGCCCCTGGTGGCTGGTCGTGGTGGCCGCCGCGTTCACCGCCGCGCTGCTGCTGTCCGTACCGCCGGCGCTCGGGCTCGCCTGGGACGAGTCCGTCTACGTCAGCCAGGTGAGCGCGCACGCCCCGGCCGCCTACTTCGACCCCGCGCGGGCCAGGGGCATCACCCTGCTCGCCGCGCCTGTCACGCTGCTGACCTCCTCGGTCGTGGCGCTGCGGGTGTACCTGTCGGTGGCCGCCGGCGCGGGGCTGCTGGCCGCGCTGTGGGCCTGGCGCCCGCTGCGGCCCGCCTGGGTGCTCGCGCTTGCCGGGCTGGCGTTCGGCGGCCTGTGGGTCACGCAGTTCTACGCGGCGCAGGTGATGCCGGATGTGTGGTCTGCGCTGGCCGGGCTGGCCGCCGTGGGCTGTTTCCTGCGGTTCGCCACCGGCCACGACCGCCGCGGCGCGCTGGCCGGGCTGGCCGCGAGCCTGGCCGGCATGACGCTGCTGCGCCCGGGGGATGCCGCCTATCTCGGGGTTCCGCTTGCCGCCGCGGTGCTGGCTGTGCGGGCATGGCGGCGCTGGCCGCTGCTCGCCGCCACCGTGGCCGGCCTTGTGGCGGGCGCGGCCGAGTGGGTGGTGGAGGCGGAGGAACGGTTCGGCGGGCTCGCGGCCCGGCTGCACGCCGCCGGCCTGGAGCAAGGCGGTTTCGGCCTGCACTTCGCGCTGCCGGACGAACTGCGGGCACTGAACGGCCCGACGCTGTGCCGGCCCTGCACCGTCGGCGTACGGTACCCGGAACTCGACCTGTGGTGGTTCGCGCTGCCCGTGCTGGCGGCGGCTGGCGTGCTGGCCGCCCGCCGCGCCGGGCAGCTCGGCTCGTCCCTGCTGCCCGCCGTCTGCGGCCTGTGCGTCGCCGCCCAGTACATCGTCATGATCGGCTACGCGGCGCCGCGGTTCCTGCTGCCAGCCTACGCGCTGCTGGCGATCCCCGTCGCCGACGCGCTCGCCTGGCTGGTCACCGGGGTGCGCCAGGATCTCCGGCCCGCCATGGCGGTGGCGGTGGGGGCCTGCCTGGCGGCCCAGCTCGTCGTCCAGCACGCCGTGCTCGCCCACGAGGTGGGCGGCACGGCGAGGTTCCACGACGACTACGCGCGGATCGTCGCCGGGCTGCGCGCGCTGGGGATCAGGCCGCCGTGCCTGGTCAACGGCGACCAGGACATCCCGATCGCCTTCGACGCGGGCTGCGCGTCGGCGGGAAGCGTGGCCCGCGCCGCCGCATACGGCAGCGCGGGCGGCACGCCGCCCGGCGGCGGCGCCGGGACCCGGGATGAGCACCTTGCGCTCCTCGTGCCCGCCGGGCACCGGCCGCCCGGCTACGCGCGCCGCTGGCACGTCCACGCCCTGCCCGGCACGAAGATCCTGAAGCTCGCCGCCTACCTCCCGCCGCACCGCCCCGCACCGCCGGGGCGGTGAGCGGCAGGGCTGGCCGGCCGCCCATCCATCGCCTGCCGGCCGCCCATCCATCCTCGTCCCTGCCGCCCCACGGCGCTGCATGCTGCCCGGCCGGTGGTCACTCCGCGCTCGCGGAATGCGCGCCGCCGGCTGGCGCACCGGCCGCCTGCGCGGCCAGCGGGGGACGGCGGCCGGCGACGCCGGCGGCCTCCTCGACGGCGCAGGCGAGCTGGAGCACGCCCAGGTCGTCGCCGGGACGGCCGACGATCTGCATTCCCACGGGGAGCCCGCCGGGGCTGAAGGCCACGGGCACCGACGCCGCGGGGGCGGCCAGCACGCTGACCAGGTAGCAGGAAGCCATCCAGGTCAGGTAGTCGGGCATGGGCTGCCCGGCGATCTCGGTGACCCAGGGCTGGTCCACGCCGAAAGGCAGCACCTGGCTCACCGGCAGGACGAGGAACTCGTAGCGCTCCCAGAATTCCCCGGCCCGCTCCAGCAGGGCCGCCCGCGCCGCATGGGCCCAGGCCAGGTCGGCGGCGGTCACGGTCCGCCCGTAGGCGACGTTCGCCCGCACCATGGGGGCGACCGTCTCCCCGCCGCGATCGGCGTCCGCGCCGCGGGTGGCAGCGAGCTGCCAGCCGCGCAGCACGCGGAAGATGCGGTCGGCATCACCGAGGTCCGGCTCGGCGTCCGCCACCGAGCAGCCGAGTGCCGTCAGGACGTGCCGCTGGCTCTCGTGGGCGGCGAGGACGGCCGGCTCGAAGGGCAGCCCGCCGAGATCACGCCCGAACGCCACCGGGGTACCGCGGAAGTCGCGGGGCGGCAGGGGACTGAAGGCGGCTCCCGGTTCGGGCCGGGACCCCGGCTCGCGGGGATCGGGGCCGGCGATGACGCTCAGCAGCAGCGCTGCGTCAGCGGCGTGCCGGGCCATGGGGCCGAGCACGGACAGGTTGGTCAGCCCGCTGCCCCCCGGCAGGTCGGGCACCCGGCCCGGGGTGGTGCGCAGCCCCACCACGTTGCAGTAGCTGGCCGGGTTGCGCAGTGAGCCCCCCATGTCGCTGCCGTCGGCCAGGGCGACCATCCCGGTGGCGAGTGCCACCGCAGCCCCGCCGCTGCTCCCGCCGCAGGTCCTGGCCAGGTCCCACGGGTTGCGTGTGGCGCCGAAGACCCGGTTGTGGGTCTGGGACCCGACCCCGAACTCCGGCGTGTTCGTCTTGCCGATCACGATCGCCCCGGCGGCCCGCATGCGCTGCACGATCAGGTGATCCCTGGCGGGGACGTGGTCCCGGTAGAGCAGCGACCCGTACGTCGTACGGACGCCCGCCACCTCCACCAGGTCCTTGTGGGCGACGGGCAGGCCGTGCAGCGGCCCTGCCGGCTCCCCCCTGGCCAGCCGGTCGTCGGCCCGGCGGGCCGCCTGCCGTGCGCGGTCGGCGCAAAGCGTGACGACGGCGTTGACCTGGGGGTTGCAGGCGGCGACCTGGCCCAGGTGAGCGTCCAGTACCTCGCGGGCGGACACCTGCCGTCCGGCCAGCATCTG
>Ga0070737_10006554_pt1 | contig 10631 bp, 10 predicted proteins | sample Coa_R1_10_FD_66438 | JGI IMG/M metagenome (GOLD analysis project Ga0070737, IMG submission 66438) | Surface soil microbial communities from Centralia Pennsylvania, which are recovering from an underground coalmine fire - Coalmine... | ecosystem: Environmental > Terrestrial > Soil > Unclassified...
CGCAGTGACGCGCACGCTGCCCTTCCTTGTAAGCCGTTGACCTTGAGCAGCCAGCAGCCTGCAACGGCGGGCGGCGGCGCGTCGCCAGCCAGCACGCAACTTGCGAGGACCTCCTCAGACCAGGAAACCCCTGCTCAGATGCTCAAACCAGCTCCAACCGACACCACATCGATGCCGGGAGACCCGTTCTTCCGCGGGAAGTAATCTAAAGCCGGGCGCTCATCGAGTCACGGTTCCGCTACCTGAAGGAGCGCCGTGTCTGGCGCCACGAGTTCCAGACTCTCAAGCAAACCAAGAAGCCGATCGACCAGTACCACGAGCGGCCCCACAGCCCGCCCGACTACCAAAGCCCCACGCGAGGTCCGCGACACGTCAAACGCTGCACAAGGAGCACTAGAACAACAACCGCCCTGACCCGCCAAGCCCACCGCGAAGCGCTCCCCTCCCAAATCTTTCTCAAGACTGCCATGACGCGGACTATCCCCTCCTAGTGTCCTGAGTCACTGATTCGTTGGCAGTAGGCGGCGAGCGCTTCGAGGATCTGATCGGCGGTCTTGGTCCACACGTAGGGCTTGGGGTTCTCGTTCCACTGTTCGATCCAGGAGCGGATGTCCTTGTTGAGTTCGCGCACCGAGCGGTGCACCCCGCGGCGCAGCTTGCGGGCGGTGAGCTCGGCGAACCACCGTTCGACGAGGTTCAGCCACGACGCGCCGGTCGGGGTGAAGTGCAGGTGAAACCGGGGGTGGGCCGTCAGCCAGCGGCGGATCGCCGGCGTCTTGTGGGTTGAGTAGTTGTCGAGGATCAGGTGCACCTCCAACTCGGCGGGCACCTCGCGATCGATCGCCTGTAGGAACTTCTTGAACTCGATCGCGCGGTGGCGGGAATGCAGGCTGCCGATCACCTTGCCGCTGGCGGCATCCAGGGCGGCGAACAGGCTCGAGGTGCCATTGCGCTTGTAGTCGTGGCTGCGCCGCTCCGGGGTGCCGGGCAACAGCGGCAGGATCGGCGCGGAACGATCGAGTGCCTGGATCTGGGACTTCTCATCCACGCACAGAACCAGCGCCCGCTCAGGCGGATCTAGGTACAGCCCGACGATGTCGCGGACCTTCTCCACGAACAACGGGTCCTTGGAGAGCTTCCAATGCTCCACCCGATGAGGCTGCAGACCGAACGCCCGCCACACCCGCGAAACCGTCGACTGCGACACCCCCGCCACCTGAGCCATCTGCCGGGTCGACCAGTGCGTGCCCCCGTCCGGCGGCGCGGACTCCAGCGCCTTGATGATGATCTCCTCCACCCGCTCATCGGACACCGTGCGCGGCTTGCCCGGCCGCGGCTCATCCAACAGCCCCTCCAACCGCTCGCAGGCAAACCGGCCCCGCCACTTACGCACCGTCGGCACGGACACCCCCAGTCTGCTGGCCACCTGCGTGTTGTTCTGCCCCGCCGCGCACAGCAGCACGATCCGGCTGCGCAGCGCCAGCGCCTGCGCCGTCTTCCCCCGCCGCGTCCAGCTCTCGAGCTGCGCGCGCTCCCCCTTTTTCAAATTGAGTTCAACCGGCTTCGGTCCGCGTGAAGTCATTCAAGAAGACTACCACAAACCATCAACGGATTTAAAGACTCAGGTCACTAGCTTCCAAGCCTCCAGAAACCTAGGGTCCTTCACCGACGCCACCTGAAGCCAGCTCGCCCCGCCGTTTTCAACCAAACCCGACATTCAGACGACAGGGCCGTCTCTCGCAAACCGCCGCAGCACATTTTCAGTGATTTTCGAGATATCGTTCTGACAGTCATTGTCTAGGAGCGCCCCACACCACGCGATCGAACCAGTTGAGAAGACCGCGCCGCCTCTTGCACGCTCAAAGAAAACCATGTCAGCGCGAACGAGCGGACTCACGGTGCCTCCCTGCCGCGAATCGGAGGTCAGGATATCTTCTGATGTCGCCTGATAGGCATCACTAAATCCCCTTGCAGTTGCCACAGTGAGCGCATTCGGTGGCGTTCCTAGGTCGCTGTCTGCCCGATCGATCTCAAAGCCGGCTGCTCCCCCCAGAACCGCGCCATGTGCCCCGATCTCCTCGCCGCCAACACCCTCAAAAATCCATGCGGCACGCTCACTGCGGGCGCGGCTGGCGATCCGGTACGGCATCGACTGGTCGAATCCCTGCGCGGTCATGCCGACCCCTGCAATTCGTTGCGGTGCGCGACCACGGAACCGCCACAGTCCACCTTGTTCACCGGTTGAGGCGTGGTGCACCTCGCCCGGCTCCGATCGCCATACACCAGTGCCCGCGTGGCCGCGGCGTACCTCGATGACGTGCGGTCGGTCCGGGAAAACAGACGTTACCCAATAGAAGCCGTTGCCGCCAAGGTACATCAAGCGGCCCCCGTCATCCAGCCACGCCTCTAGTCCGTCGAGCATTGCCGCAGACCAGTACTCAGGATGGGACCCCGTTACGAGCACGCGGTAGTCGCTGAGAAGGCCCTCGCCTTCATAGTGAAGGTCCTCGTCCGTAATCACATCGTAACAAGTTCCCAAACGATCCAGCCACCGAAGCAGCTGCATGTCTGCAGAGAACTGATGCGGCCCGCCGACCAAAAGTGGCATCTTGTAGTCCGCCCGCATGTTTACGATCGGGCGCAGTCGCGAACAGTAGGCGACCCCACTTCCATCCGTGTGCATCTCGTAGAGCGACTTCAGACGACGCTCAAATGCATACCGATCACGCTCGCCAACCGAGGCAAGTATTTGCTCGAGCCGCGGCGTCGCGGGAATCGGGTGTGCCCAAGAACTGTGCTCATTTCCGTATGCGAGATAGCTGAACGTTGGCATCAGGACGGCGATCCTGGCCTCCGCGCGTCCACGGCGCGGACGGACAAAGAACGGGATCTCGTCGGCCTCATCGCCAGCTTCGATGCGAACCGCGTAGACACCGGTCGCCCAGCTGACGGGCACACGAAGTTCAAACGCAGGCGTCCAACCAGCATCTTCCAGGTCGTCGTCGTGAAACCAGATTGCGGCGTATTCTTCTCGCGACAGTGTAGGATCCGTACAAGCTCCTCGCCAGGAATAACCGGTCACAGCTCGCATCGGGAGGTTGACACAGCGGCCGTGGCGTCGCCCGCCCGAAACGTCGACAACTAGCTCAGACGCAAAGTCGCCCCCAAGGTCCCAGCCCGCCACAAGCGCCCCAGCGCGATCGAGTACCCGTGGCGCCTCAATCTTGCCGTTGTAGTGGGCTCCAGCCGGATCGCACCACGCCGCCAGGCAAAACGGCGCGTCCGCGACACTCCAGCCTCCTACTGTCCCTTCCCCCTCCTGCGGCTCGGCGGCGCCAGGCCACTCCACACGCGGCCTCACAACCACACGCGCCCGCCCATTACGCTCATCATACAGCCCCCGAACGTGGTACCACTCTCGCCTCATCAGCGGCATCGGGGCAGCCACAACGTGCCCGTCAAGCCAAAGCGCCGCTCTCCCGGCCTCATCTATGCCGAGGGCGTATCCCCGCACACCGTCGTAGCGCCCAGCTATAGCCTGCGGGCGACCTATCCGAGGCGCGGTTGGATATATCCATGCCTCTACCGCAAATCCCGCGCCTGGCTCAACCGGTGGAGCCTCGTCCATCACAACGTACGATCCGAGCTTCACCTCCTGCTCGCAGCCCTCGTAGATGCCCTCGATCTCGCTCTCCACCGTGGTCGGCCCGCCCCCACCGGCCAGTCTCTTCACTGAGGCGGCAAATCTCGGCTCCCTGGTGCTCACCATTACGTGCAGGCGCTGCCCGGGGGCCACGCATAACGGGTCGGTATAGCCAACGATCCTCAAATTCAACCTGCCTGCTTAGAGCTCCGGTAACCGCTGATCACGCGGCCGGATAACGATTTCGCTCAGCGCGACGTGCGCCGGCTGCTGAAAAGCGTATACGATCGCCCTCGCAACATCCAAGGGCGACAATGGCTCGCCTGCCTCAAGCAGAGGCCGCACCGTCGGGTTATCACGTATCAAAGGCGTGTCGACAAGTCCGGGTTCAATAATCGTTACGCGGACGCCCGTGTTCAACAGTTCCAGGCGCAGAGCGTGGCCGAATCCGATCAGCCCGCTCTTGGTAGCGCTATATACGGCCTCGCCCGCATATGCCTCCCGCCCGGACACAGACGACGTGATGAAAATGTGCCCCCATTGCTGGACTAGCATCGTCGGCAGCACGGCTCGACACGAATACATCGCACCCAAAAGGTTTGTCTCGACAACAGCGCGCCACCGCGCTGGGTCACCCTCAGCTACTCGACCCTGCTCGCTTATTCCCGCGTTCGCCAATAGAAAGTCGATCCGCCCCCACTCAGCCAGCGCGCGCCGGGCGACCGCCTCCTGCGCGACGGCGTCGCGCACGTCCGCGGTCTCAATCAGAGCCTCTCCGCCATATTCCCGCACCCGCCCAACGACGTTAGCGTCGCGTCCCGTCTCGTGCCCTACTAGGACCATCCTTGCTCCCAGCCGGGCAAACTCGACGGCGGCCGCAGCCCCAATGCCACTCAGCCCACCCGTCACGATGCCCACTGGCGCTTGGCACCCAACCCCTTCGCCCCGCCCGCATGAGCCCGCGCCCAAAGTCATAGGTCCGCTTCAGTCATGCTGCCAGTGATCAGGCCGACGAGCTGCATCGCCGACACACTCTTCTCACGAAGATCCAAATCCGCGATTTTTCTCCCCAAACGGAAAACCGCGACACGATGGGCCACGCGTATGACTTCCTCCATATTATGAGTCACGAACAGCGTTGCCACCCCATGCTCAGGTAGCCGTTCGATTAGCGCCAGAACCGCCTCGGTCTGCTTCACGCCCAAGGCCGCCACGGGCTCGTCCAGCACAACCACCTTATTTTGCCACAGAACGGCTCGGGCAATTGCGACTGCCTGGCGCTGCCCCCCCGACAACGCTCCCGCCTTTGCGGTAGGGCTTGGCAGGTCAAGCCCCAGTCGCGCAAACGTCGCAGCTACCTCTCGTCGCATGCGTCGTTTGTCGAGATTCCGCGCCAGTCGTGCCACGCCCTGGCCCCGGCACAGCTCACGCCCAAGATAAATGTTATCCACAATGCTCAAAGTTGGCACCAGAGCCAGGTTTTGAAAGACGGTCTCCACGCCTGCCTCGCGCGCCGCCTTAGGGTTGCGCGCCGGCAGTCGCCTGCCCGCGACCAGCACCTCCCCCGTGTCAGGCGCAGTCACTCCAGAAATGATCGAAACGAGCGTGCTCTTGCCCGCCCCATTGTCTCCGATGAGGGCCAGCACCTCGCCGGCGCGTATTTCCAAAGACACCTCATGCAAGGCCGTCACCGGGCCGTACCGCTTGCTCACACCTCGCACGGCCAACACCGGCGGCCTTGCCTCTGTCGCCGTCACGCTCGTGCCCCAATGATCCTCGTCATCAAAGCGCCCCCGCGGCACCTCAACTCAGGCCGCGCCGCCATCATCGCGCCGACCTTGAGGTCGAGGGCGATACTCCCTTGCTTGGGTCCTCCACTCCTTTCGCGAAACCCTTAGGCTGCCCGGTCTCTGCCTCAACAACCGCCATTGGCAGGCGCTCGATCCGACGGTACACGACGTCAAGCCCTGCCGCAACAATTAGCGCCGCTCCCACCGCAAGGTCCGCAACATACGGTCCCACGTTGATCAGCGTTAACCCATTGTATAGAACCCCTATAAAGAGGATACCCGCCAGAACCCCCCAAAGGGATCCACGGCCGCCCGTAAACGGTACACCTCCAAGCAAGATCGCCGTCAAAACCTGCAGCTCGAGGCCAGCGCCGATCTGGACCGTGGCGCTGTCAAGCTGAGACGTAATTATCAATCCCCCCGATGCAGCTGCGACGCCAGATAAAACGTAGAGAATGCACGGAAGCCGCCTCGCTGCCACCCCTACAGCTTCCGCAGCGTCCCGGTTCGCCCCGATCGCCGTCAGGTGGCGCCCAGCTGGCGTCTGATACCACACATAGACGCCAATCAGAAAGACAGCCGCGAAGATTATTACAGGTACCGGAACCCCTGCCACCTGGCCATTCCCGAGTACCGCGAAGGCTGGCCCAAACCCATAGCGTGAGACATCGGACGTGATAGTTTGGGCAACTCCGGCTGCCCCCGCGAATCCGCCCAAAGTCACGATCACCGGCGAGAACCGCCAGTAGGCGATGAGGATCCCGTTCATTAGGCCCCAGCCGGCGCCAACACCGAGGGCACCGACAATAGAGAGCCACAGAGGTGCACCCATCACTTTGCTGAACTCTCCAAAGCACGCTGCAGCCAATCCCGCAACTGATCCCACAGACAGATCGAGCATGCCTGACACGACCAGCATGGCACCCGGGACGGCGACGATGCCTAAAACCGACACCTGCAGGAGGATCACAAGGATGTTCGATTGCGTTAGAAAGCTGGCGCTCGCAATGGTAAAATAGGCGCCAAGCGCAATCAGTGCTACAAAAAGTCCGCCGCCCTGAGCAGTAGCAAGACGGTGAATCCTATCCTGTCGCCCGCCTGGTCCGACTCGTGACTTGGCAAAGCCTCCAATTGTGCTCAGATGAGGTTTTGGGCGCATTTGGAGATGGGGGCGTCCCGCCTCAGGTGCTACGAAAGTTCCTTTAGAAGCTTCCGGCCAAGAGCCTGTGTCTGATAGTCCACGAGAACGTACGGGAAGTTGACATGCGTTGGCCCCTTGCCCTCAACAGCGTTGATAGTGGCATTGACCGATGCTTCCCCAATTGCAACTGCGTCGAGCGCACCAGTGGCCCGAATCGGCGTATCAGCCAAAATCTCCTTGATCACAGGGGCCGATCCGTCAAAGCCGCAAATGAACATATCGGCTTGTTGCTTTGCGCTTGGGTGCCGATCCAAGAATGCGTGCAGGACGCCATCGCACCCTTCGTCAGCGATGCAGATGAAGACGTTTATGTTGGGGTGCGCCTCAAGCATTGATTGCGCCGCGGGAAACGTTTGTGGTGACAGGACTCCCTCGTGCTGCGCCACAACTTTAGCGCCGGGAGCGACTGCCTGGAGAGCCTTCACTGCACCCTCGATCCGTTGGCGGCCGGTCAGCTGAATCTGGTGGGTTAGCAATCCGACCTGGGCTTTCCCCCCGAGAGTCTTGTTGACCCAATGGCCCGCATATGTGCCAACCAGCTTTGCTCCCTGCAGGTTGTCAAAGATCACCCATCCGTCGACATTGGGTAACGCATTGTCTGAATAGTCGAGGAACTTGATGCCTCGCTGATGCGCCTTAGCGATAAGTGGTTGCATCGCGGTGTTGTCTAGGGGAAGAACGATAATCCCCGCGACGCCTTCGGCGATCCAGGTCTCGATCTCCGCCACCTGGGCAGAGAGCTGAGAGTTGGCGTGGCTTTCAAGAAGCTGGTACCCGCGCTTGGACGCTGCGCTTCGCGCTCCCACCATGAGGGGCTGCCAGATTGACGCGCTCGTATCGGGCTGGCTAAAGCCAACGGCCTTTTTCAGTCCCTTACTACCAACTGCCTTACTGGAGGCGCTCGGGCCGCTCGAGCCGCCGCAGCCAGCGATGCCAAAGGTAGCAAGAGATACTCCACCGACTGCCATCCCGCGAAGCAACTCGCGACGGCGCATCGGTTGGCCGAAGAGATCCTTCGCGAGGCAGGTTTCGCCTTTATCAGGTCCCATCGCTCTCCTCTATCGATGTGTACGTAGGGGCAGTCGTAATTATGTCCGGACAGCGCCGCACCGTGTCAAGGCGCGAACGTTAACGTTTCGTTAGGGGCACCAGGCGCGCCCCTACCCCTCAAAAAGCCGCGTCCGCCCTCATAGTTGCGAACCGCGGGAGCTCCCGTAACCTCCCACCATCATCTAGGGGCGATCTTCCGCAGGCTCCGGGCCGATCATGACTGCGTGCGCGGCGTCTCGGCGAGCGGCGTCTGTTTAGAGCGCAGAATCTGCTTGCTGGGCTGCCCCACAGCAGAGCGGTCAGAACCGGCGACTTGGTGCGGTGCCGCACGAGCACGTCGAGCCCGAAAGCCGCTCGACGCTCAGCCTCTCGCACGGACCCCCGGACCGCTGTACCACCCGTTCATGGAAGGCTTCTCCACGTACGCTCGAACAAGCGGCACCCGTTCACCGAGACCGAAGCCCAGAACACGTCACGATCGCTCCATGCGGTGCTGCGCGCGCGCACGGCGACCCGCTCTCCGTCGTCTCTTCGAACCTCGATTTCCGCACTCGCCTCCACTGAGGCGCTCGCAGGTTCCTTGGCCGTGACTCGAGCCGTCGCGGAGTGACGCAGCGTGAACAAACCGCCCTGCGGTAGCGCAAGCGTCTCGTTGCCGCCGAGCGTAACTGAGAGCGCGTCGTTGGCCAGATCGCGCTGCACCCTCCATTTAGGTGAGGCCGCCCGCGTCCACGGAAACCGCTCCCCGGTGCCGGATGTCTGCACCCGCTTCGGGTCTGCCGGCGTCCCGATCCCCGCTCGAGCGAGCGGGAGCCGCAGCTCTGAGTGGGTCTGGTTCAGGCGTACGCGTCGTACTTCCGCCGGCCATATACGAGGAAAGTCCGCGCAGCTGATAGACAGACGTAGCCGATGTCCTGGCTGGACCCTCCACGCAGTTGTACGCAGACGGACTGTAGCCTGACCTCCCCTCGTCTGGGCCCAGCCACTGGTAATCAGCTCCGCCCGTCCGTCCGATGCTACGTCGACCAACCTCGCCACAACCGTGAGCGGACCACGCAAGTCAAGGGGATCTACCTCGAGCACTGCTACAGGCGACCCACACAGGTCCCACACCTCATCAAACTGCATCTCATAGCAAAGGGACGATTGGTCATCAAAACCCTGGTCGAGCGGATAGCCCATGCCAGTGCCGAGCGCATCCCATTGTCCAGCGGTCGCTCCCACTAGTGGGCTCGGCTCGTACTCGACGACGCCGGGTTCCGCTGTCTCGGAGAGTCCGCCACCGATGCTCGGCCGGACCACCCTCCAGGTGAGACGTGAAACTGGCCAATCCTCACAGGCGCGCCAGCCTCCTCCGCCCTGGACGAACACGAGCGCCGGCGGCTCCTCTATTGGTGAAATGACGCCGCGCAGATGAGTCTCCCAGAAGCCAAGCAGCAGCTCCAGCCAGTCGATTGGTTCGCGAGCCGCCACGTCTGGTGGCACATGTAGCCACGGACCGAGCAGCAATCGCTTGGGTGCCCTAATCCGCTTGTACGCGTCCACCACAGCGTCCGGGAAAAGATCGCGCCATCCGCCAATAAGAAAGGTCGGAACCTGTATTTGCTCAACTGGCAGCCGACGCTCAAGCCAAAACGGGTCGCCGGCCGGATGGGCACGCCAGGCTGAGATGTCGATCTGCTCACGCTCCAGCTGTTCGAGCCGCTCGCGCCATACGCGAGCCCACCTTCCATCGGCATCCCGCAGCGTAGGCGGCGTCAGCCGCTGGGCAAGCATAACAGTTGACCAGTGATACTGTGTAATCATTGTCCTGCACCCGCCGGGGGCGACGACGTCCGCGTACACGTCCCACAACGGATACACTGGGGCGATCGCTCTCAGGTGAGGCGGTTGGGCAACGCCAGCAGCAAGCGCCATAAGACCGCCGTATGAGAATCCCCATACGCCAATCGCGCCGTCGCTCCAATGCTGTCCGGCAGCCCATTCAACGACTTCACGTGCATCCGACGCCTCGGCACTTGGATCAAACGATTCGGCATGGCATCCTTCCGATGCACCGTAGCCGCGCACATCCACCAGCAGATGTGCGTAGCCGCGCTCCGCGAACCAACGGCGCGGATAAGCGGTGAATGATCCGATGATGTCGTCCTTGCGGTACGGATAAAAGCTGATCAGCGTTGGATGCGGCCCCCGGACAGCAGGGAGATGGAGGTCCGCAGCGAGCGTCGTGCCGTCCGCAAGCGGGATCAGCAGATTCCGCACAAAACGGACGCCGTTTGGCTTGTCACCTTGCTCTGGAAGCGTCCTCAAGGCTCAGCCCGGCCGGCCTCAGCATGGCTTTGATGACGTCCGCAGCGTCATCTCAGGAGCAGTAGTTCGAACAGCTAACACGACGACAGAATCAGACCGTTGCGCCATTCTCCGATTGCTCGGCTTGTAATGACGAGATAACAAGCCTAACATAGGGCGGTACTCAAAGAGGCTGCTGCGCTCGCAGACGCTCTGGCTCTCAGCGGAGGAGCCACATCGCGCGGCAACGCCTTTGATCAGCATCACGAAGCCCTCAGCGACCGCGGAGGTGTCCAGCTCGAGCTGCGGGAGCAGACGCGACAGGTGTGATGCGCGAGATCGACGCCCAAGATCGCGGGCGCCTTGAGCACGCCTCCGAGGGGGCGCGGGTGCTGATCGATCTGATCGATCCCTGGCCCTCGGCGCGGGGCCGCGAGCCTCGCGCGGCGAGCCGGCGGTCGAGCATGGGCGAGCGAGCGGTGCCCGCCGCAGGCGCGCGCTGCCCAGCCGGACGACGTTCGCTCCGGTGATCGCCGCCAGGCTGAGTTAATCGCGGCTTAATAATTTCCCCCGCTCGGGCTTCACATATCGCGGGGATACTCGCGCGCACAAGGGACGGGCAACCCTGGCAGGGGGTCAGGGGTCCTGAAAGGAGATG
>Ga0070737_10006556_pt1 | contig 10629 bp, 9 predicted proteins | sample Coa_R1_10_FD_66438 | JGI IMG/M metagenome (GOLD analysis project Ga0070737, IMG submission 66438) | Surface soil microbial communities from Centralia Pennsylvania, which are recovering from an underground coalmine fire - Coalmine... | ecosystem: Environmental > Terrestrial > Soil > Unclassified ...
TACTGTGATAGCTCACTTTTGCGATACGGTTCAGCGCGCTTCCGCCTATTGCGGAAGCTTATTCACCGACGGGTAAGTTTATCCAAAATTGATCTTAGCGGCAGCGCGCCTGCGTGAAGGATGGCCTGTTCCCTAAAGGATTGGATTACCATGTCCGTCCACCAGAAACAGGCCATCGGATGCATCATACCACGGGTAGCTATTCAGCAAGCGTCAGAAAGTTGTCGCAGGTTACGGGCTAAGCGCCTATCCAGAAGTTCTGCGCGTAACCCGCTGTGAGACCGGGGCTGCTGGGTGAAGGCCGTTGACATCAGCCTCGCCGGGGGCTGGATCGAAGTTGCCGCATCGTTCCGCCCAGCCGGCGAGGTCGTGATCAGTATGCGCCCGGTCAGCGTGTCCGCCAAAGGTCCGGGCTGCGAGATCGGGCAGCTGGAGGCTGATCTGCGCGGCCGGCGGCGGCAGGCCACCCGGGCGGTGATGGTGCTGCTGTCGCTGCACGAGCTGCCGCCAGCGCAGATCGCGGCGCTGCTGGACTGCCATCCGTCCACCGTGCGCCGCTGGATCAGCCGGTTCAACGCCGAAGGGGCCGCGGGGCCGGCGGACCGGCCCCGGTGCGGGCGGCCAGCGCTGGGCGGCCGCCAGCTGACCAGGCGGATCACCGCGCTGCTGGGCCGCCCCGGGCCGTGGGCCCTGCCGCGGATCCGGCGGTACCTGGGCTGGCCTGCCATCAGCATGCGCACGCTGTACCGGCGGGTCCGGCTGGTCGCCATCTGGCGGCGGCCGAAGCTGACCGCGCGCGGCGACCCTTGCCATGACCACGTCGTGGCCCAGATCGTGGCCCGGCTGCTGGACCTGCCCCTGCGGTCAGCAGTGCTGGCCGGGGACGAGACGCACCTGAACCTGCTGCCGCATGTGCGGGCCGGCTGGACGCCGCGCGGCGCCCGGCCGCAGGTGCTCACCCGGGCAAGAACCGCAAGGTCACCGTGCTGGGGGCGCTCGAGATGACCGCCGGCGCCTGGGTGTACCGGCTGGGCCGCCGCTGCGCGGCGGACTTCACCGCGCTGCTGGACCAGGTGCTCGCCGCGTTCCCGTCCGCCCCGGTGATCGCGGTGATCTGCGATAACGACACCATCCACCACGCCCGCAAGGTCACGAGGTACCTGAAGGAGCATCCCCGGCTGGAGCTGCTGTACGGCGCCCGGTACAGCCCGCACGACAACCCGGTGGAACGGGTCTGGGGCGCGCTGAAGAACTACGTGGCCAGCACCGCCGTGACCTGGCCCGGCCGGCTCCGGCAGATCCGCTCCTTCTTCCGCAGTCGCTCACCCGGCCAGATGCTCGATACCGCCGCGCCCTGGACCAGCCCCTGGCTGCCACCCGGTTACGAGCAGAACTTTTGGAATGCCGCTAAGTGCGCCACGCAAACGCACGCCGTCGACTGCGCCGGCGGGATCTGGTACTGCTGAGCCGGTCCGGGACGCCGAGTGGGCCCGGCGACAGGGCGGGAAAGACCGCGCAGCCGGCGTCGGATGCTGGAGTTATACAGCATTCATCACAAAGTACGGCCTGTCGAAGAATCCAGCCAGCCTCCGGCTGTGGGCCGCGTATATGCCGCTTGGCGAGCAGCACCTTCCGGCACGCGGACGGCCCTCTATGCCGAACCACGCGGTTCCGCCGGCGAGGACGCCGTCCGTCGGCACCGGGCCGGCCCTGAGTCCGCAGCGCGAAAAAGAGCTACGCAACCAAGGCGCGAAAGCCGAACCTCGCAGCGACAGCGTGGTGACATTCCGGGTGGCGGGGCGCGTTGTTGAACAGACCCGCATACCAGGCGGCCCGCAGGCAGCAGCCCGGTATGCGGCAGAATTCAACGCCAGCGTCCAGCAGCTTCGGGTGAACCCGCCTGACACGCTTACCGACACCTGGCGCTAAACCCCGCCGCACGGCGATAGCGGCAGGGCCGGACGCTGAAGTTCCCGTTGTCGCCGCGATCCTGGGAACACTCCGCGACAGCCAGCGCCCCGTGTGAATGATCAGGGCTAACCAGCTTCGGGTTACAGCCCGTTATACGGGCAGGTGGTCATAGGAAATTACCGCGTCCGAGGTGCGTCTTCACCAAGAAGCCGTCCCGCCCGGATAGGAGCCGGGCGGGACGGTGCTCCCTGTTCCGAACCTGGATCTCGGCTGAGGGCTCCTAAACGCCGGACGGCACCGGCATGGTGTCGATTGTCTCCATGGCCTTGGTGAACTCGATGGCGGTGTCGTCCATGAGGGCCCGGGGGTCGAAGTCGGGGCTCGCGAGCACGCCATGCACACGGCGGCGCTGCATGCCGAAGTTGCCCGCGTCGTAGATCGGGAAGATCGCCGCCTCGCGCAGGTACTTCTCGAACATGTGCTGCTTGTCCGCGCTGTTCACGCCGACGACCTGCATGCACTTGTAGACGGCGTCGAACATCAGCTCGGTGCAGTGGATCTTGCACATGGCGCCGATGAGCTCACCGTGGTACTCGTGCTTGTCCAGGTAGTGCGCGGTCTTCCAGCAGAAGTACCGGCATGCTTCGATGCGCGCCGCCACATCTCCCAGCACGTAACCCACGTTCTGGTAGTGAATGATCGGCTTCGGGCCCCCCGCCGTGTACGTCTTCGCCCATTCGAGAGCCGCCTCGTAAGCGGAGCGCGCCACGCCGACCGCCGCGATCCCGGCGACCGGACCCGACCAGGCGAAGTTGCGGTTGATCAGCAGGTCGCCGTTGCCCCTGGTGCCCTCCACGAGGTTCCTCGCCGGTACCCGGGCGTTGTCGAAGATGATCTCCGAGTTGGGGGTGAGCCGGTGGCCGATCTTGCTGATCATGTTGTAGCTCACACCCGCGGTGCCGCGCTCGACCATGATCGCGGAGAGGCCTTCGGTGCCGCCTTTTTCCGGTTCGGTGCGCACCACGACGATGCTTGCGTTGGCCCCCCGGCCGTCCCAGCCGGCCACGTTGCACGGCCAGTACTTACGGCCGTTGAGCACGTAGTCGCCGCCGTCCCGCCGGGCGGTCACCCCGATTCCCACCGGGTGCGGCAGCGGGGCGTCGAAGTTCGCGGTCCCTCCCGGTGTTCCGGCGGGCTCGCTGACCGCATAGCCAACGATGTACTCGCCGGCCGGATCAGACGTGGCCGCCCGCAGGAACCGGTTCTTCTGCTCGTCGTTCCCCCAGTACCAGACGGGCAGCAGCCCGAGCCCGTTGACCAGGAGCGTGCAGCCGAAGCCCGGATCGACCGCGCAGATCTCCTCGGCCGCGAGGATTATGTCGACATTCGACAAGCCCCCGCCCCCGTATTCTTCGGGGAGCATGCCGAATGCCATTCCCTGCTTGTACGCCTCGACATAGGCGGGCTTCGTCATCTGGAACGCCCGCAGCGGGTCAGGCTCAGCATCAGCCTCCCGTACTATAGGCGCGAGGACGTTCCGGGCGAACCGTCTTGCGTCCAGCTGCAGCTGCCTTTGCTGCTCGCTGAGCGTAAAATCGATAGCCATTGGCATCTCCTCCTGATCTACTTGACGCCTGGCTTCTCCTAACTTCTACCGAAGCCGCGCTTCATTTGACGGCCGCCGCAGCGGCTGCTTTTCGGCCCCTGTTCCGCAACTTCAAAGGGCATTGTGCGCACAACGGCACGCACGACGTGCCTCCCGCGCACGACGTGCCTCCCCCGCGCTGTGCCCCTCCTCTCGGTTCCGCTGACCGCCTCGCGCCGATCCGCCTCGCGGCCGATCCGCCTCGCGGCCGATCCGGTTCGCGGCGGTGCTGGGCTGAGGAGGCGCTGAGCTGCCATGATGTACAGCCTCATGGTGTACAGACTGGAGCAGCCGCTGTCGAGGTATCGGTGACAAGCGGCGTTAAATCTGGTCTAAGCGGTCCTATCGGCGTGACGAAGGAAGATGAATGGATAATCGTCAGTTCGTGTATTAATTCGCGAACGCGCAAGGCGTACATCACCGCTAAAACCGATTTTCCCGCAGCATCTACCCTCAATCGTTCATCGTTCCTGCGGTCCGGTTGCCGATTGTGCGGGTGTCCGGTTTCGGGCATGCTGTCTGTTTGCTTTCCGGGGCCGGTCGTGTGGCGGCGCCCGGTGTGCCCGGGTCGCACCGGCTCCGACCGCGCGGGGCCGTGCCTCCTTCCGTTTTGCCGGGGTGGTTCGCGCTGGTCAGGTAAGTGCTGGGAGGGCGCGGAGCCGCTGCCAGCAGGTGAGGGACGGGTATTCCAGGGCCAGTCCGGGCTGATCTTCAGGACGCGCTCGCGAGCGAGCCGGGCGGGCGTGCCGGGCAGCTGCATGAATTAACCGCAAAATGCCTGTCCGGAAAACGCGGGGCACCTCAGGTACGGCAGCTCGCGGGTGCGGCGGGTGCGGCGGGTGCGGCGGATCAGCAGGTGGCCATCGATCCGGGCTGGCCCGGATCGATGGCCAGCCAGGCCCAGTTGTAGAAGCGGTGCCCCTTGGCGCCCGCACCGGCCGGGTAACGCTGCCACGCCCGGCGGGGCAGGCGGGCGGCGATCTTCCGGGCCTGGCAGGGGCCGCGGCAGTGATCACCGGCAGGTGGCGGCGCCGTACACTTCATCGTCGGCGCCCCAGGCCGCCGGAGCGCCTGCATCCAGTGCCGGGCGATCATGCGCCGGGCCAGCTTCGGGTTGGCCCCGGACCCCGCTCCGGCGGGATACCTGCCGCGGCGCACCGTCCCGGATCAGCGGCCCAGGACCGGGGCAGATACAGTTCCCGGTCGATCAGCGCGCGCCCCGCCGACGTGGCGTGGGCCCAGCGGCCACTGCCAGATTGTCACGAGTCGTAACAAACCATGATCATCAAACGGTGGCCGTTCCACGTCCAGTGCCCCGTCCACCGCAGGTCACGAAGTCCGGTTGGAGTACCAGTGAGGCTCCGCCTCTGACCGCCGAGTTTGGCGGTTCCGCAGGCGCATCGGTGCAGGTGAGCGCACTATGACCGCAACAGGGCCGGTTGCCCTTGATGGTCATAATGGCGCGTATCGTGACAGCTGGGGAACTTCTGGACGGTCATACGGTGCTGGACATCGAGTGCCTGGACCGCGTCTACCTCAACGCCTATGTTCCCATCCTGCAGTCCAGCGGGCAGGTGGTCGCGTTCATGACCCAGCACCTGGGCAAGCCGATCCCGTCGCCCGCGCTGATGGAGCACATCGGGACCAGGTTCCGAAAGGCGGTGGAGTCCTTTGCGTCATCCAACGGGATCCCGTGGGTGAAGTTCGGCAAGGACGACCGCAAGATCGACGTGATGCAGCCGCATATCGCGGCCCAGGCCGCTACCGGGAAGTCCGGGGTGGCCGCGGTCGGCGTCTCCCAGGAGTTCCAGCGGGTCTGGTCCGCTTACCAGCGCGACACGAAGACGGCGGCCCCGCAGTACACGTTCGCGAAAGCCGACCGCAGGGTTACGTGCTACTACTTCTACCTGTGGGACGAGGACTTCGGGCCGGCGTTCATCAAGGTCTGCGCCTACTTCCCCTACCCGGCCAAGATCTGGGTCAACGGCCACGAGCGGGCCAAGCGGCAGGCCGTCAAGGCCGGCATCGGGTTCACCGCCCTGTCCGACGGCTTCGCGTCCTGCGACGACCCGGCCGGCCTGCAGGAGATCTGCGACCGGCTCCAGCCCGGCACCGTCGAGGTCTTCGCCCAGCGGTGGCTGCACCGCATCCCCATGCCGTCCGGCTCCGCCGACCGTGACGCAGGCTACTGGTGGGAGACCTCCATGCGGCAGGTCGAGGTATCCCGGACCATCGTCTTCGACGCCCCGCGCCGCGCCCGCTGGTTCTTCGAGGCACTCATCGGCGACAACCTGGACATCGGCCGCCCGGAGAACGTCGGGATCATCTTCGGCCGCAAGATCCGCCGCGACACCCCCGGCACCTTCCGGACCGCCATCGACCGCCCTGCCATAGGCCCGGACGCCGGCGGCGTCATCCTGAACGTCTTCTACAAGCACTCCCGGATCAAGCAGTACCTCAAGGAGGGCCGCGCCCTGCGGATCGAGGCCGTCATCAACGCCCCCCGCGACCTCGGCTGCAACGCCCGCCTGCCCAACCTCGCCGAGCTTCAGGACAAGGCCCGCGCCGTCTGCCGGCGCATACTGGAAGCCGAGCGCGCCGGCCAGGCAACAGTCCTCGCGAGTCCAGCCTTCGAGCGGATCGCGCACCCGTCCGCAGACGCGGACGGGCGGAGGACCCCGGCACTGCGCTTCGGCGATCCTCGGGTCACCGCCCTGGCCGGCGCGCTCTGCGCAACCCTCACAGCAGCGACCGGCATCACCAACAAGAGCCTCCGCGCCTTGATGACCGGACTCCTGCACGCCCCCCGCACCCCCGGCCAGATGACCTACGACCTGCGCAGGCTCCGCCTCGCCGGCCTCATCAGGCGGATCGGGCACACCAACAGGTACGCGCTGACCCCCGGCGGCATCAAGTTCGCCGTCTTCTACACCAAGCTCCGCAACCGGCTGCTCCGACCGCTCATGGCCGCCGGCCAGCCCCAGGCACCACCAGAACTCCGGCAGGCCCTGCGAACCTTGAACCAGCACGTCGACGGCTACATCAGCCGCGCCCGACTGGGAAAGCCGCGTGAAAACTTGACACAAACGTCCAGAAGCTAGCGACCAAGGATCTCTAGCGACCAAGGATCTCTAGGCTCTTGGCTTGGCTCTTCTCAACTCAACAAAGGTCCGGTAATCCAGTGGAGCTAAGGGGACTCGAACCCCTGACCTTCTGCATGCCATGCAGCACGGTTTCGTCCGACGGCGTCGCGCCAGGTCCGGTTACCGCAGGTCAGAGCGGCTCTGATGTCTGAGAGCGTCTCGCTTCGTCTGATGAAACCCGGCGCCGTTGGCACTTGGTTTGGCACTGGCCGGCCGGGCCCCCCATCGGAGGGCCCGGCCGGCCTCGTCATCGTCGCGGTACCCGGCCCGGAGATGGGCTGCCCGTCCGTGGCGGGTACCCGCTGTCAGGCGGCCTCGGTGGTGGTGACGGTGAGAGTGTGGTCGGCGAAGCTGGCGACGAGGTCCAGGCGCCCGCCGAGTGCCTGAACGTAGCGAGCTATGGCCTCGATGGTCGACAGCTCGCCGCGCTCGATCTGGGAGACACGGCCCGGGGTGACGCCCATGACCTCGGCGAGCTGGGCCTGGGTGAGGCCGCGCTGCCTGCGCTCGCTGGCGAGCCGCTGCCCGCTCTGCCGGGCCATCAGGGCCTTGCGGCGCCGTTCGGCTTCCCCGGGCCCGCCGACGCGCTCGATGTAGGCGTCGCGGTCCCACTTGGTGTAACTGGTCACTGGTTGTCTTCCTCCGCTGCCCGTTCCTTCAAGTAGATCTCATAGAACTGCTCGGCACGGGGGATCATCCGTGCATACCACTTGTTCCAGCTCCCCGTCTTATCTCCGGCAACTAGCAGGATCGCGGAGCGCCAGGGGTCGAAGACGAACAGGATGCGGACCTCGCTCCGCCCGCGGGATCCGGGCCGGAGTTCTTTGAGGTTCGCGATTTTCGAGTTGGTGATGGTGTCGACGAGCGGGCGGCCCAGCGTGGGTCCTGAGCAGCTCAGCGTGTAGATGGCGTCATCGACCAGGTCGGCGGTCTTCGGGTCGCTGTCCTGGAGTGCATGCAGCCAGGCGGCGACCTCGTCGGTCAGGTAGATGTCCCACTCATCCACGTAACCGACTATAGCAAATCCTATAGTTCAGTCCTCAGTGCGTGCTGCCATGCGGCTAGATCATGCCGTGCTCGCTGCCGTGGCGCTGGGTGTGCAGGGCAGCCGTCGGGGGTCGGGAAAGCCCAGGCTGACGTAGCCGGGTGCGCGCTTGGCGGGAGATGAGGCAAGCACACCGGTCCGTTCGTCGACATAGTCGTGGACTTCGGCCGTGGTCTTGCCGTCATAGGGCCGCAGGATGCGTCCGGCGTACTGGACGAGCTTGCCCTTGCAGGCAACGGGTGCGGGAGGAAGAGCGTGTCCAGCGGCGGACAGTCGAAGCCCTCGTCGGCGTAGGGACCCGTGGCAACGATGGGCAGGGGCGGCTCGCCGGGCTGCGGCTGCAGCCGGGCGAGCGCCGCGGCGCGGTCTTTGGCGCCCTCGGGTTGGTGCGGCTCAGGAGCCGTCGTCACCGAAACCCTCGGACTGGTCGTCCTCCCGGCGTGCCCATTCGTCGTAGCGGTCGGCCATTCTGCGGAGGAGGGCTCCGGTGCGGGGCCACTGGTCGGAGACGCGGTCGGACCACCCGCGGTGCTGCGCGGCAAGCTGGCGTTCCTGGGCGCCGCCGTCGGCTGGATTCCGGAAGGTAATGCCCCTGCTGTTGAACCTTCCGGTATGCAGCCCCTCCTCAAACTTGGGCGAGGCGAGATCCTCGATCAGGTCGCGGACCGGCTCGGCAGGCCAGAGCCCGTCGGGATCGGGCGGGAAGTATGTGAGCACCTCGCCGATCACGACATCGCCGATGGTGGTCCGGCCCGACTCGGCGAGGCGGCGGCGGGCCTCGGTCACCCAGGAGCGGAGGGCGTCGGCGTCCACGATCCCGTTTGGGCGCACGCCTGGCGGTGTGTGCCACTCGCGGATAACCGCGTACCCGGTCAGCGCGATCGCGCGGCGCTCCCGGGGGTGTCCCCATGTTCTTTGTCAAGTCTTCTGGGGTAGTTGAGGCTGGTTCTTCGGGTTGATTCTGTGGTTGCCTGGCAGCTGCGGGCTCGTGGTTTCGGGCAGCACGAGAGCCCGCCTCGTTCCGGCGGAGGCGGGTGTCGTGCCTGCTGGTCAGGCTGGGGTGTCAGGCCGCGTCGGCGAGTCCCGGCGTTGCGGTCGTGCGGGGCTGGTAGGGCTTGCGGTCGCGGAGCATGGCCAGGATGGCGTTGCAGCGGCGGCGGGCCAGGCAGATGAGGGCGGCGTTGTGCTTTTTGCCCTCGGCCCGCTTGCGGTCGTAATAGGCCTTGGACTCGGGGTCGCGCAGGGCGGCGAAGGCGGCCAGGAACATGGCGTTCTTGAGCCGGTGGTTGCCGCGCCTGCTGCGGGTCGCGGCGTTCAGGCTGGTGCCGGACTGCCGGCCGGCTGGTGCCAGGCCGGCGTAGGCAGCGAGCTTGCTGCCGGTGGCGAACCCGGAGCCGTTGCCGATCTCGGCGAGGATCCGGGCGCCGGCGCGCGGCCCGATGCCGGGCATCGAGGCGAGGATCTCACCGAAAGGGCGGGCGAGGAACGCCTCCTCGATCTCGGCGGTGAGCGCGTCACGCCGGGCGTGCAGCCGGCCCAGCCCGGCGGCGAGGCCGGCGATCACCCGGCCGGTGGCGGCCTCGGCCGGGACGGTCACGTCCTGGGCGGCCACCGCGGCCATCACGGCGTCGGCGGCCTTGCCGGCCAGCCGCGGCGAGCGCTTGCCGGTTACCTTGGCGATCTTGGCCCGCCCGGCGGCGCGCAGCGCCGTCAGTGCCGGGTACTTCGCGAGCAGGTCACGGACGCCGGCCTGGTGCAGCCGGTCCCCGAGTGCCCGTTCCAGGCCCGGGGCGATCGAGGTCAGGGCGTCGCGCAGGCGGCTGGACAGGCGGGTCACGCCGACCGCCAGGCCGATGTCGTAGCCGTTGAGCACCCGCAGCTGAGCCAGCAGCTCATCGCTGGACAGGCCGAGCCAGTGGACCTGCTTACGGCGGGTCCGGCCGGTATCGGCGATGATGTAAGCGCCGCGCCGGTCGGCCTTGGCCTCACCCGGGTACAGGTCCGCGGCACGGCGCATCACCAGCCCGGGCACGTAAGCGACCGGGGTGCCGCGGCGCGCGGCGACCGCCAGCACGAGCTGCGCAATCGAGCCGGGCTGGTCGATCACCAGGCCCGGCGTGCCGTGACCGGCGGCGCGGTCCAGCAGCTTTTCGATATCCGCCTGGTCGTTGGCCACTGCCCGGGAGAACAGCCGCTCGCCGTCATCAGCGAGCACATCAGCGAAATGCGACTCCTTCCCGACATCCAGGCCGACCCATACCGTCACCTGCCCAGGCGCGCTCACCCGTGCTCCTTCCGCTCCGTCACCAATAGCAGCGGGAAGGCCGTCCACGGTGCGCTCGCCGCCATCCACCTTACGAATCAGCGATCACGTCGCATGTCCCCATCAGAGGTTCACGCACCGGCCGCGCCGGCGGCAACACCCCCCAGGCCATACCTGCTGCAGGGGGGCAATGAGCCATACCGGCGCCGCCGGACTTCCCAGGTGCCGGAGGTTACCCGCGGCCACCCACCAACAAGGTAAGGGGGCGTCCGCCTGGCGCTCGCCACCCACGGCGAGCGAGGATCGCAACTTCAACAGGCTCACCCAGAAGAACACGTGGCTGCGGGCGCTGGCGCTCGCCACCCACGGCGAGCGAGGATCGCAACAACGTGGCCCGCTGGCGCACGGCTGCCGGGCTGACGCAGCTGGCGCTCGCCACCCACGGCGAGCGAGGATCGCAACAGCCACAGCGACAGCCCCAGCTCCGCCGGACCTGTCCTGGCGCTCGCCACCCACGGCGAGTGAAGCGACCCGGGTTTCATGCACGCCTCGTTACGTGTGTGCCTGGGCCGGGTGGCCGGCCAGGCCATGGTAGTACTCGGCTTCGGCCTCCGCTGGAGGA
>Ga0070737_10006557_pt1 | contig 10628 bp, 10 predicted proteins | sample Coa_R1_10_FD_66438 | JGI IMG/M metagenome (GOLD analysis project Ga0070737, IMG submission 66438) | Surface soil microbial communities from Centralia Pennsylvania, which are recovering from an underground coalmine fire - Coalmine... | ecosystem: Environmental > Terrestrial > Soil > Unclassified...
GCGGCCGGCACGGCCGGCATCACCTTCGGGCCGTACGGTGCCGTAGTCACGGTTTCCTGGTCCGACCCGGTGAGCAACCCGCCGCCGCCAACGCCGACGGCCAGCCCGTCACCTACCGGGAGCCCGTCACCCACCGGAAGCCCGACCACGTCGCCTTCACCGTCCATGTCCCCACTGCCGCCCAGGGGGCCGTCGCTCATGACGCCGGTCAGCAGCTGACCCACCGCCGCCGGCCTCACCAGCGGCCGATCACCTCGATCAGGTCACTCAGCCGGGTGATGACCGCATCCGGCTCAACACCGAACGGCGGCACGTCGCTGTGCGGCACGTGCACGGTGCGCAGCCCCGCCTGCTGCGCCCCGTGCACGTCGTCAAGCAGCCGGTCGCCGACGAAGACACACTCGGCGGGGTCGGTCGCGCCGATCGCCGCCATCGCGGCCCGGAAGGCCTCCGGATGCGGCTTGGTCCACGGGATCTCGCTGCTGTAGACCGCGCCGTCGATCAGGTCGAGCACCCCGTCCCGGGCGAAGATCAGCTCGTGCTGCGCCCGGGGCCACATGGTGTTGGACAGCACCCCCACCTTGATCCCCCGGCGGCGCAGATCGCGCAGCAGCCCGGGTGCGTCCGGGTCGGTGAAGGTGTGCGGCTCCCAGACCCGGTAGTAGGAGTCCAGCAGGGCGGTGGACGGCGGCTCCAGGCCGGCCAGCGCGAGCAGGTCGTCCAGCGTCGCGCTGCGCTGCTCGCGTTCGGAGCGCTGCCACAGGCTGATCTCGGCCGCGTGCAGCGCCGCCGCGATGGCCCCGGCCCGCTCCGCCGCGTAGTGCGAAGTGCAGGCGGTGAGCCAGAAGTCCGCGAGATCGATGGTGTGCCAGGGCGTGAGGGTGCCGCCCCAGTCGAATATCACTGCCGATACGGTCACACCTGCCGATCGTATGGTGACCTGCCGACAGGCCCTACGCTGTCGGCATGGCGACCGACGTGACCACCCCCGCGCAGACCCGCAGGCGGAAGCCGGAAACCCATCTCGGGCTGGTGCGCCGGGCCCGGCAGATGAACCGGATCCTGGCCGGCCTGTACCCGGACGCGCACTGCGAGCTGAACTTCGCCAACCCGTTCCAGCTGCTGGTCTCCACCGTGCTGTCGGCCCAGACCACCGACGTGCGGGTCAACCTGACCACTCCGGCGCTGTTCGCGAAGTACCCCACGCCCGAGGACCTGGCCGCGGCCAACCCGGACGACGTGGAAGAGATCCTGAAGCCGACCGGGTTCTTCCGGGCCAAGACCAAATCGGTCCTGGGCCTGTCGGCCGCACTGCGGGACCGGTTCGGCGGCCAGGTGCCGCAGACCCTGGAGGAGATGGTCACCCTGCCCGGCGTGGGCCGCAAGACGGCCAATGTGGTCCTGGGCAACGCCTTCGGCCAGCCGGGCATCACCGTGGACACGCACTTCGGGCGGCTGTCCCGCCGGTTCGGCTGGACCGGGCAGACGGAGCCGGACAAGGTGGAGGCCGAGGTCGGGGCGCTGTTCCCACCGTCGGACTGGACGATACTGTCGCACCGGCTGATCTGGCACGGCCGCCGGGTGTGCCACGCCCGCAAACCGGCCTGCGGCGCCTGCGCGCTGGCCCGGCTCTGTCCCTCGTTCGGCGAGGGGCCGACCGACGAGAAGACGGCGGCCAAGCTGGTCAAGTCCGGGCCGTTCTCGTGACTGATGCCCCCGGGGCTGCGGCGGGCCCGCCGCCGCCCGGGTGGCTGCACGACCTGGCTGCCCGGCTGGCCGGCACGACCGTGCCCGCCGGGCTGCGGCCGCCGCCCGAGGGCGGGCGGCGGTCGGCCGTGCTGATCCTGTTCGGGCCCGGCGTTCCCGGCCACGGTGAAGAGCCCGGGGGTGAAGAACCGGGAGCCCGGCCGGATCTACTGCTCATCCAGCGCCGGGCCGGGCTGCGCAGGCACGGTGGCCAGCCCGCCTTTCCCGGTGGCGCGATCGAGCCGGACGACTCCGGGCCGGCCGAAGCGGCCCTGCGCGAGGCGGCCGAGGAGGTCGGCCTGGAACCGGCCGGAGTGGACGTGGTCGGTACCGCGCCCGAGCTGTTCATCTGGCGCAGCGGCTTCCGGGTGGTCCCGGTCATCGGCTGGTGGCGTCAGCCGGTGGCGATCCGGCCGGCCGACCCCGGTGAAGTGGCCTCGGTGGCCCGGGTCGGGGTTGCCGAACTGGCCGACCCGGCCAGCCGCCTCCGGATCCGGCATCCGTCGGGGATCACCGGGCCGGCCTTCCGGGTGCACGGGATGCTCGTCTGGGGGTTCACCGGCGCCCTGCTCGACCTCACGCTCCGCCTGGGCGGCTGGGAGCGGCCGTGGGACACCGGGCGCCTGGAGAACCTGCCCGCCGAGGTACTGGCCGCGGCGGAGCCGGTGGCCGCAGAGCCGGTGGCGGCAGAGCCGGCCGAGCTTCCCAACCGGGCCAGCTATGGGATCTAGCCAGATACGGTTGACGACGTGCCAGACGTGCTGGACCTGATCCTGGTCGTGCTGATCGCCGCGTTCGCGGTCTCCGGTTACCGGCAGGGGTTCATCATCGGCGTGCTCAGCTTCGGCGGCTTCATCGTCGGTGCGCTGCTCGGCGCCCAGTTCGCCCCGGCCATCGCCCGCGGCCTGAGCGGCAGTTCGGCACAGCAGGCCCTGATCGCGGTGGTGGTCGTCTTCGTAGCCGCCATGATCGGCCAGCTCATCGCGTCCGCCGTCGGTGCGGCCGTGCGGTCCAAGGTCACCTGGCGGCCGGTGACCTACCTGGACGCGGCGGGCGGCGCCGTGGTCAGCGTGATCTCGGTTCTGCTCATCGCCTGGCTGATCGGCTCGGCCATGGAGAACGCGCCGTTCCCCACGATTTACAACCAGGTCAACCACTCCGCCGTGCTGAAGGGCGTGGACCAGGTCATGCCGCCGGCCGCGCAGACCATGTTCTCCGACTTCCGCCGCCTGCTGGCCAGCGGGCCCTACCCGGACGTGTTCGGCGGGATCGGTGCCGAAGGCCCGCTGACCGTCGCCGCCCCCAACAGCAAATACCTCAAGTACCCCGGCGTCCGGCGGGACAAGCCCAGCATCGTCAAGGTGATGGGCACGGCCCCGGCCTGCCTGCACACCATCGAAGGCTCCGGGTTCGTCATCTCCCCGGACCACGTGCTGACCAACGCGCACGTGGTGGCCGGAGTCACCGAGGGGCTCAACGTCTACCCGCCCGGCGGCCACCCGTACCCGGCCCGGGTGGTGTTCTTCGACCCGCGGGGCGACATCGCCGTGCTGGACGTGCCCGGCCTGCCGGCCAAACCGCTGCAGTTCGCCGGGCAGGCCGGCACCGGTGCCAGCGCGGTGGTGGCCGGCTATCCGCTCAACCACGCCTTCACCCTGGTCCCGGCCACGGTCGGCGGGGTCCAGGAAGCGACCGCGCCGGACATCTACCAGAACGCCGAAGTGACCCGCCGGATCTACACGCTGCGGGCGCTGATCCGGCAGGGCAATTCGGGTGGCCCGCTCATCGACCCGGAGACCGGGAAGGTGTACGGCGTCATCTTCGCCGCGGAGGTCGGGGATAAGAACGTCGGCTACGCCCTCACCGCGGCCCAGGTCGCCGGGGACGCGCACCATGGCGAGAACGCCACCGGCCCGGTGTCCACCCAGATCTGCATGTCCTCCTGACCGTGCTCGCGGGCCGGACGGCCCCGGGCGCGGCCACCGCCGGGGTCAGGCCCGGCCGCCGGGTCCGGTGGTCAGGCGCAGCCGCAGATCCGCTGAGTCCAGCCCGGCTACCCCGTCGCGTTCGATCCGGGTGGCGAGGGCGCCCGCGGTCGTGGCGATCTGTGGTGCATCGATGCCGTGCGGGCTGGGTGCGGCGCCGCCGGGCAGCCGGGCGGCGCCGCGGCGGAGCAGGGTAACGGCGCCGCGCGCGTTGCCGCGCTGAGCGTGCGTCAGCCCGACCGCGATCTGAGCCAGCCCCTGCCACAGGTCACGCTCGGTGGGCGGTGCGGCCTTCCAGCTGCCTTCCAGCACTTCGTGGGCCTGGAAGGCGTGTCCGGCGTCCAGCAGCCGCTGCGCCAGGGCCAGCGCCTCGTGGGGCGGCAGGGCGAGGTCGTCAGGCAGCGGCGGCACCCCGGCCTCGCCGCGGGGCAACGGCCGGCCCAGCGCGTCCCGGGGCCGTGCGTTGCGCGGGCGGCCCGCCGGATCCCGGTCGCGGGCGCCAGCGTCCGCACCAGGTTCGGGGGCCGGGGTCATCGCTCCGGTTCGGGGTCGGCCAGCCAGCCGCACAGTTCGGCGTCGAACTGGGCGGGCCGCTCCTCCTGCGGGAAGTGCCCGGCTCCCTCGATCAGGTGCCAGCGGTAGGGCGCCTCGACGTGCCGGCTCGACCCGCGGGCGCTGCGGGCCAGCACGCATGTGTCCAGGGCACCGTGCAACTGCAGAGTCGGCGCCTGGATCGGCGTGCGCATCTGCCGGGCGTACCGCAGCCCGTCCGGGCGCAGCCGGGACCGGATGAACCAGCGGTGGTATTCCAGCGCCGAATGCGCCACCGACGGGACCAGCATCGCCTGGCGGTAGCGCCGCTCGGCCTCGCCGTCCGGCCAGCCCGGCCCGGACCAGTCCCGCAGCAGACGGGCCACCAGCCGGGCGTTGCCCTCCCGCAGCCGCCGTTCGGGCAGCCGGGGCAGCTGGAAGCCGAGGGCGTACCCGCTGCGCTTGCCCTGGCCCAGCGGGTCGGTCAGGACCGCCGAGCGCAGCCGCAGCGGGTGCGGCACCGAGACGATGGCCAGCCGCCGGAGCATCGTGGGAAAGTAGGCGCCCATCGTCCAGGCCACCAGGCCACCCCAGTCGTGCCCGACCACGACGGCGTTCGCCTCGCCCAGCGCCCGGATCAGGCCGCCGGCATCGGAGGCGGCGGTGATCAGGTCGTAGCCGCGCGGCGGCTTGTCGCTGCCGCCGTAACCACGCAGGTCAGCGGCCACCGCGTGAAAGCCTGCCCCGGCCAGGGAAGTCAGCTGGTGCCGCCAGGTCCACCAGAACTCGGGGAACCCGTGCAGCATCAGCACGAGCGGACCCTTACCAGCCTCCACGACGTGGAAGCGCTGCCCGTTGGCACTGACCGACCGGTGGGACCAGGGTCCCTCGATGTGGGTAACTTCCTCACCGGACGGATCCATGGACCTATCGTGCCTCCACGGCGGGGGTCGTGGAGGTCTCTTCCTCGCGGTGCATGAGCGCCAGGTCGTCGTGGACCGTCTTGCGGGTGCGGCGCAGCCCGCTGAGCTTGCGCAGCCGGAGCACGGCGATCAGCCCGAGCCCGCCGATCAGCAGCAGGCCCGCCCCGGCCACGATGAGGAACGCCGCCCAGTGCCAGATCCCCAGGGCGATCAGGCCGTAGGCGAGGGCGATGCAGAGCAGCACCAGGACCAGGCAGCCGACAAAGGCCCCGATACCGAGCATCGCGGCGGCTATGCCGACCCGCTTGAGGTCGTCCTTCAGTTCCAGCTTCGCCAGGTCGAGTTCCCACTTCACCAGCTGGGTGAGATCCTTGACCGCCAGCGACACCAGGTCGCCCAGCGAGGGCTCTGCCGCACCGCCGGCTGGCTGCGCGGACTGGGTTTGGGTCATTGCTCGTATCTCCGTTCCTGTGCCCTCGTTCGTCCGGTGCCCCCGCGTCCGGCCGGGCCACACCGCCGCGGCCACCGCGGATACCGGGCCGGCGGGCGCCGCCCACCTGGCCCGTCCCCCGGCTGCTGCCACGGCGACACAACCCGTACCACAGATCAGGGTGGGTAATCCAGGAAGCAGGATTTCGATCGGGCCGTGCCTCGCGGGAAAGGCACACAATAGCGAACGGCGCCCCCGTGCAGGGGCGCCGTCGCCGGCCACGTCAAATCCGGGTTACCAAGCGTGCACCTTTACTCTGCCGGACAGGCGGTCAGCGGCCGTACCCACTGACCTGGCCTGGCTCGGCACGCCTCCCGCGGCTGGTCGCGCGTGGGTGCCCGGTTGCCGTGGCGTTGGACCGTGCGGTCCTTCACTCCTTTCTACGACGAATCCGCGAGCTTGGAAAGACCTGCGCGTGATCGATTTGTAATATCGGCCAGATCCCCGGGCGGCATGTCCCTTACTGGCGGATTCATGCCCCCCACCTGGCCCTGAGCCGGCCGGGGCGGGTCACCGCCGCGCCGCCGGGCCCGCCGCGCCGCCGGCACGGTCCCGGTGAACTCCAGCACCGGCCAGCCCCGGGCCATCGCGGCCTGGCGCAGCGCCCGGTCCGGGTTGACCGCGCGCGGGTGGCCGACCGTCCCGAGGAGCGGCAGGTCAGTAGCGGAGTCGCTGTAGGCGAAGCAGTCCGGCAGCCGGTAACCGCGCTCGGCGGCCAGTTCGCGGATCCGGACCGCCTTGCCCTCGCCGTAGGCGTAGAACTCGATCTCCCCGGTGTAGTGGCCGCCGGCCACCGTCATCCGGGTCGCGATGACGTCGTCCACGCCGATCACCCGGGCGATGGGGTCCACTATCTCGTGCCCCGAGGTGCTGACGATCATGACATCGTGGCCGGCCGCGCGGTGTGCCGCCATCAGCTCCCTGGCTTCCGCGTAGACGTAGGGCAGGACGAGTTCGTCCAGATACTGGGCCACGATCGCGTTGACCCGATCGACGGGCCAGCCCCGGCACAGGCCGCAGACCCAGGCCCGGATCCGCTCCATCTGCCCGGGCCCGGCCCCCGCGGTCCGGTACAGCATCTGGGCCGCCACGCTGCGCAGCGCGTCCGCCCGGCTGATCAGTCCGTGCCGGTAGAACGGCAGCCCGAACGCGAGGGTGCTTGATTTGGATATGACCGTTTTGTCAAGGTCGAAGAAGGCCGCGATGGGCGACGTTATGCGATCGGTGTGGTCCTCCACGTTCAGGCAGCATATGTTGTGAACGTGACAGCTAGCGGCACCACGGCGTGACTGACTGGTAACTAAGCCATCGCGCACGTAGGCTGTTAGCTGAAACGGGACCGGCTCTACCCCCCCGGAGCCGGACCGTCGGGCGGCCCCTGCTCTCCCCCCCGGCAGGGGCCGCCTTCCTCTCTCTGGGTTCACCCTGTTCAGTGGTCTGCGACCACTTTCCCCCCGGGCGTTCCAGGATTCATCCCGGGGGGCCGAGCCCCCCGGACCCCCACGCTCCCGGTGACCGATGGTCTGCCCGTGCGGGCCCGTTGACCTGACCGTTTGGGCGCGGGCTGGGGTTTTCCCCTTTGCGGTGGGTCAGCCCCCCGGACCCCCACGCTCCCGGTGACCGATGGTCTGCCCGTGCGGCCTCGTTGACCTTGCCGTTCGTGCGCGGGCTGGGGGTTTCCCCTTTGCGGGGGTCATCCCCGGACCCCCTCGCTCCCGGTGACCGTTGGTCTGCCCGTGCGGGGCCGTGGACCTGACCGGCTGGGCGCGGGCTGGGGTTCTACCCTCTGCGGTGGGCCAGGCCCCTGGACCCCCACGCTCCGGTGGCCTTTTGGGGGGTGAGTAGCTGGGCTTCCCGGGGCGGTTAGGGAGCGGGTGGGGCGGAGTCCAGGAGGGTGTGCAGGAGGGTGACGGCGCCGGGTTTGGAGAGAGGCTCGTTGTTGTTGCCGCATTTGGGGGACTGGATGCAGCTGGGGCAGCCGTGGTCGCAGGGGCAGGCGGCGATGGCCTGGGCGGTGGCGGTGAGCCATTGCCGGGCGGCGTGGTAGCCGCGCTCGGCGAAGCCGGCCCCGCCGTGGTGGCCGTCGTAGACGAAGACGGTCAGGCGGTCGGTGGCCGGATTGAACTCGAACGAGACGCCGCCGATGTCCCAGCGGTCGCAGCTCGCGACCAGGGGGAGCAACGCTATCGACGCGTGCTCGGCGGCGTGCGCGGCGCCCGCCAGGTCCAGGCCCGCCGCCAGCAGGCGGTCGCGCTGGGCCGGGGAGACTGTCCACCAGACCGCCTTGGTGGCCAGGGTGCGCGGCGGCAGGTCGAGCGGTTCCTCGCCGGTGGGCTGGCCGTCCTCCAGGCGGCGGCGGACGAACGAGGTCACCTGACGGCGCACCCGCACGTCGCCGAAGTGGACGGTCGCCTCACCCCAGGAGGTGCGGGCCAGCTCGCCCGCGATCTCGATCTCGGTCAGGTCCCGTGCCGTGGTGGAGTAGCCGGGGTCGGCCGGCTCGACCAGCGCCACCTCGTCCGGCAGGTCCAGCCGCCTCACCAGGTACGTCTGGCCCTGGTGGGTGTAGACCGCCCCGGTGTGGGCCAGCACGTGCGCGGACGGCTCGTCCACCGTGCCGATCAGCCGGCCGGTGTCCGCCTCCACGATCTGGACCGGCCAGCCGCCGCCACCACGCAGGCCGGTGCGGGTCAGCCCCCGGCCCTGCGGGCACAGGTACCACCGGTCGCCACGCTGCCGCAGCAGGCCGCGGCCGGTCAGCTCGGTGACCACCTGCTCCGCGCCGGGGCCGAACAGGTCCAGGTCGGCCCGGGTGAACGGCAGTTCGCCCGCGGCGGCGCACAGGTGCGGCGCCAGCACGTACGGGTTGCCGGGGTCCAGCACGGTCGCCTCCACCGGGCGGCCGAACACCGCCTCGGGGTGGTGGACCAGGTAGGTGTCCAGTGGATCGGCCCGGGCGATCAGCACCGCCAGCGCGTCCCGGCCGGCCCGGCCCGCCCGGCCGGCCTGCTGCCACAGCGAGGCCCGGGTGCCGGGCCAGCCGGCGATGAGGACCGCGTCCAGGCCGGTGATGTTCACCCCGAGTTCCAGCGCGGTGGTAGCGGCCACCCCGGCCAGGCGGCCCGCCCGCAGGTCGTCCTCCAGCAGCCGGCGGTCCTCGGGCAGGTATCCGGACCGGTAGGCGGCCACCCGGGCGGCGCTCGCGCCCGATCCGTTCTCGGCGAGCATCCGCTGGGCGCCCAGGGCCACCGTCTCGGCCGCCCGCCGGGAGCGGACGAACGCCACCGTGGTTAGGTCCTCGGTCACCAGGTCACAGAGCAGCCGGGACGCCTCGGTCGTGGCCGGGCGGCGCAGCGGTGCGCCCGCCTGCCCGCGCAGCGTGGTCAGCGGCGGTTCCCACAGGGCGAAGGTGACCGGGGCGCGCGGGGCGGCGTCGGTGTTCACCACCTCCGCGTCGAGCCCGGTGAGCAGGGCCGCGCACCGGGCCGGCTCGGCGACGGTGGCCGACGCCAGGATGAACACCGGGCCCGGAGCCGAGGCTGTGCCGCGGCTGGTGGGCACGGCCACCGTCCGGTTCCGGCGGGCCGACCTGGCCACGGCGGCGCGGCCGTCGGCGTAGTAGGCCGCCACCCGGCGGAGCCGGCGCAGCACCTGAGCCACGTGGGAGCCGAACACGCCGCGGTAGCCGTGGCACTCATCCACGACGACGAAGCGCAGCCGGGCCAGGAAGCTGGCCCACCGGGTGTGCCCGGGCAGCAGCGCGAGGTGCAGGGTGTCCGGCGTGGTCAGCAGGTAGTTGGCGTTAGCCCGGGCCCAGCTCCGCCCGGCGGCGGGAGTGTCGCCGTCCAGCACGGCGGCCCGCACCCCCGGCACCCGCAGCGCACGGACCGCACGCAGCTGGTCGGCGGCCAGTGCCTTCGTCGGCGTCAGGTAGAGCACGGTCCCGCCGCCGAGCACGGCCGACAGGGACGGCGTCAGGTAGCTGACCGACTTGCCGGACGCCGCCGGGGTGGCGACGATCACGTTCCGCCCGGCCCAGGCGTGCGAGGCGGCCTGCGCCTGGTGCGCCCAGGGGGAGGTGATTCCGCTGCTGGCGAAGCGGTCCACCAGTTCGGCGGGAACCCAGTCCGGCCACGGCACCGCCTGGCCCGCCCGGCCGGGGATGCGCTCCAGGTGCGTGATGCAGCCGTTGCGAGTACCCTCACGCAGGATCCTGGCGGCGGGTTGATCGCCGTTGACGTGGGTAGTCACCGGTCTGGCCGGACCGGGCGGGGAGACCGCGCGACCGGCCTGCGGGCACGCGGCCGCAGCCGCGGGCACCCGGCCCGGTGGCTCCGCGGCAGTGAGGGGGGTGGCGATGGACATGGAATTTTCAGTCTGCCATGCCCCGCAAGCGGCTGCCGGGAGCACAGATTCGTGTAAGCATGACATCGGAGCGTGGCTGAGTGCCCAACGGGATAGGCTCACTCCCCGGGTGCCTCATCCCGAGAGCAGGGGGCATGCCCACCTGGCTCGATCAGACGAAGACTGCACGGCGTGGAGGATTTGTGGATCTGAAGCTTGATGACCACATGAAGGACGGCATCAGGGTCGTCGACGTAGAGGGTGAGATCGACGTCTACACGGCACCCCGGCTTCGTGAGCTGCTGATCGAGCTGGTCAACAAGGGTGACTACCAGCTCGTGGTCAATATGGAGAAGGTCGAGTTCCTCGACTCCACCGGGCTCGGTGTCCTGGTGGGCGGGCTCAAGCGGGTCCGGGCGCACGACGGGTCGCTCGACCTCGTGTGCCGCCAGGAGCGGATTCTCAAGATCTTCCGGATTACCGGCCTCACCAAGGTCTTCGGCATCCACGACACGGTCGAGGAAGCCATCAAGGCCCGGAAGTCCGAGAAGTAACCACTGGCGAGCGACCCGGCGGGCCCCGACATGGCCAAGGTGGAAGTCGCCTTCT
>Ga0070737_10006563_pt1 | contig 10618 bp, 10 predicted proteins | sample Coa_R1_10_FD_66438 | JGI IMG/M metagenome (GOLD analysis project Ga0070737, IMG submission 66438) | Surface soil microbial communities from Centralia Pennsylvania, which are recovering from an underground coalmine fire - Coalmine... | ecosystem: Environmental > Terrestrial > Soil > Unclassified...
CTATTTCAAGGACAGCGCCACCACGAGCCAGTGCCATTGGAAAGGCACGGCGCATTATTTCACGGTTGCCGTCGACGGCGCCGAGAACAAGGACGCTGCGTGGTACTATCCGCAGCCCTTGCCGGCGGCGGCTCAGATCAAGGATTTCGTCGCATTCTGGAAAGGCGTCGAGATCGAGCGCTGAGACGCGCGGCGGGGATAGGTCCTCCGGCCCGGCCTTATAAGCAACGACGCGGACAGCGGAACAGGGCAGCAAATGGCGTTAGGCCGCAAGATCCTGATCATCGACGACGACTTGGCGCTGCGCCACTCCCTCGCCGAGCAGTTGCAATTGCATGAGGAATTCGCCGCGGCCGAGGCCGGCAACGCCGCCGAGGCGCTCGACGCGACCAAGAACCAGTATTTCGACGCGATCCTCTTGGATGTCGGCCTGCCCGATATGGATGGGCGCGAGCTCTGCCGCGTCATGCGGCGCAACGGCGTCCGCGCGCCGATCCTGATGCTGACCGGCGCCGATGGCGAAGCGGACATGATCCTCGGTCTCGACAGCGGCGCCAACGACTACATCACCAAGCCGTTCCGGCTGAACGTATTGCTGGCGCGGCTGCGCGCACAGTTGCGTCAGCACGAAGCCTCGGAAGACGCGGTCTTCGCGATCGGGCCTTACACCTTCCGGCCGAGCGCCAAGACGCTGATCGACGACGCGAAGCGCCGCAAGGTGCGCCTGACCGAGAAGGAAACCGCGATCCTCAAATACCTCTATCGCGCCGGCGAAAAGACGATCGGCCGCGCGATCCTGCTCAACGAGGTGTGGGGTTACAATTCGGGCGTGACGACGCACACGCTCGAGACCCATGTCTATCGCTTGCGGCAGAAGATCGAGCGCGATCCCGGCAAGGCCGAGATCCTCATCACCGAGCCCGGCGGCTACCGGCTGGTGCCATGAGCCACACGCGGATTCAATAATTTGGCTCGTGTCCTCATCGATCCGGACGTTCGAAAATGGCAATTCAAGCGATGCGAACTTCCGAATCGGGACACTAGAGGTTTTCCTTGAGCGCGCTCGACCTTCAGATTCGCCGGCTGATGTCGCAGCGCGCGAGCCTCGAACGCGGCACGTCGCTGGCCAATCAGCTGCCGGGGCCGGCGTTGCAAATCGGCTGGGGCGACGGCATCGCCTACGATCACCTGCGCGAGATTTTGCGCCGCCGCGATCTCTTCGTCTTCGATCGCGCCATCGGCGCGGCGCTCGAGGCGCCGCCCGCCGCCGAGCACCGCATTCTCGGCGATCCGTCCGATACCTTGCCGCAATTCTGGGAGCGCTGGCGGCGCGAAGCGGCCTTCGCCTATTTGAACTTTCCCGCGCCGGCGCGCATCGCCGCCGAGCTCGCCCCGCTGCTTGCGCCGCTGCTCAGGCCAGGCGCGATCGTTATCGCCGAGACGGCGCTCGAACTGCCCGGCTGGGAAGCGATCCCGTCGCCAGAGGGCGCGCGCGACGCGCGCGAGCACCTCTACCGCGTGAATTGAGGCGAGCGCCTCAGCGCCCGCCGGCGCGCCGCTGATCGCGCGGTTGGCTGAGATTGCCGGGTGGCTGATTCTGCGGCGATGCCATCGGGTCGCTGGTCGGTGACAGGCCTGGCTCGCTGCCGAGCGGCGCCGCCACGGTGCGCCGGGTGGAATATTTCGCCGCAGCGAAGGCAAAGACCGCGACGCCGACGATCCAGTGATCCCAACTGGCGGCCGGCAGTGTCGTGAATCCCAAAACCCAGGGCGCAATGAAAATCCAGATGGCGAGGACAATCTCGACCCACCTGTCTTTAAAGCGCGCCGGCGCGAAGCTGCGTGCCTGGGCAAGCGCAATGATCAACGTGACCGCGCCGACGATCCAGGCATCCCAGGCCGCGCGACTGCCGGCGACCACACCGGGGCCGTTGGCGGGTCCGGAGACGGCGCCGCTGAAGCCGAGTACCCACGGCGAGATGAAAAGCCACAGAGCCGCGATCGCGATCAGCCAATCGTGGGGAGCGCTTCGGCTCTCGGCGGCGAGTTGGTTGGGGTTTCGAATGGTCATGGCATGATACTCCGCTTGGCCCCCATTTGGCCCCCTGCCGTGGCGCATGCCGCCTTTACTCCGCGCTTATGAGTCTACGGCCTAGTATGGCGAGCGATCCTTCGCTTGCGTTGCCGGCGCTTGCGTCGCCGGCCCCCGCGGCGACGGCAGGGGGTCGATCCTTGTGAAACAACCGGAATAGCCGCTTGCAGTTCCTTGGACAGCCACGGCGCAGGCGTGGCCGTCGCTATTCGTACAGGCGCACCAGCACCGGCACGTGATCGGAGCACAGTTCCCAATCGCGCGCCGTCTTATGGACGGCCGCGCCGGCGAGCCGGTCTTTGAGCACAGGCGTCACCCAGATGTGGTCGAGCCGCCGGCCGCGATCGGACGCCGCCCAGTCGCGCGCGCGATAGCTCCACCAGGTGTAAAGCTTCTGCTCGGGCGGAACGAAATGGCGGACGGCGTCGACGAAGTCCGACGCCTTCTGCAGGATGCCGAGCTTCTCGACCTCGACCGGTGTGTGGCTGACGATCTTCAACAGCTGTTTATGCGACCAGACATCGTTTTCGAGCGGCGCGACGTTGAGGTCGCCGACAAGGATCATCGGCCTGTCGCTGGCGCGCCGGCCCTGGAACCAGCCCGCGACCTCGTCGAGGAAGCGCAGCTTATGGGCGAATTTCGGATTCGCTTCGGGATCGGGAATGTCGCCGCCCGCCGGCACATAGACGTTGTGCAGCTCGATGCCGCCAGGCAGCTCGGCGATGACGTGACGGCAATCCTCCTTGCCGCACCAACCCTCGTTGCGCGGCTTGTCGAGCGGCAGCTTCGAGAGGATGGCGACGCCGTTATAACCTTTCTGCCCGTGGACCAGCATGTGCGGGAAGCCCATCGCCGCGGCGGCTTCGCGCGGAAAGAATTCGTCGGGCGTCTTGGTCTCTTGCAGGCAAAAGACATCGGGCTTCAGCTCGTCGACCACGCGCTTAACGAGGTCGATGCGCAACCGCACCGAGTTGATGTTCCAGGTGACGACGTTCAGAGCCACGCCGAGATTATGCCAAGCCTGTCAAGCGCCCCGAGGATAGCGGAGCGCTCGCCAAAAACGGTGTCAGGCGTTGAAGCCCATCACCTCGAGCTCTTCCTGGCGCAGCGCTTGCGGGTCCGGCGTGCCGAAGTTGGTCAGCTCTTTCCCCGCGGCAAGCGCTTCCAGCTCGCGGCGCCACATTCGCCGCAGCATCACCAGCGCCGCGTCCGATCGACCCAATTGCTCGCGTGACCGGTCCTCGATCTTTCCCTGGCCGCAGATCGACACGCCATCCTGAATGCGGATGATGTTCGGATGCTTGGCGACGTCTTCCCAGGTCTTGCGGCCGGCGAGGATCGCCTCGATTTCCTCGTGGATGGGCGTGCCCTCCGGGCGTTCGCGGCGCTTCGTGTGGTAGACCATGATGAGGAAGTGAAGATGACTCTCGTCGTCGATCGGCACGTACCAGAAGAGCGCCTTGAACCAGAACGGCTTGTCGTCGCGCGCCGTGCGCAGCTGATGCGAGAGAAAACACTGATTCGGCATCGTGAAATGAATCTTATCGATTTTCCCGCCGCGCTCCTGGAATTGCGTGAGGCCGAAGGGCGTTTCCTCGCCCCAGGTTTTGGTGGGAACGAAGGGCCGCGCCGCCGTATTCACGAGATGATCGCGATGCGCGAAATTCACATGGACATCGTCCATGATGTTTTCCGCACTCTGAAAATAATTGCACGGGATCATTTCCGCCGAGGCGGAGAGCGTCCACCCCTGATGCACGCCGTCTTCGAGGCCGGGCAGCGGACGAAAGGCGGGCGGCTCGCCCTCGCCGAGATAAGCGAAGATGAGGCCGTGGACTTCGCGCGTCGGATATGAAGCAATCTTGACCCGATCGCAAAACGGTTTCGGCTCGGCCGGCTGCTCGACACATTGTCCCGCCTCGTCGAAGCGCCAGCCGTGATAGCGGCAACGAATCGTTTCGCCTTCGATCCAACCGATGTGCAGCCGCGTCAGGCGATGCGGGCACTCGTTGCTGACGACATGCGCCTCACCGCTTTCGCCGCGATAGAGCGCGAGGTCCTCGCTGAGGATGCGGATCGGAACGATCCTTCCCCGCGGCAGCTTCTCGGCAACGTAAATCGGCTGCCAGTAGCGGCGGAGATATCGCCCGGCGAGGGTCCCGGGACCCGTATGCACGAAATCGATTTGTTCGTGAGCACTCGAAGCGCCGGTGGTCATTTTTTCGTCTCCGTCAGCCGTGAAAAGCGCAACGCGTCCTTCAAGAACGGTCACAACGCGTTTGCGAGATTGTTTGGTACCCAAACAATTGCACCGGGAGCGACGTGGGTCAACAGGCCTGCGCTACGCGGCCAAACGGAGGCTAAGCTTACCGAAGGGAGGAGGACGGGGTGCGCGGCCCGGCCGATCGCGGGCAAGAAAAAGCGCCCGGCTAGGGGGGTAACCGGGCGCTCGAAGCCCCTTTGCGGGGGGACCCGTTGGGCTCGGGGGAACACCTACGGGCCGGCGGCGAGCAAGCCCGCCGCGCTTCTAGAATTTTAGGTGGGGACTTGCCGGCGCGTCGTCAATTGTTTTCGGGGGACTGCTCACGCAGCCGTGTGTGCCCATTTCAGCCTCTTGGAATCCCTGAGAAAATTTCGCGCGCGCGTTGCTTTTGCCGAATTCGCGGTCCTGGCATGCGGCAAATGCAGGCTTTATCGTAGCGCCATGACAAAGGCTCGCCTCGCCCCTCTCGCGCCGCCGGCTGCGTTCGGCATGCTGCCCGAGCTTCTCGGCTATCATCTGCGGCGCGCGCAATCCGCGGTTTATCAGGATTTCTCCGCGATGATGAACGGTGCCGATATCACGCCGGGCCAATTCGGGGTGTTGGCTTTGATCGACGCCAATGCCGGGCTGAGCCAGACGCGGCTCGCCGGCATTCTCGGCATCGATCGGTCCACCCTGGTCGCGGTCATCGACAAACTCGAGCGCCAGGGCCTCGTCGAGCGCGCGGCGCGGCCCAACGATCGTCGCAGCCATGCGCTGAAACTGTCGCGCCGGGGGCAAACGCGATTTCAGACGCTCGCTCGGCGCGTCAAGCAGCATGAGGCGCGCATTGCCAAGCGGCTCTCGGCGCGCGAGCGCGCGACCTTGATCGAATTGTTACAGCGAGTCGGCTGACAGCGGCGCCGTCATGCGGCCCGCGGCCGCATGATCCCGGCAGGCGGCGCCGAAAGCCGCGAAAAGCTTGTGCGAGAACGGATCTTCGGCGAAGCGGAATTCGGGATGCCATTGCACGCCGACGACAAAGCGCGCCTTGGGCAGCGACACCGCTTCGATCTGCCCGTCCGGCGCGACCGCCTCGAGCTTGAGCGGCGGGGCAAGGCGATCGATGCCTTGGCTGTGGAGTGAGTTGACCTTGAGCTCGCGCGACCCCGCCAAGCGCTCGAAATAGCCGCCGGCGGTAAGCGTCACGCCATGGGCGCGATGCGCGTAGCGATCCTCGAGCGCTTCGAGATTCGGCGCGCGGTGATCGAGCCGCCCGGGGAGGAGATGCAGGTTTTGATGGAGGCTGCCGCCCAAGGCGACGTTGAGCTCTTGAATGCCGCGACAGATCGCGAGGACCGGCAGATCGGCGCGCACCGCGGCGCGCAAGAGCGGTAAGGCGATCGCGTCGCGCGCCGGATCGTGCAGCGTATCGGGAAGGCTCGGGTCGCCGGCGTAGTGATGCGGCTCGATATTGGACGGCGAGCCCGGCATCAGCAGCCCGTCGAGCCGCGCGATCAGCCCATCCGCCCAAGCGGCATCGCCTTCCGCCGGCACCAGTAGCGGCATGCCCTGCGCGCCGTCGACCACCGCATCGACGTATTTCTTCACCACCGCATGCGCGGGATGATTGCCGGTCGCGGTGACGATTTCGCGCCGGCAACAGGCAATGCCGATGATCGGGAGCGGTTGCGCCGGCGCCGGAGGGTGCGAGCGCGACTCCTTCGGCGGCGCATCAAGGATCGGCATGACGAAACGATGACCGAGAGCGGGAAGGCTTGCAAGCCGAGAACGCGGCTTCGGCTCGGCCTATTCCCGCTTCGGCACCGCTTCTGCGTTTAACGGTTCGCTTTTTACCAACTGACGGGGTGCAGCAGGCCGCGATAGCCCGGGCTCGCGGTCGCATTCGCTTGATAGCTATGCACCTTCGGTTGCGCCGGCGCGGTGGCGGGCGCTTCATCGGGCGTCGCGGCATTGGTCGGTCCGCCGACGCCCATCGCGCCGCAATTACCCGAGCTATGGGTCACGATTTGCGGCTTCTGGCCAGGGCCCCTCGAGGTGATCTGCACGCTCTGCGAGCAGACGCCGCTCGGCGAAAGGGTCGAGACGAAACTGTAGCTCTGGGCCCCCGGCGGCAGGTTGGTCATCGCCGCCTGCATCGTCTCACCGGGATTGGCGAGCGAGCCGAAGGCCGCGGATTGCAGCTGATCCATTTCGTTCATCATCGCCGCCGCTTCGCGATCCATTTGCGCCGAAATCTGTTGCATCAGCGCGAAGGGCGAAGAGGGGCCGAAATCCCAATCGGGGTTCGACGCGATCGGTGTCGTGCCGAAGCTGACCTGCGGCGGCACATCGCCTGAATACTGGATGTATTCGGTCGCGCCGCCCGGCAGCCGGACCGTCATCGTATGGGCGAAAGCCGTGCCGGCGAGCGCCACCGCGGCAACGCCGGCCAGGAGGGTGGTTGGAACGATACGCATGGACTGTCTCCCGAATACCAACAGATGAAGACACTCCCTATAGGTATAGCCGCCGCGCCGCCGATTGCACTTAAATCTTTGAAATGAAAAGGTTAAAGCCGATTAAGGTCTGCCGCGATCAGCCGTTTTGGCGGGCCACCGGCGGCCGCGGATCGGTCCAGTAGAAGAGCTGCGGGTTGAGCGACACGCCGTAATGCGGATCGTCGAGCGTCACCGTGACGGCTTTTTGCTGCGCATCGATAATCTGCCATTTCTTCAACTCGAGCGGCTTGTCGCTCAGCACCAGGGTCGCCTGGCCAAGGCTCGGATTCTTCGCCTCGTGGACGGTGACGCGAATGGCGTTGTCGGCGCGTTGGAAATTGCTGACGCTGATATCGCCGCCGAAGCTCACATTGTCCTGCAGCAGGAACCAGGCCGGCGTATCCTTCAAGTCGAAGAAGCTCACCTGCTCGAGCTTCTTGTCGTAGTACCAGATGCGATTATCGGTCGCGACCAAGAGAATGGGCACCGGCGGGTCGTATTCGACGCGCATCTTGCCGGGCCGCGATAGATAGAGCGTGCCGGTGGCAACGCCGCCGTCATTCGATATCTGCTCGAAGCGCGATTGCAGGGTGTGGATATTGTTGAGGTAATCCTGCACGCGTTGGAGATCGGCGATATCGGCGGGCGTTACGGCACGGGCGAGACGCGGCGCCACGGCAACCGCGCCAAGACTGGAAAGCGCGGCAAAAACCTCGCGACGCGTCAACGACATGGAATGAGCTCCTTGCTCGGGTGATCTGACAACAATATAGGCGGGCGATCGACGGACCGCTCAACCAACCCGCGCGGATAAAAAAGGTTTCACCAGCCCGCAAGCTGGCCGGGAGACTTCGGCCGGGAACTCTAATCCTCGTCGATATTGCGGCCCAGCACCTCGCGCTTGCCGACATGGTTGGCAGCGCTGACGACGCCCTCGGTCTCCATTCGCTCGATGATGCGGGCGGCGCGGTTATAGCCGATCTGGAGATGACGCTGGACGAAACTGGTCGAGGCCTTGCGTTCGCGGCAGACCAGCGCGACCGCGCGATCGTAGAGATCGTCGCCCGAGCCGCCGCCTTCGCCGTCGCCGCCGTAGCCCGTCGCCGGCGCTTCGTCGTCTTCTTCGGTGACCTCTTCGACATAGGTCGGCGGACCGCCATTCTCTTTGAGGAAGCGGACGACGCGCTCCACCTCTTCATCCGACACGAAAGGCCCGTGCACGCGCTGGATGCGCCCGCCGCCGGCCATGTAGAGCATGTCGCCGCGTCCGAGGAGCTGCTCGGCGCCGCTTTCGCCGAGGATGGTGCGACTGTCGATCTTCGAGGTGACCTGGAAGCTGATGCGGGTCGGGAAGTTTGCCTTGATCGTGCCGGTGATGACATCGACCGAGGGCCGCTGCGTCGCCATGATGATGTGGATGCCGGCGGCGCGCGCCATCTGCGCCAAGCGCTGCACCGCGGCTTCGATATCCTTGCCGGCGACGAGCATCAAATCGGCCATCTCGTCGACGACCACGACGATCAGCGGCAGCGGCGTCGAGGCGAGCGGCTGCTCTTCGAAGATCGGTTTGCCGGTTTCTTCATCGAAGCCGGTTTGCACTTTGCGCTTCAATATCTCGCCGCGCGAGCGCGCTTCGGCGAGACGCTGGTTGTAGCCTTCGATATTGCGCACGCCGAGCTTCGACATCGCGCGATAGCGGTTTTCCATCTCGCGCACCGTCCATTTGAGCGCGACCACCGCCTTGCGCGCCTCGGTGACGACCGGCGCCAGGAGATGCGGGATCCCGTCATAGACCGAGAGCTCGAGCATCTTCGGATCGATCATGATGAATTTGCATTGGTCGGGCGACATGCGATAGAGGATCGACAGGATCATCGTGTTGATGCCGACCGATTTGCCCGAGCCGGTCGTGCCCGCGATCAAGAGATGCGGCATGCGCGCCAAGTCGGCGATCACCGGCGTGCCGCCGATATCCTTGCCGAGGACGAGGGTCAGTTTGGCCGCGCTGCGCTCGTAGTCTTCCGACGCCAAGAGCTCGCGCAAATAAATCGTTTCCGCGCGCGCCGACGGCAGCTCGATGCCGATGACGTTGCGCCCGGGCACGACGGCGACGCGGGCCGAGATCGCGCTCATCGAGCGCGCGATGTCGTCGGCGAGGCCGATGATGCGCGACGCCTTGATGCCGGGCGCGGGCTCGAGCTCGTAAAGCGCTACCACCGGGCCGGGGCGCACTTTGACGATGCGGCCCTCGATGCCGTAATCGGCGAGCACGGATTCGAGAAGGCGCGCATTCTGCTGCAGCGCTTCTTCGCTGATTTGCGCGAAACGCGATGGCGGCACTTCGTCGAGCAATTCCAATTGCGGCAGCAGATGCTCGCCCGCATGACCGAGATCGAGCGAGGTCTGGCGTTGCTGCTCGCGCTTCTTCGGCTTCTTGGGCAGGTCGACCGCGACCGCCGAGCGCCGCGCCGGCGGCAGCTTGATGTCCTCGATCGCGTCATCGTCGTCGTCGACGAAGCCGCCGAGCGAGGGCTCGCGGCGCTCGCGGCTGAGCGATCCTTCGTCGTCATCGGCGGCTTTACGCGGCCAGGCCGGCAGCAAGGCGCGCGCGCGTGCGACGAGACTCGGCTTCGCCGCCGCGTCGTCGTCGATTTCGTCTTCCTCGTCGTCGTCGTCGGGTTCCGCCGCGCGGAAGCGGGTTTGCGGCCGGACATAGCGCTTCTTTGTCTCGGCCCGGCGCGTGACGAGCGCCGGCAGGCCGATCCAATAGAGCAGCAGCAAGGCGACAAGCGCGGCCGCGGCCATCGCCGATAAGGGGGGCGCGACGCTGATATGGGCGAAGCCGTCGCGGCTGAGCTTGCCGACCACGCCGCCGAGCCCCGCTTTGAGCGGCCAGCTTACGGGCACCGGCAGGATCGAGATCGCGAGCGCCGCGGCGAAGAGCAGCGGCGGCATCAAGACGAGCTTCAGCCAAAAGCGCTTGAGCCCACGCCCGCCGATGCAGCGTACCGCCCAATCGATCAGCATCAGCGGCAAGAGCCAAGACCCCATGCCGAGCCATTGCAGCAAGAGGTCGGACATGCGCGCGCCGTCGGTTCCCATCAGGTTGCGCACGGGCGCATCGATCGCTTGATTCCACGACGGATCGCCCGGATCGTGGCTCGTCAGCGCGGCGATGAGGAACGCGCCGCAGGCCAAGAAAGCGAGGCCCGCGGCGACGGTGCCGAAACGCCCCCACGGCCGGTCGACGCGCCCGCTGTATTTGCGGCTGGAATCGGTGATGCTCGCCATGCTGTCCCCTCAGATCAAAACGCGCCGCAAGCGTTTCATGCCGTCTTCGATGACGGCATCTTCATGCACGATTGCGACGCGGATGTAGCGTTGCCCTGGATTTTCGGCGCCGGGATTGGTGACTGCGGTGTAACCGCCCGGCAAGGTGCGAATGCCGGCTTCGCGCCACAGCGCGAGCGCAGCCCGCTCGCCATCCTCGACGTCGAGCCAAAGAAAAAAGCCGCCGGCGGGCCGATAGAAGCCGAGATGGCCGGCGAGATGGCGTTCGGCGATATCGAATTTGCGGCGATAGAGCGCGCGCACTTCCTCGACGTGAGTTTCTTCGCCCCAAAGCGCGATCGCGGCCTCTTGGATAGGCAACGGAACTTGCGCCGCCGCGTAGGAGCGCAGATGCGTGAAGCGCTCGATCAGATGCGGATCGCCGGCGATGAAGCCGCAGCGCAGGCCCGCGGCATTCGAGCGCTTCGAGAGCGAATGGAAGACGAGCACGTT
>Ga0070737_10006564_pt1 | contig 10618 bp, 12 predicted proteins | sample Coa_R1_10_FD_66438 | JGI IMG/M metagenome (GOLD analysis project Ga0070737, IMG submission 66438) | Surface soil microbial communities from Centralia Pennsylvania, which are recovering from an underground coalmine fire - Coalmine... | ecosystem: Environmental > Terrestrial > Soil > Unclassified...
GTTTTGTGGCTTTCGCTGGCCAACGCGGACCGCAAGCGCGTGCATACGGGCCCTATCGGCGTAAAATGAAGATAGAGAACTGTGGACATGAGGGTGCCGCGTTTGCAAGCTGACACTATCGGCCCCGGCAGGTGAGGGTTTTTCAAATGGTTAATGCATCAGAGTTGCGCGCAGGCATGGTGGTTATCATCGATGGAGAACCCTTCCGGGTGATTGAAGCAGAGTTCCGCGTCGGCCAGGGAAAAATGCCGGGCAGCGTCCACGCCAAGTTGCGTGACGTTTTGAAGGGCGCGATGAAAGAGTTGCGCTTCAGGCCGGAAGAAAGGCTGGAGGACACGGTCCTCGAGAAACACGACATGGAATTCCTTTACAGCGACGCCGAATCCGCGACATTCATGGATCCCCAGACCTTCGAGCAGGTCACCATCCCGATTGAAACCATCGGTCCGGGAAACGTATTCCTCAAACCGGACATGACAATTCCCGTCGAGTTTTATAACGGACGTCCGGTCAGCATCATTCTGCCCGAAACCGTTGACCTCAAGGTGGAGACAACGGCGGCACCTGCCCACCAGCAGCAGGACAGCACGCTGAAGGTCGCCATTCTCGAGAACGGCATGGAAGTGATGGTTCCGCAGTTCATCGCTCCGGGGGAAATTGTTCGGGTCGATGTTGCCACCGGCAAGTACATCGAGCGGTTGCGCAAAGACGCCAAGCGGTTTTAATCAGAAGCTGAAAAGGCCGATTTGTGATGCTGAGCAAAGCCCGGAGACAAAACTTCAGCCCTTCACACATCGAATGCCGACTCAGCCCATATAATGATCGTCATGAAGTCAGGGTCCGCCTGCGGCACCTTGTCTTCTACGGTCCCATCTGCTCCAGATGTAATAAAGCGGAACTCCAGCAAGAATGATTGCCAAACCCAGTGCAGATTCACCAGGCTTGGTGACAAGGGTGTTTACGACAATGGCAAGGGACGCGAAGATAAAAGCAATGGGCAGGATCGGATATCCGATGACGCGATACGGACGATCAAGATCTGGCAGGCGCCGCCGCAGGATGATCACGCCGGCGATTGCAGCTCCGGAAAAAATCCACATGGCAAAAATCACGTAGGTATAAAGCTGCTCAAACGATCCGCTCACGGCGAGCACCATGGCCCATGCCCCCAACACAATCAGAGCGACGGCGGGAGTTTGGAATTTCGGATGCACACGGGCGACACTTCTGAAAAACACGCCATCCTTTGCCATCGCATAATAAACGCGCGGTGCGGTAAGAACTGTTCCATTTAAAGCTCCGAAAATTGAGCACAGGATCAGCCCGGAGACAAATCGCGAGCCACGCGGACCAATAAGAAACTCCATGGCTGTTGCTGCCACGCGTTGATGTTCCGCCATCACCGGCAACGGAAGAACGTGAAGATAAGCGGCATTGGCCCCCAGATAAACCGCAATAATGATCACAGTTCCGAGCAAAAACCCCAAGGGGAGCACCCGCGAGGGGTCCCGGATTTCACCCGCTGTGTAAGAAAGCTGATGCCAGCCCTGATAGGCCCACAGGACTCCCACCAGCGCAACACCGAAAGTGCTGAGCGTAGTGTGCGGCGTGGGAAGCGGATGAGACGCGACGGCAGGCGCCAGCGGCGGCAGGAAAATCGCGCATCCGATGATGATCGCGAGGCCTGCAAGCTTGGCGACTGTAAAGATCGTTTGCACGGCCGTGCCCTTGCGCACGCCGAGGATGTTAATCGCCGTCAGCAAGGCGATCACGACCGCGCCGAGAAGTTTCTGTTCAAACGAACTGAGTGGGACGAATCCCGATGCATAAATCCCAAATGCCACCGCCAGCGTGGCCGCGGAGCCCGCGTCAATCACCAGCAGCGATCCCCAGCCATACAGGAATGCGAACAGCTTGCCGTAGGATTCCCTGAGGTAAACGTAGATGCCGCCGGCTTCCGGCATGGCCGCGCCCAATTCAGCAAGCGATAACGCGCCCGCCAGCGCCAGCGCACCGCCAACAATCCACACGAGGTAAAGGCTGAATACGCTTCCAACCTGAAGGGCAACATTGTGCGGAACCAGAAAGATGCCTGACCCGATGATCGTTCCCACAACGATGGCTGTGGAGCCGAGAATACCGATCTCGCGCGGCAGGGTTTGCGTCTCGACCTGCTGAGAAACCTGGTTGAATTTCGTATTCATACCCTCCGCCTTTGCGCTAAGGAGTCTGCACGCATCCGAGCAGCGGCCATTGATGCCAGGCTCGTTGGCCTTATCCCCTGTGAATTCCGGACTTAAGGCCGCGGCGACTGCTCCGATTCTCTCACTACCCGAACAGATGCGGCGTCTGCGGCACGAAATTGCCCTCGAGATGTTTGCTGCTTCAAATGCTTTACGCCCGCACGGTGGCCCATTATACTGGGAGACTACTTCGGGAACCAGAAAACTTTTCGTGCAGTGGAGTACAGAGGAGACGATTCCGACAGGTGGGCTGCCGGTTGGCAGGAGATTCTCGCGGTTTTATCAATTCCAGTGATCCCGGCGATCGCACATCTCGGCCACAATACGTAAAGCCCGCTGCACCACGAAGGGGATGCGTACACCTATGAATTTCATTCCGAACCGCTTTCAAGGCCAGTGCGCTTTAGTCGTTGGCGGGGCGCAAGGGATTGGCAAGGGCATTGCCGTCCGGCTGGCAAGGGAAGGAGCCGACGTGATGATCGGCGATATCGACCGGCCCATGATGACCCGCACGGAGCGCGAAATCCGCCGTGAGGGGGGCTCTGTCCGGACAATCGCCTGCGACGTGCGCCAGAAGAGACAGGTCCAGCGGATGGTGGCTGAAACTTTGAAATGGCGAAACAAGATCGATGTGCTGATGTACGTGGCAGGAGTCGGCAAGCTGGTGCCTTTCACCAAAACGGATGAAAAACACTGGGACTGGACGATTGACATCAACCTGAAGGGCGGTTTTCTTGTTGCGCGCGAAGTGGCACCGCACATGATCCGCCGCAGGTACGGCAAGATGGTGTTTATGGCATCCACCAACAGTTGGGACGCGGAAGCCGAACTGGCGCCCTACAACGTATCAAAGGCAGGGCTTTTTCTGCTGGCAAAAACCCTGGCCCGGGAACTGGGCAAATATGGCATCAACTCAAACGCCATTGGTCCGGGCCTTATTCGCACCCGTCTGACGGCGCCCATCCTGAAAGACAAGACGTTTATGAGCAAGTACAAGGACCTGATCCCGGCGGGACGGCTTGGCGAACCTGAAGACATCGCCGGACCGGCAGCATTTCTTGCGTCTTCGGATGCGAATTATATCAACGGCATCCTGATGTTCGTCGATGGCGGACAGTTGGCCTGAGTTGCACCGACGGGAATTGCAACCAATCAGCAATGTGGCAGGACCTCAATCTCTAAGAATCAGGAGACACAATGCGCAAAGTAGTGAAAAGCAAGAAAGCACCCCGGCCCCGTGGGCCTTATTCCCCGGCCGTCGTGGCCAATGGCTTTGTTTTTGTTGCAGGCCAGGCTGCCGTGAATCCAGAAACCGACGAACTGGAACTGGGCGATATCCGCACGGAAACGCGCCGCACGCTCGAAAACATCAAGGCAATTCTTGAAAGTGCGGGAAGCTCTCTTAAGGATGTTGTTCGGGTTGGTGTCTTTCTCTCCGATATGAAGAATTTCGAGGCAATGAATGAGGTTTACAGGGAATATTTCCCGACGGACCCGCCGGCGCGCACGACCGTCGGCGCAAGCCTGCCAAAGATCAAGGTGGAAATTGATTGCATCGCACTGGTGAGCAAATCCCGCAAACGGAAGTGAGCGTCTCTCATCAATGAATATCAAAGACTTATCGACGCCTGCGCTCACGATCGATCTCGACATTCTCGAGCGCAATCTCGATCGCATGGCTGAATATTGCCGCAAGCACGGTCTCAAGCTGCGGCCGCACACCAAGACCCACAAAACGCCTGAAGTAGCGCGGATGCAGATCGATCGCGGGGCCGTGGGTTTGACGGTTGCGAAAGTGGGCGAAGCTGAAGTGATGGCGGCGGCAGGCTTCGACGAAATTCTGATTGCTTATCCGATCTGGGGAACCGAAAAGCTGCGTCGAATTGCTGAGATGGCGCGCGAACGAAGCATTCTGCTCTCGCTGGATAACGAAGCTACAGCTGATGGACTTTCAAGGGCCGCCACCGCCGCAGGAGCAACCGTTGGTGTGCTTGTCGAGTTCGATGCCGGAATGCGCCGGTGCGGTTTGCCCCCGGGTCCGGAATGCCTGGAACTCGCCCGAAAAATCGAGAAAATGCCGGGATTGAAATTTCGAGGATTGATGACATTTCCGGGAAACGTCTGGGGAGCAGAGGTGGATCGCGAAAAGGAATTGCAGCAGGTCGCCGAGCGCTTTGAGAGTGCGCTTGAGCCCTTCCGCAAGGCCGGCATGCAGGTGGAAATCGTTTCCGGTGGATCTACACCTTCTGCTTTCATGTCGCACCGGGTGCCGGGTGTTACCGAAATCCGCCCCGGTACTTACGCCTACAATGATCTGAACACTTTTTACCAGGGGGTTTGCGGGCTTGAAGACTGCGCGGCGCGCGTCGTGGCTACCGTTGTCTCCACCGCAGTCCCCGGCAGAGCGATGATTGACGCCGGGTCAAAGACGCTGTCTTCAGATCCGCTGGGGTCGGGTCCGGCCAAAGGACACGGATATGTGGTTGAAGCTCCTGATGCACTGCTGATCAAACTGAATGAAGAGCACGGCCATCTGGACATCAGCCGCTCTTCGCATAAGTTCCGCGTCGGCGATGTCGTCACGGTGATTCCCAACCATGTCTGCGCATGCGTCAATATGCACGACGAGGTTTTCATCCACCGCAACGGCCTTATACAGGGAACATGGAAAGTGGCCGCCCGAGGGAAAGTACGGTAAAAAAGCAACCGGGCAAGTCCTTTTGCATTCGGGGTTCAGTTCCTGTCCTCCACACCCAGGGGCTCTTTGTAAGATGTTCGTTTTTCCGCCGTGATTCAATCGCTGCAAAGTTACGTGTAGAATCAAGCCCCCCTTCCTCAACGGGGTTCCGGTTTTTTGGAGGTGAGTAAATGGCTACTCGACCAATGACCCTGGGAATTGACGAGTCCAGAATTAACAACTTCGCGGACATTTCAAAAGTTGCAATTCTACGGATCCGACTACCACAGTGGTTCTATCGAACACGCTCGCCACGTGGCCGGTCGCGATGGATTGCTCGACCAGATCACATTTGAGGTCGCCAGGTCCAAAAGCTATCCGCACAACGGCGGGTATGACCTTGTGACGTTCTTTGATTGTCTGCATAACATGGGAAACCCGTCAGGCGCCGCACAGCATGTCCTCTCAACGTTGAAACCGGATGGGACTTGGATGATTGTAGAACCGTTCGCTGAAGACAGGCCGGAGCTCAACCAGAATCCTGTAGGACGAATCTACTACTCCGCCTCGACGATGATTTGCACGCCCGCATCGCTGGCGCAGGGAGCAGGCGCGGCGATCGGTCCGCAGGCCGGCGAAGGGCACATTCGCAACGTAGTAACTTCCGCGGCATTCACTCGTTTTCGCCGCGCGGCGCAGACTCCATTCAATCTCTTTTTCGAAGCACGCCCGTAAAGTTCCTGGGACTTGGTACGCATTTGCGCCGTGGACGAAGGCGCGAATGCGACGGCCTGGTTGGTTCCGGCGTTGAATCCCGGGATCCAGCGCTATAATGGAACCTGGCCACACGAATTTGGCTCTTGTAGGATGGAAACGGGATACCTTGCGGGATAGATAACGGCCTGCCAACTATCCGTTATAATCAGGCTTTTCGCCGGGTCCTGAGAGGGGACAAAGCGACACGATCTTTCATTCCGTCGTCAGTCAGCGGGGACAAATGAAACCCAGGAACGAAGAACAAAACCGTCTTGGACCAGTAAATCCGTTTACCGTCGGCAGTGTCTTCGTCGAAGCCGCTAAGAAGCTGGAGTGGATTGAAGAGGACAAAACCGATCGGCATCGCCGATATTTCATTACACCCAAGGGATTCGAAGAGATGTCCAAACTGGGCATGAATATCGAGCGCGCCCTTCTCTACAGGCAGCCGCCGGAACAACCTCAACACCACCGCGCACCTTCGCACGCGCATCACGGAGCCAGAGACCGCGGGCGGCACTGAGCGCCTTGCAGTAAGTACCCTCGTCTTTCCCGGCGCACAGAAAACTGCTTGCCAGCGCGCGCCTTCTCGTATACCCTCTTGGGCGTGACAGGAAATACTTATACATTCCCGCGGCGTTCGGAGCGGAAACCGGCCAGAAAAGTGATTTTGTTAGTGGTGGAATCGGAAGAATCGGAAGTCCATCATGAAGGAACAACGGTGGACATTTCCTCGGATGGTGCCAGGGTGGAAGCCTGCGCGCCGCTGACTCCCGGCCAGACCCTCAGCCTTATCCAACCGGACGATCCTTCCCGCCCCTTACGTTGCCTTGTCGTATGGGCTGGAGACGTCGGAACCGACGGCGACGGCCAGGCAGGCTTGGAATTCCTTGACCCACCTGCTACCAACTTCGAGAACTGAAGATTTCCCCAGTCCGCCGCATCGAGGAACAGTGCGTGCTCTCGTCGTCACCGTTGCCGCTGCTTGCGGAATTTTACTGTGGATGTCGCGGCTCAAGATGCCTTGCGAAGAGACTCTCGCCCCACCCGCACGTCTTCCGCAGCCACATACTCCTGCCGGACTGCATAGCCCGCTCGGGACGAAAATTGTATCGGCGGAGTTTTCACGTAGTCACTGACCAGTTCTCGCACTTCCGTCGTGGTCAGGGGCTTCTGGACGTATTCATACGCGCCTGAGTTAAGCGCTTCGATGCAGCAGTCAGCATCAACCGTTCGGGTCAGCACAAGGACGGGCACGCGACGGTCAACCTCGATCGCTCGGCTCAAGACAGAGCGCCCTTCGAAGTTCGAGCTTCCCTGGTCCACAATGACAAGATCGTACTTCTCGCGGCCAAGCATAGCAGCCGCTTTTGTGTAAGAGCCAATCGGCCGAACATTGTATCCCAGGTAACGCAAGACCTCCGAGTAATAGTCCAAATCGCTGGCGTCTTCGTCCACCAGGAGCAGCTTCAGCCCTTGTCCACTTGCAGTAACTTTCCAGCTGTTCCCTTCCAATTCTTTTCGTGCCATCGCTACCTCCCGCGTACTTTCTTAGTTCGGCGCGGACAGCCCCACAGATGTGAAGCGCGCACCGTCGTCCCGCTTCCCTTGGCGAATAACCCTTAATCCCAAAACCTGTTGTCCCTCAAAGCTGTTGCCCCGCCGCGTTTCAATTCATTCCCGAGTTTGGACACAACCGAAACGTTAAGCCCGCTTGGCGGTTATCGGCCTGGCAGCCTGTCCTCCAACCGGCGGCGAATTGCCCCAACAAAACACATAACCTTAGATGCCCCAGAACACAGCAGGGAAACCTCCATTGTGTAAAATTCTTTCGCCCGCGTCGCTCCTCGCTGAACCATGTTCAGCGGCATCATGCGTGTGCCGCGGTGGCATAATCTCGGACAGCTGCACCTTCACGCAGCAGCCAGCCTTTTTTCCGCCTCGGGATGTTTGATCGCACACTTCAGAACATGCCATATATCCTGAAGGTAAAAAGGAGGCACGATGAAATCGGAAGCGCCCTTCTCGAGTGCATTGATGTAGAGGTTGATATCCACCACGCGTGAAACCACAATTACAGGGACATGCCGATTCCTTTCCAAGACCAGCGTCAGAACATCGATCCAGGTACCATCCGGCAGAGAGGTGTCAGAAAACAACACCGTAGGAGAATTGGGGCCGTCCAGCACCTGCCGAACCTGCGCACAAGTACGATACATTTGCACTCGGACTCCGGCTTCCTTTAGGAGCTTCTGAAGCGTCAAGCCGGTTCCGTCTCCATCGGACACCATCACGACACACCCGTCATCACGCCTCATCAAACTCTCCTCTGAGCGAAGATGCTCTGCACAGGGGCAATTCGGCATCCAAATTGGCGTAGGGCTAACCCCTTTAACTTGTTTTGGGTGAATTGTACATTCTTGGAGTGACTATGTAAGAATGACAACATTCCGCCAAAGTGGCTGCATTTCGTCACCGCCTAAAGGGTTCGTGTACAGATTTCGCGAGGTTCCCCATCGGGCTTGAATTGACATATCAATCTGACATAGATCGAAGTTGTCGCGATCTTGCGATTCCTTCGGAAGCGCCTGGTTTCTTCGGAATCCCTCCTCACAGGATTTGACATGCGCTGTTTCGCATAAAAAAACCGGCGGTCACTGACCGCCGGTCGATAGGGTGTTTCATGTCATCCTTCGAAAACTTAAGTGAATTTCTGCAATCTGACCCTGCTTAGTTTTCCGACAGGAACGACCGGAGCCTTCCACCACGCCACGGAGAACGCAGGCTGCGCAGAGCCTTCCCTTCTATCTGCCGGATGCGCTCGCGAGTGAGAGAAAGACAATTCCCGACTTCCTCGAGCGTTCGCGCACGATCATCGTCTAACCCGAAACGCAGTCTGAGGACCTGCTCCTCACGGGGTGTGAGGGTCTTCAGCATGGATGCCGTCTGCTCTTTCAGGTTTACTTTGATGGCTGCATCCACGGGCGAAGGCGTATGCTTATCTTCGATGAAATCGCTCAGTTCCGATTCACCGTCGTCGCCGATGGGCGTGTGGAGTGAAAGCGGCTGCTGCGCAATTTTCATTACCTGTCGTGCTTTAGCAATCGAGATGCCGGCCCGCTTTGCGACCTCAGCAACTGAAGGATCACGACCCAGCTCGCGCGTCAGTTCACCCCTGGCACGGGCCAGCTTGTTGATCGTGTCATTGGCATGGACGGGCACGCGGATAGTGCGAGCCTTGTCGGCAATGCCGCGCGTAATTGCCTGCCGGATCCACCAGGTGGCATAGGTCGAGAACTTGTATCCGCGCCGCCAGTCGAATTTCTCAACGGCCTTCATCAGGCCAAGGTTACCCTCCTGAATCAAGTCCAGCAGATGCATCCCTCGCTTGATGTATTTCTTGGCAATGGAAACCACCAGGCGAAGGTTCGCTTCTGTCAACTCCTTCCGGGCCTGCTCGGCGAGCGACTGGCCCAGTTGGATCCTCTCCCAGGTACGTTTCATTTCAAGTGCGCTCACGCCGAACTCCGCTTCCAATTGCTTCAACCGCTTCTCGCACGAACGAAGCTCTGACTTCACGTTCGCCGGCGTACGGCCCCTCGCTCCGGCGCTTGCCTTAAGAGCATCGATCTTCTGCCGCAATTCCTGCATGCGCTGCGCAGCTTGATGGATGATATTCGTGAGCCGCGTCTTTTCCTGTGTGTTCAGGTCAAGCTGCATCACCAGGTTCGACATGCGGACGCGCGTCCGCGCAAGCCGGTAGCGAGCATGCAAAGCAGAGCGTTTTCGGGATTTGGAAGCACGCTCCAGAGCAATGGCCTGCCTTTCTGCACGCCGATAAAGCTTTGCAAGTTCGTCGAGCGTTTTAAGCGTCTTGCGGGCCTTGGCCGCGATCAGTTTCTCATCCGCCAGTTCTTCGCCATCGAAGTTGGCAATTTCCTTGATTGACCGATCTCCCGCCCGCAGGGCCTTGGCAGTGGCCAGCAACTCTCTCAGCGCCAGCGGCGATCGTGACAACGCGCGCAAAGCGAGCTTCTGGCCTCGCTCGATGCGCTGCGCCAAGCGAACCTCACCTTCCCTGTCGAGCAGCGGCACCCGGCCCATATCACGCAGATAGGTCCGCACGGGATCAACTGCTCCCTCAAGCGGGCCCGGCGTCAAGTCATACTCCGCTTCCTCCTCGCTCTCTTCGGAAGGTTCTTCCCAATCCGCTTCTTCGCGCAAAGACAATTCTTCCTCTTCTTCCGGAAGAAGGTCGCGCTCATCCTCTTCCATAACATCGATCTCGGCGGGATCATGGAAGTTTAACTTAACGTCCAACATAATACTTTCCTCTCAGGGTAGCGAGAATGGCAGTATTCATCTTGCCGCCCCGCTCACAGGCCAGATTCTGCAACCGCTTCTTGCCCACGAAACGCTCTATGAAAGTGATGGTGTGCGATGAATCAGAAGGCCTTTACCCTGTCTATAAGTTCGCCGAAGCCAAACGGGCTTGGCGGTCAATAATATGATGCAAATAAAGGAGAAAAGGATTCGCAGGATTCCGAATTATTTCGAGATCGTCGGCCGTTGGCACCGAAATGTCCACCCAAAAGCCCACTCAGGCGAGCAACCCTAAACCAACCAAACAAACATCATATTATCAATAAGATAGAAGCTTCACGCGAATTACTTGGACTCTTTCCAGCTCAAACGAAAGAATTATAGCATACCGCGGATGGGTCACACCATCGCCATCACGATATGTAAACTGCCACGCTCACTCATATTGCACAAAGCCGGGGTTCAGGACACCGTGGGGGTCGAATTTCTTTTTTAGCGCGACTACTTCGGCCCATTTATCGCCGTAATGGGCTTTCCAATGCGCAGCATCAAACGAAATCCATCCGGAAAGGTAGCGTTTACCGCCCATCATCGTGGCCGCTTGGCTGGCCATATTGAG
>Ga0070737_10006566_pt1 | contig 10614 bp, 7 predicted proteins | sample Coa_R1_10_FD_66438 | JGI IMG/M metagenome (GOLD analysis project Ga0070737, IMG submission 66438) | Surface soil microbial communities from Centralia Pennsylvania, which are recovering from an underground coalmine fire - Coalmine... | ecosystem: Environmental > Terrestrial > Soil > Unclassified ...
CCCGGTGGGACGGTAAGCGGCATGGGCAGGTACCGGCTCGCCGTCGACACCGGCGGCACCTTCTGCGACTTCGTCCTGTACGACGAGACTACGGGCGCGCTGTGGACCTGGAAACGGCCCTCCACACCCCGCCAGCCGGCGCGCGCCGTGCTCGATGGTCTCCAGCAGCTGGCGGAGCTGGGGGTCCCGGTGGAGGAGGTGGGCTTCTGGGCACACGGCACGACCGTGGCCACCAACGCGCTGCTCGAGCGGCGCGGTGCGCGCACGGGCCTGCTGATCACCGAGGGGTTCCGCGGCATCTACGAGACCATGGATCAGACGCGCGGCTACGGCGGCTCGGTGTACGATCTCGCTTTCCAGAAGCCGCCGCTGCTGGCCCCCCAGAAGTGGACGCAGGAGATCCCCGAGCGGCTCGATGCCCGGGGCGCCGTCCTGCGCCCGCTGGACGAGGCCGCGGCACGCGAGGCGATCCGCCGGCTGCGCGCGGCCGGCGTGGAGAGCGTGGCGGTGTGCCTCCTGTTCGCTTTCCTGAACCCGGCGCACGAGCGGCGGCTGGCGGCCCTGCTGGCCGAGGAGCTGCCGGAGGCCAACTGCTCGCTGTCCAGCGAGGTGCTACCGCAGATCCGCGAGTACCCGCGGTTGTCCACGACGGTCGTCGATGCCTATGTGGCGCCGGTCATGCGGCGCTACCTCGCGGAGCTGGACGGCGCGGCCCAGCGCCGCGGCCTCGCCACGCCCCAGCGCTTCGTGATGCAGTCCAACGGTGGCCTGGCCCCGTTCGCCCGCGTGGCGCGCCACGCCGTGCAGACGCTCCTCTCGGGCCCCGCGGCCGGGGTGCTGGCCGGCAGCCAGCTCGCGGCGCTGTCGGGCTACTCGGACGTCATCACTTTCGACATGGGCGGCACCAGCTGCGACATCGCGCTGGTGCGCCAGGGCCGCCCGATGGAGGCGCCCGGCGGGACGATCGCGGGCCACGAGATCGGCCTGCCCATGCTAGACATCCACACCATCGGGGCCGGCGGGGGCACGATCGCCTGGGTGGACAGCGGTGGCGCGCTCCGCGTCGGCCCGCGCAGCGCCGGGGCGGACCCCGGGCCCGCCTGCTACGGGCGCGGTGGCGAGGAGCCGACGGTAACCGACGCCAACCTGGTGCTCGGCTACCTCGACCCGCGCGGCCGGCTGGGCGGCGAGCTGGCGCTGCGGCCAGAGCTCGCCGAGCGCGCCATCGCCGAGCGGGTGGCGCGGCCGCTGGGGCTGTCGGTCGAGCGCGCGGCGGTGGGCATCCTGGAGCTGGTGGACGCCCACATGCAGGAGGGCATCCGGGTCGTCTCCACCATGCGCGGCTACGATGCCCGCGAGTTCGCGCTGGTGGCCTTCGGCGGCGCCGGTCCGCTACACGCCACCCGCGTGGCCGCGGCGGCAGGCATCCCCACGGTGCTGATCCCGGCGCGGCCGGGCGTCACCTCGGCGCTCGGGCTGCTCACCTGCGACGTGCGCCGCGACTTCCTTCGCTCGCGGCTGGCGCCGCTGGCCCGCCTGACGCCAGCGGAGCTGGAGCAGCCGTTCACCGAGCTGGCGGCGGAGGCGCGGGAGCGGCTGCTGGCCGAGGGGTTCCCATCCGCGGACGTCTACCTGGAGCGGGCGCTCGACCTGCGCTATCGCGGCCAGGGCTACGAGCTGACCACGCCGCTCGACACGCCGATCCGCGACGCGGCCGGGATCGCGGTGCTGCGGCAGCGCTTCGACCAGCTCCACGCCCAGCGCTTCGGCCACTGCGCGCCCGACGTGCCGGTGGACGTGGTCTCCTGGCGGGTGCGCGCCTTCGCCCGCGTGCCGCGCCTGGCCCTGCGGCCGGCCACCGCGCGGTCCCCGTTCCCGGCCGAGCCGGCGGCCCGGCGCGCGATCTACGTCGATGGGCAGTGGCGCGAGGCGGCGATCTACTGGCGCGACCGCCTCCGGGCCGGCCAGTGGCTCGCCGGGCCGGCGGTCGTCGAGCAGGACGACTCCACCACGCTGATCCTCCCCAACCAGGTGGCGCGCGTCGATCTCTACGGGCACCTGGTGGTGCGGCTGGCAGGAGACGACGCATGAGCGACCCGATCACGCTGCAAGTGATCCAGAGCTACCTGGCGGCGGTGGCGCGGGAGATGCAGACCAACATCTTCCGCACGGGGTACTCCACGGCAGTGCGCGAGTCGCAGGATGCCAGCTGCGCCCTGCTCGATCCCGAGGGCAACGTGGTCGGCGAGCACGTGGTGTTGCCGCTGCACATGGGCACCTTCCCGGTCGTCGTGCGGCGCATCCTGGAGGCGTACCCCCCGGCCGAGCTGCGCGAGGGCGACGCGTTCATCACCAACCACCCGTACCTGTGCGGGCTGCCACACACCTCGGACATGGCGGTGGTGACGCCGATCTTCTACGGCGGCCGCCTGCTGGGCTTCGCGGCCACGATCGCCCACAAGACGGACCTCGGCGGGCTGGCGCCGGGCGGCGGCTCGGCGCAAGCGCGCGAGCTGTTCCACGAGGGCACGCTGGTCCCGCCGGTGCGCTGGGCCCGCGCCGGGGAGGAGCTGCCCGAGGTGCGCGTGGTGCTGGCTGCCAACTCGCGCACACCCGATCAAGTCGTTGGCGATGTGCGCGGCCAGGTGGGCACCTGCCGGCTGGGCGAGCGGCGCGTCCAGGAGCTGTGCGCCAAGTACGGGCCGGACCTGGTGCAGGCCGCGTGCGCCGCGGCCCAGCGCCAGACCGAGCAGCGGCTGCGCGCCGAGCTACGCCGCTGGCCAGACGGCGTGTACGAGGCCGAGCGCGCCATGGACCACGACGGCTGCGACCTCGATCGGCCCGTGCGGGTCCACGTGCGGATCGCGAAGCGCGGCGACCGTATCCAGTTCGACTTCCGGGGCTGCCACCCCCAGACGCGCGGCCCGGCCAACCTGCGCCCCCCCTTGGTGCGTGCCTGCTGCGGCTACGTGCTGCTCGCCCTGATCGACCCCACCCTGCCCAACAACGGCGGCGTGGCGCGCGTGGTGGAGACGGTGTTCGCCGCGGGCACGCTGCTCGATCCCGTGTACCCGGCGCCGGTCAACAACTACATCCCCGCGGCCAGCCTGGTCATCGAGACCTGTCTCGCGGCGCTGGCCCCCGTGGTGCCCGATCGGGCTATCGCAGGGCCCGGGGGCGACGGCGGCATCTACCTGCGCGGGGTCGACGCCGCTGGCCAGCCGTTCGTCCTGTACGAGATCCAGGGCTCGGCCTACGGCGGCCGCGCCGGGGCCGATGGCGTGTCGTGCGTCTGCACCTATGTCTCGAACTGCCGCATCACCCCGATCGAGATCATCGAGTCCGAGTTTCCGCTGCGCGTCACGCGCTTCGAGCCGATCACCGACTCGGGCGGGCCGGGGCGCTATCGCGGCGGCCTGGCGTACCGGCGGGAGTTCGAGGTGCTGGCGCCCGAGGCGCGCTTCTCGCTGCGCGGCGGCCGCCACGTGGTACCCGCGGCGGGCCTGTTCGGCGGGGGGCCAGGGCGGCTGGGCCGCTGTGTCGTCCGGCGCGCCAACGGCGAGGAGGTGCGCCTGCCCTCGCGCGTCGGCGAGTTCCCGCTGCGCCGCGGCGACCGCGTGCTGATCGAGAAGGCCGGCGCGGGCGGCTACGGCGATCCGCGCACGCGCCCGCCCGAGGCGGTGCGGGAGGACGTGCTGAACGGCTACGTGAGCCTGGAAGCGGCCCGTGCGGTGTATGGGCTGGTGGACGACGGCTCCGCCTCCAGCGTGCCGGAGGCCTGGCGCCAGGGGGGCAGTTAGGGCGGGGCGCCTAGACAGCGATTGCCGGGCGGCCCAGCCCCGGGTGCCAGCGAGACGCTCTCTCGCTCCACCACGGCCGGGCGCGAGGCGCCCCAGGGAGCTCCAGGGCCTGGATGGCCCGCGGGGAAACGCGGTAGCGCGCGGGCTCCCGGCTGGGACAGTGCTAGACGGCCTCCAGGCGGCAGCAGGCGAGGCGGCGCAGGGGGCGGCGGAACTACCGCGCGGTACATGCTGAGTATCAGCACCAGCGCCCCCACCGCCAGCAGCCAGGGCCCGGCCAGGGCATGGACGAGGAAGCGGCCCGGCAGGGCACGCAGGGCCGCTTGCCACTCGGCGATCCGCCCCCCGACCAACGGCAGGCGCGTCCAGCTATCGAGTTCGGCGGCGAGCGCGTCGAGCGGCGCGCCGATCACCTGCCACCAGAGCGCGTTGAACGCCAGCGGGACGAGCAGCGCCGCGATGGTCAGGCCCAGCAGTAGGCCGCCCACGAGCAGAACCAGCGGGCGCCGCCAGCCGGCAAGCGGCTGCAGGAGGAGCAGCGCGAGCGCCGCGCAGCCCAACGGGAGCGCCCAGCCCCACGGCAGCTCGGCGGGGCGCAGCACCTGCTCGCCCATCCGGTACCAGGGAAGGAACCAGGCTGCTACCAGCAGCGCGCAGCCGGCCAGCTCCAGGTAGTCCAGCGCAGGCCGCACGAGCCACCTGCGCCAGCTGGATACTCCCTGGCGTCGCGCGCCACTGGCCACGGAGCTAGCACGGGCGTGGAACACCGCAGCGCTGCTGGCCGAGAGTCACGAGGCACTCGCTTGCGCGCCCTGCGTCGCCGCGCGCTCGGCCGCCACCTGGGCCGCGATCCGCGCCGCCAGGTCTTTCTTCGACACCTTGCCGAACGCCGACAGCGGGAACTCGTCGACCAGCTCCAAGCGCTCGGGCAGCTTGAACTTGGCCAGGCCGCGCTCCAGCAGGAAGCGCGTGAGCTCCTGCAGCGTCAGCGTAGCCTCGGCGGCACGCGCCCCGCGTGGGATCACGTAGGCGCACATGCGCTCGCCGAGCACCGGGTCGGGCATGGGCACGCAGGCGACGTTGAGCACCGCCGGGTGCTGGAGGATGAGGTTCTCCACCTCCTCGGCGCTGATCTTCTCGCCACCGCGGTTGATCAGGTCCTTCTTGCGGCCCTCGACGATCAGGTTGCCCGAGGGGTGCAGGCGCACCAGGTCGCCTGTCTTGTAGTAGCCGTCGGGCGAGAAAGCACGCGCGTTGTGCTCGGGCGCGCGGAAGTAGCCGCGGATCGTGTACGGCCCGCGCGCCCACAGCTCGCCGATCGCGCCGGGCGGCACGTCGGCGCCGTCGTCGTCGACCACACGGATCTCATCGTCGGGCGACACGGGGCGGCCGGCGGTGGTGTAGCGCACGTCGTCGGGGTCGTCGAGCCGCACGAAGTTCAGCAGGCCCTCGGCCATGCCGAACACCTCCTGCACCTTGGCGTGCGGCAGCAGCGTCTCGGTGCGGCGCTTGACTTCCTCCTGCAGCTTCTGCCCGCCGGTGTTGATGATGCGCACCGAGGAGAGGTCGTGCTCGCGCAGCAAGGGGTCGTCGAGCCAGCGCACCAGCAGCGCCGGCACCAGCTCCAGGTGCGTCACCCGCTCGCGGACGATCAAGGGGAGGACGTCGGCGGCGCGTGTCGAGGTGCTCAGCACCACTCGCGCCCCGGCCAGTAGGAACGCTTGCACGCCCGGCGAGGCCAGCGGGAAGTTGTGCGCGATGGGCAGCACGACCAGCAGCGCGTCGTCGGGGCGGATGTCGTTGACCGCGCCCGCCGCGCGCGAGTTGTAGACGTAGTCGTTGTGCGTGCGCGGGATGATCTTGGGAATGCCCGTGGTGCCGCCCGATAGGAGGAACACCGCAGGGGCCTCGGGGTTGATGGCGAGCTCACGCAGCACCGCCTCGGGCACCTCGGGCTCGGCGTGGAGCAGCTCCTGCAGCGCGTGATAGCCCGCGGGGGCGCGGCCGTGGACCAACACGTGGCGCAGCGACGGGAACTCGGCTTGCAGCCGCGCGGCCAGCGCCAGCAGGTCGTCGGCGCCCAGCCGCTCGGGCACGGCGTAGCCGACCGCCTCGGTAAGCTGCACGAAGTAGCTGAGCTCGTGGTAGCGGTGCGGCGGCAGGGCCATCAGCCCGATGGCCCCGAGCTTCTGCAGGGCGAAGTACAGGTACAGGAACTCGGGCACGTTGGGCAGCTGGACCACCACGGTCTGCAGCGGCCGCAGGCCGAGCCGCCACAGGTGCAGGGCCAGCCGCGTGGCACGCGCGTCGAGCTGGCGGTAGGTGATCCGCTCGGCGCCCGCCACGATGGCCACGCGGTCGGCGTAGCGCGCGCACGCCTCGGCGAACACCGCGGCCAGCGAGCGGCCCTCCCAGTAGCCGCGCGCGTAGTAGCGCTGCTTGAACTCGTCGGGCCAGGGAACGAAGCCTTCCAGCATGGCGATCCTCCCGCGCTCTGGCTGGCCGCGCGCGCCGCGGGCCCGTTGGGCTACCCGCTGGCCAGGCCGCGCTGTACCGCGGCCAGCAGCTCCTCCAGCTCGAACGGCTTAGGGAGATAGGCGAACGCCCCGACGCGCTGGGCCTTCGCCGCCGCGCGGCCGTCGGCGGTGAGCACCAGGATCGGCACCGTCCCGCCGTAGGCAGCCCGCAGCGAGTCGGCCACGGCGTAGCCGTCGCGGCCTGGCAAGCCCATGTCCAGCACTACCAGCGCCGGGCGGCGCTGCGCGAGCCGCGCGATTGCCTCGTAGCCGTCGGCGGCCGTCTCCACGGCGATGCCCTCGTCCTCCAGCGCCCATGCGAGCAGCCGGCGGAGGTGCGGGTCGTCGTCCACCACTAGCACCGGTGCCGCGCTCGGTTGCATAAGGGCGTTCTCCGTTGCGCCTGGCCGCGCGCTCACTCGCGCGCGTGCTTCCCGTGATTATGGGCGGGAGGGCCGCCCCGGCGCCACGCCCCCGCTACGCCGCGCCGGACGGCGCCGTGGGGATAGGCGCCTGCCTATCGGCCAGCGCGGGCAGCGGCAGCCGGAGCGTGAAGCAGCTGCCCTGGCCCAGCGTGCTGGTGACCACTACCGTGCCCCCGTGCGCCTCTACTACCTGGCGCACCGAGGCGAGCCCGATGCCCGCGCCGCCGATGCGCCCCACCACGTTGCTGCCGCGGTGGAAGCGCTCGAAGACGTGGGGCAAGTCCTCGGGCGGAATCCCCAGCCCCTGGTCGCGCACGCTCAGCAGCGCCCAAGCCCCCCCAGCATCCGCGGTCTGCTCCACGGTGATGGTCACCGTGCCGCCGTCCGGGCTGTACTTGATCGCGTTGCTGACCAGGTTGCCCAGGGCGCGAGCCAGCCGGCCGCGATCGTACAGCCCGGTCAGCTCCGTGACAGCCGCGTGCACTTCGATGCGGTGCGCCTCGGAGGTCACCTGCTGTTCGGCCGCCACGGCGTGGGCCAACGTGACCAGGTCGGTGGGGCGCCGGTCGAGGTCCAGCGGCCGCTGCATGGACAGCCGCGCCAGATCCAGCAGCTCGTCGACCAGCGCGGCCATCCGTGTCACCGCCGCATCGATGGTGGCCAGCGCCTCCGACAGCCGTTCGGGGGGGAGCAGCGCGCCACGCGCGATCCGTCCCTGGAGAAGCTGCGCCATCCCCTTGACAGCAGCCAGCGGGGTCTTCAGGTCGTGCGCGGCGGCGGCGAGGAACTCCTCGCGCGTGCGCAGCGCCTGCTCGAGCTCCTCGCGGGTGCGCGACAGCACGGCCGCTAGCGCCTCCGCCTGGGCAGCAGTCTCCTGCGCGACACGCGCCTGCGCCACCGCGACCTGCGCGGTGCGCTCCCCCTGTAGCGCGGCCGCCAGCAGCGGCAGCAGCGCGCGCACCGTGGCTAGCGCCTCGCCGCGCGGCGCCCCACCCAGCACCACGAGCACTGCGTCCCCTGCGGCGATCCCTAGGGCGGGCATCGGGCTGGCAGCGTCGGGGTACGGCAGGATGCCGCGGTACTCGCCCGCCGCGGCGCAGGCGCGCAGGAACGCCTGCCACTGGTGCCCGCGCGGCAGCGTCTGCGGGAAGCCTGGCGCGGGCAGGCAGGCGTCGACCTCGCGGTCGGCCACGAACACCAGCAGGTCGTCGGCGCCGAGCTGCCGCGCCAGGGCGCGGGCGGCCGCCCGGCGCTCGGCGGGCAGGCCGAGCCGTACCACCCCGGCGAGCAGTGCATCGGTGCCCATCGCGTCAGTCGGGGAACGCGCAGACGACGGCGGTACAGGTGTGGAACCCGTTGAACTGCTGGCTGGCGCGCGCGATCTGGCCGTAGGTGTTGAACCCCACCAGCAGCCCGCTGCCCACGGCCTCTTGCGCCGCGCGCAGCTCGTCGGTGAACGCCTGGCCCAGGCGCAGGCGTGTGGCCACGCAGTCGAACAGCAGGGTCAGCTTGGGCCGGGCCCCGCGCAGCTGTGCGAGCGCGACCTGGGCGGCGCGAGTGGCGGCGTCGGCCGTGGCCTGCGGCGAGGTGCTCATGATGTGCGCGGTGGCGCCCTGGGGCACCTCGGCGGCGCAGGCGACCGCGCCGTTGGGCAGCACCCCGAGCGGCGCCCGCAGCTTGTAGCGGTCGCCCGCCGCCACGCCGAGCACATTGTGCAGGAAGAACGGCAGCGGATCCCCCGGGTCGAAAGGCATGCCCACCTTGGTGGCGTGGTCGGCGAACACCTCGGCTGCCGGTATGGCGTTCAGGCTCCGCAGCTCCATACCGAGCGCTTCGGTCACCCGCAGCGGCGGGCTGGCCGGCCGCCAGCCGTGGCCGACCCCGATGCCCAGCGGCTTGTTGGATAGGATCTCCAGGGCCACCGCGGCGTCGGGCACCGCCTCGGTACCGTAGAACACGTGCGTGCGCTGGAACTGGGCGTCGTCGCCCGCGCCGCCGCCGAACAGTTGGTAGGTGCCCCCGGTGAGCACCGTCAGGTGTTCCACGAAGTCCTCGGCGTAGCCGGCCAGCGCGTCGGTGAGCACCAGCGCCGAGCGGTACAGATAGCGGTGGGTACGTAGCCCGCGCAGTTGCCCCACCAGCTCGCGGGCGGCCGCGAGCCGATCGCCCCGCAGGCCGCGGCCCAGCGCGGCGGTGAACTGCATGTCCGGCGAGCGCAGGGCGAGCGCGCAGGCGGCCCCCTCGGCGAGCGCGTCGGCGGTGAACTCGCCCGCCGACGAGCAGCCCACCAGCACGTCGGGCTGGCAGGCGGCGCGGAGTGCCCGCAGCAGCGCCGGGTAGTCCGCGTAGCGGGACGAGGCGAACACGATCACCGCCTGGGGCGGCTCGTGGGGAAAGGCGCGGGCGAGCTGCTCGCCGAGCGCACGGCCCGCGAGGGCGGGATCGGCCAGAGTAGTGTGGGCGACGGCGGCGTCGGTCACGCGGAACTCCTTTGCTGGGCAGGGCGCCGACGGCATGCACTCAGGCGCCGCGGCGGCGGATCCGTGCGTTCGCAGCCATTGTAGCCTGGCCGTGACATGGGAGCAGCCGAGCGTCTAGTCGCGCAGGTAGCTCGCGGCTAGGCGGACGGCCGCCAGGTGGTCCTCCAGCACGCGGTCGCGGCGGAACAGCGGGTAGATGACCGGGTACACGCCCTGCTCCAGCAGCCAGCGCAGGTGCGCGGCGCAGTGGGCGCGCGATCCGGTCAGGGTGAACGCCTCGCACATGGCGTCGGTCACCAGCGCACTGGCCGCGTCGTAGTCGCCGCGCTGCCACACCTCGTACACGCGGCGCACCTGGTCGCCCAGCCCCGTCACGTCGGCGATGTGGTGGTAGTGCGGCGTGGCGCAGTAGAAGGCGATCCCGCGCCGCATGGCCGCCACCGCCGCGGGGTCGTCGGGGTCGGGGCAGGTCATCAGCAAGGTGTAGATGCGGACCTGGCGCGGGTCGCGCCCCACCTTGGCACACTCGCGGGCGATCGTGGCCTGGAGCTCCTCGATCGACGCGCGGCTCGGCCAGTTGCTCATCAGGCCGTCGGCCACCTGGCACGCCACGCGCACCATCCCGGGGTTGAGCGCCGAGAGGATGATCGGCAGGGAGCCGTCGATCGGGCCCTCGCGCAGCCCGAAGTTGCGGATGCGGAACCACTGGCCCTCGTAGGAGAAGCGCCGCTCGTGCAGCAGGCCGCGCACGATAGTCACCGTCTCGCGGGCACGGGCCAGCGGCCGCTCGATAGCGATCCCATGGCCGCGCTCCATGAAGCCGATGCCGCCGGTGCCCAGCCCCAGCAGGAAGCGGCCGCCGCTGAGCCGCCAGATGGTGCTCGCCCCCATGGCTAGCAGCGTGGGCGTCCGCGAGTAGAAGTTCACGATGCCCGTGGCGAGGGTGATGCGCCGGGTGGCCTGGCTGAGCAGGGCCAGCAGGGCGAACGCCTCCTTGCCCGACTCCTCGGTGAGCCAGAAGCCGTGGTAGCCGAGCGCCTCCGCCTCTTGGGCGTAGCGCAGGATGTCCGGCACGGAGAGATCGCCGGTGTGCAGCGTGGCGCCCATCTCGCCCTGCATGGGTCCTGGCCCTCCTGGAACGGCTAGCAGCGAGCCGAGCCGGCGGTGGCCCCGCCCAGCGCCCTGCGCGCTGGCGGCCCGACGCCGCGCTCCTTAATCATAGCGCCGCGCCCGGCCCGTAGCCCGCGGCCCCATGGCTCAGGCGCCCAGCAGCGCCCGCAGGGTCAGGGCGTTGTGCACGGCGTAGCCCGCCTCGTCGTTGTTGAAGTAGGCGAACACGTCGTGGCCGCCCGCCGCCCACTCCCCGATGCGCGCCGCCCACCACCGCAGCGCC
>Ga0070737_10006567_pt1 | contig 10614 bp, 5 predicted proteins | sample Coa_R1_10_FD_66438 | JGI IMG/M metagenome (GOLD analysis project Ga0070737, IMG submission 66438) | Surface soil microbial communities from Centralia Pennsylvania, which are recovering from an underground coalmine fire - Coalmine... | ecosystem: Environmental > Terrestrial > Soil > Unclassified ...
GTGACGATCATCGTCGGGCTGATCCGCGAGGCGACCGTGGGCTTGCCGCATGTCAGCCCCTACCAGGGCGCCACCTTCCCGATCGGGCACAGCACCGAGGGCATCCTCAGCGTCGGCATGATCTACATGCTGCTGAAGGCCTTCGCCAACGGCGGGTCGTCGCTGACCGGCATCGAGGCCGTGTCCAACTCGGTGAGCGCGCTGCGCCCGCCGGAGGGCCGCAACGCCAGGCAGATCCTGGTCACCCAGGGGTCCATCGTCGCGTTCCTGCTCGCCGGCATCGGCTGGCTCGCGCACGTCACGCACGCGATCCCCTACGAAGCCGGCTACCCCACCGTGCTCGCCCAGGAGGCTGACACGGTATTCGGCCACACCGGGCACTTCATGTACTTCGTGGTGCAGGCGGCCACCGCGCTGATCCTGTTCACCGGCGGCAACACCAGCTTCAGCGGGTTCCCGTTCCTGACCAGCTTCGTGGCGAGCGACGCCTTCCTGCCGCGCTGGCTCACCAAGCGCGGGCACCGGCTCGCGCTGTCCAACGGCATCATCGTGCTCACCGTGGTGGCGCTGATCCTGCTGGTCACCACGCGGTCGCGGGTCGACGGGCTGATTCCCTTCTACGCGATCGGCGTGTTCACCGGCTTCTCGATGGCCGGCTTCGGCATGGCCAGGTACCACAAGCGGGTGAAGGAGGCCGGGTGGCGGCGGCGCCTGGCCATCAACCGCACGGCGGCCGTCTACAGCGCGATCGTGGTCGTCATCTTCGCGATCGTGAAGTTCACCGAGGGCGCCTGGGTGATCGTCATCATCTTCCCGGCCCTCGTCCTCCTGCTCATCCGGCTCAACAGGGAGTACCGGATGGAGGCCGAGGTGCTGGAGAACATCGGGGACCGGCGGGCGGCCGGCATCGCGCCGCGGCAGCCGAACTACGGGCGCCGGGTGGTGCTGATCTTCGTGGACAGCGTGGACCTCGCGACGTTCGCCGCCATGCGGTACGCCCGCGGCCTGCGCCCGACCACGATACGGGCCGTCCACTTCGTCATCGACAGCGCTCAGGCGGAGAAGCTGCGCGAGGACTGGGTCCGGTTCGGCCAGGGCATCCCGCTGGAGATGATCGACACCCCCGACCGCCGGCTGACCCGGGCCGCCATGGAGCTCGTCGACCGCGAAGCGGAACAGGCGGGCACGCACGTCACCGTGGTGCTGCCGCGGCGCAGCTACTCGCCGCTGCTCGGCCGGCTGCTGCACGACCGCACGGCGGACAAGATCGCCGCCGTGGTCAGCCGGGTACCCAACTCCGCCGCCACCATCATCCCGTTCGACGTCGAAAGCCGGGTCCACGTGCTGCACGCCCGGCACGCCGCCGGCTTCGCGGCGGCGCATGTTCCGGACGGGCAGGCGCCACCGCCCGTTCGGGCCAGGGAAAAGAGCACGGCCGGGCCGGCAGGCACGGTCCCCGCGGGCGGGGGCCGGGAAGCCGCCGGGGAGACCAGGGGACAGCCGGCGGTCATGCCGGGCGGCGTCACCGCCATCGGTTCGCTCTCCGCCCCGGCGAAGGCGGCGGTCGAGGGCCGGGTAACCGCGGTGGAGATCCGGCCGGTGGAGCAGAACTGCGTGTTCGAGTGCACGGTCGCCGACCCGACCGGGACGCTGACCGCCATGTTCTACGGCCGGACTCACATCCCCGGCGTGGAGCCCGGTGCGCGGATCCGGCTGGAGGGCAAGGTGTCCGTGCGCGGCGGCGGCCCGGCCATGGTCAACCCCGCGTACCAGCTGCTGCCCAAGGACTCCGCGGAGTGAGCGCTACTCGTCCGCGCCGGGAGAGAGCAGCTCGTAGGCGGGATTGATCATTACCAGCCGGCCCTTGCGGAGCCCCACCGAGCCCTGGAACCGGACGCGGGCGCCGCAGACCAGGCCGGGGATGTGCGATCTGCCGTAGAACATCGCGGTGAGGTTTCCTGTCGAGTCGCTGACCTCCACGGCAAGCACCGAGTTCCGCTCCACCGGCCGGATCTCGACGACGCGGACCCGTCCCTCGACCGTCGCCTTCCCAGGAGCGCTGAGCGAGCCGATCGCCGCGACGTCCGGCGCCGTGACGGGCGCGCCCTTCCGGCCCCCGCCCCGGGGCGGCGCGGCCGCCCGGGATCGCGGCGGCAGTTGCCCGGCCGACCTGCCGACGCCGCTGGCCGCCGCGGCACCCTTGCCGTCGGCATCGTCGGCGGCGTGCCGCACCGCGACGTCCGCCTCGTGTGCGAGCAACCGGGCGGCGGCCGCCTGCTCGGCGGTCGCCGTTGTCAGTCCTGCCGCCGGCTCTGGAGACTGCTCCGGGCCGGGCGCGGCCTTCGCGGCCTTGGCCGCCTGGCGGGCTTGCAGCACCGCCACGCGGCCCGGCACGTCGTACGGGACGATCGTGGCGGCCGAGCGCGGGATCCGGCTGATCGCCGCGGCCATCTTGTCCGCCGTGCGGTCGTGCAGCAGCCGGCCGAGCAGCGGCGAGTAGCTGCGCCGCGGCAGGATCACGGTGACATGGGTGCCCGGATCCTGCACCTCCCGCTCTACCAGGTCGGTCGCGGCCTTCGCCAGCCGGCGGTCGGGGCAGTCGATGAAGTCGAGGGGGACGCCGCGGTCCGCCCTGGTCCATTTCTCGCGCAGCTTATCGGCCCGCACGCTGTCGATGACGAAATGTACCGCGCTGATCGTGGTAGGCCGCAGGCTCCGCGCGTAGCGAAGCGCGGCGAGCGTGGCCAGGTCGAAGCTGTCCACGAACACGAACACCACGCGCCGTGGATAGTGCGGGGCGGGCCGCGGCTGCTCGCCGCTGACCGTCTCCAGGACCTCGGCCTCCGCCCGGTACTCGGCGTTCATCCGGATCAGCGCGGGGACGAGCACGGCGAAGAGCACCAGGACCACCCAGGCGCCCTCAGTGAACTTCACCACCGCGAAGATGATCACGACGATCAGGCTCAGCGTCCCGGCCGAGAAGTTGATCGCGAACTTGTACCGCCAGCGCTGCTCGCGGTGCGTGTGGTGGTACTTGGCCATGCCGAAGCCGGCCATCGTGAACGCGGTGAACACGCCGATCGCGTACAGCGGCACCAGGTTGTTTACGTCCGCGTCCTTGATGATCAGCAGTGCCACCGAGACGATCGTCAGCAAGATGATCGCATTGGAGAACACCAGCCGGTGGCCGCGCTTGAGCAGCCACCGCGGCAGGAACGAGTCGCCGGCCACGTAGCTGGTCAGGAACGGGAAGCCGTTGAAGCTGGTGTTGCCGCCGGTGTAGAGGATCAGCATCGTCGCGGCCTGCACCAGGTAGAACAGCGCCTGGCCGATGAAAGTGGAGCCGAAGACCTTCTGTGCCTCCAGGGCCAGCACCGTCGGGTAGCCGACCACGTACGGTGTGGCGTGCGTGACATGCGCCAGCCAGCCGATGCCGGCTACCAGCGTGCCGAGGATGACGCCCTCTGCGATCAGCACCCGGCGGGCGTTGACGCTCTCCGGCGGGCGGAACGCGCCGACCGCGTCGCTGACCGCCTCGATGCCGGTGAGCGACGCGCCGCCGTTGGCGAACGCGCGCAGCAGCGTGAAGATCATGGCCGCGCTGACGATCCCCGAGGCGCCCGAGCCGAGCGCGTACGTGCCGGGCATCGCGTGCGGGTCGTACGGGTGGAGCTGGCCGAGGGCCTCGCGGATCAGGCCGACCACGATCATCAAGATGACCGAGCCCGCGAACAGGTACGTGGGCACGGCGAAGGACCGGCCCGCCTCCTTGATGCCGCGCAGGTTGCCGTAGCACATCACCAGCACGACGCCGACGCAGATCTCCAGCTTGTACGGGCCGACGGCCGGGAACGCGGACGCGACGGCGGCGGTGCCGGCCGCGATCTGCACGGCGACGGTCACCACGTAATCGATCAGCAGCGCCACCGCGCAGATCTGGGCCACGCGCGGCCCGAAATTGTCCCGCGCGACGATATAGGAGCCGCCCGGCTTGATGTACACCATGACGACCTCGCGGTAGGACAGCACCACGAGCGTCATCACGAACAAGATGACCAGCGTCAGCGGCAGGATCAGGGTGAACGCCGCCAGGCCGGCCACCGGCACCAGCGCGATCAGGATCTCTTCGGGGCCGTACGCGGACGACGAGATCCCGTCCGGCGACAGGACGCCAAGCGCGAGCGGCTTGGACAGCCGCTGTTCACTTAGCTGCTCGTTGACCAGCGGCGGTCCGAGCAGCCGCCGCTTCGCCGCGTACCAGAAGCCTTCCGGCTGCCCGCTGCCGACGCTGGGCGGGCCCGCAGGCTTGGGCATGGCCACTATCTGCGCCTTTCGTACGGAAAACATGCCGGTGACTTCTTACCACCGTTCAGGGACCAGCTGAGCACGGCATGACACGGGGCCCGTCCTGTCCATCCGGTAATGGAGCGATCCGGGGAGAGATACCCAGCCAACCTGCTGTTCACCCGCGTATGTCATGGTGATCGGGCTGTCCAGAATCACCGCGGGAGGCGCCGGGGACCGTATGGTGGCTGAGCCGGGTTGGGGGAAGCATAGACATCGTGGCACCCCCGAGTGCCGTTCACTCCGACGACAAGCAAAAGGGCACGACCATGACCAGTACATCGCCTGCGTCACCGCCGCCGACGGCGGAACGCGGGCAGACGCTGCGCCTTTCCAGCCTGCTCAGGCGCCCCGTCGCCGACAGCGGCGGCGAGGCGCTCGGGCGGCTCTCTGATGTGATCGTCCGGCTTCGCGGCTCTGACTACCCCCAGGTCACCGGCATCGTTGTCACGATCGGGGGAGGGCGGGAGGTCTTCGTCCCGCTTGAGAAGGTGAGCGGGTTCGACGGGGAAGTGATCAAGCTCACCACCGCGAAGCTGGACCTGCGGCACTTCGAGCGGCGCGAGGGCGAGGTGCTGCTCAGCGCCGACGTGCTCGGCCACCGGCTGATCGACGTGCAGAACGCGAGGCTGGTCCGTGCCGCGGACCTGCAACTGTACCGGGACGGCAGCGAATGGGTGCTGTCCGGGGTGGACACCCGCCGCCGGCCGCGGCGGCTGTTCGGCCTGCTCGGCCCGGTTCCCGCCGCCGACGGCGATGACGTGTCCGCGTTCCGCGACTGGCATGATTTCGAATGGCTGATCGGGCATGAGGGCAGCGAACTGCAGCGCGGGCCTTTCGCCCGGGTCCGCAGGCTCAAGCCGGCGCAGATCGCCGACCTGCTCGAGCAGGCGTCGAAGAAGGAGGAGACCGAGATCCTCGGCCGGGTGCACGCCGACCCGGAACTGGAGGCGGACGTCTTCGAGGAGCTGGATGAGGATCTCGCCACCCGGCTGCTCGGCGCCCGCACCGACGCGGAGATCGCCGCCGTCCTCGGCAGGATGCGGGCCGATGACGCCGCGGACGCGGTCGCGGAACTGCCGCAGCAGCGGCGCCAGCCCGTCCTCGACCTCCTGCCGCCGGGGCAGCGGACGAAGGTGCTTACCCTGCTCGGCTTCAACCAGACGAGCGCGGGCGGGCTGATGGGAGTGGATTTCGTGACGGTGCCGATCATGGCGAAGGTGAGCGACGCGCTGGACGCGATCCGCGCGTCTACCGCGCTGCAACCGGAAGCGCTGACCAGCGTGCACGCCGTCGACTCCGACGGCAGCCTGCGCGGCGTGGCCCGCCTGGTCACGCTGGTGCAGTCCGACCCGGACCGGACCCTGATCGACGTGTGTGACACCGATCCCGTCCGGGTAGGCGCCGACACCGACGTCATGGATGTGGCCGTGCTCATGACGGACTACAACCTCGTCACGATCCCCGTGGTGGACGACGAGCGCCGGATGCTCGGCGTCATCACGGTCGACGATGTCTTGGAGGTCACGTTGCCAGACGACTGGCGGCGGCGCGAGGCGGCGGAACCGCCGGACGCCCGCCATGGAGACGCCAGGTGACCACGCGGGGGGGCTCCGCGCAGCCGCCGCGGCCTGTTCCGGCCTCCGGGTCCGGGCCACCCGGCCAGGGGGCGCCGCGTGCCCGGGAGGAACCCGCGCAGCCGGATCCCGCCCGGGATGCCCGGGAGATCTCGGATGCCCGGGAGGACCGCGCCCGGGGGGGCCAGGCCCGGGAGGACCGCGCCCCGGGGGGCCGGGCCCGGGAGGGGCAGGCGCCCCCGGCGGCGCTGCGCCCGGACGGCAGCCGGCCGTCATCGTCCCGGGAGCCCGGGGATGAGCCGCCGTCCGCGGCGAAACCGGCACGGCCGCCAGGGGCGACGGGGCCGGCACGGCCGGCGCGATCAGCACGGCCGGCGCAGCCGGCGCTGGCCAGGCCGGCCACCGCGGTGCTCGACGAGGCCCACCTCGGCGACATCGAGGGCGCCTTCGGCCGGATCCGGATGGACGACGAGGGCCGCACCGGGTTCCGCCGCCGCCTGATCACTTTCCTGGCGATCATCGGCCCTGGCATCATCGTGATGGTCGGCGACAACGACGCGGGCGGCGTGTCCACCTACGCGCAGGCCGGCCAGGACTACGGGTACAGCTTGCTGTGGACGCTGCTGCTGCTCATCCCGGTGCTGATCATCAACCAGGAGATGGTGGTCCGGCTGGGCGCCGTCACCGGCGTCGGGCACGCGAGGCTGATCAACGAGCGGTTCGGCCGCTTCTGGGGCTGGTTCAGCGTCGGCGACCTGTTCCTGCTGAACTTCCTGACGATCGTCACCGAGTTCATCGGCATCTCGCTCGCGCTGCGCTACTTCGGCGTGACCCCGTACGCCTCGGTCCCGGTGACCGCCGCGGTGCTGGTCGCCATCACCGCGAGCGGCAGCTTCCGGCGCTGGGAGCAGGCGATGTTCGTGTTCATCGCGGCGAGCCTGATACTGGTCCCGCTCGCGCTGACGTCCCATCCGCACTACGGGGCGATCTTCTACCACCTCGTCGTGCCGGGGGTGCAGGGCGGCGTCAGCTCCGACGCGGTGCTCTTGATCATCGCGATCGTCGGCACGACCGTCGCCCCCTGGCAGCTGTTCTTCCAGCAGTCCAACGTGATCGACAAGCGGATCACCCCGCGGTTCATCTCCTACGAGCGCGGCGACACCACGCTCGGCGCGTTCGTCGTGGTCGGCGGGGCCGCGGCGATCATCGTCGTCGCCGTGTTCGCGGCACGCCTGCCCGGCGTCGCCGGGCACTTCACTGACGCGCTCGGCACGGCGCTGGCCCTGAAGAGGTACGGGCAGTGGTATGGCGCCGCGTTCTCCATAGTGCTGCTCGTCGCCAGCATCATCGGCGCCGCGGCCGTCACGCTGTCCACCAGCTACGCGTTCGGCGACGTGTTCGGGATCAGGCACTCGCTGCACCGCTCGTTCAAGGACGCCAAGCCGTTCTACGCCAGCTACAGCGCGATGATCGCCGTGGCAGCGGGCATCGTGCTGATTCCCGGCGCGCCGCTCGGCCTGCTCACCACGTCGGTGCAGGCGCTCGCCGGGATCCTGCTGCCGAGCGCGTCCTGCTTCCTGCTCCTGCTCTGCAACGACCGGGAGGTGCTGGGCCCGTGGGTCAACCCCCGCTGGCTGAACATCATCGCCGCGATCATCGTCGGGGTGCTGGTCGACCTGTCCGGCACGCTCGTCGTGACGACGCTGTTCTCGAATCTGGACGCGTCCAGGGCAGCCGTATGGATCGGCGCCGGCCTGGCCGCCGGCGCGGTCCTCTACACGGGCTGGCTGTGGCTCACCCGGTCCCGCAGGCCGCCGCGGGAACCCCACCCCAGGACCACCATGTCCGCGGCCGAACGGCTCAACTGGCGGATGCCGCCGCTGGCGCTGCTCAAGCCGGTGCGGTGGTCGGCTGGCACCAAGCTCGGCATGGGGATGCTGCGCGGCTACCTGGTGGTGTCGGTGGTCCTGCTGATCGTCAAGGCCGTCCAGCTCGGCGCCGGGGGACACTGAGCAGCCGACGGGACTCCCCGCGCACCTGGACGCGGGGAGATCTCTCGGGCGTACCCTGGGGATTGGGCTTACGGGCGGATCACCATCGATCCGGACCAGATGAGCGGCTTGCCTTGTATCAGGGACACCCGCGTTACGGTGAGCGCTGTCCGGGGCCAGCTCGCGGCTGGGCGCGGCATGGAGGAAATCCTCGCCGATTATCCGTACCTGTTCACCCGGGCTCCGGGGAATCTGTTCACCAGGGCTCCGGGGGACCTGTTCACCCGGGCTCCGGGGGACCTGGCCTGCTCGTTGAGAGCGGCCAGGACGGCGGCCAGGGACCAGACGGCCGCGGCGCGGGCCGCGGTCAGCGCGGCGGACTGGCCGGGTGAACCGTGTAGCCGGCTCGCCCCGGCCGGCCCCTCGGGCCGCCGCTTCGCCACCACCTTCCCGGCCCCGTCCATCACCTCGGTGTCGTGATGCTCCTCCGCCCGGTCATCACCCGCGGACAGCCGCGCCGGCACTCCCGTCAACCGCGCCAGCGCTTCCGTCGCCCCTGTCGCAACGTGCCAGCAGCCTGCGGGAGAACCATCAGCGGCCTGATGGCCCGCAGGAGCAATGCTCCCCGCCCGAGGGCACGACACCTCAGCAGCGGTCAATCCTCCCGGTCACTGGCGGGGGCACGGTCTGTCAGCAGGACTTGATGTCCAGGTCCTGAGAGTGCGCACGCGCTGGCGGCCGCCTCCTAACGAGCCTGCCAGATGGCCTGACCCGTTAGCGGTCATCAGCCTTCGTTGGAGGTCGCGGATGATCGTGCCGAGCTGGCCTGAGGCGAGGAGCCCTGGCCCAAGGGGACCCGAGGAGTTTTGACCGATAGGCGGAAGGGCCCGCAGGGCGGCACGAACGTCTGCCGACATGTGGCCGAGCTGCCAGCAGATCTCTTCTTGGACGGCTTCTGGCCGATCGGGGTCCGCGAGGCCGACGGCTTTGGCGGCATATGCGGCGGCGCCAAGTGCGTGCGCGCCCATATGGCAGATGGCGACGGCCTGTCCGGCGGCTCGGGCAGCGGCCGCTGCGGCGGGGGACTTCACATCACCAGCGCCGACGCCACCGACAAACCGACGGCGGATCTCCTCCGCGGTGTTCAGCTCTCCCCGGGCGAATGCGCGGGTCCGAGCGATCAGAGCCCGAGGGCGGTCATCGCCCGGCGCCTCAGCCTCGAACAGCCCTAGAACCCGCTCGGCGCAGTCGGCGGCCCAGGCGGCGACGAGGCGACGGTCGGCTTCGCTCAGCGTCTGCGGAGATCGCACGGTGTTGACTCTATCTAGATCTAGCCAGCTCCATACTCCGCCAAGGACACCCTGATCCGGCGCCCTGTCATCCGGTCCCGCGCGTCGGTGGATCAACGTGGCGGATCAACACAGGTCGGCGGGCTCAGCTGCACGCTGAGCACGGTCAGGGATGTCGGATGCGCAGCGGGCCACGTTGAAGCACGGTGACCGCTCCGGCGCGGCTTTCTGGCTCAGCCAGGCTGGTCAGTTCTCCGACCGCGCTAAGGACCGCGGCTGCGGACTGATCGGCGAGGCGCAAGACCACGATGCCCGCGTGGCTGCCAGGCGGATAGGCGCGGATGCCGGCGAGCCCAGCGTCTAGTGTCGCATCAGGCAACGTTTGAGGGCGCGGCCGGCACCTGAACGTCCAGGTCGCGCACACCGGTCTCGTCGCGTCGGACGACAAGGAGGCGGTGTGCGAGAGGGGATACGGGTTCGCGAGATCAGCGCCGAGGAGGGCAGCCGGCTGCTGCGGATCGTCCGGCGCTCCCCGGGGCCGGTCGTGACGTGGCGGCGCGCCCAGATGGTGCTGTTGCCGGCGCAAGGGATGGACGTGGCCCAGATCGCCAAGGTGGCGTTCACCTCGCCGGACCGGGTCCGATCGGTGTTGCACAACTTCAACGCCGACGGCTTCGATTCGCTCTATCCCACGTACGCAGGCGGCCGGCCGCCGCCGTTCACGCTGCCTCAGCGCCAGGAGATCAAGAAGATCGCCCTGTCGAGACCCGCCGGCCACGGGCTGCCGTTCTCCACGTGGAGCCTGTCCAGGCTGGCCGGGTTCTTGGTGGCTGAGGGGGTGGCCGGCGACATCGGCCACGAAGGTCTGCGGACGCTCCTCCGAGAGGAGGGCGTCTGGTTTCAGGTGATCAAGACCTGGAAGACTTCGGCCGGCCCCGGCTTTGAGGAGAAGAAGAACCGCGTCCTCGCGCTCTGCGACATCCCCGGCGGCACGACGAAGCCCAGGCGAGGTGATCCGAAGGCCGTCATCTGCCTGGACGAGTCCGGACCCCTCAGCCTGTTGCCCCGGCCGGGCAGGCAGTGGGCGCCGAGAGTGGTGAAGGGCGACGTATCGTCAACGCCGCGGAGGCGCCGGCGGCGGGCGGCCTGCACCCGCGCCAAGGGCGTCCGGCACTTGATGGCGGCCTGGACCTCACCGCCGGCAAGCTCTGCGGGCACGTGAAGACGAAGAAGGACCGCACCACGTTCTTGGAGTTCTGCCGCTACCTGCGCAGCCTCTATCCGCCGTCCGTGCGCATCACAGGACTCCTTCGAGTCCCAGAACGACACGCCGATGATCTGCTGCCCGTCTTCAGACCAGTACACGTAGGCGCGCAGCATGCCGTCCGGATGCGTGTCCGGCCGCCAGGCCCT